>Ga0335084_10008030_pt1 | contig 10501 bp, 13 predicted proteins | sample Lox_Sample_44_FD_206721 | JGI IMG/M metagenome (GOLD analysis project Ga0335084, IMG submission 206721) | Soil microbial communities from Loxahatchee National Wildlife Refuge, Florida, United States - Lox_Sample_4.4 | ecosystem: Environmental > Terrestrial > Soil > Wetlands | place: USA... | reverse complement strand
GCGCGAACAGCACGTCCGCGCCCGCCCGCTCGAACGCCTGCAGGCGCCGGATCGTGTCGTCGAGGTCCGGGTTGCCGCGCAGGAAGTTCTCGGCGCGCGCGGTCAGCGTGAACGGGAAGGGCAGCGCCCGCGCGGCTTCCACTGCCGCCGCCACCCGCTCGGTCGCGTGGCCGATGTCGTAAAGCGGCTTCGCCTTGTCGCCGGTCGCATCCTCGATCGAGCCGCCGACGAGACCCACGCCGGCAGCGAGGCGGATCGTTTCCGCTGCGAGCGCCGGCGCGTCGCCGAAGCCCTTCTCGAGGTCGGCCGACACCGGGAGGTCGGTGGCCTCGACGATCGCGCGCGCGTGCGCGAGCGCCTCGTCCCGCGTGACACGCCCGTCGCGGCGCCCGAGGACACCGGCCGAGGCGCCGCTCGACGTCGCGAGCGCCGGGAAGCCGAGCGCGGCGAGGATGCGCGCCGAGCCTGCGTCCCAGGGATTCGCGGCGACGAACGCGCCGGGCCCTTGGTGGAGCGCCCGGAAACGGGCGGCCTTCTCGCCCTGCGTCGCGGGCATTTTCAGCGCAGCAGCTGCCAGGCGATAGCCGCCTGGGCGAAGAACCCGGCCGCGAAGGCGAGGGTGCGGACCCAGGGGATGGCGAAGGTGTAGGCGGCGAGGTGCACGACCCGCGCCCAGAAGTACACCATGCACGCGGTCGCGGTCACGCTGTTGGTCACGTTCATGTCCTGGGCCACCAGCACCAGCGCGGCGAAGACCACCAGATTCTCGATCGCGTTCGCGTGCGCCTTCATCATGCGCCGCGCCCAGGGCGACTGCAGCGGCGGATTCTCCGGGTAGCTGACCGCCGCGGCGAGTCCCCACACCGCGATGCGGTCGAGGATGTAGGGCACCCACATCAGGCCGGTCAGCACGGTCACCCACACCAGGTACAGCAGCTCGGTTTTCATTGTCTCCTCCTATCGTCGACGGACTGCCCCACTGCCACTTCAGCCGATCGCGAACTTCGCGACCGCTTTCTCGTCCCATGCGATCCCCTGGCCCGGCCGATCCGGCACGACGATCCGGCCGTCCTTGACCTCGAACGGCTCGGCGAGGATCGGATTGCCCCAGTCTTGCCACTCGAGCCAGTGCGCGGTGTCGGTGACGCGCATGAGGTGCGCGGCGACCTCGGGGTAGAGGTGCGTCGACATCGGCACGCCGGCCGCGCCCGCGATCGCCGCCGCGCGGAGCCACCCGGTAACGCCGCCGATGCGCATCAGGTCGGGCATGACGTAGTCGCCCGCGCCGGCGAGGATCGCCTGGTACAGGAGGCGCGGACCGTAGAAGTTCTCGCCGAGCTGGACCGGCGTCTTCAGCTCGCGCGCGAGCTGTGCGTAGCCGGGGATGTTGTCGTACGTCGTGGGTTCCTCGAACCAGTAGAGCCCCTCGTCGTCGAGCGCGTGGCAGCGGACGAGGGCGTCGCCGAGCGACAGGCCCTGGTTGAAGTCGCACATGAGCTTCACCTCGGCACCGGCGCCCTTGCGCGCGGCAGCGATTGCCGCCAGGTCGTCGGCCAGCCGGTCGCGGCCGAGCCGGAGCTTGAGCCCGGTGAAGCCGCCTTCGGCGACGAGCGCCGCGGCTTCGTCGGCGAGCGTTTCGAGGGGCGTCAGCCACAGCCCGTTGCTGTTGTAGGCGGGCACCGCACCGACCGTCCCGCCGAGGTAGGCAGCGAGCGGCTGGTCGGCGGCCTTCGCCAGCGCATCCCACGCCGCCATGTCGAGGCCCGACACCGCGATCAGGGAAACGCCCTCGCGGCCGACGAGATGCAGCGAGCCGATCCCCCGGCGATAGCCGTCGATCGGCGCCACCGGCTGGCCCTTCGCCGCGTCGGCCAGGTCCTGTATCGCGGGGATGATGTAGCGGAGCGACTGCTTCAGGTACGGCTCGAGGTAGCTGTGACCGACAACGCCCTCGTTCGTGTAGAGGTCGATCAGGATCATCGGCCAGTCGCGGAACAGGCCGACCTTCGAGACGACCGGTCGCTTCAGCGGCACGACCACCGGCCGCGCGCGAGCGCCCTTCAGGGTGAGTGAGACCCGCGCCATCGAGGAACCTCCCGGCAAGCGTCGGCTGCGAGGCGGCGCCTCGCCGTCACCGCGGAACCCGGGTGCTAGCGCTTGCGCTTCTTCGCCGCGCGCTTGGCGGTCGCGCGCTTGCCGGTCGCTCGCTTGGCCTTGCCGCGCTTGGGGGCGGCGCGCTTCTTCGCCGCCTTGGGCGGGCCGAGCTTGACGACGACGTGGCCGGAGACCGGGTCGGTGACGCCGAGGCTGCCGCCGAGATCCTCCAGGAGGTGGCGGAACCGGTCGAGGATCGCGATCATCTCGGGGCGCGCGGCCGCGAGGTGATCGAAGCTTTGCCACTCGCCGATCATGCAGAAGGTCTGGTCGCCGGTCCGGACGAGATTGCCGCCGAGGAAGCCCGCCAAACCGGGGCTGAATGCACGGTGCTCGTCGATGAATTGCTGCTCGCTGCCGGGCTTGACCCGGAAGCGCACGATGTTGAACGCTGTCACGTCAGTCCTCCGTTTTCTCCCGAGCCGGTTCAGGCGCGCCGGCTCCCTCGCGGAACCCGGGCGGATGATACTCCCGCCGCCGCGGGTCACTTCCCGGGCGCGTTCTTCTTCCAGAGCTCCCACGCGCGCGCGAAATCGCCGGGGTTCCTGTCGCGCGCCGCACCTTCTTCGGGCGAGATGTAGGTGATCGGGCCGCCGAGCGCGATCGCCTGCGCCTGCAACCGGGCGTTCACCTCCGTGTAATAGGCGTACCTGACCGCGGTCTGCAGATCGGGTCCAACGACGACGTTGCCATGCCCGCGCATGAGTGCCACCGGCCTGTCGCCGAGCGTCGTTGCCAGCGATTTTCCGAGCGCGCCAGTCCGCACGAGCATGTCCGTCCCCGGCCCGCCCGCGTCGCGGATCTCCCACACGGGCACCCCGACCCAGAGGAACGTCGCGTTGTGCATCACCGGCCGCAGGGGCACCCGGGTGACACTGAACGGGACCACCGTCGGCGAGTGGCTGTGGATCACCGCCTTCACGTCGGGCCGTGCCTTGTAGACCTCGCCGTGGATGAAACGCTCGAGCACGCTCCGCCGCGCCCGCGGATCGACCGGATTCGAGTCGAGGTCGTATTCCTGGATGTCGCCGGCGGTGACCAGCGCGGGTGCGAGCGAGCGCGACAGCAGGTAGCGGTTCGGATTGCCCGGGTGCCGCACGCTCACGTGACCATAGGCGTCGAAGAGCCCCTCCTGGGCGAGGACCCGGTTGGCCACCACGAGATCCTCGATCAGGGCCGGGTCGACCGGGCCGGCGGAGGCGGGCGACGTCTGCGCCCGGGCGGCCCCGCCGGTGAGCGCCAGCACGACGACCGCAGCCGCGGCAAGACGCGCGAACGGCTTCATGCGGTGGCGGCCGAATCCGGTTGGCGGCTGCTGGCGCCGGGGAGCAGGCCGGCCTCGCAGGCCTTGATCTGCAGGGCCAGGTACTTCGAGTAGATGCGGCACTGGGCCAGGCTGCCCGCGATGAACCAGAGGCCCGGCTGCGCGGTGCGCGTGAACATGTTGCGGAGCTCCTGCTCACCGCCGAAACCCCAGATCGGGCCGACGCGCTCGGCGACCGCCTCGCCGAAGAGCAGGTGCACCAGGTCCTCCTGGCCCTTGTAGCCGGTCGCCAGCACGACGAGGTCGGCGGCGAGCGTCTCCCCGTTCCGCATCCGCGCGCCTTCCGGGACGAACGCCGCGATGTCGGAGAACTGCGCGAGCCCGATCTTCCCTTCGGCGACCAGGTCGGAGCAGCCCACGTTGAAGTAGTAGCCGCCGCCGCGGGTGAGGTACTTGAACTGCCAGCCCGTGTCGTCCTCGCCGAAGTCGAGCTTGAAACCGACCCGCTCCAGCCGGTCGAGGAGCGGCCGGTCGAGCTCCCGTCCCCGCTCGGTGAGGCGGATGTGCGTCGTGCGCGTGAGCGCGAGCGGCATCGACGCCGTGATCAGGTCGCAGTCCTCGAGCGGCGGTCCTTCGTCGTAGAGCGCGTAGGCGAGCTGCGCGCTCGGCTCGATGTTGACGATCAGGGTCGAGCTGCGCTGCACGAGGGTGACCTTCGCCCCGGCCGAGTGGAGGTCCTGCGCGATGTCGTGGCCGCTGTTGCCGGTGCCGATCACCAGGGCGTGCTTCCCCTGCCATGCCTCGCCGTCGTCGTACTGGCTGGAGTGCCGGACTGCGCCGCGGAAGTCCCGCAGCGTCGGGATGTCGGGCAGGTTGGGGATGCCGCTGACGCCGGTGGCCATGACCACGTGCCGCGGGCGCATCTCGCGCCTCGTCCCGTCCTCCCGGCACAACGCGACGGTCCATCGCCCCTCGCGTTCGTCGTACGTGCCGCCCGTGAATTCCGTCGCCGTCCAGTAGTTGAGCTCCATCGTTTCCACGTAGGCCTCGAACCAGCTGGCGAGCTTGTCCTTCGGAATGTAGGTCGGGAAGTTCGGCGGGAACGGCAGGTAGGGCAGGTGGTTCACCTGCACCTGGTTGTGCAGCGTGAGCGCGTGGTAGCGCTGGCGCCAGTTGTCGCCGATGCGCGGCCAGCGGTCCACGATCAGCGTATCGACGCCGAGCTGCGTCAGGCGCGCGGCGATGGAGAGCCCGGCCTGCCCTCCGCCGACGACGAGCACGGTCGGATCCCGGTCGCGGTACTCCGCAGCCGATTTCCGGAGGTCGAGCCAGTTGGGGCCGCGGAAATCGCGCGAGTAGGACTCGCCCTTGGGCCGCGCTTTGCCGATGCGCTCCTCGAAGCCGGTGATCTCCTCGAGCGCCGTGAGCAGCGTCCACGCCTTCAGCGGACCGCCGTCGTTCGCGCCGCCGGGGGTCAGCCGGAGCACGCCGCTGCCGTGGCCGTCAGTGGTCCGGAACCTGAAGATCGCTTCGATCGCGGGAATGCCCGCGCGAGTCACGCGGCGGGGCGCCGTCCGGTCGGGATCCGTCGCGAACCCGGTCGGCCGCGCCCGGGCGGCGTGGGCTCTCAGCTCCCGGACGATCGCGTCGGCGCCACCCACCGTCCTGATGCGCCAGGTGAGCGCAAGGACGTCGCGCCAGTGGCTGTCGGCGTGGAACAGGCTCCGGAGGAGGGCGTCGTCGCGTCCGCCGAGCGCCCGCTCGAACTGCGCCAGCCACTCGTCCACGGCAGTGGCGATCGTCCCGGTCGCGGCAGCGTTCATTGCCCCAGGTTCTCCCGTACCCGCGCGCTCACCAGCGCAAGTATCCGCTCGAACGCGATCCGGCGGTTGCGGAACGCCTCGCTCTCGTTCGCGAGGAGCTGTTTCGGGTCCCGGCCGTCGAGCGCGACCAGCCCCCGCTCGAGGGCGATGGAGCGGCCGTCCCGCTCGTAGAGCGTGTGCGCGGAGGCGAGCTCGATCCGGCGGCCTCCGATCTCGATGCTGATGCGGATGAAGGCGCCGTCCGGGAGCACGAACTGCCAGTTCGAGGTGACGCCCTGCGACGCCAGGATCTGCTCGATCTGGCCGAAGAACCGGTCGGGGCGCCGGCTCCCCGCCTGGGCGGGCGAGCGGAGCCGCTCGAACTGGAGGTCCATCGGCGCGAACGATTCGAGGTGCGACGGTGCGGGGAAGAATTTCACCGCGACGCGATCGCGCTCCTGTGCGGCCGGCTGGGCAGCGGCGAGGAGACCGGCGACGAGGGCGCAGGCGGCGAGCGATCGCGGACGCGTCCTTTGCGGCACTTCGTGTCGAGCCTGGTTTCCATCCCCTCTCCTGTTTCCCGCGCGGTCAGGCGTCACGTCGCTACCCGGGAATCTCGGCCTCGACGAGTTGAGCAAGCAGCGTCAGCGACTCCTGCCAGCCGAGATGGCAGGCCTCCACCGGGATGGCGCCCGGTATGCCTTCCTGGACGACGTTCAAATCGGTTCCGCACGAGACCTTCTTCAAGGATACGGTGGTCTGCATCTCGCCGGGAAGGTTGGGGTCGTCGAACCTGTCCGTGTGGCGAATGCGCTCGTTGGGCACCAGTTCGAGGTATTCGCCGCCGAAGGAGTGGCCGTGACCGGTCGTGAAGTTCGTGAACGACATCCGGTAGCTGCCGCCGACTCTGGCCTCCAGCTGGTGAACCTTGCCGGTGAAACCGTGCGGCGGAAGCCACTTGGCCATCGCGTCCGCGTCGAGGAACGCCCGGTAGATTCGCTCGGGCGGCGCACGAAGCACGCGGTGAAGCCGGACGGTGTTCGTAGTCATCGGTGTTTCGCCTTTCGATACGTGGTCAGGATGGATGGCGGATCGCTCCCCCGCAGAGGCGAGAGCACAGGTGCTATGAACCAGACCCGATGTCATGGGCTCGAGGCGCGCGGACGAACCGGGACGTCAGGAATCCGGCGATCGCCACCGGTGCGAGGAGCAGGACGACGGTCGCCGGGACGCAGGCCTCGGAAGAGAGCCACTGCAACTTGAAAAGGGGTACCGCGACGACGGCTGCGAGGATGCTGCCGAGAAGAAATTTTCGCCCGAAAAACGCGTTGGCCCGGTACCACAGCGCCTCGTCGCCGAGCGTCGCCCGCGTCCGGTAGCCGTAGACCGGGTTGGGAGGCACCTTCTCGAGGACGAGGGGGATCGACAGCAGCGCGAAGAGCGCGTTGGCCGCCAGGATCGTGACGAGGCTCTTGTCGAACACGCTCACCTGCTGTCTCCCTCGTTCGAGCAGTGGTTCCGCCTCGACTGCTCAGGATCGGCGCACATAGCTGGGATGTTGCCGCAGCTTGGCGCAAAGTCAGCCGCCACGAAGCGTGTCCAGAGCGCGCGCGCGGTCATAGTGATGCAGAAGGAGATAGTCGTCCCACCCGCGATTCCCCTCGCACGTGACGATCGATGACCTGGCGAGGGTAGGGCCGATAGCCTGGTCCCAGAAGACCTGGCCCTGGAGAATCTCCCATAGCCGGCTGAGATCGCGGGCGCGGAAATCATAGTTCACATACGGCCCGTCATCCTCCCCCTCGGTTACCTCGAGCTCGGCGTCTGCCAGCTCCGCGGCGCTCGTGAAGAGCGCGAGCACTGCGTCAAGGTCCAAAGCAGGGGCCAGGCTCGGTTGCACCTGCACGTTCAGGGCGGGCACTGGCGGCTAACGCTGCGCTTGGGCGGCGGCGGAGCCGCGAGGCGACGACGGCAGCACGGCGCGAACGGAAGCAAGTCGCATGAGAGCGACTCTACTGCCTGCGGCGAACCGACCACAAGTGTGCGCAGCCCGCAAGCGGCTCGCCGCGCAGGGCTTGCGTCTGCGCGAGTACCGCGTCCCGCACAACGGCAGCGTCTACTGCACCGTCGCCCCGGAAGACGACCTGGTGATCACGCGCCTCGACGCGCCGCTGGCGGGCGTCGAGCGGCTCGACGTCGAGCGCTTTGGCGAGGGTGAGGGCGTCGAACGCCTGCGCGACGTACCGTTCGACGCGGCGGCCGGGGAAGCGGTCTACACGCTACGCACGGAACGCATCCGCGCGCTGCCTGAAACGACCCTGCAGGTGCGGCTCCTTGCCGTGGCGCCGTCAGGCGAGCGCCTCGTCGGCGAGTACACCTTTCACCACACCCCCCATCGGCCGGGCGAGAGCCGCTGAGCGCCGGACCGTCGCCGGCCGGTCAGCATCCAGCCGTGCACTTCCCTGCAGCGTCGAACTCCATGGTTTTTCCGGAGAGCGGTATGTGGACCGGCACCTTGACGGCCTTGATGAAAGTCTCCGTCTTGCTCCCCGGGCGCACTTTGCCGCCCACCGTGCCGACCTCGTTGGCGTGCGAGGCGATCACCGAGGCGGGCTTGACGAGATCGTTTATCACGTACGCGGCCTCGACCGGGCCGGTGCTGAAGCCGTCGCCGATGTTCATGACGGCGAGCTTCGCGTTGTAGTGATTGCGAACCACCAGTTCCTGGTCTGCGGTGATGCCGGTGTCGCCCGAGAGGTATGCGACCAGGCCGTTGCTGAACCGGAGGACGTAGCCGGTTGCCAGGCCGACGTCGCCGGCGATGCCTGCCTCCTTCATGGCTTTGCCGAGGTCGCCGCCGATGTAGTCGGGATCCAGCCCGTTGCTGTGCATCGCGGTCACCGTGGCGATGCGGACGCCGCTGATGGTCACGCTGCCGCCGAAGCGGGTGAGAATCGAGTTGGCGGGATCGCCGCCGTTCGCCTTGAGCTTGGCCGCGAAGAACGGGGGCATCTCGCTGCCGGTGACGATCTTCGACTTCTTGGCGAGGGCGATGTTCACCGTGCTGGAGTTGGGCATCGCCGATACCGACATGTCCGGTTTGTCGCAACTGCCCGAGTTCGGCGCCTTGTTATGCGCGTTGCCTACATGGTCTCCATGCATGTGACTCACGAGGATGATGTCGATCTTGCCCAGCCGCGGATCGCCCGCACCCGCGACGGTACGGCCCGCGTCGTAGAGGATGCGCGTCCCGTTCGGGTCCTCGAAGACCAGCGCCCGGTCCTGCGGACAGAATTCGCCTTCGATGCCGCCGAGCGGCGTCACCTTGACGGTCTGGCCCAGGACGGGAAGGGCCACTGCGGCGCCAAGCGCGCCCACGAACGCGATCCAGGTCGAGCGAGTCATTGAAACACCTCCTCTGGCTGTTTGGTGGAGCGATAGCCTAACAGACTGATGGTCGGGCCTCACGCTTTGCCACCTTCACTACCGGATACTTGTCGCCCATCCCCGCTCCTGCGGTTGCCTCGCTCTCAAATAGCTCTAACGTTCGCGGTGAGAGGCACGTGACCGATTGGCGGTCTCGTCCCGGGAAGACCTGGAAATGCGGCTCCTCCACCACTGCGTTATTTGATCTTGGCACGGCGTGAGAACGTGCGCGACAGCGATAAGGGCCAACCCGAGAAACAAGGGAACCACTGGAAACCAGCCAGCAGGCAAGACGGCTGCCAGCATCAGCAGAGCGACGCCGGCGACCGCGCATCCGTTCGATATCCTGATGCGGGTCGTTGGCCCGGTTTGATTGCCGGTTGCCATCTAACGCCGTGCTTGAGGCGCAACCGACGAGCGAAGCGCCGAGGGTAGCCGGCGGGGTAGCTGTTTGCGGGTCCGCTCCACCTGGCGGTCAGGCGCCGGAAATGCGCACCGTCCGGATCCAGTTGCGTTTGCGACGCTCGAGGCGCTCCCCGGTGCCTTCGCCGTCGAAGTTGGTCGCCGTTCGCACCAACGAGGACGGGTCGATGCCATCGAACGTGTTCACGTTGACGACTGCGTATACGTGATCATCGATTTCGCTGGTCACGAAAGGCACTGCGCCGCAGCGAGCGCAAACGTAGAAGTCGGCGGTTCCAGTCCCGAATCGGTATTTCGAAACGATCGAGGGATCACGAATCTCGGCGACGAGCTCCGAGTCACGATGAGACGTCCAGTTCCCGCCGTGCTTGGTGCAGAAAGAGCAGCCGCAGGCTCTGATCCCGATATCGGTCCCGTCGCCTGGCCACTCCAGGACGTAGCGGATGTTTCCGCAGTGGCACTTGCCTTCGATTCGCATGGCTACGCGTCCCGCGATGGTTGGCGCCGCTCGCCTAGGCCGAACGCCCGCGTTCAGCCGGGCGCGCACTCACACATCCACTTGCCTGAATCCCAGCGCCCGCAGGAAGCTCATCGAGTCGACGTAGACGTCCTTGCGCGCAACAAGGTTGCCCGTGAACGGAATGACGTCGACGCCGTTCCAGGAAACCTTCTTTCCTGTCGGTTGCACAGTGGTGGCGCCCTTGGTGTATGGAATGGCGAGCGTGCCTGTCGCCGTCCATTCCTGCGTCACCAAACCGTCTCGCACGTAGGTCCGGCGTGCATCGAACCGGATATCGGGGAATGCGGCGAAGACCCCTTTGAGGATCTCGCGGATGGCGTTCGTGCCGACGGCCTTTCCGCCGCTAGTGTGGTTCTCGAAAACCGAATCCTCGGTGTGCATCGCGAGGATCGCCTCGACGTTGTGGCTGTTCCAAGCTTCTCCGTAAGCGGCAATGACTTTCTCGAGCGGATGCTCAGCGTTCATCGTACCCTCCCTGAGTCACAATCAAAGGTATTCGTGGCGCCCAATGCTCGCCTGCAGCAGCTCCGAGCGCTCCCTTTCATCTTAGCCTGTAGATGCCGCGAAGGTGGAGGGCAGCCGCGGCGATGACTGCCTCAGGTCCCGGGTGGTGACCAGAAAGCCCCCTTCAATGTAGAGGCGCACGAGGCGGAGGTGCCGGTCGGCGAGTTCACCTCTTAACGCACCTCGTAAAGTGACGACGACGGCTGAAAAACCAACAAACGACAACGAGAGCGATGCAAGGCGAAGAAGGTAGTCAGATTCGGCCGATGTCACGATGGCATCCTCAAAAGGTCGTGTCGATGTCGGCGGCGGCCGAAAGGATCACTCCCTTGTCGCCGAGGATGACCGTTGAGTTGATCATGTAACCCTGGTTGAGTGGGTTGGCATGCCGGATCGGACCGGGAAGGG
>Ga0335084_10008029_pt1 | contig 10501 bp, 8 predicted proteins | sample Lox_Sample_44_FD_206721 | JGI IMG/M metagenome (GOLD analysis project Ga0335084, IMG submission 206721) | Soil microbial communities from Loxahatchee National Wildlife Refuge, Florida, United States - Lox_Sample_4.4 | ecosystem: Environmental > Terrestrial > Soil > Wetlands | place: USA: Florida... | reverse complement strand
TTCGACGGGCGGGAGCACACCGGCGGCATCACGGTGTTGCGCTCGCAACCCGGCGAGCGCGCCGGCTATTACTGGCTGGTGCGGCTCAAAAACCACGGGGCGGCGCTCGCGGGGGCCGAGTTTGTCCTGCAGGTGATCACGCCGGCCGCGCCAGAGCCGAAGACATTCACCTTTCCCGCCGATGTCCCCGCCGGCCGCCCCCTCTTTCAACTCGGCCTCACCGGCGCCGATTGGCCGGGCGCAAAATCCCGGCCGGTCGCCTGGCATCTGCAGTTGCTGGCGGCTGACGGCCGGACGCTGATTGCGAAAGAGAGCTTTCTCTGGGAACTCCCGGAGAAGCCGTAGCGGCGTCCGCGCGCAGCCAGCGGCCCACGCGCGCGGGCGGATTGCCGCCCGGAACCGCCCGCCCGGCTACGTCGCCTGCGCCAGCACGCTGCCGAGCACGGCGAAGAAATGGCAGGCGCTGCCGACGAGCACAAACAAGTGCCACACCGCATGGTGATAAGGCAGCCGTTCCCAACTGTAGAACACCGTGCCGGCCGTGTAGGCCACGCCCCCGGCAAGCAACATCACCAGGCTGGCGTGCGGCAGCACGCCAACCAGCGGCTTGAACGCGACGAGCACCAGCCATCCCATGAACAGGTAGATCAGGGTCGACAGCACCGGGAACCGGCCGATCAGGAACAACTTCAGCACGATTCCCGCCACCGCCAGCGCCCAAACCACGCCAAACAGGCTCCAGCCCCACGGCCCGCGCAGGCTGACCAGCAAGAATGGCGTGTAGGTGCCCGCGATCAGCAGAAAGATCGCCCCGTGATCGAGCACGCGCAGCCACCACTTCAGCCGCGGCGCCCGCAGCGCATGATAGAGCGTCGAGGCCGCGTAGAGGATCACGAGCGAAGCGCCAAACACCGCGCAACCCACCACCACCCACGCGTCGCCCCACAACGCGGCGAAAGTCACCAGCACGCCCAGGCCCGCAATGCTCAAGGCCAGGCCCACGCCATGCGTCAGGCTGTTGGCGATCTCCTCGCCGCGCGAGTAGCTCACGGGATCCAACTGCACCCGAAGACGCATACGCCATGGACCCGCCCTCCGGCAAGAAGTTCGCCGCGGGCCCGGCCCCCGGGCCACCCCTCACGCCACGCCCGGCCGAAGCAACCCCGGCGCTGTCGGCAGCTTCCACGCCGGACCGGGGGATTTCCCCTGGGCCGGCTGGGGCAAAGTCCGCCCGGCGCCCGGACCAAAATCGTGCACCAGGCTGCGGTCCGCGACTTTTTCAAATGCGGCCTGGAACGACGCCGGGTCGATGGCCTTCACCAAAAACCACAATTTCTGGCGGGTATATGCCCAGTCCTCCACCAAGCGGGGGAACAACAGAAACGTGTGCGGCAGGTCGTGCAGCGTCAGCGTGTGCACCAGGTTGAAGAACATCTCTGCCAGCACCGCCTTCTGCTGGCGCGGATTGTCGGTCTTCCACAGGCCGCCCGGCACGCTGCCGTGCGCGCCCCCCACCCGCGCCCGGCTGAGGGCGGCGGCGTCCAGGTCGCGGACCGGGATGTAGACGTGGTCGATGATCAGACCGCGCCGGGCCACGAGCTGACCGAGCGTTTCGCACAGGGCCGGACCCTTGACGATATAGGGCGCCGCCGGGGGACCGTGCAGCAAGCCGCGAATCGTATGTTTGGGCTGGCGCCACCAGTCGCCGATGGTCCGTCCACGCCGGTGCTCCCACAGATCGTACTCAAGGCCGGCCTGGGAGCTGTGATCGATCTTCTCCCGCACCGCACCCGGGGTGTAGCCCGTGTCGAGCCCAAGCTCCGTCAGCAGGTGCACCAGGAAGGTTGTGCCCGCCCGCCCCGTGCCGGTGATGATGACTTTGTGCTCAGAATACATGATGGTACCTGTCACGGGCTGGCGCGGGGAAACGAACAATGGGTCTCAACGGTGCACGAAAGACGATCCTTGGGCGATGACAGTTACCATGAAATGCCATTAGTTTCTTGAATACCGGTGCCGCCTCGCCCTCGACTCTGGCGTAATCCGTTTGCGGGGCCGGCTTCGGCGTTGCCACGGACCGGCCTCCGGGGTTGAAGTTCCCATCGTTCCCCGATGCCTTCCTTTCTGGTCTGGACCGACTGGCAGCCGCTTGCCCTGCCCGAGCCGCCCGCGCCCGCCGTGCTCGCCGAGGTGCTCGAAGGCGGCCAGGCCTTTCGCTGGTCGCGGAGCACCGATGGCGTCTGGCAGGGCGTCTGGTCCGATTGCGTGGCGCGCCTCCGGCCAGGCGGACCCGAGGGGCTCCTGTGGTCCGCGCCGCAGGTCTTGGAGGACGCGGTGGCCGCCGAACTGCCGCGCTATCTTGCGAGCGCGATCGACTTCGCCCGGCTGACCGACGGCCTGCCATGGCGGAGCGATCCGCACCTGGCCCGCTGTCTCGCGGCGTTTCGCGGGCTGCGCCTGCTGCGCCAGCCCCTGGGGGAGACCCTGCTCTGCTTTCTGTGCAGCGCCACCAAGCAGATCCGCCAGATCCAGCAGATGGTCGAATTGCTCGCCCGCCGGCACGGCCGCGAAATCGTCTCGGGCATCGCGCGCCTCCCCACCTGGGCCGAGCTGGCCGCCGTGAACGAGGACGACCTGCGTGTCTCCCTGCTCGGCTTCCGCGCCCGTTACGTGAAACAGACCGCCCAGTTTCTCGCCGACCGGGCCGGCTGGCTCGAATCGATTGAGAAGCTGCCCTATGCCGAGGCCAAGCCGCGGCTGCGCGAACTGCCCGGCGTCGGCGAGAAGATCGCGGACTGCGTGCTGCTCTTCGGCGCCGGCCGGTACGAGGCATTTCCGGTCGACGTCTGGATCATCAAGGCGATGGAGCGGCGCTACGGCCTCGAGGGCTGGACTCCCCAGCAGACCGCGCGCTTCGGCCGGGTGCACTTCGGCCCGAACGCCGGCCTGGCGCAGCAGTACCTCTTCGCGTGGGAGCGGGCGCAAGCCGGCCGGTCGCGCGCCGACGGGTAGCGGCCCACCGGCCTAGGCCGCCGCAGCCGACGACGGCCGCTTCAGCAGCCGCCAGGGAAAGAAGTACACCGCATAGACGAACGCGTAGACCAGGAAGTTCTCCAGCCGGGCGAAGTGGGCGAAGGCGAAGAAAAAGATCAGCCCGTGCATGCGCATGACGTTCCGGTAGGGTTCCATGAGGGCGTCGCCGCCTTTGGGCTTCGCCGCTCCGCCCAAGCCGGGTCCGACCAGCGGCGGGGCCGGACGCAGAAACGCCCGGCGCTCCGCGATCGCGGCCACCGGGATAAAGGGCCAGTAGGCGCCCAGCACATGCAGGTAGAGCGAGGCGGTCGCAAACCCCCGCGTTGGGGTCGGCAACACGGGGAAGAATAGATTCAGGAACACCGAGTGCACGAAATGAAACATGCCGAAATGCACCGTGAAGAAAGCCAGCAGAAATAATCCCCCCAGCAGATACAGCCCGACCGGAGCGACCGACGCAGCCACCGACGTGCCGCCTGTCGCCGCCGCCCGGCTGGCGGTCAGCACCGGCCCGAAAATCCTCCACACAATCATCGCGTAGCCCACGAGGAGGCTCGAGAGCCAGAGGCTCCACACCAGATCGCGCACCTGCCACTGGAACCACCACGCCAGCGCCAGGCCTCCGCCAAAGGCGAGCGCATCGGGCCAGGCCGAAAGCCAGCTGACCGGCGACGGCACGGAATTTCCTCCGGAATTCATGAGGGCCGATTCACCCTACTGGATCCATCCCACAAGATGCAAACGTGCCGTGACGCCGAGGCCTCGGCGTGGTGTCCATCCCGCCATAGGTTGGGCGCGATCGTATTCGGCATCACGCGGACGTCAGGTGCCAGTGTCGGCAGTTGGGGCACAGGTACGCCGTGCGGTGGCGTCCCACCCCGGCCAGCAAGGCCGCATCCAGGGCGTCACCTTGGCTGCGGTACCGGCGCTTCCGCGTGCACATGCGGTGCCGTTCCTCCCGACTCAGGCGGGACGGATGATGCATCCGCTTCTTCACGAAGCGATGATTGACCGCCGCGGGGCTCCGCCGCCAGCATCGAATGCAGGGTGACGGTCGCGATCTCCTGACTCAGAAGACTGCCCGCCTCCGTCCCACGGGACTACGGCGCGGCACCTCGCCCTAGCTCTGCTCCGCAGAGCGTAGGCGGGTGGCTGCGCCATGCGTGGCTCCGGAAAAGCGGAGCCTGGTGCCCGGGGCCGGACTCGAACCGGCAAGCCTTTCGGCAAGGGCTTCTAAGACCCTCGTGTCTGCCAATTCCACCACCCGGGCGCTGCGATTTCGGATCTTGGATACCGGATACCGGAAAGTGAAACCCAATTTGCCGCGGTTGAGGTTCAGCGCTCGCCAAGGCTGGTCCCATCCACCGGCCATCCGTCATCCCGCTTCCATCACGGCTATCCGGTCTCCGGTATCCGCTCTTCGGTATCCGCCAGCCGCTCCCGATTGAGCCAGACTTTGCAGACACTCTTCATGCGCGTGAGGATGTAGTAGACGGTCTGGCTGCGCAGTCGCACCAGCTGGCCGCCGACAATCCTCGGCACGAAGTCCTGCGGCACCGCCATGATTTCCTCCGGGGTGGCGCCGTCCAATCCCTGACACAGGATCGCCGTCATTGCCTTGGTGAGCGTCTGCACCTGTGGACCGAGGGTAAGGCGGAAGTGCGCCCGCCGCCCGCCGTCCACATTCAGGAACACCCCGACCGTGTCCGTGCACTCCTCATCCTTGCGCACGTCCTCGAGCCCAAAAACCTCGCCCGGCCGGGGCGCGCAGCGGGGCGCGCTGTCCGCGTAGGCGATCAGGTTCTCCCGCTTCTCCTCCTCGGAGAGGGCATCAAAGAGATCGACGATTGCAGCGAGATTCGGCGGATACATTCGCTACCGGAGGGGCGATACCGGATGCCGGATGGTTGGACAGGAGTATCCGACGAGCCGGCGCCCAACGGGCCGCCTGACCTCTACGGACTTTCTGGTATCCGGTATCCGCCATCCGAAATGGCTACGCGCCCTTCTCGATCGGCGCCCGCACCTTGTTGCCCCACTCGGTCCAGGAGCCGTCGTAATTGCGCACGCGCGTGTAACCCAGCAACTGGGTCAGCACGAACCAGGTGTGGCTCGAGCGCTCGCCGATCCGGCAGTACACGACGATGTCGGCGTCCGGTTTGAGCCCGAGATTCTCGGTGTAGATCTTCTTGAGTTCCGCGGCGGTCCGGAAGGTGCCGTCGTCATTGGCCGCGGTCTTCCACGGCACGCCGCGCGCGCCCGGAATGTGGCCGCCGCGCAACACGCCCTCCTGCGGATATTCGGGCATGTGCGTGATCTCGCCGCGAAACTCGCCGGGCGAGCGCACGTCGATCAGCGGCTGCTTCGCCTGCATGTGCATGAGGGTGTCCTCATAGAACGCCCGGATGATCTTGTCGTGCCGCCGGGGCGGGACCGGATAACTCGCGGGCGGATAGGCCGGCTTCTCGCGCGTCAGCGGGCGGCCGTCGCTGCGCCATTTATCCCGGCCGCCATCGAGCAGCTTGACCTTGGTGTGGCCAAACAGGCGGAAGGCCCACAGCGCGTACGCCGCCCACCAGTTGGACTTGTCGCCATAGAAAATGACCGTGGTCTCCGGCGTGATGCCGTTCCGGGTGCACACGGCGGCGAAACCCTCCGGGGTGACGTAGTCGCGCACCGTGTTGTCCTGCAGGTCGCCGCGCCAGTCGATGTGCACCGCGCCGGGGATGTGGCCGGTATCGTAAAGCAGGACGTCCTCGTTGCTCTCCACCACGCGAATGCCCGGGTCGGCGAGGTGCGCCTGCAGCCAGTCGCCGTCGACGAGGGCCTCCGGGTGGGCATACTGTTGAAACTTCGGGTTCATGGCGGATTCGCGCGAAAGGGAATCGTTAACCGGAGTAAATGAGGCAACTAACCCAGCTTGACTTGGGTTGCAACCGGCCGCCTCAGAAATGTCCCTCCTCGCGTGTCGTAACCCGCTGCCGGTTAGCTATACGCAACCGCACTGATGCTTGCTGACCCTGGAGGGCCCGGCTCTGCCCGGCCGACCCTTCAAGCAGGACCAACGGCGATGCCAAACCGTTCGCCCATCTTGGCGTAGGTCTCGCGGTGCTGCGCGCTTTGCTCCACCAGATCGCCGTCGAACCGGATGCGCCCGCGAGCGACCAGCGTGATGACGCACGAACCGCCGAAAGCGAACAGGCCCTTTTCTTCGCCCTTGGCGACGTCACGGTCGGGGACGAACGTCTGCCGAATCCGGCCCACGGCGGTGGCGCCAATTTCGATCATCGCGATCGTGCCGAACGCCGCCGATTCCACCAGCGTCACCATGCGGCGGTTTTCGACGAGGGAGCGAAGTTGGCGACGCAGCGCGATCGGATGCACCGAATAGAGCGTGCCGCGGATCAGCTGCGGCGTGCCCGCGCGGCCACCCACCGGGAAGTGGAACCGATGGCAATCCACCGGGGCGAGCCGGGAGATGAGCATCGCCCCGCCCGCAAAACGCGGCGCCAGCGCCCGCTGCTCCGGCGGCAGGCCGGCCTCTCCCAATAAATCCGCCAGGGTAAACCTTGCGCCTTTGACGTAGAAGCCATCCGCCGCGTCAAGATCGGGAAAAACGAGGTGGCGCCCGTCCGCCGGCAGCACCGCCACGTTCTCACCCGGGGCGATCGGGCGCGCGCCCGGCTTGAGCGCGCGGTAGAAGAACTCGTTGAACGTCTTGAACGCGAAGGCGGATTTCGCGAACTCATCGACGTCGATATTGTAGGCCACGATGAACGGGAAGACCTTGGTGACACTGAAGGGGCGGTTCATGCGCCAGCCATAGAAGTGCGAAAACGCCGCGCGCCGCACGAGCAGCCATACCGCCAACCGGCCCACCGGGTTCTCATAGGCCAGGCGCAGCCACCGTTCGCCGTAGACCTGTTCGGTCTCAACGGTCTTCTTCGCGCGATGCCAGTATTGGAGTGGGGCGGCAGCCATGGATTGCCGCCCAGCCTAGACGGCGGAGCGCGTTGACCTCAACGCGCTTCTTGGCGAGCACCGTCGGGGTTGTGTAGCCGGGGTCGTTGACCCCGGCCTTATGGTCCCGAGTCCAGTTTACCGCGCGCAGATGTCATTATTCGAAATCAATCGAACCGGCGTAAGGCCAGTCCTCAGCCCGCGCCACCAATCCCGCACGCACAGGATTCTCACGTACGTAGACCCATTTCTCCCGCCTCGATTCATTCGACCGCAGCAGGTGATCGAAGAATTCTGGCTGCCAAAGAGGTGCCGAGCCGCCGAGCTCGCGCAACAATCGCTTTGCCGTCCATTCCTTCCACTTGCCAACGACGACGGACAATGCGCAAGGCATCGTCGGCGAAGGCATGATGAAGAAATGCACATGATCTGGCATGACGACATATCGCCCGACCGCCCAGCCATGCCGAACCAACGACTCCTGCCATTCTTGCCGAAGAATGTTATGCGCCGTCTCGTTAGCGAGCAACGCCCGCCGACCATTCACGCAGGTGGTGATGAAATAGGTCGGCTGTCTCTCTCCTACGCGACGCAAACGCTTGAGATGCCCATGTTCGTTTGGCATAAGAATTGGGGTACTGCCAAAATTGCGGCATCTCCAATAGATGACTCTCGTCAACCGCGAATGCGTAGATTCCTGTTGTATGCTGTCGTCCTTGCGACCTTTTCTAGCTGCGCCCGCCACGGCTGCGTGAACGAAGTGCGGCCGGTACAGAGGTCGCCTGACGGGAAAAGAAAGGTTGTCCTGTTCACACGGAATTGTGACGCGACGACAGGTTTCAACACGCAAGCGTCGATCTTGGATGAACCGGAGGATCTACCCGACGAACCCGGCAACGCGTTCATCCTGGATAGAGGTGAAGCCAGAGTTTCGTGGAATGGCGACGGCGTTCTCCTGGTCGTCATCCTCCGAAGCGCGAGAATATTCAAGAAAGAGCCCTCCGTGAGAGGAGTGACCATCACGTATCGGGAAGCACGAGACGATTGATCGAACCCCGACCGGGGTCGGCGACCCCGGCTACACCGCCGATTTCCAACCCCCGCTACATCACCAGCTCGTCGCTCTTGACCTTGAAGGTAATGGTGGCGCCCTCGGCGACCTCGCCGGCGATGAGGGCGCGCGCGAGTTTGGTCTCGATCTGCCGCTGCAGAAACCGCTTCAGCGGCCGGGCGCCAAACACAGGATCGTAGCCCTTCTCCGCGGCCCATTCCTTCGCCTTCGCGTCGAGCTTCACCGTCACGCGCCGGTCCGTCAGGCGCCGGTTCAGGTCGGCCAGCAGCAAGTCGACGATCTGCGTGATCTCCTCGAGGGTGAGCGGCTTGAAGAGAACGGTCTCGTCAATGCGGTTGAGAAACTCGGGGCGGAGCGTTCGGCGCAGCTCGCTCATCACGCTTTCGCGCACGCTCTCGGGAATGGTGTCGCCGGTCACGCCATCGAGCAGGAAGCGGTTCCCGAGGTTGGACGTCATGATGACGATCGTGTTCTTGAAGTCGACCGTGCGGCCCTGCGCGTCGGTGATGCGCCCGTCGTCCAGCACCTGCAGCAGCACGTTGAACACGTCGGGGTGCGCTTTCTCGACCTCGTCGAACAGGATGACCGCGTAAGGCTTGCGCCGGACGGCCTCGGTCAGTTGGCCGCCCTCGTCGTAGCCGACGTAGCCGGGGGGTGCGCCGATCAGCCGCGAGACGGCGTGCTTCTCCATGTACTCGGACATGTCGATCCGGATGAGCGCCGCCTCGGAGTCGAAGAGTGCCTCCGCCAGCGTCTTGGCCAGCTCGGTCTTGCCCACGCCGGTCGGTCCGAGGAACAGGAAACTTCCGATCGGCCGCCGCGGGTCCTTGATGCCGGAGCGGGCGCGGAGAATGGCCTCGGTCGTCAGCTGCACGGCCTCGTCCTGGCCGATGACGCGCCGATGCAGCACCGCCTCCAGGCGCAGCAGCTTCTCCTTCTCCCCCTCCATAAGTCGGGTCACGGGAATGCCAGTCCATTTGGCCACCACCTCGGCGATTTCCTCCTGGGAGACCTCCTCCTTCAAGAGGGCGCGTTCGCCGCTCTTCTTTTCCAGCGCGGCGAGCTCGCGTTCGAGCTGCGGCAGGCGGCCGTGGCGCAGTTCGGCGAGTTTGTTGAGATCGTAGGCGCGTTCGGCGCGCTGCATCTCGAGCTTAACCTGTTCGATCTCCTCGCGGACCTTGCGCACCTTCTCGACGCCTTTCTTCTCCGTCTCCCAGCGCATCTTGAGCGCGCCGGTCTTTTCCCGCAGATCCGCGAGCTCCAGGCGCAGCGCCTCGAGCCGCTGGCGGCTGGCCTCGTCCTTTTCCTTTTTCAGCGCCGCCTCCTCGATTTCGAGCTGGAGCACGCGCCGCGTGAGCTCGTCGAGCTCGGTCGGCATCGAATCCATCTCGGTGCGGATCAGGGCGCACGCCTCATCGACGAGGTCGATGGCCTTGTCCGGCAGGAAGCGGTCGGAAATGTAGCGGTGGGACAGCAGGACGGCGCTCACGAGCGCGTTGTCCTGGATGCGCACACCATGGTGGACTTCGAAGCGCTCGCGCAAGCCGCGCAGGATCGAGATGGCATCCTCGACGGTCGGCTGGTCGACCAGCACGGGCTGGAACCGGCGCTCGAGGGCCGCGTCCTTCTCGAGGTGTTTGCGGTACTCGTCCAGCGTGGTGGCGCCGATGCAGTGCAGTTCGCCGCGGGCGAGCATGGGCTTGAGCATGTTACCGGCGTCGATCGCGCCCTCGGCCTTGCCGGCGCCGACGATGTTGTGCAGTTCGTCGATGAACAGGAGGATGCGGCCGTTGCTCTGCCGGATTTCGTGCAGGACGGCCTTCAGGCGCTCCTCGAACTCCCCGCGGTATTTGGCGCCCGCGAGCAGCGCGCCCATGTCGAGCGCGAAAATGGTCTTGTCCTTCAACCCCTCCGGCACGTCGCCGCGCAGGATGCGCTGCGCCAGTCCCTCGACGATGGCGGTCTTGCCCACGCCCGGCTCGCCGATGAGGACGGGGTTGTTCTTGGTCTTGCGGGAGAGGATGCGGATGGTGCGGCGGATTTCCTCGTCGCGGCCGATGACCGGGTCGAGCTTGCCCGCGCGCGCCTGCTGGACGAGGTCGATTCCGTATTTCTCCAGGGCCTGGTAGGTGGCTTCCGGGTTATCGGAGGTCACGCGCTGGTTGCCGCGGATCTCGCTGAGCGCCTTGAGCACCCGGGCCCGGTCGAGGCCGAAGCTCTTGAAGTACTTCTTCAGGGCCTCGGGCTTGGCCACATCGAGAAGGCCGAGGAACAGGTGTTCGGTGCTGACGTACTCGTCCTTGAGCTTCTCCGCCACTTCCTCGGCGCGGGTGAGCACCTCCTGGACGGCCTGGGTGACGTAGATCTTGGACACATCCACGCTGCCGGATACCTTGGGCAGGCGCTCGAGCTCGCGTTCGGCCGCGAGTTGCAGGG
>Ga0335084_10008028_pt1 | contig 10501 bp, 10 predicted proteins | sample Lox_Sample_44_FD_206721 | JGI IMG/M metagenome (GOLD analysis project Ga0335084, IMG submission 206721) | Soil microbial communities from Loxahatchee National Wildlife Refuge, Florida, United States - Lox_Sample_4.4 | ecosystem: Environmental > Terrestrial > Soil > Wetlands | place: USA... | reverse complement strand
GACGCCTCGAGCGGAAGCGAGTCCTGGGTCATCACGGTCCCCCTACCACCAGTCGAGATAGTGCGCGGCCACCACGACCACGAAGTACAGCGTCCAGATCGCGAGGATGGAATAGAACCCGAGGCCGAAGCGGAACCGTGCGCGATGCACGCGCGTTCGAGAGCGAAGGAGTGGCATAGCGGTTGGCCTCCTCACCAAAGCGTGGCGGGCGTAACGGATTGACCGGAGGTGCCTGAGAAGATCGAGCTCGTCAGGGATGGGACGAGCAGGACGCCCACGGTGAAGGTCACCAGGATCATCACGGCGTGGACGCCGTACAGGAGTTGTTCCTCGAGCCTGAGCCCAGGCGGCAGCGTCTGCAGATAGCGACTCAAGAACCGCTCGAAGACGAAGATGAAGGCGTTGGCAATGACCAGCGTGAACGAGTACTGGATGAACGCCTTGAGCCAGCCCCAGAACAACCACTCGAGCGTCGGCACGATGAAGAACGGGACAAACAGCGGGCCGACGAGGGCGCAGATGGCGCTCGCGATCATGCTGAAGCAGACGACGAACAGCAGCGCGAACTGCGCCAGGGCGATCACGAGGAGCAGCGTCCAGTAGAGCAAGTTGGCGAGAATGGACCAGGCGTCCGGCTGCTGGAGCGCGTTCCACAGCGTGTTAAGGCTCTGCTGCGCGTCTTGGATCGAGCGGGCGCTGATCAGGCCGGCCAAATACGCCGTCTGGTCGGTGATGAGCGTGGAGAACGAGTGGCCGAGCCCCGGAAGGGGCGTGGCGTAGTACACGATCATCGCGTCGCCGAACGCGATATACAGCGCCAGCTTGGCGAAGCGGTACGCTTGCTCGCCGGAGTGACGCCACGCGAGCATCATCCGAATGCCCTGCCAGACCAAGAGGATCGCCGCGAATGACAGGAACATCTGGTGGCCGATGCTCAGAAATTGCGGTTCCTGAACCGCGAGCAGACTCGTGATCGCCTGCTGCACCGTCGCGATGGGGTCGTAGCCGTTGGTCGGCGGCATGCGTGGACTCCTCTTCGCTTGGACGTACTACTGCAGGCGCCAGCCGTCGATGTCGGCCGCGGTATTCCTGAAGAGGTCCTGACCGTATGCGAGGCCGTACCGCCATTGAAAAATCGTGGCGTTCATCAACACGGTCTCGGCGTCGCGCTTACGCGTGTTGTCCACGACCAACTGCGCGACCGTGTCAGCGAGGAACTGGTTGGTCTCCTCCCCAATGCGCAGACCGAGAACCGACGCCGTGTTGATCTTGTTGAGCAGCGCCGCCTCGGTATGAAAGTCGGGGTTGGTCGAGACGGCATCACTCTGCATGGCCTGGACGATGGCGAGCAGGTTGTTGCCGTTGAGACGGATGTTGCCGGCCTGGTCGACGCCGACGGCTGAGACGCGGTCGGCGAATTCGATCGCGGCGTACGCGGTTTGGAGCCGGCGCCGAAGATCTATCGGCAAGCTGGCAAGAATGTCGTCAGGAATGTCGAGCGGCGGGACGACCTGGCGGTACCCTGCCCCACTCGGATCGCCGACATTGAGCGCGTTGAGGACGGGCTGCGCATAGTGCAAGCCGTTCCCGAGGTCGTAGAGGGGCCACGCGGGACTGACGACGCGATACCTGGTCGCCATGTCGAGCGGCAGGCGTTGAATCTGCTGCAGCATCCACGCGTACTGCTTGGCCAGGTTGAGGACTTCGATCACGGCCTCGGCATAGTTGGTCGGGTCGAAGACGACGAACTGTGCGTGCAGCGTGGAAGGCAGCAGCGCGACGACGAGCGCGGTGGCGGCGAGTCGAGACGTGCGTTGGGTCATGGCCGGCCTCCAATCGTGCTGGCGTAGACGGGAAGGTCCAGGTCGTTGGTGAGATAGACCTTGATGCGGTAGCCCTCGCGAATCGTGATCGTCGGCAGGACGTTCAGGTACCGATCGAGCACGCGACCGGTGGAGGCCGCGAGACTAGCGCCTGCGGCTTGCCGATAGCTGTCGCCGAAGCTGTAGGTGTCGGCGCTCGAGCGCGTGCCGTACTGCGCGAGCCCGGACAAAGCTCCGATCGCAAGCGACGCCCCGAAGACCTGGAGATAGTGGCGATTGACGCTGTCCTTGAGACCCGTGTCGCCGATCTGACCGAGCCCCTTGAAACGATCGAGACTGAACGTGCGGCCGTCGGGCAGCACCAGCCGATGAAAACTCACGGCGAGGCGCGAGTCGCCCCAGGCCTGCACGGGCGCTGCCGAGCCAAGCACGCGGGCGCCGGCAGGAATCAGGACGGACTGGCGGTCATGCGAGTAGACCGGGGTCGTCACCAAGCATTCGACCGGCCCGGCGAAGGTGCCGTCGAGGCGATTCAGGAGCACGGTTTCGATGAGTGTGCCCTCGAGCAGGCGTTGCGTGCTGCCGGTCGATGAAATCGGTCCCGTCTCCTTCGGTGCCGGGGCCGTGTCTTGCTCGCCGTGCGTCAACTCGCCTTCCTGCGCGGACAGTCGCGCTGTCGGCGCGACGGGCGACGGAGGAACCGGGGCACTTACGGTCATCGTTGGCGAGGCGCTGGCAGACCTCGCCGCGAGAAGTTGTTCGAGCAACGCGACGTCTGGAGATGCGGCGGAATTTGCCGACGACGCATTGCCCGCGCCGTTCTGTCGGCGTTCGCCGTACGGTTGGTGATCGGCCGCACGACGGCTGAGCGCGATGTTGTCGGCGAAGAGGCTCTGGTAGTCGCGACGTCGTTGGTCCTCCCTCGTCGGGTCGGTCGCCGACGACGTCGCTGCGCCGCCTCCGGTCGCTCGCCCTGGTGGCTTCGCCGGCGTTGGGTCTTCCTGCGGTCCGCGCGCCACGTCAGCGGCGAGTTGCTGCTGATAACTCCGAACATGGTCCGGCGGTACCAGCGCGGGCTGGGCGGACCGCGCGCCGGCCTGTGGTCGCGGCAACGGCTGCGGATGTCCGGTCAGCAGCAGGATCGCGAGAATGACGAGCGCGATGATCACCATGAGCCACATCTGCACGTGGCGCGGCAGCACGCCTGGCGGTTTCCCGCGCCAATCGTGAATCTCGCCTCGGTTCACCGGCGGCTTCGTGTCATCGGTCGGTTCAGTGGAATTCGCCATGGCGCCCCCTCGTCAGCGAACGGCTTCAAAGACGAGCTTGCGTTTCCCGATCGCGAGATACCCGCGCTCGAGGACCTTGGGCACGATGTAGACGCCGTGCTCGACCTGGAAATTCACGAGATTCGGTGACGTGCCGGGACGGGGCCACGCATCGACGAGCTCGTAGAGCGCCGGCAGCTCCGTGGCGTCCGCTCGGATGTACGTGAAGTTCCCATCCGTGTAGATCGCGGACACGTTGAACGGCGGCTGGTTCGCCTTGAAGCGGTAGGGAAACTGCAAGGTGGTCGGGAAGGTGGCGCGGAACTCATTGACCCGCTCGTTGATCGTCTTCTTTGCCTCATTCCTCTCGCTCTCGAGCTGCGTCCGCGCGTCGTCGATCTCCTTCCGCGCGTCCTCGGCGTCGCGCCGGAACTCGTCCACCTGGGCCGCTGAATAGAATTTCTGCAGCGTGGTCTTGGGCGACGCGACGCTGTCCTCAAGGGTCACGAAGATCTTGAGGTCGGGGGCGTCGGTGCCTTCGGTGAGCACGAACGAGTACACGTGGCCGCTGGCGGTCACGAGATTGAGATTCGTTGTGATCCCAGCCTTCGCCGGCTTGATGTACGCGAGATTCTGGGCGCCCGACACAACCCAGAACTCCTTGTCCCCGCAGACAAAATCGAGGATCTCTTCCTGCTCCGGCAGAATCACCATCGTCGTGAACCGAAGCCTGGTGTGGAGCGGGACGATCGATTGGGGCGTGTACGTGACTTCGCGGGCGCTCTGGGCGGCCGCGGCACTGCCGCACGCCAGGAGCGTCAGCATCGCAACGAATGTGAAGGGGCGTGTCATCGGAGCGTCTCCTGTGATTGACGGGGGTCGATCGAGGACGAGCGTGAATCGATGTGCAAGGTCAGGACTTTCGAGACGTCCGGCCGCTTCAACAACATCTGGCGGCGCGGCACGAGGGCTCGGATCAGTTCGGCTTCGGTGTCGTCGAAATGGAAAAGCGTCCGCGCGCGATCGAGGTCCATGCCAGGATTCGCGAGGAAGAACTTCGTCGGGCAGCTCTCGACGACCGTCCGCAGCAAGTCGGTGGCGACGAAGTCCTCGCTGCTCTGAGTCGCTAGGATCATGGCGGCGTTCCGTTTGCGCCACGTCTTCAACGCCTCCGTGATGTACGCCTTGAGCGTCGGATCCTGGGCGAAGCGCCACGCTTCATCGAGCACGAACAGCTTCAGTTGCGAGAGAGCATCGGCCTCAGCGATCGACGCGCTGGCTCGATGCAAGACGTAGAAGAGCAGCGGCTCGAGCAGCAGCGGGTACTTCTCGAGCCCGTCGAAATCGAAGCACTGCGTCTTCTGAAACGTAAGGGTGTCCTCGACGTTGTCGAAGAGATGCTCGTACGGTCCACCCTGCACCCACCGTTGCAGGTGCTGCGACAGCATGCGGGGCAGGAGGTTCGCGAGGGTAAAGAGCCGCCGCTGTGGGGGATCCAGGGCGTAGATGTTCTCGACGGCCTCGTGCAGGTTCCGGTCGTCGTCCATCGTGAGGCGGTACTGCCCGCCGGATTGCAGCAGGACGCGAGCGAACGACACGAGGAAGTGGCGATGCTCAACCGTCGGCTCGAGGCAAAACGGATTGATGGTGAACCCGCGATTGACGAGGCCCATGCGCCACACGCTGCCACCGAGCTGGCGCGTCACCTGCTCGTAGCCGCCGCCCAAGTCGAAAATGACCGTCGTCGGGTCGTACTTCTGCGCGTGCATGATGAGGAAATTCAAGAGGAACGATTTGCCGCTCCCGCTCGCGCCGAGGACAAGCGTGTGACCCACGTCGCCGACGTGCAGGTTCCAGAAGTACGGGGTCTGATGGTCGGTCTCGAAGGTGGCCAGGCACTCGCGTCCGCCGAGGTGAGCGCTGGTGCGCTCGCCTGTCTGCAGGGTGAAGAGAAAACTCATGTCGGCGATGTTCGTATTGAGCAGAGGCACGCGCCGAAGGTTGTGAGCCGCATTGCCGGGCACGATCGCGAGCCAAGCGTTCAAGAGGTTGTATCTCTCCTCGTAGAGTGCTCCGTCGTGCCCGGCAAAGACTTTGATGCAGTCGGCCACGCTGCGATCGAGCCGGCGGATGTCCCGGTCGTAGACGACGACCGTGAGGGAACCGAGACCGAAGAAGTGGCCGTGAACTTCCATGTCGGTGAGGCCCTGACCCAGCTCGTGCACCGTGGCGCTGGCGGAGTCGTCGACCAGCATCTCCTCGGGTCTCGTTTGCGGGCTGAGGTAGTTGATGAGCGAGACGCGCTTGTTGAAGAAGTGACGGCGACGAGTGTGCAGGTCCCGGCGCATGGCCGCGTTCGGCCGGCGTTGCCATTCGAGACACGCGATGAACGTGCTCGGCACGGTGTAGAGGTCCTGCAGCATGTGCGCGAACGTCTTGGCCGGCGGGTCCTTCATGGTGAGGACCTTGACCGAGTACCCGTCCACCTCGAGGTGATCGCGATAGCAATCGACAGCGGAGTCGGTGACGAAGAAGTCGAGATGCGTGTCGTGCTTGAGCGTAGCCGAGGCCGCTTTGTGCGGCGCGTAGTTGAGCAACCGCCGGAGGACCTGGAACGCGGCGGCCTTCGAGAGCAATGTGGGCGCCACGACGTCTGCGAGCTGGGTCGTGAAGGCCTGCGTCTTCTGGTACAGCTGAGATAAGGCCCTCGTCAGTTGGTCGTGCATCAGAGCACTGACGGCGCGTTGCGAAAAGAGCTCCCGCGCGGCGGTTCGCGGCGCCGTCGCGAGCGCGGCGAGGCGGCCGAGAGAGCTTCGTCGGTACGTCCAGCCCTCGTACAGGATCACCAGGTACAGCTCGACCTCGAAGAGCGTCTCCGCCTTCGACGCGAAGTGAGCGGCGCGAACCGTGAACGCCTGATCGACGGCGGGATTGCTATGACGACTCGCTGGGATCGGCGCCGCCGGACGCTTCAAGAGGTACTCGTAGACCCGGAACGACTCGTCGAGATGGCGCAGGCTCCGCTCGAAGCGACGCGCGATGTCGCGACGCTCGGCGTGGTCGAGGCATTCGAAATCGGCGCCCGCGAGACGGTAGATCACGCCAAGGGCGCCAGCTTTGGTCAGGAACGCATGCTCGTCGACGAAGCCCCAGAGAGCAAGAAGCGCGTTGACGCTTCCGGCTTCACGATAGTCCTTGAGGATGCGGTCGATCTTCACCATGGCATCCTCCCCGCCGACGGATCGCGGTCGTCTCGTTTGGCTGCGTCGTAGCGGCTACGGCTGATGCCTGCGCGCAGCAAGATGTGGAGCATGTTCGGATCGTGTCGCGTGCTCCACGACGCGCAGACGTAGAGCACGCCGAAGAGCAGGCACCCGGCGAGGAAGCTGTAGAAGAGGTTGAACGTCGCTGCGCCGACCAGGAGGGCGAGGAAGAACAACCGTCGATCGACGCCGCACACCGTCAGCGGGCGGTACACGGCTCGATAAACGGCGCGGAATTCCGGAAGATTGGAAGAGTCCATGGATCGCTCGCGCGGGTGCCGCCGGTCAGAACAACCAGGTCAGAAACTGGACGGCAAAGAGACAGAGGCCGCCGCCGAAGACGATGCCGCTGATTTGTCGCTTGGCTCCGCCCTCGCCGAACATGAACATCAGGCCGCCGATCACTATCGCGACGAGCGCAAGCGAGCGCGCGAGCGGCCCGGTGAACGAGGCCTCGAGGTTGGCCGCCGCGCGTTCCCACGGGGATTGGGCGAAGCTCGATGCCGGGAACATGAGGAGCGCCACGAGCGCGATCCAGGCGCGCTGAATGGCCGAGCGGATGAACGACGATGGGTTCAGGGCACGCGATCCAACCTTCATGGGTCCCTCCTGCGTGACTGGGGTCAGGCCTTGGTCTTTGCGCAGGATGGATCGGTCGAGTGGCGCAGGTCTGTCGGTTTGCCGACAGTGTCGGGAAGACGACAGTGTCGGCTGGACGACAATTCAGTGAGCGGTGACGGCGTTCTAGTCCGGCACCGTGAAGGCGATGAGGGTACGTGAGGGTGAGCAGGGGATCGGCTGTGAGGCGAGCTTCGGGTTTCCCGTAGTCGCTGGGCGAAACGTTCGCAACGGCCTCGGCATCGTCTGTGAGCGCGCCCCGCACTACACTCGCGTCGTGACCGCGGCGATCTTTCTCCTTCGGGCGCGAGGGGCCGGCGCAATCGTCGGCGCCGCGCTCGTGTGCCCGACCGTGCGTTATTGCTCGGTGCGGGCGCGCGGCACGGAGCGTTTCGAACGGCGCTTTGCCACGCCCGCCGATTGGAAGGCGATCGAGTCTGAGCTCAGGAGCTTGCCGAGCGGGCCGCTGCCTTCAGAGAGCGCGATCGCGCGTGTCGTAGCCGGGCGCGATCTCGACGTTACCTATCTCATGATCGAGAAGCTCGCCGATGTCGCGCCCGGAGACGTGGCCGTGGTGCTCGATAGGCGACTGCGCGCGCTGCCGCTCAATAGGCCGTCGCTGACACTCGAACCATAGAGGATCGCAGACGGCAGCACTTGGTCCAGTCGCAATCCACAACACGAAGCCAAGGAGCAACGCCTCGCGCGGCCGGCACCCGAAGACCTGAGGAAGTACGACGTCACCGCCTCCCCTGGGCTGCCCGTTCTGAGACTCCTATGGCGTTCTTAGTACCATCGCCGGATTCGTGCGCGCGGCCCGGCGAGCCGGCAGCCATGCCGCCGCGGCCGCAACCGCAAGCAGGATCGCCACGACGAGCACGTAGAGAATCGGCTCGCGCCCATTGGTGCGATACAGAAGACTCTGAGCGAGCGACGCGATCCACCAGGCGCCAATGAGGCCGGCCACGCAACCGATGGCGACCGGCCAACACGTTTCACGCAGCACCAATCGTCGAAGATCGGCCGGTGAGGCCCCTAGGGTCAGGCGCACGCCCATCTCGTAGCGTCGCAGGACGGCATCGTAGCTCGCTACCGCATAGAGACCGACCGCCGCCAGCAAGAGCGCCGTCAACGCAAACGTCGTCAGGAGAGCCGCTCGAAATCGAGGGTCGCGAAGCACGGGATCCATCGCGTCGGGCACGTAATCGAGCCCGGTGACGCGCGCGTCGGACTGACGTGCCTGCAGGAACGATTTCAGTGCAGACAACTGCAACGCGTGGCCAGGCCGCATCCGAATGAGCGCCGTGCCCAATCTCGTCGGTTCGGCCCCCAAGGGTAGGTACGCCGTTGGTTCGGGATCTGATCTGGGACCGCCGCCATAGTCAGGTTTGATCGAGCCGACGACCCCGACGACCGTGCGCGGCGACTCACCCGAGGGCTGCCAGACGAGCCCGACGACCTGCGCTGGATCGAGATCCGGCCACACTTGGCGTGCGCCCAGGCGATCCATCATGGCGAGCGGGGCCTGCGTTGCGATCTCCGTGTCGGTGAACACTCGCCCGGCGATCAGCCGAACGCCAAGCGCGTCGAAGTATCCGCTCGAGATCTGGACTCGAGGCCCCCGCACGCCTTTGGCGAACCCGCGCATGGGCGCGGCATTGCTCGCCGGGGTGTAGTCACTCGATCCGACAGCCAACACGTCGGGCATCTGGCGAAGAAGCTCCAACTTTTGTTGCATGCTGGCAGCCTGCGCCGTCGGATCGGTCGGTCCGGCGCCGGCGCCGACGTGGGCGAGATAGAGCCCTCGAGGCTGAAAGCCCAGGTCCTCCTGTGTGAGCATCACGAAACTGCGCACGGCCAGAACCGCGCCGAGGACCAGCATCGCGCCCAACGCCGCCTCGATGATAAGCAAACCTCGACCGCCCCGTCGTCGTGCTCGACGCGCGCTCCGCGCACCCCGCTGCAGCAACGGCAGTACGTCCAGTCTGCTCAGCCGCCAGCCCGGCAGCACGCCCGCGAACATCGCGCACGCGAGCGTCGCCATCAGAGAAAACCCGATGACGCGAGTATCCGTCAGACCGGCCGCGTACCTGTTCAAGATGGGCGGAAGAAGTGCGCTCAACGTTTTCTGCGCCGCGGCGAGTACGACAATCGCCGCAGCCATGCCTGCCGCGCAGACCAGGATGCTCTCAAGAATGGCGCTGGCAATGAGTCGGGCGGACGAAGCGCCGAGCGCGGTGCAGATTGCCGTCAGCTGCTCGCGGGCGCGGCTGCGAGCGGTGAATAGACTCGCAAGATTGGCGCAGCACATGAGGAGCACCAGGCCGGCGGTCACCACCACGAGCCAGAGATATGCGCGGCTCTGGGAAAAGAGGCTCGTCTCCATCGGATCTACCCGCAGAACCTCGGACGGCGCATTCGGACGGCTCGGATCGCCGCCGGACGCGGATCGAACGGCGTCGAGCTCCGCTTGCGCGGCCGCGATGGTGATTCCTGGTCGGAGTCTCGCAAATGGAGCCGCCAATCGACCCTTCGGCGTGATCGTGACCCATCCGTTTCCGGTGTACTCGACGACCAGGCCACTCCACGTGGTGCTCTGAGAACTCCAGGATGGCGGGATGAAGCCACGTGGCAGAATGCCGAGCACGCTCACCGGAGTCTTGCCGAGCCAGACCGTGCGACCCATCGTGCCAGGGTCTGAATTGAAACGCGAGCGCCACGCTTCGTCGCTGATCCACGCGCCCTGTGTTTGGGAGGCGATCTCCTCGTCTGAGAGATCTCGGCCAATCGCTGGGCTGACGCCAAGCACACGTAAGGCGCGCGGCGAGACGGCCACAAACGACAGGGCCGGCTCGTCGGTCTGCTCCCGCGTCAACCTGACCAGCTCCGAGAAGCCGCCGACAGCCACCTCCGCAAACGCGTCAGAATGTTGTGTGAGTTGAAAGGCCACCGCTGCGGGAAACGAGCCTGCGCAGGCGCCCGTCGTCGCATCGCAGGACTTCAATAACACGAGTGTCTCAGGGTGCGAGTACGGCAGATGCCTGAAGAGCAAACGGTCGACAGCGGAAAAGACGGCAACGTTGATGCCAATGCCAAGCGCGAATGTCGCTATCGCCCCAAGCGTGAACCACCTCGCGCCGAGCAGTGACCGAAGGGCGTACCGAAGGTCGGTGAGCATCGTGTCGCCTCCGAAGGTCCAGCGCATCCTCGCGCCGATACGAGCCACTTCCGCGGACCGCCACAGCGCGCCGCGTTGGCCTGCGCGCGCCTCTTCCTCGACGTCACGCACGACGTCGGCGCGCCAGTCCGTCGGCACGAGGCGAGCGACCCAGCGCGTCATCGCTTCTCTCCGGCCGCGATGATGGTCCCAGCGGCGAGCCGATCGACGGCACCCTTGGCTGCGCGGACGGCCGCCACGCCTGTCGGCTTGAGGCGGAACAGGCGGCGAGCCTTCCCGCCGCGCACGGCCGTCGGGTCGGAGAACCAGGACGTCACGTAGCCCTTGCGTTCGAGCCGCTCGAGTGTGACG
>Ga0335084_10008026_pt1 | contig 10502 bp, 7 predicted proteins | sample Lox_Sample_44_FD_206721 | JGI IMG/M metagenome (GOLD analysis project Ga0335084, IMG submission 206721) | Soil microbial communities from Loxahatchee National Wildlife Refuge, Florida, United States - Lox_Sample_4.4 | ecosystem: Environmental > Terrestrial > Soil > Wetlands | place: USA: Florida... | reverse complement strand
CGCGGCAATCGCGCACGCAAGGGAACCCTGGCAAAGTCGGGTTTCAAGCCGGCCTCGGTGAGGAAGACCGTGCGCGCGGCTGAATGACCGTGCAGCGGCAATGGGTGCGCGGTCGCGGCCTGATGCTGGCGGCACTGCTGCTCGTAGCAAGCTGCTCGCACGTGAACCCGTACTACGACCCCGCCAAGCCGCACCATCGGCCCGACGGCTTCCAGAACGTCGATGCCGATGCCTTGATGCCGCGGCCGTTCAGCGATTTCCTGCGCTGGAAGCGCGAGAGCCGCTTTCTCGATATTCCGCCGCCGCAGATGGACCTCGCGCCGGTGCCGCCGGATCGCGGCCTGATTCGCCTCGCAGCCAACCATTTCGTGGTGACCTGGATCGGCCACGCGACGGCCCTGGTGCAGATCGGCACCGTGCGCGTCCTGACAGATCCGCATTTTTCAGAGCGCGCGTCGCCGGTGCAGTGGGCGGGACCGAAGCGATTCCAGCCGCCCGGGGTCGCGCTCGCCGATCTGCCGCACGTCGACATGGTGCTTATCTCGCACAACCACTACGATCACCTCGACGCCGACTCGGTGCGCGCGCTGAACGCGCAGAAGGGCCGTGCGCCGCTCTTCATCGTGCCGCTCGGACTCGAACGCTGGTTCGCCGGTCTCGGCATCACGAACGTGCGTGCGCTGGATTGGTGGGATCGCGTCGAGGTCGCCGGGGCGACCGTGACCTTGACGCCGGTGCAGCACTGGAGCCGGCGCACGCTGACCGATACCAACCAGTCACTTTGGGGCGGATTCGCGGTCGAAGCAAGGAGCAACGACGTGATGCGGCGCATGTTCTTCACAGGCGATACCGGTTACTCGGCCCGGCACTTCCGCGACATCGGCGAAAGGCTCGGCCCGTTCGATCTTGCGCTGATCCCGATCGGCGCCTATGAGCCACGCTGGTTCATGCAGCCGCAGCACGTCGATCCCGAGCAGTCCGTGCAGATCCACCGTGACATACGCTCGAAGTTTTCGATCGGAGTGCACTGGGGCACGTTCCAGCTCACCGACGAGCCGCTCGATGCCGCAGTCGGCGCCCTCGCGGCGGCGCGCACGAAGGCCGGCGTGCGCGACGACGAGTTCATCGTGCTCCGGCACGGCGCCTCGAAGGTTCTCGACTGACCGATGAACCATTCCGGCCCTCTGCTGCAATCGCCGGCAACGCGCCTGCGCAACCTGCTCAGCTACAACACGACGCAGATGATCTATGTCGCCGCCAAGCTCGGCATCGCCGACCTGCTGGCCGACGGGCCGCGCCATGCCGACGATCTGGCGAAGGCGGTGGGCGCGCACCCGCGCTCGCTCTACCGCCTGCTGCGCGCGTTGACGCACTTCGGCGTGTTTGCCGAGGACGAACAACGATGCTTCCGCCTGACACCGATCGCGGAGCTGCTGCGCACGGACGCGCCCGGTTCATTGCGCGCATTTGCCCTGTCCTACGGCGAAGACTGGTGGTGGGCGCCGTGGGGCCGGTTGCTGGAGACGGTGCGCACTGGAACAACGGCCTTCGACCGGGCGATGGACCAGAGCTTTTTCGACTATCTCGATGCGCATCCGCAAGCGGCGGCCATCTTCAACGCGAACATGACCGCGATGACCGAGCGCGACGTGCCCGAAGTCGTCGACACCTACGATTTCTCCGGTCCGGGCCTCCTCGTCGACGTCGGTGGCGGCCACGGCGCGCTGGTGAGCGCGGTCCTGCAAGCGGGCGGCCGCGCATCCGCAATTCTCTTCGACCTGCCGGCGGTGATCGACGGCGCGCGCGCGCAACTCGCGGCGGCGGGCCTCGCGGAGCGCTGTACGCTGATCGCCGGAAGCTTCTTCGATTCGATTCCGGCGGGCGGCGACACCTACACGCTGAAGGACGTCATCCACGACTGGGACGATGCGCGCGCCGTCGCGATCCTGCGCAACTGCCGGCGCGCGATGAGCGCCGACGCGAAGCTGCTGCTGATCGAGCGCGTGCTGCCCGTCGATGGGGAACCCGCGATCGGCAAGATCGTCGACGTGACGATGATGGTGCTGACCGGCGGCATGGAACGCACCGAAGCGGAGTACGGCGCGCTGCTGCAACAGGCCGGATTCAAGCTGCAGCGCCTGATCTTCACGCACTCGACGGCGAGCGTGCTGGAAGCAGTGCCGGTGTAGGACCTGCGAAAGAAAGGCGCGATCTTGCGATCGCGCCCCGCGATTACTTTTCTTGCACCGACTTCAGGTATGCGAGGATGTTGACGAAGTCCTCCTGCTTGAACACGTCCTTCCAGGCAGGCATGCCCTTGGCGGGCCGGCCGTTGGTGACGGTGGCAAAGAACGTCTCGTCCATCTGCTCCGCGTACTTCACCTGCAGGCGCCGCAGATTGACCTTGCGGTCTGCGACCACGGCATCCGGCCCGTGGCAATGAGCGCAGGTGCCGTTGAAGACCTGCTTGCCGCTCGCTGGATCGCCCTTCGTTCCCTCGGCGGTGGCCTGCTCTGCGGCGGCGACCTGCGTCGTTCCGGCGTCCGTGACGGTGACCGCCGGACCCATCGCAACCAGGTACTTCGTGCTGAGTTCCTGGATACGCGGCGCAAGACCGCCGAGCAGGGCGTCGATTTCATCGCGTAGCGCGACCCGCTTGCTCGACAATCCGATCGCCGCCGGGAACTGCATCTGCGGCGCGTCGACCGGGATCACCTTGAAGCGATCCTGCAACGTGGCGTGATTGATGTACGCCGCACTCGCACCCCACACGAAGGCCGCGTCGACTTCGCCCGCCGCCAGCCGCCGCATGGCTTCCTCGGGATCCATGGTCGTCACCGACATGATGTCGTCGCGCGCGGCGAGAAGGCTTTGCGGCGGCGAGCCGAATTGAACCGCCACACGCTGACCTTTGAGATCGTCGATAGCTGCAGCGGTCCGGTCTTTCGCGATCACCAGGGCATAGCCGAGGCTCAGGATCGGGCGCGTAAAGATCACGCGCGGACCCATGAAGTCCTGAACCGCGGGCAGCCCGACCGCCAGGTCGCACTGGTTGGCAAGCAGTGTCGCGCGAAGATTGCGCTTGCCGAAGTAACTCAGCGACCAGACCGTTTCAAGCGGGCGGCCAAGTGCATCGGCCACCGCCTGCCCGATCTCGACATACAAGCCGGGCACGCCCTTGCGCGCGTCCTCGGCCGCGTTGCTGCTGAAGGGCAGATTGGCGGGGTCGACACACAACCGCAACGGTGCAACTGATGCCTGCGCAGCGCCCGCGAGGCAAGCGAGCAGTGCCGCCAGGCCGACAAGAGTGAGTTTGCGCATGGCTCACTCCGAGAAGACAAAGAGCGCACCGCCTTCCGGCGTTGCTTCGGTCATCTTCTTACCGACTTCGCCCAGGAACGCCGGGATCGACGCAGTGCGCCCCACCACCACCGCGACGTACTGCTTGCCGTCGATGGAGTAGCTGATCGGTCCTGCGCCGATGCCCGATCCCAGCCGCATCTTCCACAACTCCTGGCCGCTCTTTGCGTCGTACGCATGGAAGTCGCCATGCAGGTCGCCCCAGAAGGTGAGTCCGCCCGCAGTCGTGAGCGTGCCGCCATTGAAGGGCAGATCGGTCTTGATGCCCCACACCTTCTTTTGCGCAACTGGATCCCAGGCGACGAGTTCGCCCATGTAGCCACCCGGGCCCGGAATCGTCGGGAAGTCGGCGCCGAGATAGAACACGCCCTTGCGATAGTTCACCTCCGAGACAGCCCAGTCCATGCACACGTTGTTGCTTGGTATGTAGACGAGGCCCGTCTGCGGATTGAACGACATGGGCTGCCAGTTCTTGCCGCCGATCAGATTTGGACACACGTTCTTGACCGGGTGGTTGGGCCCGGGGCGCTTTTCCGGATCGCCATCGGGTCTGCCCGTCGCCGCATCGACCTTCGAAGCCCAGTTGGTCGGCACGTATTTCTCGGCCGAGATGATCTTGCCCGTGTCGCGGTTGACGACGTAGAAGAAGCCGTTGCGGTCCGCCTTCATGTACACGGGCGTCTTCGCGCCGGCGATGTTCAGGTCGGCCAGAACCACTTCGTTGACGCCGTCGTAGTCCCACGCATCGGCCGGCGTTGCCTGCACCCACCACTTGATCTTGCCGGTAGCGGCGTCGAAGGCGACCGTGCTCGACGAATACAGGTTGGTCAGCTTGCCGTAGTTGTTGTCACCCGTGCTTCGCACGGCCGTGTTCCATGGGCCGGGGTTGGATGTGCCCCAGAACACCGTGTCGGTCTTCGCGTCGTACGAGCCGATCAGCCATGGCACTGCGCCGCCGTGCTGCCAGCTGTCGCCCTTCCAGCTGTCGTTGTTCGCTTCGCCGGGGGCAGGCACCGTGAAGGTCTTCCAAAGCTCCTTCCCGGTGTTGCTGTCGTAGGCCTGCAGGCTGCCGCGCGCGCCGTATTCACCGCCGCCGAAGCCGGTGATCACCATGTTGCGCACCACGAGCGGCGGCGACGTGATTACGGAGCCCTGTTTGTAATCCACGACGGTGGTCGTCCACAGCTCCTTGCCGGTCTTCGCATCCACTGCGGACAGCTTGCCATCGAGGCGACCGACAAAGATCTTGCCGTCACCGTAGGTGACGCCGCGGTTATTCACGTCGCAGCAGGCGTATTGCAGCGTGTCGTCGGCCACATCGGGTTGATAGGTCCACTTGATCGAGCCGTTGCGCGCATCGAGCGCGTAGACGTACTTCGGGCCCCACGACGTGCTGACGTACATCGTGTCGCCGACCACGATCGGCGACGACTCGTTGGAGCGCAACGAGCCGAGCTGAAACGAGAACGCGAGCTTGAGCTTGCCGACGTTGGCGGTGGTGAGCTGTTTCAGCGGTGAAAAGCGCGTGTTGTCATAGCCGTGGCCATACATGGCCCAGCCGGACGCTTCGACATCCTGCGCATGCGCGACGCAGAGAGAGCCGCCAAGCACAGCGATCGTGGCGAGCGAGCAAAAAACTCGAGTGGATCTGCGAATCATGGGTGTCTCCAAATGGGGTCTCGACAAACCGACATGTCATTCCGCGCCGCAGGCGAGGAAGCTCCAGCCTTCCGACGGCAGAGATTCCTCGTCGCTGCCGCTCCTTGGAATGACAAACTCAGAAGAAGCCCAGCGCGTTGGGCGAGTAACTCACCAGCAGGTTCTTGGTCTGCTGGTAGTGGTCGAGCATCGCCTTGTGTGTTTCGCGACCGATGCCCGATTCCTTGTAGCCGCCGAAGGCGGCGTGCGCCGGGTAGGCGTGATAGCAGTTGGTCCACACGCGACCGGCCTGGATGGCGCGACCCATGCGGTACGCGCGGCTGCCGTCGCGCGTCCACACGCCGGCTCCAAGTCCGTATGACGTGTCGTTGGCGATCGCCAGTGCCTCGGCTTCATCCTTGAAGGTGGCAACCGCGAGCACCGGCCCGAAGATCTCTTCGCGGAACACCCGCATGCTGTTGTTGCCCTTGAAGAGCGTGGGCTGGATGTAGTAGCCGCCCGCGAGTTCGCCGGAGAGTTGGCTGCGCCCGCCGCCGATCAGCACCTTCGCGCCTTCGCGCTTGCCGACCTCGAGGTAGGACATGATCTTGTCCATCTGCAGCGCCGAGGCCTGCGCGCCCATCATCGTGTCGGTGTCGAGCGGGCTGCCCTGCTTGATGGCGGCCACCCGCTTGACGGCGCGCTCGATGAACCGGTCGTAGATCGACTCCTGGATGAGCGCACGGCTCGGGCACGTGCACACCTCGCCCTGGTTGAATGCGAACAGCACCAGGCCTTCGATGGCTTTGTCGAGGAACGCATCGTCGTGTGCCATCACGTCGTCGAAGAAGATGTTCGGGCTCTTGCCACCGAGTTCGAGCGTGGCCGGAATCAGGTTCGCGGCGGCGGCCTGCGCGATCATCCGGCCGGTCGCCGTGGAACCCGTGAATGCGATCTTGGCGATGCGCTTGCTGGTCGCGAGCGGCATGCCGGCTTCGGCGCCGAAGCCGTTGACGATGTTCAGCACGCCCGCCGGCAAGAGGTCGGCGACGAGTTCCGTCAGCACCAGGATGCTCACCGGCGTCGACTCCGCAGGCTTCAACACCACGCAGTTGCCTGCAGCAAGCGCGGGCGCGAGCTTCCACGCCGCCATCAGGATCGGAAAGTTCCAGGGAATGATCTGGCCGACCACGCCGAGCGGCTCGTGGAAGTGGTAGGCGACGGTGTTCTCGTCGATCTGGCTCAACGCCCCTTCCTGCGCGCGCAGGCAACCCGCGAAATAGCGGAAGTGATCGGCGGCGAGAGGAATGTCGGCATTCAGCGTTTCGCGGATCGGCTTGCCGTTGTCCACCGTTTCGGCGTAAGCCAAGAGCTCGAGGTTCTGCTCGATGCGGTCGGCGATCTTCAGCAGCACGTTGGCGCGATCAGCCGCGTTGGTGGCACCCCACTTGGCTGCAGCCGCATGTGCCGCATCGAGCGCAAGCTCGACGTCTTCGGCGGACGAACGGGCGGCGCGCGTATAGACTTTGCCGCTGATGGGTGTGATGACGTCGAAGTATTGGCCCTTCACCGGCTTGACGAAGCGGCCGTTGATGAAGTTGTCGTACTGCTGCTTGAAACTGACCTTGGCGCCGGATGTGTTGGGACTGGCGTAGAGCATGTCGATCTCCTTGAGAGTGTGGATCCGTGGGTGCGGGCTGGTTGCCGCGTGTGTTTCCAGGCCCGCCCTACGCATCGCGCGTGCCAGCGTCGCTTCAACGGAAAGAAGTTGATCTTTCGCAAAAGCGCGGGCGCAAACGCGGCGACACTGTCCCGTTCGCGTCGCGTGGTGAAGACCTGTCCCAAATCGGGACAGTGCAGGTCCGGAATTGCGCAAATCAGAACGCACTGACGAAGGCGGCCCAAGGAGACAAAGGCATGACCGCAACCGCACTTGTCGCGCGTACGCCTCCCGAGCGGCTGCGCGAAGCGCGCCGCCAGTTGCATGAAGCAGGCGACGTCGGCGCCGGGCTGCTCGATCCAGGGTTGCAGGCAAGCTGGCAACGCAGCCGCGAGTTCGGACTTGTTCCCGACGGCCGCGCGGCCGGTGCACCGCATGCCTCGGGAGCACAGCTGGCACGCGCGCTGGAACATCGGCAAGCACTCATGGCGCACGCGCGCCCGGTGATGGAGTTCCTGCGCGAACAGATCCGCGACAGCGGAAGCATGGTCATCCTGGCCGACTCGAACGGCATGCTGCTGCACGCTCTCGGCGACACCGAGTTCTCCGACAGGGCCGCCCGCGTCGCGCTGCGCCCCGGTGCGATCTGGCACGAGCGTTGGCGTGGCACCAATGCGATCGGCACCGCGCTTGCCGCCGGTACGTCATGCGTCGTGCACGGCGGCGAGCACTACCTCGAGCGCAACGCCTTCCTGACTTGCGCTGCCGCCCCGATCGTCGATGCCGCAGGGATGTTGGCCGGAGTGCTCGACATCTCGGGCGATCGCCGCGGCTACCACCGCCACACGCTCGGCCTGGTGCGCTCGGCCGCTTGTCTGATCGAGCACCAGCTGTTCGATGCGCAGCATCGCCAGACCATGCGTCTGCGCCTGCACGCCCGGCGCGAAGGCATCGGCACCGTCACCGAGGGCCTGCTGGCGCTCTCCGAGGACGGCTGGATCATCGGCGCCAACTCGGTCGCGCTGGCCATGCTCGGCCTGCCGCATGCCGCGATCGGCACGCTCGCGCTCGAAAGCGTGCTCTCAGTGGGATTGAACACGCTGTTGGACAACCGCGCCGCAGGGCTTCCAAGCGCGTTGCGCCGTCAAGATGGAAGCGAGCTTTGGGTGCGCGTCGACAGCGGTCGCCCGCACGTCGGCGTCGGTGTCTCTGCCAGTGCGGGCGGACATGCGCGACCAAAGCCCGCCGACATGCTTGCGGCGCTCGACACGGGCGACGCTGCCATGCAGGCGGTGATCGCCCGCGCGCGACGGGTCGTCGACAAACCGATCGCACTTCTGCTGCAAGGCGAGTCGGGCGTCGGCAAGGAATTGTTCGCGCGCGCCTGTCACGGCAGCGGGCCGCGGCGCGACGGCCCCTTCATCGCCGTCAATTGCGCCGCGCTGCCGGAGACGCTGATCGAAGCCGAACTCTTCGGTTATCGGCCAGGTGCATTCACGGGCGCGGGACGCGACGGCGCGCCGGGGCGCATCCGCGAGGCGCATGGCGGCACGCTGTTCCTCGACGAGATCGGCGACATGCCGCTCGCCATGCAGGCGCGTTTGCTGCGTGCGTTGCAGGAGCGCCAGGTCACGCCGCTGGGTGGTGGCAAGCCGGTCGCGGTGGACTTTCAGCTCATCTGCGCCACGCATCGCCGGTTGCGCGAGGAAGTCGACGCGGGAGGTTTTCGCGAAGACCTCTACTACCGCATCAACGGCCTCGCGTTGTCGCTGCCACCGCTATGCGAGCGAAGCGATCTGGACGCTCTCGTATCTTCGATGCTGCACGATGCCGCGCCGGGACGTGAGGTACAGCTCGCCCCCGAGTTGGCGAGCGCGTTCGCGGGTTTTCGCTGGCCAGGCAACTTGCGCCAGCTCTGCAACGTGCTGCGCAGCGCCTGCGCGTTGTTGGACGACGACGAGAACGTGATCGGACGGCATCACCTGCCCGACGATTTTGCCGAGGAACTTGCGGCGCAACCGGAGCGGCGCCCCGTGCAGGACTGCGAAATCGACCTGCGCCTGCAGGCAGGTCGTTGCGTACAACAGGCGGTGCGCACGAGCAACGGCAACATGTCGGAGGCGGCGCGTCGCCTCGGCATCAGTCGCAACACGCTGTATCGCAAGCTGCGCGAGCTCGCGCCGCGGTAGCTTTCGTCTGCCGTCCGAGCGGTTCGCAGCTTGTGGCTACGCGGACTTGGTGCTGATCGGCAGCCAGATCTCGCAACCGCCATTGCCGGTCATCGAGTCGAACTCTTCGCCATAGCGTTCGAAGAACGGCGCATCGACGACGTGGTGACCGGACTCTGGCAGCCATTTGTTCCAGATCGTGTGCCAGGTGCTGCGGATTTTCGAGATGTGGTCGCGATGCGCGAACACGACGTAGCGCTGCTCGGGCACGCGCACGCGTGCCGAGTCCTTGGGTATCCCTGAGAAATCGCTGACCTCGACGCCGCAGACGTAGTCGAAGTTGCCGGCGTCGTCGCTGTTGCAGCAGACGCCGTAGGCGACATTCCCGACCTGCCCGGGCACGTGCCCAAAGTGGGGCAGGAAGCGCTGCCACTGCGCGGGAATTCCCGCATTGCTTTCGAAATCGTAGCGGTCGCCCAGCCCGGCGATGAGAAGCGCCTTGTGATTGACGAAACGCGGCGCTTCGAGCGTTGTGAGGGTCTCTTCCATCCTGATCGGCTCCACAAGTTCGATGTTGCGTAGATGTCCCTGGGCGCGCGCCTGCTCGGGGGTCATGCCGAACTGATCGCGGAACGCCCGCGTGAAAGCCTCGTGCGAGCCATATCCGGCATCCAGCGCCACGGCGAGGATGTCCGGTGCGCCATCGACGAGGGTACGGGCAGCCTCGGTCAGGCGGCGTGCGCGGACGTAGCGCATGATCGAGTGGCCGGTCGAATAGCCGAACGCGCGCGACAGGTAGTAGCGCGAGACGCCGCCCGCATCGGCGATCGCCTCGAGCGTGATGTCGTGCGCGTAGTGGCTTTCGATGAACCAGAGCGCTTTTCCGACGGGATCCATGCGGCCTCACGAAGCGTTTCCAGTGTGCCGGGCACGCGCCGCGCGCGCTTGATCGCTCTTGCCCTCGCGACGTGTACTGTGCAACGCTTCTCCGATACCAATCTCGACCGGAAACCGTGCACCCCGCAACAGGATCGATTCGCGTCGGCGTCGGCGGCTGGACCTATGAGCCGTGGCGCGGCACTTTCTATCCGGCGGGCCTCGCGCAACAGCGCGAGCTCGAATACGCCAGTCGCCAACTTACCGCGATCGAGATCAACGGAACCTACTACGGCACCCAGAAGCCGGAGAGTTTCGTGCGCTGGCGCGACGAGACACCCGACGGCTTCGTGTTCTCGGTCAAGGCTTCGCGTCACGCGACCAACCGGCGCGTGCTGGCCGAGTCGGGCGAATCGATCGAGCGGTTCATCGGCAGTGGAATCGCGCGCCTCGGTCCGAAGCTCGGGCCGATCATCTGGCAGTTCATGCCGACCAAGCGCTTCGAGCCGGACGATTTCGGGGCGTTTCTCGCGCTGTTGCCGCACGAGGTCGAAGGGCTGCCGTTGCGTCACGCGATCGACGTGCGCCACGCGAGCTTCATGACGGCCGAGTACCTCGCGCTCGCCCGCGGGTTCCGTATCGCCACGGTATTCGCAGACACCGACGAGTATCCATCGTTCGCCGATATCACCGGCGATTTCGTCTACGCGCGTTTGCAGCGGTCCAAGGCCGATGTCGCCACCGGCTACGCAGCGGGCGCACTGGACGCGATCGCGGACTGCGCGCGCCTCTGGGCCAGC
>Ga0335084_10008025_pt1 | contig 10503 bp, 10 predicted proteins | sample Lox_Sample_44_FD_206721 | JGI IMG/M metagenome (GOLD analysis project Ga0335084, IMG submission 206721) | Soil microbial communities from Loxahatchee National Wildlife Refuge, Florida, United States - Lox_Sample_4.4 | ecosystem: Environmental > Terrestrial > Soil > Wetlands | place: USA... | reverse complement strand
TAATTGGGCTGGCACGGCGCCCCTCACGGCGATACCCGCGCTTCTGCTCGAGCGGACAGGCCGTGCGTGCCGCCATCGGCGCCTTCTACACTGACCTCATAGCGTTGCCGCAGACGCGCCAGCGCTTGCGCGTTGGCAACAACGCGGCGTTCCTCCTCCCAGTCGCGCAGCACCGCGGTGCGCACTTCCTGCAGCGCCGGCTGGCGCGCGGCGCTGCGCTCGGTGACACGCACGACATGCAGCCCGTAGCTCGAGCGCAGTGGCCCCGACCACTCTCCGATCGGCAGCGCCATCACTTGTGCGGCGAACGGCGTACCAAAGATGCCGGCTAACTCGCGCTCCGTACGCAGCGGAAAATCACGGCCGCGCAGAAAGGGATCGCCGAGAGCCGCCGCATCAGCGCCGGCCGCGAGTTGCGTGTGCAGGTCGGTAGCGATGCGCTCGGCGTCCGGCCCATGCTGGTCCGTGCCGACGAAGACGTGCGTCAGTGCGACGCGCTCCGCAACCGCATAGCGCTCGGCGTGGGCCTGCAGATACGCCTGCAGCTCGGCATCCGTCGGCTGTGGAACAGGCGCCTCACCTTCGAGGACGAACTCCATCTTCTGCACCAGGCGCCGCCGCACGATGATGTCACCGCGATCGAGCCCCTGAGCGATCGCCTCACGGTACAAGATCTCATTGTCGACGAAGCGCTGGATCAACGCCGCCTCTTCCTCGGACGTCGGCAGCGCGCCGTTCTGCCGCAGATGCTCCTGCCGGAGGCCGCGGAGAATCGCGTCGGAAACCACGATGCGGTTCGTCGGCCGCGGCGGCGCCACCGACTGGTGCACGGCAAACACCACGGCACCGAGCAGCACGAAATGCACGAGCGGTTCTCGCAACCAACGCGAGCGGCGCCGTGGGCGCGTCGCGACGCGTTCAGACACGCATCACCTCGCCGGCAACACGCTCGAGTTGTGCGATCATCTCGTCAATCGTCTTGGCGTCGCGCAGGTTGAGCACAAGATACTCGACACCCGCGGCGGCATAGGCGGCGACGTCGGCGCGGATCTTCTGCGCCGACCCGGCGAGCCACGTTGGCGACAGCGTCTCCTCGGAGAGGAAACGCAACGTGCCGCGCAAGCTGATCGTGATCTCGCCGGGATCGCGTCCCGCCGCGACGCACAGTTGCTGCAGCAGCGCGCGCTTGGCAACGATCGCCTCGGGGCTCAAATCGATGGGATGCCAGCCGCTGCCGAGGCGCACGGCGCGGCGCAGTGCGGCGTCACTGTTGCCACCGATCCAGATGGGTGGGTACGGCTGCTGCTCCGGCTTCGGGCGCGCCCGCACCGCCGCGGCGGCATAGAGCGGACCCGGCAAGCTCACGACGTCTTGCGTCCACAGGGCTTGGCAGATGCGCAGATACTCGTCGGTCCGCGCGCCGCGGTCATCGAAGGGTGCGTGCAGGGCGTCGAACTCCTCGCGCAGCCAACCCACCCCGCATCCGAAGATGAGGCGCCCTTGCGACAGCGCGTCGAGGCTGGCGACGATCTTGGCGGTGAGCACCGGGTTGCGGATGGGCACGACATACACGCTGACGCCGAGGCGCACGCGGGTCGTCGCACCGGCAATGAACGCCAGCGTGGTCAGCGCGTCGTAGAACTGCTCCAGCCGCTGCAACATCGCGCGCGAGGGCCGTGCCGACGGATCGTACGGGTAGATCGACGCCGCTTGGTCGGGAATGATGACGTGGTCGCTGACCCACACCGAATCGGCGCCGCACTCTTCTGCCCGGCGTGCCAGGCGCAGCAGGTTCTCCGGACCGGCGAGGGCGCCATAGTTGGGCAGCGCAATACCGTACCGCATACTCCGGAGGTATCAACTGGGACGCCGAAACGCCATGGCCATGTTACTCCGCAGCATCGTGTTGCGGCACCGCGCGGAGCGACGGAAAGCGCCGGTGCACCTCGTTGCGAATGCCCTCGACGATCTTGGGCAGCGAGCGCTTGGTCAGGAAGTCCTCGACGAAGCGCGGTACTGACCGCCCGGTATCGATCCAGGTACGGTAGCGCACCAACGTCGTTTGCCCGCCCTCCAACGGCACGACCGTCCACGACCCGGTGGTGTCCGCGATGTCGTGCGGTGCGTTGCGATCGATGACCCAGGTCACGACGCCCTGCTCCGGCTCCAGCGTGGAGATGACCACAAAGCGTACGTTGATGAGCAGAATGCGCAGATGCTCGGCGATCCACACGCGGTTGCCCACCCGGCGTACGATCTGCGCCTCCTTGTTGCCAGGCACGAAGCGCGGCCGCGATTCGAAGTCGGTGACCACGCTCCAGACCTCCGCGGGCGGATACGGAATGATGGTGGACGCCTCGTTCGTACTCTGCGTGCCACCGCCGGCGTGCGCATCCCCGACCGTGGTCGTCACAACTTTCCCCTCCGTGAGGGCCTGCCACTCCGCGTCGCTGTAGCTGCTGCGGATGCCCGGCAGCTCGGCGCGGCAGCCGATGCAGGCGGGAGTCGGCGCTGCAGGCGGAAAGCGTTCGACATTGAGTTGGGCAACGAGCACCAACGGCAAGAAGGCGGGAGTATATACGTGCGACCAGGGGCGCGGCACGGCGTGCTTATAGCGCGACGCACGCACCGGACAAAGCGGAGCAGGCCCGAAAAACTAGCGGTCCCCGCGATAGGCCCCGGCGTCGATGCCGTACTCCGCCAGCTTGATCTGCAGGTGCTGGCGGTACATGCCCATCTCTTCCGCGGCTTTCGAGATGTTGCCGCGGTGGCGCTCGAGTGCCTCGCAGATGAACTGGCGCTCGAAGCGCTCGATGACCTGCTGCTTGGCGTCGCGGAAGCTGCCCGGGAGGTCGTGCGCTGCGCTGCTCTCGCCTGCCGCCACCGTACCAGCCAGCGCGGGGAAATCGCTCAGCTGGATTTCTGCACCTGAAGCGAGCACGCATGCTTGCTCGATGGCGTGCTCCAGCTCGCGCACGTTCCCCTTCCACTCGGCCGCCAGCAGGGCGCGGTACGCGTCAGGCGCCAGACGCTTGGGTTCGCGTTTGAGCCGCGCCACGACTGTCGTCAGGAAGTGCTCGACGAGCAGTGGCAAGTCTTCGGGACGCTCGCGCAGCGCCAGCAGGACGATCGGCACCACTTTGAGGCGGTAGTACAGGTCCTCCCGGAAGCGACCGTCGTGCACCTTGGCTTCGAGATCTTGATTGGTGGCGGCGATGATGCGGACGTCCACCTTGATGGTGCGGTTGCCGCCGACGCGCTCGAACTCGCGCTCTTGCAACACGCGCAAAATCTTCGCCTGCGTTTCGAGCGGCATGTCGCCGATCTCGTCGAGGAACAGCGTGCCGCCGTCGGCGACCTCGAACTTGCCCTCGCGCGCCGAGATCGCGCCGGTGAAGGCGCCCTTCTCATGCCCGAACAGCTCGCTCTCGACCAGCTCGCGGGAGAAGGCAGCGCAGTTGACCTTGACGAGCGGCCGCGTGCGGCGCGGGCTGTTGTAGTGCAGCGCATTGGCCACCAGCTCCTTGCCGGTGCCGCTCGGGCCGCGGATCAGGACCGTGAGGTCCGTGTCCGCCACCTTGCGGATGACTTCGAAGACACGCTGCATCGCGGCGCTCTTGCCGAGGATGTTCTCGAAGCGGTAGGTGTCGGCAACCTGCTCCTGCAGCAGCCGCAGATCGCGGCGGAGCGTCATACCTTCCAGGACGCGTTGGACGATCAGCTCCAGCTCGTCGTTGTCGAACGGTTTGGGAAGGTAGTCGGCGGCGCCCTGCTTCATCGCTTCGACGGCGATCTTCTCGGAGCCGTACGCCGTGATCATGATGACGGCGGTCTCCGGTGTGTGCGCCTTCACCCACCGGAGCAGGTCCATACCACTCAGGGTCCTCAGGTTGAGATCGGTGATCAGCAAGTGGTACGCCGTGCGGCCCAGCTTCTCGATGGCCTCCTCACCGGACTGCGCCGTTTCAACCTCACACCCGCGTCCGCTCAGGAGCCGCTGGATCGCGATGCCAATTGTGCGCTCGTCGTCAACGACGAGGATGGTCGGGGTCATGGGAAGTGGTCCTGAGTCCTGAGTCCTGAGGGCGTGCCAGCGGCAAGTCTATGCGCAGCATCAAGCCACCACCCGTTGGTGCGCTGGCGGCGATCGCTCCGCCGTGCGCTTCCACGGTGCGCTTGGCGATGGCCAAACCCAAGCCGGTACCGTGTTGCTTGAGCGAGAAGAACGGCTCAAAAAGTCGCGGCAGCGCGTCGGCAGATACCCCGCACCCGCTATCACGCACCGACAGCGTGCCGCTGCCGTTTACCCCGCCGACCGCAACCGCGAGCTGCCGGGTCGGCGTCGCTGTATTGAGCGCGTCCATGGCGTTCTCGATCAGGTTGATTAGCACCTGGCGGAGCTTCTCGCGATCGGCACGCACCACCACGCCGTCGTCGGCAGCGACGGTGAGGGCGATGCCGGCGCTCTCCAGGCGTGGGCGGAGTTGCGCGATCGTTGCACGCGTCAGCTCGCCGAGGTCGACCGGCTCGAAGCGGAATTCTTCGCGCCGTGCGAAGCGCAGCAGCGCCGCGACGTGACGTTCGACGCGTTCGAGCTCGGCGAGAATGAGACTGACCGGCTCGCTGTTCGCGGCCATCTCGGGCGCGCGCGCCAGCTGCTGGGCGAGGCTGCGCGCCGCCGTGACGGGATTGCGAATGTCATGCGCAATCCGCGCGGTGAGCTCACCGATTGCCGCGAGCTTCTCCGCATGCGCCAGCGAGCGCTCCACGGCGATGGTGCGCTGCAGCAGCTCCGCCGCGTCGAGCACCAGCGCCAGCTGGGCGGCGAAAGCTTCGAGCGCCTGCGCATCCTCTTCAGGGTTCATGGGTCACGGGCGAGCGGCAGCTCGATCTCCACCATCATGCCCACGCCGGATGGGCTCGCGGCCGCGATGCGACCGCCGTGCGCATCGACGGTGCGTTTGGCAATGGCGAGCCCGAGCCCCGTGCCGTTGGGCTTGAGCGAGAAGAACGGCTCGAAGAGCTGCGGGAGGGTCGCCGCCGGACAGCCGGGACCATTGTCCTTCACCTGGATGGTGGCAGTACCGTTCACGCCACTGACCGCGACGGAGAGTTGCCGGGTGCGGGCGCGGTTGCCGAGCGCATCCAGCGCGTTGTCGATGACGTTGATGAGCACCTGCCGGATCTTCTCCGGGTCGGCGCGAATAGTGGTGTGCGGGCGGAGGTGCAGCTCGACGGCGATGCCGGCGGACTCGAGGCGCGGCCGGTACACTTCGACGGTGGTCCGCGCCAATTCGCCGAGGTCCACGATCTCGAAGTGAAACTCCTCACGGCGTGCAAAGCGCAGCAGCGCTGCCACCTGGCGCTCGACGCGCTCGAGTTCGGACAGGATCAGTCCGGCATGCTCCGCATTGAGGGGCGAGGCGGGCTCGCGCGACAACTGCTGCGCGAGGCTGCGTGCGGCGGTCACCGGATTGCGGATCTCGTGCGCGATGCGCGCCGCCAGCTCGCCGATGGCCGCGAGCTTTTCGGTATGCGCCAGCGACCGTTCAACCGCGACCGCCCGGGCCAGCAGCGCCGCCCCATCGAGCACCAGGGCGAACTGATCGGCGAAGGCTTGCAACACCTGCTCGTCTTCTTCGCTGAAGGTGGCGCCCAACAAGCCGGCGCTGATCAGCATGAGCCCCCAGCGCTGGCGCGGACTGAGGATGGGGATCACGCCGACGACGTCCGTGTCCGCCAAGGCGTCGCGCAGCGGCGTCGGAAGCTCGCGCAGTTCGTTTCCCACCAGGGCGCGGAGCGGAAAGGCGTCGGCAGCGCCCCCGGAGCGCCAGAGCTGCTCGACGGGGGCGAAGGTGATGGCGCCGTGCACCACCGCTTCCCCGTCGTGCAGCAGAATCGCCGCGCCGCGCAGCCGCATCACCCGGGCGACCTCGGCCACGGCGCGGCGACAGCACTCTGCCCGTCCCAGTTCCGGGGAGAGGGTGTGCAGAAAGGCCTGCAACTCCTCGCGCCGGCGCCGGCTGCGGCGAAACACAAGCTGGTCGACGCCGCGGCGCAACCATCCGTAGCCCGGCCCGAGGAGGAGCACCAGTGCGGCGACGGCACCGAAGTCGACGATCGGCTGCAGCTCGGGATTGGCCAACACTGCACCGACCTGCTGTGCGCCGAAGTAGACGGCTGCCGTTGTGACCAGCATGACCGTGACGATGAGGAACCCGCGCACGACGTCTCCTAAGATCCGTACGGCCAGCGGCACTGCCCAGCCGATCCCAGCGATGGTGTCGAGCGCCAGGCCAAACGGCGACGACATCCACAACGATGGCTGCGGGATCCAGTTGGTGAGGGCGGCGAGCAGCAACCAGCTGCCGAGGCTGACGAGCGCACCGCCGAGAAACACCACGTCGGCGCGGCGCGCGACCCACGATCCGCCGCCCGGTTCCCACACCCCCGGCTGCGCGATGCGGACGATCCGCAACACAATGAGACCCAGCATGATGAGCTGGTACACGATGCGTATCACGGCATACGCCGCAAACTCGGGCGTGACGCCCGGTACACGAATCAATCCGAAGAACATCGCGCACAGCACGTCCATCGCGAGCACCGAGCCGTAGTTGACTGCAAGCCAGGCGCGCTGTGGCGGCGGGTCCTCGGGCGTCGGAAAATAACGCGACATGTGGCGCGCCACGGCGACGATCGTGAAGATGCTCCAATCGTTCAGCCCTTGAAGCAGCAGCACGCCGAGCGGGCGGCGCTCTTGCAGTTCGATGGGAACGAGGGTGGTCAGCGTGAAGACGCCGTAGGTGAAGGCGACGGTGCCCGCCACAGCGGGCAGCATGCGGAAGAAGCGGCTGGCGGGACGCCGTGTGCGCAGAAAGCGCCAGGCGTTGTGCGCTACGATCGCCCACACCAGCGCGAGGGAAAAGTGAATCGCAGCGTTGGCGATCTGGAATCCGCTGAGATCGCTCATGGGCGGGATTGTCCAGCCAAGCATCGCATCTGCCGCGTGTGCTCCGCAAGCCGGGTGCCACCGGCGGGGCTTTGCCAGACAGTCCCAGCGGATGTCGCCTGGCTGCCTAGCCGGCCATGCACCCGCTGCAGTCTCGACTACGCGAGGGGTCATCCCCGCGCGCCAAGTCGAGGCTCGGGCCGGGTGGGGAAGCCGGCTGGTGGAGAGTCTCCTGGAGAACTGGAGACTGTAATCTAGGGAGCGAACCCTCTATTTGCGACGAACGCCACTCAGTTCGCTCGCCGGGCCAACAAGAAGCCCGTCGCCGCCAGGAGCGTGGCGAGGGAAGCCAGCGCGAGCGGTGAAAGCGTCGGGGCCTTGACCAAGGCGCGCGGAAGTCCGGCGCATGTTCCCTGAGCTGTCACCGATTCAACCGCCGGCAGTCCGTTGCCGGCGAGGCTCGTCGCCCGAAAAGTCAACGGATTGAAAGCCGGCGGCGTGGTATAGGCTTCGGTGGGAATGAGGCCCCCTGAATAGGTGCCGAGGATATTCTGGAACGTGAGCGTGAAGAGGAGCGTTCCAGCGCCATCCGTGACATCAAGCCGCACCCCTTCTCTTCCGGCTCCGGTGTTGTCCCGGTCGAGGATCGCGGCTCCCGTACCTGCGGCGGTGACGTCGGTGCACGTCAAGACAACTGTCCCCTCGTAGGTCAGCGCCTGGCTCGAGGATGCGGCGACCAAAACTGCGAGGACCAGCAAAGAAAACCAACCACGCTTCATCGGTTCCTCCCCCCTTCTCCGGAAACCTTGCCGACGGGGCTTATAAACCGCAAACAACGTGACCTGTCAACGGTCGCGGGCCATCGGATAGGGCGCCCTGAAATCGGACCCGCTTCTAGTTTTGGCTGCAAGGTGACCTGGGTCTGCGCCGGAATACGCCGCGAAGTACGATGACCCACTGCTGCCAGACGCCGGCGTCGATCTCATCTTTACGAGCAACACCTACCACCACCTCGTGAACCGCGTCGCCTACTTCCGCAACGCGCGAAAATATCTCCGCCCTGAGGGCCGGGTGGCCATCGTCGAGCACGCCGGCAAAGGCTGGTTCGACAGCTGGTTTGGTCACTGGACATCGAACGAAACGATTCGCGCCGAGATGGAAGCAGCCGGCTACGGCCTGCAGCGGGAATACACTTTTCTCCCACGACAGTTCTTTCTCGTTTTCACGCCGGCGACGTGAGGACGGTTGACGCCACGCAGGCCGCGCCCTACTCTCGCGCCTCGCATCGGAGGAGGCACGAGCGCATGGACCTGAGGCTGGACGGCAAGGTCGCAATTGTCACCGGTGGCTCGCGAGGGATCGGCAAGGCGATTGCGGCCGCCTTCGCCGCCGCCGGGGCACAGGTGATGATCACGGCGCGCAAGGCAGAGACGCTACAGCAGACGGCGACGGAGATTGGCAACGGCGTGGCCTGGTTCGCCGCGCACGTCGGCGAGCCCGAGCACGCCGAGCGCTGCGTGACCGCAACGCTTGAGCGCTTCGGGCGCCTCGACATCCTGGTGAACAACGCCGGCACCAATCCCTACGCGGGGCCGCTGATCGACGTCGACCTGCCGCGTTTCGACAAGACCGTGCAGGTGAATCTGCGCGGCCCACTCGTCTGGACCCAACAAGCGTGGCTGCAATGGATGAAGGAGCATGGCGGAGTCGTGATCAACATCTCCTCCGTTGGCGGTTTCGTGACCGCCTCGGTGCTCGGGCTGTACAACGTGACCAAGGCCGCGCTGATCCACATGACCAAACAGTTCGCGGCCGAACTTGGACCGAAGGTGCGGGTCAACGCCATCGCACCGGGCTTGATCCGCACCGACTTCGCCAAGCTGCTGTGGGAAGGTGGGCGCGGCGAACAGGTGGCGCAGATGTATCCGCTCAAACGTCTAGGCGAGCCCGAGGACGTGGCCGCGGCGGCCGTCTACCTGGCTGCAGACAGCAGTTCCTGGATCACCGGCCACACCATCGTTCTCGATGGCGGGGGGCTCATAGCCTTCCCACGGTGAAGCCGACACCGGCTTGCGCGACCAAACCAACCTCAATCCCAAGAAAAGGGGAACCGCCGTACGGGAAACGGCGACCAAGCTCATGCTGGTTGGCTCGACGTGCCGTGGGCCGACCAGCCTGCCCAGAACGCGTCAACCGCTTCCGCAGCTGTTGCGGGCCGTGAAATCATCGCGTGTCTTTCCGTGGTCCGGCGATCGCGCCGGGACGCTCCTCCTCTGCACTCACGCCGTAGACGCGAGGTGCCGGCGGAACCACTCCACTGCCTCGCGCGACGCCGTCGCGAAGTGTGGCGGCTCGTACGGTGCGAAGTGGCCGGTGGGCAATACGCACAACCGCTTCGGTTCGCCCGCGTGTGCGAAGGCGCGGCGTGCGATGTCGACGGGCAGGAAGTCACGCTCTGCAAGGAGCATCAGCAGCGGCGTCGGAGCGATGCGATCGAGGTAGCGTCCCGGTGCATACTCGAGCAGCCGTTCCATCGAACGCAGCGTGATCTCGTTCTTCCACGTCGGCGCCGTCTGCGCAGCCAGCTGAAACCACTCCCAGGCCTCGTCGCCTGGCAATGCCGCTGCGGCGCCCGCGGCGCCGACCACGGGCATCGTCAGAGGCGCGTCCCCCGCGTACAAGCGCTCGCGTTCCCCGATGAGCTGTTGAACCATCGCCGCACGCGCCTCGCCGCCGGCCATGCTTCCCAGACTCTCCCACGCGTCGATGAGCGGCACTTGCGAGACCACCGCCTTGACGCGACGGTCGAGGGCGCCGACCACGAGGACGTGACCGCCGCTGTAGCTCGACCCCCAGATGCCGATGCGCTCCGGGTCAACTTCGGGCACCTGGCGCGCGTAGCTGATGGCGTTGCGGTAATCGGCGATCTGCGCGAACGGATCGATGTCCAGCCGCGGCTCGCCGTCACTCGCGCCGAAGCCGCGGTAGTCGAACACCAGGCTGCCGATGCCGGCGGCCGCGAATGCCTCCGCAAAGCGATCCAGGCGCATCTCCTTCACGGCCGAGAAGCCGTGCGCCATCACGATTGTTGGAGACCGCTTGGTCGAACCCCCGTCCGGCGTGTAGAACCAGCCGCGGCAGATGATCCCTTCGCTGCGGAACTCGATGTCGCGTCGCATGCGCAAACCTCCGACCTTCATGCAGGCATACCGCGGTGCAGCCGCGGCGTGCAACCAGCTCCGCGTTGTGCGCCGCAGCGGAATGCATGCGCTTCGAGCCGTGCTGACTGCAGACCCAACCACCCGGCCGCAGCGGAGCCGACGACGTTCCGTTCGCATTCTCATGGCATGCGCTGTTGCTACACTCCGGAGCCAGCGATGAAGAGCGCGCAAGCCAGCCGGACCGCCGAGTACATGGCGCTCTTCCGCGCCATCGAATCGGATCGCCCGGCGGACCTACGACTTTTCGAAGATCGGTTCGCCCGCGGTTTCCTGCCACCGTCGTTGCATTTGGTCGAGCGTTTCTCACGTCTGACAGCTGTCGGAGCGTTG
>Ga0335084_10008024_pt1 | contig 10504 bp, 8 predicted proteins | sample Lox_Sample_44_FD_206721 | JGI IMG/M metagenome (GOLD analysis project Ga0335084, IMG submission 206721) | Soil microbial communities from Loxahatchee National Wildlife Refuge, Florida, United States - Lox_Sample_4.4 | ecosystem: Environmental > Terrestrial > Soil > Wetlands | place: USA: Florida... | reverse complement strand
TGAGTACGAGACGCACGCCAAAGCAAAGATCACCTCGATCGAGAATGAGCTGCGCTTGATCGATCTGCGCCTCAACGAGATCGATATGGAGGCGGCCCGCAAGCCGCAGTTCGAAGCCGAGGTCGCCGCCGCGCAGAAGTCTGTGATCGAATTGGGCGACAAGCTGCGTGAGGTGGAAGCGCAGTACCAACAAGCGCAGCAAGCGCAACGCTCGATCGGACTGCTCGACGCGCAACTGACCGATCTCGCCAAGCGCATTACACAAGCCGAACGCGAACTGGCGGCTGTCGAACGTGATCTCAACTCGGCACGGCAAAAGTCCGACGATGCGGCGCTGGCGAAAGAATTGTCCGACACACAAACCCGCATCGAAGATCTGGCACAGCGCGAGTCGAAGCGCGATGAAGTGCGCCAGCGCAAGAGCGATCTGAATGAAGAAGCCGCCGCGCTGCGCGGGCAGAACGAGCGCCTGGTGCCGGAGGTGGAACCATTCAAAGCACGCGTCGCGTTGCTGGAGTCTTCCACCGAACCGTTGTGCCCGACGTGTGGACAGCCACTGACGCCGGAACATCGTCAGCAAGTCGTGGCGGAGCTCAACGCCGAAGTCGATGCACGGCGGCAGTTGTTCCGCGATAACAAGGCACGGCTCGATGCGATCAAGCCTGAAGTCACTGCGACCGATAATGAACTTGCGATGCTGGAATCCGAACTGCGCTCGCTGCCTGCATTGCATCGCCGCTCCGCAGAACTGCAAGCCGCGATTGAGGCCGCGCGGGTCGCCGCCAAAGCGATTGAGGGGTTGGAGCAGCGCCAAGTGGAATGGCAGAATGCGCTGAGCGCCGATCGTGCGAAGCAGACTGAGATCGCCGCACAGCTCGGCGTAGCACGCGCGGGCCTGGGCGACTTCGCCGCACTGCAAGCCGATTACGATCGCACGCGCGCCGACGAAGCTCGCGCACGGCAACAGCTGGGCGCGGCCGAGCAGAAACTCGCCGCGTGCGAGGCGATGCTCAAGCAGCGCGATGTGAAGTTGGCTGAGCGCAAACAGTGGGCCGACGAGAAGGGCATCTACGAAGAACTGCGCCTCGCCTTCGGCAAGAAGGGCGTGCCTGCCATGATCATCGAAGCGGCCATTCCCGAAATTGAAGACGAGGCGAATGCACTGTTGACCAAGATCACCAGCGGGCGCATGCATGTGCGCTTCGATACGCAGCGCGAAACCGTGAAAGGTGATACCGTCGAAACGTTGGAGATCAAGATCGCCGACGAGTTGGGCACACGGCCTTACGAGAACTATTCGGGCGGCGAACAATTCCGCGTGAACTTCGCGATCCGCATCGCGTTGAGCAAGCTGCTGGCGCGGCGCGCAGGCGCGCAGTTGCAGACGCTCGTCGTCGATGAAGGCTTCGGTGCGCTCGACAGCACCGGGCGCGATAAACTCGTGGAAGCCATCAATGTCGTGCAGGATGATTTCCAACGCATCCTGGTCATCACGCACCTCGACGAATTGAAGGACGCCTTCCCGGTGCGCATCGAGGTGACTAAGACGGCGAACGGATCCCAGATTGAAGTTGTGTAAAGCGTAGTGCGTGGTGTGTAACGTCATTCCCACGCGCTGTCGCCTAGCGCGCCCCGCGCGGACGCAGACAGGGCGTGGCGGGAATCCAGTTCCAGTCAGCGTAACTGGTTTATAGGCTTTCTGGATGCCCGATAAAAACAGTCGGGCATGACGATTGCGTAGTCGATTGCTGTTCACGCATCACTTTTCATCTCACTACCCAAATCGGCGTCTTTCCTATACAATTCACGCAACTTCACGCAGAGGCACGGAGTCAATCTTCGTGTCTCTGTTGCATGTTGAGCCATTGTTGGAATCTGGTGTGATGCAGTCTTTACACATTGCGTAGCACGCGTCATGTTTCATGCATCACGTATGAGCACGAACCGATCTCTCGCAGAAGCCTCACAAAAGACCGCGGATGATCTGCGCTCCATCGCGCATTCGCAGTCGATCCGCGAGTTGACACCGCTGACCCTGCCCGAGGTCGATGCGGTCGTCGATCTGGTCGCGCGTGTGCTGCCCGCGGGCAATGTGCCCGGCGTGATCCTCAACGGATTGGCGCGTTTGCCCGATCGGCGTTTGCCATTAACGACGGTGCGGCGCGACATCAACTTGCTCTTCAAAGGCGTCGAACAAGCTCTTGATCGCGTAACGTATAGTGCATTCTTCGCGGGTCCGGCGACCGTCATCTGGGCGTATCAAAATCTGCTCAAGATTGTCGGCAAGAATCCCGACGATGCTTTCCCCGAAGGCACGTGGCAGTTCTACGTGGAATACGCGCTGCGCGATGACACGGCTCGTCACGCCAACGAAACACACGGCTTCGACACGGTGTTGACGCAGCACAATCTGCGCCTCAATGAAGTCGATCGCATGACGGCGTGGGTGATGGCCGCCGTGTATGCTGTGCATCAATATCCGGCGCTGCTGGAAAATGAATGGCGCGAGCGCGTCTACACGTTTGCGTTGCGCGAGCTCACCACCGGCACGCCCTATGCCGAGCGTTATAAGAAGTTGTATCGTGCCTGGGAAGCGGTGCGGCCTTATGGGCGCGGCAGCGATGTGGCGCCCGGCGAAGATTATCCGTTGTATCGCCGCCGCCAGTTCGATCGCTTCATCGATCAGGCGATGCGCGAATTACCCAGTGATGTTCATCGTGCGTGGCTCGATCGCGTGCGCGCTGCGGAAACGGAAGCGCTGCCTGCTTATCAACAACAAATGTCGATCCTGGCGTATCTCGATCCGGGAACGTACGGTGAAACACGGCTGCCGTTTGCGATTGATCAGGTTCACATTGCGATTGTTCAGCGCGGCCATTATTACTTGCTGCCGATCTGTGCGGTGAACTCAACCGGCCCGATCGATTATGCGGCAACCCGATCGGCTGTTGCGGCGATCGTGAGCGATCCGATGACGGTTGGCGGAACATCGCTGTCGTCGATTGCCCGCGTTAGGCGCCGCGCCCAGGGAGCACTGCGTGGCAAATTGAGTCCAGCCTTGGTCGACGAGATCGATCGGCTGCGATATACACCCATCGTGTTGAATTTCGATCGGCGTTCGCCGAAATCGTCGCTGATCGACATCCGTCAGGGTGAACGCGGCGTCGGTGATCACGCGTTAACGATTTTCGACACAGGCGCGACCTTTGTCTTCGATCAATCACACATCTTTTTCGACGGCGGCTGGGGCGCGGCGCTGGCCGAGATCATGACCAACGAAGCGCTGGCGTGGGCGGTGTATCTCAACACGCTGCCTGTGCCGCGCGCCAATCCGGATCAGCGGCCGGCGACGTTGTCGCTGACGATCACGCCCGCCGACAGCGAAGCGATCGCGCAGTCGCCGCAGATCGCGCCCGAAGTCTGCGTCGAAACCAGCGCGATCGATCTCAAAGCGATCACGGCCTTGCGCCAATTGTTCCGGCGGCGCAGCGAACGCTTGGAAGTGACCGTCAACGATCTGCTGGTGTTGTATCGCGCCATTCATGCCGCGACCTATCAGCCTGATCAAGCATTAGTGACTGATCTGAAGAACTTGCTGCGCGAGCCCAAAGCGAAATCCGCCGTGCAAGTGGCGGTTGAAGCGCTAGCCGCCGATCGTCAGACCAACCCGGCGATCTTGATCCCGGTCGATGCGAGTCAACGCCGCCCGTTCGAGCGCGTCTATCCGATGACGTTTGAAGCGCCGCTGCGCGATCTGGATTTGCTGCAATTGCATGCGCGCGCCACCCATGTGTTGAACGACATCCGCCAAGCCGAAGGCGATCGTCGGGTGGAGTTGTTCGCTGAGTTTGATCAAGTACAGCGCGTGTACCTGGCGACGTTGGCGGGCTACGGCGAGTTTATGAGCCGCGCTAAAGAGATCGCGTTGACGGGCGAGAGTGCCAGCGTCGGCACGATCAAATTGCTGGCGCACATGCCGCAAGCGTTGCAGCGACTGTTGGATCGCGTGCCGGGACGCATCGACATGCTGAACGATCTGATCAAAGGCCGCGAGGTTTTCTCCAACGTTGGCGCGGTGGCGCGAAGCAGCACGCTGACGCGCTTCGCCACGGCCAAAGACGATAACGATAAGAAGACCTTGGCGTGGGGCGTGTTGACCGACGCGCAGGGCGTAATGCACGTCACGCTGCGTGATTTTCGATCGCACGTGGGGCAGCTGATCGCGATCGGGTTGGCCGACACCGCCAAACGTCTCGCGCAAGATTACGTGGATGCTTACGCGCGCGGCTTGAATCGATATGTTCGGGAATTGCAGCATATCACTTTAGCGAGTCACACAGACTAAAGCGTATGATTGACGATCCACTCATCGGCCGCCAACTGGCGAATTTTAGAATCGAGCGTGTCATCGGGCACGGCGGCATGGCCGTGGTGTATTACGGCCAGGACGTGACCCTGCGTCGTCCCGTGGCGATCAAAGTGATCGATGCGCGCTTCCGCGATAATCCTACTTACGCCGATCGCTTTGTGCGCGAGGCGCAAGCCGTAGCCTTGTGGCGGCACGAGAACATCATTCACATCTATTACGCGGGCGAAGACCACGGGCTATATTACTTTGTGATGGAGTACATCGATGGCGCGGACCTGGGTAAGTTCATCACACAGTATGCCACGCGGCGTGAACGCATTCCGTACAAAGAAGTGATTCGCATTGGGCGCGCGATTGCCGGAGCGCTGGATTATGCGCATCAACGCGGCGTGGTGCATCGCGATGTGAAACCCGCCAACGTGCTGTTGGCCAGTGATGGCCGCCTAGTGCTGACCGATTTCGGGCTGGCCATGGACGTGCAGCAGGGATCGTTCGGCGAAGTGTTCGGATCGTCGTTGTATATCGCGCCGGAGCAGGCGCGCCGCTCGGCGGACGCCATGCCGCAATCCGATCAATATTCACTGGGCGTGATGCTGTATCAGATGCTGACCGGTGCGCTGCCGTTTGATGATCCGTCACCGGCGAGTGTGGCTTTGCAGCACATGACGCGCACGCCGCCGTTACCACGCCAACTCAATCCTGCGCTCAATGCCGAGACCGAGCAAGTGCTGCTTAAAGCGTTGAGTAAGTCACCCGCTGATCGATACGCGAAGTGCCGCGATCTGATCGATGCATTGGAGCAGGCGCTGGGTCTGGCTGCCTCAAACGCGCGCACTGTGCCGTCCAAGGCGACACTGGCAGGCGCCGGTGATGAGACACTCATCGGAATGCAGTTCGATGAATATCGTTTGGACGCACTGCTTGGCCATGGCGGCATGGCACGGGTGTATCTGGCGCGTGATCTGCGGCTCAATCGCCTCGCCGCCGTCAAGGTGATCGATGCCTCGTATCGTGGCGAGGAAGACTACGTGGCGCGTTTTCGGCGCGAAGCGCAGGCTATCGCGCAGCTCGATCATCCCAACATCGTGCGGCTGTATCGATCGGGTGAAGTGAGCGGCGTGCTGTACATGGCAATGCAGTACATCGAGGGCCGCGATCTGGATACGATCCTGGAGGCCGAAGCCGCCGTCGATCGGTGTCTGCCGCTCGATCGGGTGAAGCCGATCACCGCCGATATTTGTGCTGCGCTCGATTATGCACACACCAAGGGCGTCATTCATCGCGATGTGAAGCCCTCCAACATCATCATCGATTCACAAGGCCGCGCCATTCTCACCGACTTTGGTCTCGCATTATTAGTGGAAGCGGGCACGCGCGGCGAGATTTTTGGATCGCCGTTGTACATTGCGCCGGAGCAAGCTATCTCGTCAGCTAACGCGACGATGCAGAGCGATCTGTATTCCGTCGGCGTGATCCTGTATGAGATGCTCACCGGCCACGTGCCGTTCGTCGCCGATAACCCACTGGATGTGGCGATGCTGCACATGACTGAGCCGCCGCGCCGGCCCAGCACACTCAATCCACAAGTCACACCGCAGTTGGACGCGGTAGTCCTGAAAGCGCTGGCGAAAGAATCGAACGATCGCTATCAGACTGGTGAAGAATTGGTGAAGGCGCTCGATCAAGCATTGCGTGCTGCGCCGGTGGTCGCTCCGATCGTGCCACTAGTTCCCGCGGCTTATGCCTTGCCGCCTATCCCGGCGGCGGTGGCTGTGCCTGCGGTAAAGCCGGCTGAATCTACACCCGCCATCATAGCAAAGCGCCGCAGTCGTAAACCGCTAGCGATCTTGATCCTCTTGTTGTTGGCGTTGTTGATCGGCGGCGGTGTCTTCGCGTTGAGCCAGAACAATCCGATCGGGTTGGGGCCGCTAGCCTCTATTTCTAGCACAGCGACTCCACCGGAATCAGGCGATGCAGAGCAGACTCCTACCCCGCTCGGTGCGCCAATCATCACTGCGCCGCTCACGTCGACCGCGAGTATGGCTACGAACACGGTTACAGCCACGGCGTCGCCGGTTCCAACGGCGACTTCCACTGCGCAGCCGACCGCGACTCCAACAGTATCGCCTACGGTGAAGCTTACCGTCACGGCGATTTCCACGCCAACGCGCATGCTGGAGCCAGCCAAACCGACCGTGTATCAGATATTTTTGCCTTTAATCATGCGGAACTATCGTGCGCGGCGTTAGGCGTTGTGGGCAGATCATTATTTGCTGAAATATAATAATTACTTTGACATGCTATAGTGCATGTGCTAAAATTAACAAGCACTCCATCTGACGCATCCCCGCGTCATACAGCCTGAGGGAGTTTCATGTTAGCAGAGTACATTCCTATTGCTATTCTGTTTATCTTGGCAACGGCGCTTGCGGTTCTGATCATCGTCCTGGGTACGATCTTCGGTCCGCGCCGCAAGTCGTTCCGCAAGTCGTCGCCGTACGAATCGGGCATGCAGCCGATCGGGCCGGGCACGCGCCGCATGAATGTGCGCTATTACCTCGTGGCCGTGCTCTTCATCCTGTTCGACGTCGAAATTATCTTCTTCTATCCGTGGGCGGTGAACTTCCGCGCTCTCGGCTTCTTTGGCTTTGTTGAGATGTTAGTGTTTGTCGGAATCTTATTGGTGGGGTACGTCTATGTGTGGAAGAAGGGGGCGTTTGAATGGGACTAGAGAGCAAACTTGGTAACATGGGCGTGGTGACCGCCCGCTTGGAAGATGTCGTCAACTGGGGCCGCACCAATGCGATGTGGCCGCTGGGCTTTGGGTTGGCCTGCTGCGCGATCGAGATGATGTCGGCGCAGGCCAGCAACTATGACCTGTCACGCTTCGGCATGGAGTTGATGCGCGCTAGTCCGCGTCAGGCCGACTTGATGATCGTGGCTGGACGCGTAACGCGCAAGATGGCACCGGTGCTGCGCCGCTTGTACGATCAGATGCCGGATCCCAAGTGGGTGTTGTCGATGGGGGACTGTGCGTCGTGCGGCGGCGTGTTCAACAATTACGCCGTCGTGCAGGGTGTAGACGAAATCGTGCCGGTGGATGTGTATGTGGCTGGCTGCCCGCCGCGTCCCGAAGCGCTGATCGACGGCATCGTGAAGCTGCACGAGAAGATCAAGCGCAGCCATCCGATCAAAGCCGAAAAAGAGCCAATCAGAGTGTAAATCTGTTAGCGCGTGGATCGGTAACGCCACCGGTTGTCGATCCACTTTTTGTGTGTGAGATGCGTATGATCGATTTGATCACTAGCCAATTCCCTGATGCTATCTCCGGCCCGATCGAATTTCGCGGCGAACAGACGCTGGTCGTCCAACCCGATCGGTTGATCGAGGTCTGCACGTTTCTGCGGGACGATCCGCGCTTGAGGTTCGATCTACTATCGGATGTGAGCGCGGTCGATCACTTCCCAGCCAGTCCGCGCTTCGCCGTGAATTACCATCTGTACTCACTGGAGAACAATTATCAACTGCGCCTGAAGGTGTGGCTCGATGGCGAGCAGCCGCACATTGCCAGCGTGACCAGCGTGTGGCCGGGCGCCAACTGGCATGAGCGCGAAGTGTGGGATCTGATGGGGATCAAGTTCGACGGCCATCCCGATCCGCGCCGCATTTTCCTGCCCGAAGATTACCTGGGACATCCGTTGCGCAAAGATTCGGCGCAGTTCTACGAAGAGCCGCAGTTCACGCACAACTTTGATTTAATCGAGAGCCAGAAGCCGTACGCGAAAGAGTAAAGCGTCGCGGCGTTATTGCGTTTTGCAGGGGTAGTCATGTCAACGAACCAAACTCAAGTAATGGAATTAACGGTCGACGATCTCAAGGAGATGCGCGGGCTGGTTTCGGATCGCGCCATCGCCGGTGAGACGGTCTTGTTGAACATGGGGCCACAGCACCCGTCGACGCACGGCGTGCTGCGCCTATTGCTGGAAATCGACGGCGAGAACGTAGTCTCGTGCGTACCGGACGTAGGCTTCCTGCATACCGGTATCGAGAAGAGCTGCGAAGACCAGACGTATATGAAGGTCATTCCGTTGACCGATCGCATGGACTACCTCGCGCCCTTGAGCAATAATCTCGGCTACGTGCTGGCCGTGGAGAAGTTGATGGAGGTGGACGTACCGCTGCGCGCGCAATATGCGCGCGTCATCCTGTGCGAGTTAACGCGCATTGCCAGTCATCTGGTCTGGCTGGGCACGCACGCCATGGATCTGGCCGCGATGAGCGTCTTCTTGTACTGCTTCCGTGAGCGTGAGAAGATCCTGGATATCCTCGAGATGGTGTCTGGCCAGCGCATGATGTCGTCATACTTCCGCCCCGGCGGCCTGTGGCGTGATCTGCCGACGGGTTTTGAAGAGGCCGTGCGTGCCTTCATGGATCACTTCCCACTAGAGGTCAAGGAATACGAAGGGCTGCTGAAGAAGAACCCCCTGTGGATCGATCGCACTAAGGGCGTGGGCGTGATCACGGCGGAGCAAGCGGTAGCGTGGGGCGTCACCGGATCGAGCCTGCGCGGTTCCGGCGTCAATTGGGATATCCGCAAGGCCATTCCATACTCGTCCTACGATCAGTTTGAATTCGACGTGCCGCTGCGCACCGAAGGTGATGTGTACGCGCGCTTCTGGTGCCGCGTGCAGGAGTTGTGGCAATCGCTGCGCATCATCGATCAAGCGCTGAAGAAATTGCCCAAAGGCCCGTTCATCAGCAACAATCGCAAAGTGGTGCCACCGCCCAAGGAAGAACTGGCCTATTCGATGGAGTCGTTGATCCATCACTTCAAGCTGTGGACGGAAGGCTTCACGCCGCCGGTCGGCGAAGTGTACGTGCGCATCGAGTCGCCGCGCGGCGAGTTCGGCTGTTATCTCAGCAGCGACGGCTCGCCCAAGCCGCGCCGCGTGCACTTCCGCACGCCGTCATTCGCCAATTTGTCGGCGATGCACTTGATGACCAAGGGCGTATTTATCGCCGATCTGGTTGCCATCATCGGCTCGATCGATATCGTGCTGGGTGACGTCGATCGCTAAACAATGATCAATGATCAATAAATGAATGCACTCATGACTCAACTTCTTGAGAAATACCCCACTGAGATCGAAAAAATTTTGAGCAAGTATCCGGCTGATCGCAAGCGGTCGGCAGTGCTGCCGCTGTTGTACATCGCACAGCAGGAGTACGGTTACTGCACGCCAGATGCGATCCGTGAAGTGGCTCAGATCGCCGAGGTGGAACCGACCGAGGTCGATGCGGTGGTTGGTTTCTACACGTTATTCTTCGATCATCCGGTGGGCAAGCATGTGGTACAGGTCTGCAACGATCTGCCCTGCGCGCTGCGCGGTTCCGATCAGTTCCTCGATCATGCCTGCAAGAAGTTGGGAGTGGACAAGCATCAGGTGGAGCACGGCGGCGCGACGACGGCCGATGGGCAGTTCACGCTCGAGTCGGTGGTGTGCCTGGCGGCCTGTGACAAAGCGCCGATGATGCAGATCGATCTGGAATATTTCGAGCGCCTGACACCGGAAGAGTTCGATCGGTTGATTGAGGAGTACAAGAAGAAGTAGAAGAATCCGTCATTGCGAGCCCCGCTGGGGCGAAGCAATCTCGGCGAGAATGGAGATTGCTTCGTCGCTAAGAAGCGCTCCTCGCAAAGACGATTGGTGAACCATGGATATTCTTCTTGCGCCGTTTCGGTTGTTGTGGAATTTACTGGCGGGGATCCTGAATCTTACAGGGCGAGTTGTTGCCCTGATACTAGGCCTGGTGTTGTTGATCGTTGGGGTGTTGTTGAGTGCGACCGGGGTGCTGGCGTGCCTCGGCTTACCGCTAGCGATCTTCGGCGGATTGTTGATCATTCGCGGGTTGTTTTAGATGCCAGGGTTACGCCAATTAACAATTGACGATCATGCCGCGATTCTAGCGCTGTGGCAGCGCGCGGGCTTGCACTCGATCCGACCAGAGGGCCGTGACAGCCGATCGGAGTTTGAGAAGCAGTTCGCCGGAGGTCAGATCGCGATCGGGTTGGAAGAGGACGGCAAGTTGATCGGCGTGGTGATCGCGACGCACGATACGCGCAAGGGCTGGATC
>Ga0335084_10008023_pt1 | contig 10504 bp, 11 predicted proteins | sample Lox_Sample_44_FD_206721 | JGI IMG/M metagenome (GOLD analysis project Ga0335084, IMG submission 206721) | Soil microbial communities from Loxahatchee National Wildlife Refuge, Florida, United States - Lox_Sample_4.4 | ecosystem: Environmental > Terrestrial > Soil > Wetlands | place: USA... | reverse complement strand
ACGTTGAAGCCCTGCATGCGCTTGTAGCGCGCGAGCATGTCGTTGATGGTGTAGTTGCGCACGTGGCCCATGTGCAGCCGCCCGCTCGGGTACGGCAGCATCGAGCACGCGTAGAACTTCGTCTTCTCGGGATCCTCGCGCACCCGATAGGCGTCGCGCGCCTCCCAGGCTGCACGCGCCGCAGCCTCCACATCGGCGGGAACATAACGTTCGTTCATGGCCGCCGATTGTAGGAGGGCGCCTCCGAGCCCTCGCGGCGCTAGCGGGACGGCTCGGGCCCCGATTCGGTGACGAAGCCCACCCGCGACAGACCGCCCTCCTGCACGACGCCGATCAGCTCGGCGACGCGGCCGTAGGTGACCGACTTGTCGGCGCGCAGCTGCACCTCGGTGGCCGGGTTGCGCACCGCGGCCTCGCGCACGCGCAGGCGCAGCGTATCGAGCCCGACCTGCTCGTCGCCCCAGAAGAAGCGCCCCTGCGGGTCGATCGCCAGCGTCACGAACTGCTGGGCATCGGTCGGCTTGGCCCCCTCGGCGCGCGGCAGGTCGAGCTTCAGGCTCGAGGTCATCAGCGGCGCGGTGATCATGAAGATCACCAGCAGCACCAGCATGACGTCGATCAACGGCGTCATGTTGATGTCGCTCATCGGCTGTGCCGACGCGGTGCGCTCGAGGCGGCCGAAGGCCATGTCAGGCCGCCGTCTTGCCGTTGCCGAGCGCCATCTCGCGCAGATCGTGCGCGAAGCCTTCGAGCTCGGCCTCGCACGCGGCCACCCACTTGCCGTAAAGGTTGTAGGCGAGCACCGCGGGGATCGCGACCGCCAGACCGGCGGCCGTCATGATCAGCGCCTCGCCGACCGGGCCGGCGACCTTCTCGATCGTGATCGAGCCCGCCGCGGAGATGCTGACCAGCGCGTGGTAGATGCCCCAGACGGTGCCGAACAGCCCGATGAACGGCGCCGTGCTGCCGATCGACGCCAGCAGAACCTGGCCGTACTGCAGATGCGCCAGTCCGCCGTGCAGGGCGTCGCGCAGGCGGCGCGTCAGCTGCGATTCGAGCACGCCCGCGGTCTCCAGCGTGCCGGTCGCCGGCCGCGCGGTCGCCGCCGCCAGCAACGGGGCCAGCACCTGCTCGCGGTCGAGCGACTTCAGGCGGCTGCTCGCGCTGTCGATCGATTCGGCCGCCCAGAATGCGGGCACCGCGCGCGAGATGTCGCGGCGTGCGCGCTGCAGCACCCAGGCCTTCCACAGGATGACCACCCAGCCGCTGATCGACATCGCCAGCAGCAGCATCGCCACCGCGCGCCCGACGCCATCGGTCTGCTGCCAGAACTGCTGCAGGCCCTGCATCTCAGTGGCGACCGGCCGCCCGAAGGCAGTGCGCGCCCCGCGGGTCACGAAGCGGCCCCCGCGGGGCCACGGGGGTCGCGAACGCCAGCGAGCTCCGGGGCTTCATCTCAGCCCCAGGACGTCGTGCATGTCGAACAGGCCGTGACGCTGGCCAGCGACGAAGCGTGCCGCGCGCAGGCTGCCCTGCGCGTAGGTGGCACGGCTGGCCGCGCGATGCGTGATCTCGATGCGCTCGCCGGTGCCGGCGAACAGCACCGTGTGATCGCCGACGATGTCGCCGCCGCGCACCGACGAGAAGCCGATCGTCGCCGCCGCGCGCTCGCCAGTGACGCCCTCGCGGCCGTAGACGGCGCTCGTCGCGAGGTCGCGCCCCAGCGCGCGCGCGACCACCTCGCCCATCTGCAGCGCGGTGCCGCTGGGTGCGTCGACCTTGTGGCGGTGGTGTGCCTCGATGATCTCGATGTCGTAGCCCTCGTTCAGCGCCCGCGCGGCCATGTCGAGCAGCTTGAAGACGACGTTGACGCCGGCGCTCATGTTGGGCGCCAGCACGATCGGAATCTGCTGCGCGATACGCGCGACCTCGTTCTTCTCCTCGCCTGACAGCCCGGTGGTGCCGACCACGGCCGCCACGCCGAGATCGCGGCACATCGCCAGGTGAGACATCGTGCCCTGCGGGCGCGTGAAGTCGATCAGCACGCGCGCGCCGGAGATGCCCTGGCGAAGATCGCTGGTCACCCGAACGCCGCTGTCGACGCCGAGGAAAGCCGCGGCATCCTGCGCCAAGGCCGGACTGGCGGGGAGGTCGAGCGCGCCGGCGAGCCGGCAATCGTCGGAGCGCACGACCGCTTCGATCAGCATGCGTCCCATGCGGCCAGAGGCGCCGGCGACCGCCACAGCCAGTGAAGGGGCGGTCAATTGGGCTCCAGCGGCGGATAGGCGCGCAGCGGGCCCATCTCCGGTGCCGGTGCGGGCGCGGGCGGCTTGGCCGGCACCGGCAGGGCGGCGCGTTCCTCGGCCGTCAACTCGAGCGGCGGCGCCTTGCCGTCGCTCGCCGCGCGGCTTATCAGCGCGACGAACTCGCGCTCCGACGGCAGATCGGGTGCATCGACGCTCAGCAGCCTGTCTCCCTCGAAGCGGGCCACCACGTTGCGGCGCTGCGGCGGCGTTCCGGGCCGCTGGATCGTGAAGACGTAGTCCCAGCGGTCGCCGTGGAACGGGTCGGTCAGCAGAGGTGAGCCCAGCGCGTCGCGCACCTGTACACGAGTCATGCCGGGCCGCACCAGCGCCAACTGTTCCTTGGTGACGACATTGCCCTGGACGATGTCGATGCGATAAGGCGTCACGATGCCCAGCAAGCTGCCGTCGGACGACACCGTGGAGCAGCCGGCCAGCGCGCAACCGATGGCCATGGCCGCCAATGCGGGTGCGTGGGTGCGAAACGGAAGACCTCGCATGGGTGATGTAAAACTCGGGCCTGCTGCCCCGGTGCCTCGCTGTGGCTATGATGCGGCGATTCTATCGGGCCGCTCTTGGGGGCCACTACACCAGCGCCATGAGCCAGGTCGACGAACTGAAGAGCAGCGGACTGAAGGCGACGCTGCCGCGCATCAAGATCCTCGAGGTCTTCCAGACCTCGGCGGTGCGGCACCTGACGGCCGAGGACGTGTACAAGGCGCTGCTGAACGAGCACGCCGACATCGGCCTGGCCACCGTCTACCGCGTCCTGATGCAGTTCGAGCAGGCGGGCCTGCTCAAGCGCAGCCACTTCGAGTCGGGCAAATCGGTGTTCGAGCTCAACGAGGGTCAGCACCACGATCACCTCGTGTGCGTGACCTGCGGTCGGGTCGAGGAGTTCTACGACGCGCAGATCGAACAGCGTCAACGCGCCGTGGCGCAGTCGCGCGGCTTCGAGCTGAACGACCACGCGTTGTCGCTGTACGCCGTGTGCACGAAGAAGAACTGCCCGCACCGGCCGGGCAGGTAGCCGCGTCGCTCAGCCCGGGTTCTGTTCCATCGCCTTCTGGTGGCGGGCGATGAACTCCTGGTAGGTATCGATGCCGCGCAGCTGCAGGATCGTGTTGCGCACTGCCGCCTCCACCAGCACCGCCAGGTTGCGACCGGCATCCACCGCGATGATCACCTTGCGCACCGCGATACCGAGGATGTCGTCGTACAGCGGCTCGTAGGGCAGGCGCTCGAACTCGCGCTCCATCGTCTCCTTGCGCACCAGGTGCACCATCAGCTTCAGCCGCATCTTCCGCCGCACGGCGGTCTCGCCGAAGATGGCCTTGATGTCGAGCAGCCCGATGCCCCGCACCTCGAGCAGATTGGCCAGCAGCTCCGGGCAGCGGCCCTCGAGCGACGACTGCGACACCTTGTACAGGTCGACCGCGTCGTCGGCCACCAGGCCGTGGCCGCGGGAGATCAGCTCGAGCCCCAGTTCGCTCTTGCCCAGCCCCGACTCGCCGGTCAGCAGCACGCCCAGGCCGAGGATGTCCATGAACACGCCGTGGCGCGTCGTGCGCTCGGCGAAGTGCTGCGCCAGGTAGCTGCGCACGACGTCGATCACCTGGCCGGCCGACTCGCCGGTGACGAACAGCGGGATCTCGGCGCGGTCGCACATCGCCACCAGTCGCGGCGGCGGCGCCACGCCGTCGGCCGTGATGATCACCGGTGGCTCCAGCGTCACGATGCGCGAGATGCGCCGCTCCTGGTCTTCGGGGCTCACCGACGACAGGTACGCCACCTCGCGGTGGCCGACGATCTGCACCCGGTAGGGATGGATGTAGTTGAGGTAGCCGACCAGGTCGGCGGCCGACTGCGCGTCGCGCACCGCGGCGTCGTCGAAGCGGCGTTCAGGATGGGCGTGGCCGGCGACCCATTCCCAGTGCAGCACTTCGCGTTGGGCCTCGAACAGCGCTTCGGCACTGACTGAAGTGGGCTTCATCGGGTGCCGTCTCGGGCCTCGGGCCGGCCGAATGCCCGCTCAGGCGAGCGTATTGGCCGGGTGCCAGTCGTGGATCAGCCGGTACAGGGTGGCAGCGTCAGCCTCGGTCTGCAACTGCTCACGCAGCGCGCGGTCCGACAGCATCTCGGCGATTTCCGACAGGATCTCCAGGTGGCGCTGCGTCGCCGCCTCGGGAACCAGCAGGAAGATCAGCAGGTTCACCGGTTCGTCGTCGGGCGCATCGAAGGCGATCGGCTGCTGCAGCCGCAACACCGCGGCCAGCGGACTCTTCAATCCCTTGATGCGACCGTGGGGTATGGCGACGCCGTGACCGAGCCCCGTCGAGCCGAGCCGTTCGCGGGCGAACAGATTGTCGGTGATGGTGGCGCGGGCGATCGAATGCAGGTTCTCGAACAGCAGGCCGGCCTGCTCGAAAGCGCGCTTCTTGCTGGTGGCATCCACGTCCACCAGCACGTTGCCGCTGGGCAGGATGGCAGCGAGACGGTTCATCAGATCAACACCCGACTGCGTTCAGACGCTGCTGGCGGCGACGAGAGTCCCATGACGGAAGTGAATTATAGAAACGCGTTGCTGCACTGCACGGTGCACAGACGACGAGCTTGCGGGGTGTTGCGTCGGGGTCGAATCTAGAGAGCAATCCCAATGGAAACGGCCCCGCAGGGCCGTCTCGCCGCAAACCGTTGTCAGCGTCGCGTCAGGCACTGATTCGCTTGGTGGCGGCGTGGTGATGATCCTGCACCCTGTCCTTGTGGCGACACACCTGGCGGTCGAGCTTGTCCATCAACTGGTCGATCGCCGCGTAGAGGTCTTCGTGCGACTGCTCGACGAAGATGTCGCGCCCCTTGACGTGCAACGTGACCTCTGCCTTCTGACGCCGTTCCTTTTCTCGCAACTTCTCAATAGACAGCAGCACGGTGATGTCGACCACCTGATCGAAGTGTCGCGTCACCCGATCGAGTTTTGTGAGCACATACTCGCGCAATGCGGGCGTCACTTCGAGGTGATGCCCGCTGATCGTCAAATTCATCGGAACGTCCTTTCCCAGGGTCAGCGATGGGCCGCCAGCTCAGGCCAGCATCGACGGAGGGATCCGTTGTGCATCGCACCTGGGTCCGCGGCGAACCCAGTGTGCGCCCCTTCAGGCGCACCCACAAGCCCATCGCGCGATGTAGGATCCCTCGGTTTGCAGGCTGCCGCACACATCGGCAGTGAGCGCAGGCGCGCGAGCACGCGGTGCCATAATCGCCCGCCGCCGCACGGTGGCGCCGACGCGGCAAAGACCTCAGGTCCACCGGATGCCGCCCGCACCTGCGCCGGCGCAACGGCGCGAGGTTCCGCAGGCGGCGTCCGACTGGGCCGAGCCGGCCCGCCACTCGACGTCGCCATCCGGACGTTGGAGTTCACCAGATGCTCAACGTCTTCACGCTCGTCAACGGTCGGCTGGTTCAGGAGGAGATCGACAGCGCCCAGGCCCTGGCGGCGGTGCGCCCGATCTGGGTCGATCTGGAAGCGCCCAGCGATGAGGAGAAGCGCTGGGTCGCCGAGCGCTTCTCGCTCACCCTGCCCGCGGACATCGTCGACGACGACCTCGAGGAATCGGCCCGCTTCTACGAAGAGGACAACGGCGAGCTGCACATCCGATCGGACTTCCTGATCGAAGACGAGAACGTGTCACGCAACGTGCGCGTGGCGTTCGTCCTCAAGGAGGGGGTGCTGTTCTCGGTGCACGCCGAGGACCTGCCGGTGTTCCGGCTGCTGCGCATGCGCGCGCGGCGCATCCCGGCGCTGATCGAGGACGCCAAGGACGTGCTGCTGAAGCTGTTCGACGCCGACGCCGAGTACTCGGCCGATGCGCTGGAGGGCATCTACGACAACCTGGAGGCGGTGGGCAACGGCGTGCTCAAGCAGGAGGTCGACGACCGGGCCGCCGCCGCGGCACTGGCCGCCATCGCCCGCGAGGAAGACCTCAACGGCCGCATCCGGCGCAACGTGATGGACACCCGCCGCGCGCTCAGCTTCATGATGCGCAGCCGCATGCTCAACGCCGAGCAGTTCGAGGAGGCGCGCCAGATCCTGCGTGACATCGATTCGCTCGACTCGCACACGGCCTTCCTGTTCGACAAGATCAACTTCCTGATGGACGCCACGGTCGGCTTCATCAACATCAACCAGAACAAGATCATCAAGATCTTCTCGGTGGCCAGCGTCGCGCTGCTGCCGCCGACGCTGATCGCCAGCATCTACGGCATGAACTTCCAGCACATGCCCGAGTTGCACCTCGCCTGGGGCTACCCGCTCGCGCTGACGCTGATGGTGGCGTCGGTGGTGGCGCCGTTCATCTACTTCCGGCGCAAGGGCTGGCTTCGTTGATTCGCGCCAGGCGGCCGCCGTGCACGCGGCCGCCTGGGGAAGAAAGTTGCCGTGCAGCGCCCCCGAGCGAAGGAGGGAGGGAGGGAGGAGGAGGAGAAGCGCTCCGGGATTTCTGCCGGCTCGTCCGGCAGGCTGCACAGCAATAAACACTTGCACCGCTCTCGCCAGTCGCCAGTCCGGTGCCCGTCGATGCATACGCCCGAAGGCCGCATTAAATTCCCTTGATCCCCTGTTGCGTCAAGAGTTCCATGGTCGCACTTTATTGGCCCTGATCGAGGCATGGGCGTTGATCGTCCTCAGGCGCCAGGGCCTCGCCTGGCCGGTGGCTCGTCGTGCCGGGATCTGGCGGCTCCGGCGTGTGCCTGAACCGCGCCGCGCCTCGCGGCGAGATCGGCCCGCGGGCGATTCAGGAGCCGTTGGCGTTCGAGCGCGCAGCAGCGCGTGCCACCGACCCGCGATGCACCAGGAAGATGCCCAGCGAGACGCCGATCAGCGCGCAGATCAGCCGCACCGTCAATGGATCGGCCATCAGCAGCACTCCGGCAAGCAGGCCGAACAGAGGCGTCAGCAGCGTGAAAGCAGACAGGTGGGTCGCCGGATAGTGGCGCACCAGCCAGAACCACAGCAGGTAGCTCACAAAGCTCACCACCACGATCTGAAACGTGAGCCATCCGATCGGCCCCCAGCTCAAGCGCGTCGGCCAGGACTCGCCGGCGAGCCACGAGGCCAGTCCGAGCGCTGCGCCCGACACCGCGAGCTGGTACAGGAGCGTCTTCTCCGGCGCCGCGTTCGCCAACCCGCTGGCTCGGATCAGCAGCGTCGTGAAACCCCAGAACACGGCGCCGGCCACGCCCAGCGCATCGCCGACCCATTGCATTTCGCCGACCGACGGTTGCTGAAAGCCCTCGGCGAACGCCCACGCCACCGCCGTGAACGCCACGACCAGGCCAAGCGCCTGAAGTGCGCCGAGCCTTTCGCCGCGGGCGATGAACGGCATGCCCAGGGCCACCACGAACGGCGCCAGGTAGACGAAGACCACCATCCGCGACGCGGTCGTGAACTTCAGGCCGGTGAAGATGCAGGCAAATTCGACAGCGAACAGGATCCCCGCCCAGAAGCCGGCCGCCGACGTGCCGTCGGCTCTGAACAGCGAAATGCCGCGCCAGCGGGCCCACAGCATCACCAGCAGCGCCGCGCCGAACGATCGGGTGGCCGCCTGCAACAGCGGAGGTACCTCGGCCAGCGTGGCCTTGCTCGCCACCTGTCCAAGCCCCCATACGGCACAGCAGGCCAGCAACGTGACAACGGCGAGCCCGTCGAGGTGTTGTTTGCGATCGGTCATGCCGCCGATCCAGGCTGCCCGCGGCGCCAAGGCGCAACCGCCGCCGCGCAGACGATGCCCATCAGCGCGCCGCTCACGTGGGCCGCCGGTGCGATCGCGATGTCCCAGCCGGGAACGCGCTGCAGCGCGCCTTGCCACGGGTGCTCGAGGGCGATCTTCAGCAGCACCGCCAGCACGATCGCGGCGCCGAGCGCGCGCCGCAAGCCGCGCTCGCGGCGCAGCAGCGACAGCCCGGCGATCACCACGCCGGCGTGCAGCACGCCGGAGAGCCCCCCGTAGTGCGTGAGTGCCGGCTGCGCCAGCAGGCCCAGCTGGGTCAACGGCCAGGCCACGAACCAAGCGAGCGCGTCGAGGCGGTCGCACGCTGCACGCCAGCCGAGCGCGGCCACCAGCAGTGCGCCGCCAAGGTTGGCCCAGCGGTGAGCGTCGCTCCAGTGCACCCAGGCCGCCGTCCAGCAGCGCCACGGCTGTGTCGTTGCCAGGCCAGGCTGCCAGTCGAACTGCCGTGGGTCGGCCCAGGCGACCAGCACGCTGCCGCCGGCCAAAGCCGCGGCCAGCAGCCACCACAGATGTGACGGCCCCAACGCGGCGGGATGGCCGATCGGCGGCGGCAACGTGTCAGCCAAACACCGCCCGCCAGACAGCGACCACGGCGTCGCGCTCGCGCGCGAATGCGGCCGGCTCGAACTGCGTGGGTCGCTCGTCCAGCCGCGCCCGGTGCTGCGCACGGCGCAGTTCGCGGTACGCCTGCGCCGCCGCCTGTCCGATGCCGGGCGCAAGCAGGCCATGGTGCTCGGCACGCTGCAGCAGCGCGATGTTGCCGACGTTGTCGATCAGGTCGGCATGACGGTGGGCATGTGCGAGCACCAGGTACTGCACCGCGAACTCGGCGTCCATCATGCCGCCCGCGCTGTGCTTGACATCGAACACGCCGGCGGGCACCGGGTGGGCCGCATGGACCCGCTCGCGCATGGCCACCACCTCCGCGGCCAGCGCGCGCGCGTCGCGCGTCGCGCCGAGTACGCCGGCGCGCACGGCGTCGAAGCGCGGCGCCAGTTCGGCACAGCCGGCGCAGAAGCGGGCGCGGGTCAGCGCCTGGTGCTCCCAGGTCCACGCGGTGTTGCTGCCGCGGCCCTGCTGGTAGCGCTCGAACGACGCGATCGAGGTTACCAGCAGGCCCGAGTTTCCATTGGGGCGTAGCGCGGTATCGATGTCGAACAACTGGCCCGCCGGCGTGCGCAGCGTCAGCCAGGTGATCAGCTTGCGCACGAACGCGCCGTAGACGTCCTGCGCGCGGTCGGCATCAGGCTCGTCGCTGTCGTCGTACAGGAACACGACGTCGAGGTCGCTGCCGTAGCCGAGCTCCTTGCCGCCGAGCTTGCCGTAGGCGATGACCGCCAGCCGTGGATCGTCGCGGTGGCGGTTCTTCAGGCGGCCCCAGGCCCAGCGCAGCGTGCAGTCGATCAGCGCGTCGGCCAGCGCCGACAGGTCGTCGGCCACCTGCTCGACGCTGATCAGCCCTTCGACATCGCGCACCAGCGTGCGGAAGACCTCGGCGTGGTGGGCGTGGCGCAGCGTGTCCAGTAGCGCGCTCTCGTCGGCCTGCCCGCTGCGCTGCCAGCCGGCGTGGCGCTCGTCGAGGTCGGCGATCAGCTCGGCCCGGTCGAAGCGCTCGTGCAGCAGGCGCGGGTCGGCCAGTTCGTCGATCACGCCGGGATGGCGCATCAGATACTGCATCGGCCAGCGCGCCAGCCCGAGCAGCCGCAGCAGCCGCTGCAGCACCTCGGGCCGCTCGTCGAGCAGCGCGACGTACGACTCGCGCCGCAGCAGCGGCTCGAGCCAGTCGATGAAGCGCAGCGCGGCATCGTCGGTGCAAGAGCCGTCGGCGACGCAGGCCGCCGCGCGCAGGACCAGGCGGCCCAGACGGAACTTGGTCTCCTCGCGCAGCGCCTGCACGCGCGGCTGGCCCGCCCAGGCGCCGACGCGCTGCGCCAGCGCGGGCTGGAGGTCGGCGTGCTGCGCCAGCGCGTCGATCGAGACCGCCGCACCGCCGCACGACTTGCAGCCGCCCGTGCGGCTGGCTGGCAGCGGCGCCTGGCCGTCGTGCAGCAGCGCGTCGAACTCGTTGGCGACGAACTCGCGCGCCGCGCCGAGCTGGTCGAGCAGCCCGCAGGTCGCGCTGTCGCCGCCGTAGCCCAGCGAGCGCGCGAGCCACGACAGGTCGCCATCCGCGGTGGGCAGCACGTGGCTCTGCTGGTCGTCGAGGTACTGGATGCGGTGCTCGATGCGGCGCAGCAGCGTGTAGGCGTCCGACAGCCGCTGCGCGGTGTCGGCGGCCATCAGGCCATGCGCCACCAGCCGCTGCAGGCCGCGCAGCGTCGAGCGCGTGCGGATCTCTGGGAACTGCCCGCCGCGCACCACCAGCAGCAGCTGCACGATGAACTCGATCTCGCGGATGCCGCCGCGCGACAGCTT
>Ga0335084_10008021_pt1 | contig 10506 bp, 6 predicted proteins | sample Lox_Sample_44_FD_206721 | JGI IMG/M metagenome (GOLD analysis project Ga0335084, IMG submission 206721) | Soil microbial communities from Loxahatchee National Wildlife Refuge, Florida, United States - Lox_Sample_4.4 | ecosystem: Environmental > Terrestrial > Soil > Wetlands | place: USA: Florida... | reverse complement strand
GGGCTTTGCGGGGGCTCAATTCTGTGCTGGGGATGGATTCGTTGACGTCGATGGTCCCCCAGTCATCGAACCCCGGGCCCTTTTCCACGACCGGGTCGTGAACCCCCGAGCAGTGGTCCGCGCCCGCGGGGTGCACGCTGTAGTGCAGCGCCATGGCCTGCTTGGAGCGGGGATCATGCATGGGGATTTCCAGACCCTTGACATGGATGGCCAGTTCCTCGGCGCCGCGCCCGATCTGCCGGGCCGCGATCCGGGTGCCCTCGGCCAGGAGCTCCCCCAGGCCTTCCCGGCGGACCATGCGCTCCAGCATCCGCAGCATGGCCGCCGGATTGCCGAACCGGAGATCGATCCCGCCGGTATCCTTCGGCGTCAGCAGACCCTTCTCGAAGCACTCGATGGCGAAAGAAAGGGTGACTCCGGCGGAGATAGTGTCGACTCCCTGGCGGTTGCAGATCTCATGGGCCTTGCAGATCGCCTTGGCGTCGTCTATGCCGCAGTTGGAACCGAAGGCGGCCAGGGTTTCGTATTCCGGTCCTCCGTAAGTGGGATCCACCGCACAGACGGGGTCTTCGATCCGGACCCTCTTTTTGCACCGCACGGGGCAGGCGTAGCAGCCTTCCATGCCCACGCCGAATTCGGCGAGAATGGTCTGGGGGGTGATCTTTTTCACCTGGTCATACCAGCCGTCCTTGAAGTTGTAGGTAGGCAGAACCCCGGCCAGGCTGAAGGCCTCCATCGCCTGCCCGGTCCCCGCCTTCCAGAAGCCGGTCTCCTTCTTGAAATTCTGGGCCATCCAGCGGGTCAGTTCGCGCAGGGACTTTTCGTCGGCCATGGGAGGAACGGCGGACCCGCGGGCGGCGATGGCTTTCAGGTTCTTCGCGCCCATCACCGCACCCAGTCCGGTCCGGCCGGCCGCGTGGCTGAGGTCGTTCAGGATGCAGGCGAAACGAACCCGCTTCTCGCCCGCCGGGCCGATGGCCGTGGTGCGGGTCAGCGGGTCCTTCAGTTCCTTGCGGATCTCCTGCTGGGTTTCCAGGAGTTCCAGGCCCCACAGGCGCGAAGCATCCCGCAGTTCCGCCTGGCCGTCTTTGATCCACAGGTAGACGGGGGAAGGAGAGATCCCCTCGATGATGATCTCATCGTACCCGGCTTTCTTCAGTTCGGCGCCGAAAAAACCGCCGGCCTCCGCCTCCCCGAAACCGCCGGTGAGGGGAGACTTTGCCCCGACACTGTTTCTCCCCGACCCGGGAATGGGCATTCCCGTGATCGGGCCGGTGGCGAAGATGAGCTTGTTTTCCGGGCCGTAAGGGTCGACCCCTCCCCGCAGCTCCTGCAGCAGGCGCGCGGCGATGAATCCCCGGCCTCCGATGTAGCGCTTGTAGAAATCTTCCCCCGGTTCCTCGACGGTGATCCTTTTCTCGCTTAGATTCACCCGCAAAATGCGGCCGTTAAAACCGAACATGTTTTTTCTCTCCTTCTGTGATTTTTTGCCATTAAGGCAAAGACCCGAATCCTTCTTTATCTTAACCACAAGAACGGGTAAATTCAATTCTTTCCCGAGCGAGGCTCCTTCCTAGCCTCCCTCTATGACCGCCGGATGGCCATGGAGGAACAAATCCGCGATACGAAAGGGGCCCGGTTCCGGACTCCAACTCGTCTGGACTCAAATCAAAACTCCCAAGCCCTAGCTCGTTTCACTTTGCGGATCGGAATTAGCCCTATTGCTTCTTACCTCCATCGGCCACGCCTTGGCTCTACGCCGACCTGAGATACGCCTCCCTGCAAAAAAAGCCGGGGGAATCAGGCGAAATCGATGGTTGTCAAAAGAGTTGATTTCCTATATGATCTTTTAAAATTTGGAAGGGAGAGCGGTCGCTTATGAAAAAAATCATCAATGATCCGATGGCGGTGGTAGATGAAATGATGGAAGGCATACTAAAAGCCCATCCTCAGGCTCTGAAATCCGTCGGCGGAGATGTGCGGGCTATCGTCCGGGCCGATGCTCCGGTGAAGGGAAAGGTGGCGATTGCTACAGGTGGTGGGTCGGGCCATCTTCCCGTCTTCATGGGATATGTGGGCAAGGGGTTGGTTGATGGGGCCTCGATCGGCAATGTTTTTTCTTCTCCCACGACCGGACAGATGTTCAAGGTCACCAAGGCCATTCACGGGGGAGCTGGAGTCCTGTATTTATACGGGCGGTACCAGGGCGACATCATGAACTTCGATGCCGCCGCTGAAATGGCTGAGGATGAAGGAATAAAAGTGGCCACCGTTCTGGTATCCGATGATGTAGCCTCTGCTCCTCCTGCCGACTGGCAAAAGAGGCGCGGAGTCGCCGGGTTATTTTATGCTTACAAAATTGCCGGGGCCAAGGCCGCAGCCGGTGCCAGCCTGGAGGCAGTAAAAGCGATCGCCGAGAAAGCCCTGGCTGTTACCCGGAGCATGGGAGTGGCCTTGGGGCCCTGTATCGTCCCTGCTGTTGGGAAGCCTACCTTTACCCTCGGCGAGGATGAGATGGAAGTCGGGATGGGGATTCACGGGGAGGCAGGAGTGAAGCGTGGTCCCATGAAAAAAGCGGATGAAATCGCTGAGATCCTTTTCGATGCCGTGGTAAAGGATCTGCCCTATAAAAAAGGGGATGAAGTATCCGTTTTGGTGAACAGCCTGGGAGGCACTCCTCTGGAAGAGCTGTATATTCTTTATCGCAAGGTGGCTCAACTCCTAGAGCAAAAGGGGATCTCCATCTATCGGCCCTATGTGGGCCGTTATGCTTGTTCGATGGAAATGCAGGGAGCCTCGCTGACCCTGATGCGGCTGGATAGTGAACTAAGAAGCCTGCTGGATGCCCCTGCCGAAACGCCCTTTTTCCTGCAAAAATAGGGTAAGACCGTGAAAGTGCAAGTGTAAGGGGATGTGATGAAGTTTGGAGAATGTCAAAAATTTTGGATAGGGTACCTGCACTTACACTTTTTATTTTCTAATCAGGAGATAAATTCAGTGAAAGAAAGATTATCCAGAGAAGAACTGAGCCAGCTCATTCTCACCCTGGCCAATGACGTGATTGCAGCCAAGGATCAACTCACGGACTTGGATGCCGTGATCGGGGATGGTGATCTCGGCGTTACCATGACCCTGGGATTCAACGCCGTCAAAGAGAGCTTTGGAAGCCTGAACCCGAGCAGTCTCCAAGAGGTGCTGAGAACGGCGGGGATGGCTTTTGCGGATAAGGCCGCCTCTACCTTCGGCACTTTAGTCTCGGCAATGTTCATGCGAGCCGGAGACGCCGTAAAAGGTAAAGATGCCATTGAGGGGGCTGATGTGGCGGCGATGCTCCGGGCGGCGGCGGAAGGGGTCCAGAGACGCGGCAAAGCCAAATTGGGAGACAAGACGGTTCTGGATGCTCTTTTCCCGGCTGCCGAGGCGGCGGAACAGGCCGTGAAGGAGGGCAAGACCTTGCTCGATTGTTTGGACGCAGCCTTGGCGGCTGCCAAACAGGGTGCTGAAAATACGGTCGACATGCGCTCGCAGGCCGGACGGTCCAGCTGGTTTGCAGACCGCACAGTGGGGGTGAAAGATCCGGGAGCAGCTGCTCTGGTGATTATGCTGGAGTCTGTGGTGAGAAGTGTCAGATCAGTGAGTGGCTAGATTGCACACGAGCCTATCCGCTAGCTCCTTTTTCAGTTCCTGCAATTAAAAGGATTTGGGGAACAAAGGCCTGGACGGATAGAAAGAGGTTGCCGGTTTTCTCTAGCGACCCCTTCCTTGATGATAACAGCTTGGGCATCCCTAATTGATTAACTCTTAGATTTTTTGCCTTTCTCCATCCCCCTTAAAACACTCTCTGCCCTGCCGTTTGACTATAGGCCCAAATTATTGACTTAAATTTTCTAATTGATAGGTGAAATATTTCGCCTCGGTAGCAACACGGCGGCAACCATATCAAACTGGCTTCCCAGCACCTCCTGTTCTTCCATTGCTGCGAGAACAAGACTGCCAATTCTTCCGAAGCCATTGATCGCGACTTTGATAGCCATTGTCCTCTCCTATATGAAGTTTTCTAAGAGCATCCATTAATCTGCCGAGTGACGTGTGTCCGTCGTAGACGCCACCCAACAATGCATCAATTGTCGCTACTTGGGTGATGCCGTTCAATGCCAGCGCCTCCCATCCTGACAAGAAAGCGAGCCATCGGGTGCGCAATTGAAATTGGCACAATTCTTCTGATCGCGGATAACGATAGCTTAGATCAAGATTGCCAATGGGGGGAGGAACCTGCCTGTGCGGATAGATCCCTAAAATGTTCTACCGAGCGTTGTCCAAAGCCAGAAAATGCCCCAAACAAACCCAAAATTTTATTCTAAAATTCCCTTGACGGGCAATTACCTTTTTTGTACATTCAACCTACCCCCAAAGCCAGTTCTTATCAATTCTTATGATTTGAGGGATTTGGCGGATTGCTGGGAGAAGGTTCTTCAGGAGGGAGAGTCATGGTTCGAGTCGCGTTAGTGAAAGGAGATGACAGGAAGTCGAATATCCGCAGAGCCCTGGAATGGATTGGTGAAGACATCAACCTCAACGGGCGACGTCCCGTAATCAAGGTTAACTTTGTCTCCACTTACCAACCTTTGTGCGCCACTCACCCGGATGCAGTACGGCCGATCGTGGAATTCCTTATGAATCGCGGAGAGAAGAACATAGCCATAGTTGAGGGGGCGGCCTTTGGAAACACCGCCAGAGGATTTCGGGAGTATGGCTATGAAGCGATGGCCAAGGAATACAACCTCGAGCTGATCGACTTGAATAATCCCGACTCGTGGAAAGTCGTTTTTGTGATTCACCCGGACCTGAAACCCCATCCTGTGAAATTGGCTCCAACCATGGTGGATCCCAATAATTATATCATCTCGGTTACAAGGCCCAAAAGCCATCTCCAGGTGGGTGTTACCTTAACGGCAAAAAATGTGATCATGGGTTCCCTTATGATCATGGACAAGGCCCGAATGCACCCCAGTGAGGCGGGGAACAGAGTGCTGGATTATAATCTTTTTATGGTCATGCAACATTTACACATCGATCTCGGAGTGATCGATGGATTTGAAGGAATGGAGGGTAACGGTCCCGTACTCGGCGAGCTAGTGGATCATCGGGTGGCGGCGGCTGGGACGGATTATTTGGCTGTCGATCGTGTTGGCACGGAAATCATGGGGGCGGATTTCGATAACATCCGCTACCTGAATTATCTCTGGGACTGGGGTTTTGGGGAGGGTGATTTGAACAAGATCCGGATAGTTGGCGATACAATCGAGAGTTGTCGTAAGGAATACAAGATGGCTCCCCGTTTCCTCAAAATGCGGCGACAGGAGAAAAAGGAACTGTATCAAAATCTGGCAGTGGATATATAGGCGAGAATAAGCGTTGTATATAAGTAGAAAAAGTAAGTTATTTTACGTTCCATTCAGTTTCAAAATTTTGGCAGAAATTATTAACACCCAAACGTAAGGGAATACCATATGTTGTGGGTGTCATCTTATCCTTAAGAGTGAAGTAAGCGTGCCAGTTAGGCAACTTCCAAAATCAAGTCGATTTTAGCGGAGATGGGAATATTATTAATACTTTTGGGAGTTTCAAATTTGCCACCTCAATAGCGAGACTGTCGGAAAACCCCAAATTTGGCCACTTTCTGCTTTTCAATGACATTTAATTCATTGATTTTTAACAATACCCAAAATGCCGTAACTTACTTTTCGGACTTTTTTTACAGACTCAGCAGTGTACGAAACTTCTTGCTCGATACCTGATCACCAAACAACTGTAAAAGATCGATTAGAACTATATTGTCATAATTTGTAATAATTTGTTTAAATTAGTTATTTTTTTTCTTTTTATTCCTTGACTATACCATCCGACAAAAATATAATCAATCATGCGTTGGGTCCCATGGAATTTCTGTTCCCAAGCAGCAGAAAATCCAGACCTGATATTCTCTTTATTTGGGACCTGGAAACGAGACTTATCGTCGAATCCCAGTTGAGTCTCGTTTCGGGGTCTTCTCTTCTATTTCCAGAAAAGATGGGGCTGCCAACATATTTTCGGGGCTAAAATTCCATAAATTCTTTCAATGTGCTTTTAGGGACAGAAAAGTGCGCGATACATTTTTCGGATCATGACAGGAGGAGGCACAATGAAGCAGGTACGACTCACGATCAACGGAAAATCCCAAAACTTTGCCGTCACCTCGGACCGGGTTCTCCTCGACCTCCTGAGGGAAGATCTGCACTTGACCGGGGCTAAGCAATCCTGCGACCGCAAGGGGCAATGTGGGGCCTGTATGGTAATCGTCAACGGGAAAGCAGTCCTCTCCTGTATTACGAAGGTGGAGAAGCTAAACGGTGCGGAAGTCCTTACGGTAGAAGGATTGGGGACCCCCCAAAATCCCCACCTGATTCAGGAGGCTTTTGTCCTGGCGGGTGCCGTCCAGTGCGGATTCTGCACACCGGGGTTGATTATGGCATCAAAAGTCCTGCTGGATCAGAATCCCAAGCCCGATGGGGAAGCGATTAAAAAAGCTCTGGCGCGGAACTGGTGCCGCTGCACGGGGTACAAGAAGATCATCGACGCCGTCCAACTGGCCGGCCGCTTTATCCGCAAAGAAACCACTCCGCAAGAGATTCGCGCCAAACTCGGCACGGGGATGATGGGGGTATCACACGCGAGACCTACGGCAATGATCAAGGCCTGCGGAATGGCGCAGTTCAACGCCGACATCCCCCTTCCGCCAAATAAGGTGGAACTGGCCGTAGTCCTAAGCACCCAATTCCATGCGCTCATCAAGTCCGTAGATACTTCCGCAGCAGCGAAAATGCCGGGAGTCGTCGGCTTTATGACCTCCGAGGACGTCAAAGGGACCAACCGCATCCGGCAGATCCACCCGGACCAGCCGGTCCTCTGCGAGGATCGGGTCCGAACGCTGGGCGATCCGATTATCGCCGTGGCCGCCGAGACAAGAGACCAGGCCAGGGCGGCCGCGGCGGCAGTTAAAGTCGAATATGAGCCCTTGCCCGTCATTCTGACTCCCGAAGAAGCCCTTGCCCCCGGAGCTTATCAAATCCACAATTTTGCCCCCAACAATATCTTTATGTCCCAACCGCTCATCCGGGGCGACGTGGATAAAGCCCTGAAAGAAGCCAAGGCCGTCGTCGAAGCCGAGTTCTCCACCCAGATGGTTCACCAGGCGCCACTGGAGACGGAGATTACCTTGGCTTACTTCGAGGGGGAAGGGGAAAATCCGCAACTGATCATCGTCGGCCGTTCCATCAACATCCACGCCCATCTCCTCCAGATCCAGGAGGCGGTTGGATATAAGAACCTGCGTTACCAGGAAGCCTTCTCCGGCGGGCAGTTCGGCATCAAGGCATCCGTGGTCACCGAGGCCTTGACCGCCGCGGCGGCGTTACATTTCAAACGTCCGGTGCGTTATATCCCCAGCATGGAAGAGTCGCTCTTCATTACGAGCAAGCGGCATGCGTACCCCAGCATGAAGGTGAAACTCGCCGCCGACGCCGACGGTCATATGACTGCCTATTGCAATGATTTTATCATCAACAAGGGCGCCTATACCCTGCTGGGGATGAACGTCCTGCTGCGCTCGCTGTTGATGCTGACAGGATCGTATTACATTCCGAACTTAAAGGCGCTCGGCCGATCGATCTATACGAATAATGCATTCGGCGCCGCGGCCCGGGGAGCCGGCCCGCCGCAGACGGATTTTGCGCTGGAATCAGCCATGGATATGCTGGCGGAAAAACTGAGAATCGACCCGCTGGAATTCCGCCGTATCAATGCGCTGAAACCCGGGCAGCCGAAAGCGACGGGATTTGTGGCCAGCGAGTGGTCCTTTGAAGAGCTGGTCGACGACATTAAACCCCATTACGAAAGAGCGAAGAAGGACGCTCAGGCCTTCAATGCCCAGGGGGGAAAGTTAAGGCATGGCGTCGGGCTGGCCGGCCATTCTTTCGGGATCGGGTACCCGGCGGACACCGCTAAGATGTCCGTGGAAATCGACCCGGATGACGGCATCACCATTTATGCCGCCGTTGCCGATCCGGGAGAGGGGAACGATTCCCTGCTTACGCAGATTGCGGCGCATCGCTTAGGTCTGTCCATGGAAAAAATTCGTCTCTATACCCGGGATACGGATAAGACGGTGCCCATGGGACCGGCGGCCGGAAGCCGGATGACGCTCATGGCCGGGAATACTCTGCTCCAGGCGATTGAACAGTTGCAGGAGGCCATGAAAAGCGCCGGAACGAAAACCTACGAAGGCCTGAAGAAAGCGGGCAAACCGACGCGCTATGAAGGCTCCCTCAAGAACAAGGGTGCGTTCCGCCTCGACCCCAAAACCGGGCAGGGGGATTCCTTCGTATCGGAATGTCACAACATTCAGATGGCGGAAGTGGAGGTGAACACGGAAACCGGCGCCGTCCGAGTGCTGAAGATGACGGTGGTGGTGGACGCGGGAACTATCATCAATCCTCAGGCCGTTGAGGGACAGCTGGAGGGCGGAATGGACCAGGGGGTCGGTTATGCCCTCCGGGAAGAGTACATACACGGCAAGACCAAAGATTACGTCATGTTAAAATTCCCCACGATCCGTGATACATTTGAAATGGAAATTATTACCCGTGAGACCCGCCGTCAGAACCCGCTGGGCGCCACCGGAGTCGGTGAGATGACGATGGTCTCCACGGCGCCGGCAGTGACCAACGCCATTTACAACGCCTGCGGCGCCAGAATTTATAGCCTGCCGGCCACGCCGAAGAAGGTCAAGGCGGCGCTGTCGGCTGCCCGGAAGTAAAAACGAACATCCGGGAAGAATATCCAAGGAGATAAGATAGCAAGCCCTGATTCGTAGGCTTGCCATCTTGTCTCCAACGGGTGGACAAGACGGCACAACATCCTGCCAAGAATATTGCGGATACTCCGGCAACCTTCATGAAGGGTAGGAAAACCCTGGAGGAATGTCGAGCGGACTTTCCGGCCCTCGACCGGAGGAGGGGCGGGAAGCCTCCCGTCTATCTGGATAATGCCTGTACGACCCTCGTACCGAGACAGGTCGTGGAAGCGATCGAGGAATATTATACGGGGTATCCGGCCTGCGCCGGGAGAAGAAGCCGCCACTGGTTTGCCGAAGAGGTGACCGACCGCATCGAAGGAAACCCGGTGAAGGGCATCCAGGGTTCCCGCCGGATCATCGCCGACTTTCTCCGTGCCGCATCCGAAAAAGAGATCCTCTTCACTCTGAACGCCAGCCACGCTATCAACTGGGTCGCGCTCGGTTTCCCGTTTCGGCCCGGCGATGTTGTGGTTCTCACCGACAAGGAACACAATTCGAACCTGGTTCCCTGGTTGAAATTGCAGAAGGCGGGACGGATCGAAATAGAATACACCACCCCGAATCAGGAAGACGATTTCGACCTGGAGGCCTTCGAACGGAAGTTGAAACCAGGGAGGGTTCGGCTGGTCAGCATGGCCCATACGTCGAATTCAACCGGTTTTACCATCCCCGCAAAAGAGATCGTCCGGCTTGCGCATCGTTACGGCGCCCGGGTTCTCCTCGACGGTGCCCAGGCGGTTCCGCATCAAGCGTTTGACGTTCAAGACCTGGACGTCGATTTCTTGGCCTTTTCCATCCACAAGATGTGCGGACCCCGCGGAGTGGGTGTCCTCTACGGCAAGAAAGAACTTCTGGGGCGGGGGCAGCGAGAAGAAGAGGGGACGGGTGACGTCTTGGAACCTGTAATCCTGGGGGGAGGGGTTGTCGGGGATACGACGTATGATGCCTACACTCTTTTGGAAGCGCCGGACCGGTTCGAGGCGGGGATCCAGAATTACCCCGGCCAGATCGCCGCAGGGGTGGCCTTGCAATACCTGCAGGGGATCGGCATGGACCGGATTCGTGCCCATGAGATCCGGCTGAACCGCTTCCTCACGGAAGAATTAACGAGCCGGTACGGGAGCACGGGATGGTTCAGAATCCTGGGCTCGCAAAATGCGGAGTACAGGGGGGGGATCCTGACCTTCGAAGTCCGAAGGCCAAATGCGGTGGGGATCGCCGAAGAGCTGAGCAAAAAGAGAAACATCATGATCCGGGATGGGGTCTTCTGTGCGCATGCGTATTTCAACGAAAAGTTCGGACCGGGGTGGACGCGCCCCCGGTCTCACAACGAGCACAGAATGGTATATCGGGTCTCTCTTTATTTCTACAATACCATGGAGGAGTGCCGGATATTCGTGGAGGGCCTGGATGAAGTCTTCGCAGAGCGCGGCTACATATAAAGCGGGCCCTGGCGGGGAGGGGGAAATCGCATGGACGAGGCGGTGATCCGCTATTACCGCAGATTGCTCCGGACGCGCTTCGAACATGCCGGGTCTTTCGAAAACCCTTCCATCTTTTTGGATTCGGTTGTGGAACAAATCGCCCACTGCGGGAACATCGGCAATTATATG
>Ga0335084_10008020_pt1 | contig 10506 bp, 5 predicted proteins | sample Lox_Sample_44_FD_206721 | JGI IMG/M metagenome (GOLD analysis project Ga0335084, IMG submission 206721) | Soil microbial communities from Loxahatchee National Wildlife Refuge, Florida, United States - Lox_Sample_4.4 | ecosystem: Environmental > Terrestrial > Soil > Wetlands | place: USA: Florida... | reverse complement strand
GATGCGACGCTCCTCCATCACGTGGTACTTGATCATCACCTTCGCGCCGTGGCGCGCATGCCGTTCGGGGTGCTGGCGGAAGCTTGCCAACCGGGCACGCGCGCGAGCCAGCGCGCCGGCCACGTCGGTGAACGGTGCACCGTGCCCCGGGATCACCACGCGCACCGGCAGCTGCTCGATCACGTCGAACACCGCGCCGACATCGGCGAAGCCCGGCTCGCCGTCGATCTCGGGGAAGACGACGCCGAAGCCGTTTTTCCACAGCGCGTCGGCCGAGATCAGCACGCCGCGCGCCGCGTCGAACAGCATCAGCGAGAACGGGTCGTGACCGGGCGCGGCCAGGGCGTCCCAGCGGCGGCCGCCGGCGATGAACGATTCACCCGGTGCCAGCACCGCGGCATGCGTGAAGCGTTCGCTGTACTGGCCGGTGCTGGCGTGCGTCAACCGCGTCGTGTCCCACACCGCCACCGCATCGGCGTTGCCCGGCGGCACGACGATCGGCGCGCCGAACGCACGCTGCAGCGCCGCGTTGCCGCCGCAATGGTCGGAGTGCAGATGCGTGTTGACGATGCGGTGCAGGTGTTCGCCGTTCAGCGCGTGCCGAACCAGCGCCACCGTCTGCTCGGCGTGCAGCACGTGGCCGGTGTCGACCAGCACCGCACCGGGCTCGCCGGTTGCACCGCGGATCAGCACGTTGTTCGACGACAGCCAGCCGCGCTCGAGCACGGTCAACCCGGCGAGCGCCGAGTGCGTCGCGTGGTTCGCCGTCACTTCCATGCGAACGCCGGCTGGTCGAAGTGCGCCACGCGGGTGTCGCGGCCGAACACGCACCACTCGCGGAACTGGTACAGGAAGGCCGCGGTCGGCGCGGCGATCCAGCGCGTGCCGATCGGCATGCGCAGCACCGGGTGCTCGGCGCCTTTGACGTGGTTGAGCAGCGGCGCGTCCTCGCGCAGCAGCTCGTGCACCGGGATGCGGTGGATGCTCGCCACCTCGGCGGCATTGGGCACCACGTCGCGCGCTGCACCGGCCCACACGACGACCGGCGTGATCACGTAGCCCGAGCGAGTGGCGTAGTCGTCGAGGCGGCCGCACACCGCCGACCCATCGAGCACCAGGCCGACCTCCTCGTGCAGCTCGCGCAACGCGGCCTGCTCGGGGGTTTCGCCGCCATCGATGCGGCCGCCGGGCATCGCCCACTGGCCGGCGTGCGCGCTCAGGGTCTCGGCGCGACGCGTGAGCAGCAGCGCAGCGGCGTTGCTCCATTGCGCATGCGCCGGCGTACCCTCGACAGCGGCCCCATGGCCGGCTTCGGTGACGGCCACCGCCACCGCGGCGCGGCGCCGGCCGGTCGGATCGATCGCACGCAAGTCGAAGCGCGCCAGGCGCTCGCGCAGCAACGCCGGGGTGAAGGAATCGCAAGCCGCGGGCACCACCGCATTGTCCGGCATGGCAGCCCGCGCACCGGGAGGCCAGGTTACTGCGCGGTGAGGCGCCAGCGCACGACGAGCCTGCCGGGCTCGCCCGGCACCTGGTGCCAGCCGCCGGCGCCGAGCGCCACCGTGTACTCGCCCGTCTGCGAGCGCCAGGAACCTTTGGCCGTCATCAGCGAGGGCGTGGACTTGCCATCGGCGGTGATGCGCAGGGCCATCTGGCAGGGCTGCGGGCCTTTCGGGGCCGGTGTGTCGTGCGTGCCCTGCGGCTCGTCGGTCACGTGTGTCTCGGTGCAGCTCATCACCCCCATCGGCACCGGCAGCAGCACGCTGAGCGTGCCGTTGTGCGCATCGAACTCGAACATGGCGGGGGACTGCGACGGCGCGATGTCGCCGGCGCCCTTGCGGGTCATGTCGTGCGTGCAGCGCGCCTTGGGCAGCGACATGCAGATCGGATCGGCATGCACCACGTGCCAGCTTTCGTCGACGCTGTAGCTCGACTTCTGCGTGCGCCCCTGCCAGCGCTGATAGCGGTCGGCGCCGGGTTTCATCACCGCGGCGGTTTCCGCGCCGACCTTCTGGGTGTCGGCCAGCTGCTGGGTGCCGGCCATGCCGGCGCCCATCTTCATCACCTCGCGCTCGATGCACTTCTCGTCATCGCCGCACTTGGCCACCACGGCCTGGGCATCGGCCATCATCGGCGCCATCTGCTTGGCCGCCTTCTGTGCCTGGGCCTGCTGCTGCTGCACCTTGGCCTGCTGCCCCGCCTCCATCGGCTGCGTGCTCGACAGCGGCTGCGGCTTGCTCGCCACCAGCTCGGCGACCACGTCGGCACCGCGCCGGACCCGCCACTCGCGCACCTGGTAGACCCGGTCGGGGCTGCCATTGACCACGCCGGCCGACTCGAAGCGGTATTCCACGCTCAACGTGGCCTTGGACCCCACCGGTGCGAAGTCGGCGGCGGACGACGCCGCCGCGGCCACCCCGGAGGCGAGCGCCACGAGCGTCCGGTGGGACAGGTTGGGGTTCTTCATTCACCGCTCCTTCACGGACGGACCGAAGGCGGCCCGCGATGGAGCAGTTGTAGAAGCCCGACCGTTAGCGCGGCGTTAGTCGGGCGGACAACGCGAGCAGATCGCGATTGAACGGGTTGCGATGCAGGAAGCTGTCGCGTGCCGACTCGGGCACGTGATGCGCCGCCCGCTCGCGCACCCATTGCACGGCGGTTTGCAGCAGCGCTTCGGCGTGCGGCTGATCGACCCGCATCAGCGCGCGCACCGCGGTGAGCCAGACTTCGCCGCGGTACAGGTCGTCGCTGCCGGTGTGAGCGTCGAGCGCGGCCAGGTGGCGCGCGTGCCGCGCGGCTTCGGACGCGTGCCCGAGCTTGAGCGCCGCCTGACACATGCGCGCGCGCGCCGCGGCCGCCAGGCCCGGGCGCTGCGCCACCGTGGCCGCGTCGAGCACCTCGCCAGCGGCCGCCAGCGCCTCGGCGGGCTCGAGCACGACGCAGCGCGCCAGCGCGAACCGCTGGCGCATCAGCGCGCGCGCACCCTCACCGAGGTGCGCCTGCGCGGTGTCGAGCACCGCCGACGCGTCGAGCCCGCGCATGCTCAGCATCGACGCGCGCACCAGATCGCAGCGCAGGCGCGCGAGCAGCGGCGCGCTGATCGCCGCGGCCGCGTCGAGATCCTGCTGCGCATGCGCGAACTGGCCCATGTGCAACCACGTCTGGGCACGGTGGGCATGGAAGTTCGCCACCCAGCCGGGCATGTGTACGCGCCCGCGCTCGATCGATCGATCGAGCCATTCGATCGCCTCGCCGAGACGGCCGAGGTCGCGCAGCACCAAGCCGAAGTTGGTGTCCAGGCTGGAGTACGGAATCTCGCCTTCGGGCAGGCTCTTCAGCAGGCGCTGCGCTTCTTCGACGTCGGCCAACGCGAGATCGAGCTTGCCGGCGTCGCGGTGCCCGAGTGCGAGGTTCAGCACACACTGCGCGGCGCGCGGCACGTCGCCGTGCGCCAGCGACAGATCGGCCGCGCGGCGGTGCCAGTGTGCCGCGTCGGCCGGTTGATCGAGGTGCTCCTGAACGACCGCCAGCGCCTGCGCGAACTCGATCTGCCGATCCGCCGACCCGCTGTCGGCCACGTCGCGCTCGATCGAGCGCAGCAGGTCGTTGGCGTCGGCGGCACGGTTCTGCCACAGCCGCACCGCAGCCAGGTGCTGCAGCAGCATCGAGCGCACCGGGTCGACGATCGTGCCGAGCGCCTGCAGCCCCGCATCGACCGCGCGTTCAGCCTCGATCATGGCGCCGCGGAACACGAACACGATGGCCCGTTCGGCACAGGCGAACGCGCGTTGTTGCGGCGTGCTGGCCGCCTCGTCCAGCAGATCGAGCGCGGCGTCGGTGCGGTGCGCGAGGTCGAGCTCGAACGCCGCCTTGCGCATGCCCTGCGCGGCCAGGTAGGCGCCCTGCGCGTCGCCGCATTGCAGGCGCAACCGCGCCTCGCGCTCGTAGGTGGCCGCCGCCTCGCCGAAGCGGCGCTGCGCAGCCGCCGCCTCGCCCGCGCGGTGCAGGTACGGCAGCGCCTGCTCGACGGCCTGCGCCGCGAGCCAATGCTCGGCGATCGCCGCCGGTGGCGCATGCGCCCGCTGCTCGAGGTGGCGCGCCACCTGGCCGTGCAGATGGCGCGCGATCGGTTGCGGCAGGCTGGCACGCACCGCTTCGAAGATCAGGTCGTGGGCGAACGCGCCATCAACGAAGACGTGCGCCTGCTCGAGTTCGCTCCACGCATCGGCCAGGTCGATCACCGGCGACGCCAGCACCTGGGCCGCCAGATCGATCGAGAAATCGGCGCCCGCCACCGCGGCGCAACGCGCGATGCGCACGGCTGCGGGCGACAGTCGCAAGACGCGCCGTTCGATGATGCGGGTCACGTTCACCGGCCGCGGCAGCGGCTGCCCCGCGAGGCCGGCCTGCGCCCAGGCGTGACGCAGCGTCTCGAGCGCGAACAGCGGGTTGCCGCCGGAGTGCCGGTGCAATGCCGCCGCGAACTCGGGCACACGCAGACTCTCGATGCCCAGCGAGGCGAGCAGCTCGGCCAGCTGCTCGCGCGTCAGCGGCCGCAGAGCCACCGGGTCGAGGCGGTGCGCCTGCAGCAACTCGTCGACGAACTGCGTCAGCGAGGCCGAGCCTTCATTCGGCCGTCGCGCGAAGCCCCAGCACGGCAGCGGCGCGTCGCTGTCGCGCACCCACTCGAGCAGCCAATCGAGGCTGGCGTCGTCGGCGAAGTGCAGATCGTCGATCAGGATGGCCTCGATGCCGCCCGACACCGCGCGTTCGACCCAGCGGCCAGCCATCTTCGGCAGCGCGGAGCCCTGCGCCAACAACGCGGCGTGTTCGGCCGCGCTGGCACGCGCCGACGGCAAGGCAGCGAGCGCCGGATGGCGCGCGATCGCCTGCAGCAGCCGCGACAACGTGGCGTACGGCACCACGTGGTCGCCCGGCCGCGCCTGCACCGACAGCACCGGCCCGCGCTGCGCCGCAATCTCCTGCAACAGCCTGCTCTTGCCGAGGCCGGGCTCGCCCTCGAGGCAGAACGCGCGTTGGCTCGACCAGGCCTGCGAGGCGGCGGCCAACTCGACGCTGCGCCCCACCAGCCGCGGCGGCCGCAGCACCGCCGCCGGTGCGCGCATCGGCAGCACAGCGCCCTCGGGCTCGAGCGAGCGCTCGATGGTGTGTAGCAGCGCCAGCGTCTCGGCCGACGGCCGGGCACCGACCTCATCCTTGAGCACCTGCTCGCAGCGGTCGAACGCCAGCAGCGCCGCGGCGCGATCGCCGGCCAAGTAGTGCAGCCGCATCACGCGCCGGTGCGCGTCTTCGCTCAGCGGCTCGAGCAGCAGCAGCTCGCGCGCGTGCGCGAGCGCGTCGTCGAAGTCCTTCGCCGTCTCGGCCATGCCCGCCAGCTCCGCCAGCGAGCGGCGCACGCGGCCGCGGCGGCGCGCGCGCTGTTGCTCGAGCCAGTCGGCGAACTCGCCGTGCGCCAGGTCTTCGCCACACGCCTCGCCGAGCACGCTGTCGGCGTCGTCGAGATCGTGGGCCACGCCGTGTGCCAGCGCCAGCGCGGTGCTGCCTTGCACGAGCTCGACGCCGACTGCCTTGCGCAGCTGGAACAGCCGCTGGCGCAGCGAGTTGCGCGCTGCTTCGGCATCCTTGTCGGGCCACAGCAGTTGCGCCAGCCGCGCCCGCGGTGTCGGACCTTCCAGCGCCAGCCACGCCAGCAGCGCGGCGTCGAGCGGCGCCAACTCGCGCAGCGCGCCGTCGGGAAAGAGAACGTTCGGCGTGACGGACAGGCGCAGTTGCATGGACCGGTGGGGCGGCGCGCCACGACGTGCAGCGCCGCCGGATGCTACCTGGAGCCTCACGGATGCCAGAAGCTCGCAGCCGCCGCCGTGGCCGTGGGCGCCGCACGGTCATTGGTGTCGCCGACGCCGAGCTGGCCGAACGCGTTGGTGCCCCAGCACAGCACCTGGCCGTCGATGCGCAACGCGCATGTCGCGCCCGCGCCTGCCGCGACGGCGGTGACGCTGCCGAGGTCGGTGACCGCGGCGGCGGGCACCGTGGAGCTGGTCGAGCCGTTGCCCAGGTTGGCCTTGCCCCAGCACACCACGTCGCCGCCGCCGCGCCGCGCGCAGGTGTGGCCCGGGCCGCCGAACTGGCTCATGCCGGCCGCGACCGCGGTCACGTCGGTGAGGCCACTCACCGCCACCGAGCCCACGCTGGTGACGATGCCGCCGTCGCCGAGCTCACCGTTGCCGCCAAAGCCCCAGCAGCGCACGGCGCCGCCAGTCACGATGGCACAGGCGTGCACGGCACCCACCGACAGCGCCGTGGCGCCGCTGACGCCCGCAATCTGCTGCGGGTTGAACTCGGCATTGCCGGTGTGGTCGACGCCCCAGCACCACACGGTGCCATTGGTGCGCAGCGCGCAGGTCCACATGTCGCCGGCGCCGATGGCCACGACATTGTCCATCGTGCTGCCGTTCAGCAGCACCGGCGCCGGGATCGGCTGCGGATTGCCGAAGGTGCCGTTGCCCAGCTCGCCGCTGATGTTGAAGCCCCAGCAGCGCGCGTGGCCCGAGCCATCGAGGTAGCAGGCGTGGCCGGAGCCGACCGCCACGGCGCGCACGTTGGTGGCGCCTGGCACGGCCTGCGGCACCAGTTGATCGACGGCGTTGGTTTCTCGGCCCCAACACCACAGGCCACCTCCTGCCTGCACCGCGCAGCTCTGGCCCCAGTTGCCGCTGTAGAGGCTGCCGCGGCTGCCCACGGCCACAGCGATCACCTGGTTCAGGCCACTCACCGCCACCGGTGCGCTTGCGCTGCTGGTGCCGCCGTTGCCGAGCTGGCCCTGGTTGTTCATGCCCCAACAGGCCACCGTGTAGTCGGCCATCACTGCGCAAGCGTGTGCACCGCCGAGCGCGAGCTTGCCCTCGGGCGTGTCGGACAGCGGCACCACGACCTTGAGTCGCGCCGCATTGGTGGCGAGGCCGCCGCTGGCGTTGCTGCCGACCAGCCGATAGCGCTGGCCGTCGTCGCCCTGCGCGACCGGCGCGGTGGTGAAGCTGCTTGCTTGCGCACCGGCAATGTCGAGCCACGTGGCGCCGCCGTCGGTCGAGCGCTGCCACTGCAGCGCCGGCGCCGGTGTACCGCTGAAGGCCGCGCTGAAGCTGGCTGTCGCGCCGGGCGCCACCGATTGGTCCACCGGCTGCTGCGTCACTTGTGGTGCCGTCGCCGCGGACGGATTCACGTTCAGCATGGCGATGCGGCTGATCGTCTGCCCGCCGCTGTTGCTCGCCACCACCCGATAGCGTCGGCCGTTGTCGCCCTGTGCGGTGGCCGCCGTGGTGTGGCTGGCTCCGATGGCGCCCGCGATGTCGGACCAGTTGGCGCCACCGTCGGTGGACAGCTGCCATTGCAGTGACAGCGCGCCGTCGACGCCAGCCGCGAACGTGGCCGCAGTGCCCTCGGTGACGCTCTGGTCGGCCGGTTGCTGCGTGAAGCTCGGTGCCAGCGCGATCTGCGCGTCGAACACGAAGGCATCGAATCCGCTGAGGCGCTGCTGCTCGGGCGTGAGACTGGCACGCGAAGGGCCCTGGTAGGCGCGATGGCATGAGCCAGTGGCGACGAGCACCGTCGCGCCGTTGTCGGCGGCACTCAAGTCGACCGTGAAGCTGGCGGTGTAGCGCGCCCACCCCGAAGGCGCCGCGCTGCGCGCCGCCGGCACCGAGGCCAGCACCACGGTCCGCGCCTCCGACGGCCGGCGGCGCTTGAAGTCGACCCGCCCATCGCTGCAGTCGGGCGGCGCAGTGAACGTGGTGGTCAGCTGCAAGGTGCTCGCCGCCGTCGCGCGGTAGTTGCGCTGCCCGTTCGCGGTCCATTGCAGGATCAGCGCCGTGCCCGGTGTGGCCGTGAGCGTCGTGCCGCCCTGGATGCCGGTGCACCAATACGGATCCAGGATCGGGGTCGAGGTGGCACACGCCATCGGCCAGTACCAGGAGAACGATGCGCTCTGCCACTCGGCGAAGCCGTTGGCCGGCGTGACCTGCAGAGGCGTCCACGGCTCGCCGAAGCTGGCGCGCAACACGTCCTGCGCGGTGGCCTGCGGGTTGACGGAGAACGGCACACGCATCGTCACCGGCTGCTTGAACAGGATGTCGTGCGGCGTGAACTCGTAGACCGCGCCGTTGGCCGTGAAGCCGTCGGGCGTCACGGTTGGTGCGCCTGTGTCGCGCCGGGCGATCGTGATGGTGGTGTCGGCACTCAACGCGCCGGCCGGGATCACCACCCGCGCGCCATCGGGGCCCTCAAGCGTGCCGCCGGCGGGGCCGATGACGGCGCTGACCTCGGTCGGGGCGGGCGCCGGCGCGTCGTCGCCGCCGCCGCAGGCCGACAACAACACCGCCAGCCACAACAACGCCACCGCAGTGACCGCGCTGAGTGCGGTTCGCCACAGGAGCGCGGCATGTTCCAGTTGGGTCTGCATGATCCCTCCGACCGGCCGTGCATCGGGCCGCTGGAGGCAGTTGTAGGGAGCCTGCCGTTAGCGCTGCGTTAGCGAACCACCTCCACCTGCGACCGCCGGCGGTTTTGGCAAGATCGGGCGATGAGCCTCGACCTCGCCACGCTGCGCCGCCACGCCCTGGCGCGCAGCCTGTTCGCCCCCACCACCCTGCCGCTTGCGCTGCAGCGCCTGGGCTTCGTGCAGGCCGATCCGCTGCGCGCGCCGGCTCGCGCGCAGGACCTGACGCTGCGCCACCGGGTGGCCGACTACATCGCCGGCGACCTCGAACGCCGCTATCCCGAGTTGGGCATCGAGGAGGACTTCTTCGTCAACTACGGCTTTCTGGGCGCGCAGCACCACGCGCTGATGCACCCGCGCAAGCCGCGCAGGCGCTGGGGCAAGGCGCGCCAAGCCAAGGCCGACGCGGTGCTCGCGTTCGTGCGCGAGCGCGGCGCGGTGCATCCGCGGGAGGTCGACGCGCAGTTCGACCACGGGCGCATCGTCAACTGGTTCGGCGGCTCGAGCAACGCAAGCACCGAGCTGCTCGACGCCATGCACTACCGTGGCCTGTTGCGCGTGGCGCGCCGCGATGCAGGCACGCGCGTCTATGCGGCGCGCGAGCCGTGGCCGCTGCCGGCCGGCAAGGCGGAGATGCGCGCGCGCATGGACGCACTGGTCGATGTGGTCGTCGCCGCCTACGCGCCGCTGCCGGCCACCACGCTGAGCCAGCTGACCTACCGGCTGCGGCTGGCGGCGCCGCAGCATGCGGCCGATCGGCCGCGCGCGCTCGCGCACGCGAAGCAACGGCTCGGCCGCGCCCGCGTCGACGGCATCGACTGGTATTGGCCGGCCGGCGAAGCCCCGGCGGCGGCACCAGCGCTGCCCGACGACCGCGTGTGGCTGCTGGCGCCGTTCGACCCGGTGGTGTGGGACCGGCTGCGCTTCGAGCTGTTCTGGGGCTGGCCGTACCGCTTCGAGGCCTACACGCCGGCGCCCAAGCGCAAGCTCGGTCACTACGCGTTGCCGCTGCTGTGGCGCGAACGGGTGGTGGGCTGGGCCAACGTGGCGGTCGAGGGCGGCGCGATGCGCGTCGAGGTCGGCTTCGCCGGCCCGCGCATCACCGAGCCCGCGTTCGTGCGCGCGATGGACGACGAGCTGCACCGGCTGCACCGTTTTCTCGGCTTGGCAGTGCTCGACGGCACGGCCGCGATGGCCGCGCCACCGCAGGCCGAGGCCGAGGCGGCCGGCGCGACCTGATCGCGGCTCAACGCGCCGCGCGTGCACCGATGATCGCGTCGGCCACCTCGGCGAAGCCCGCGCCGCGCTCGCCGCGCGTGAGGTAGGCCGGCCACACGGTCAACTGAGGGGCGAAGCGCATCAGGTTGGCGACCCCGACGCTGAGCGGAAAGTGCGCGAACATCGCCTGGTCGTTGGTCGAGTCGCCGACGTAGACCCAGCGCGCGAGCTCGGCCTCGAGGTCGCGGCCGAACAGGCGCTGCACGATCCAGCGCGCACCGCTCAGCTTGGTGTGCTCGCCGAACCAGCCGTTGACGTGGATCGAGCTGACGGTGGCGTTCATGCCTTCGCTGCGCAGGATCGCCAGCACGCGTTCGATGGCCGCTGCATCGAGGTGCGCGAACTCGCCGTGGTCGATCGCGATGTCGGTGACGCGGCCGGCGCTGTCGCGCGCCAGCGTGGCGCCGGGCACCTCGCGCATCACGCGCGCGGCCGCAGCGCTCAGCCGCTGTGCGTTGACCCGCCGCGTGGCGGCGTCCTGCGCGTATTCGATGCGCAGCGCACCGCCTTCGCGGAACAGCGCGACCGCGCCGTTCTCGGCCACGATCGCATCGAGCGTGCCGTCGCGCACGAACGGCTCGCTCCAGCTCATCGGCCGGCCGGTGATGGCCAGTGCCGGCAGGCCGGCGGCGCGCAGGCGCTGCAGCGCGCCGCGTGCGTCCGCTTCGACGACGCCATCGCGTGTCAACGTATCGTCGATGTCGGTCAGGACACCG
>Ga0335084_10008019_pt1 | contig 10508 bp, 11 predicted proteins | sample Lox_Sample_44_FD_206721 | JGI IMG/M metagenome (GOLD analysis project Ga0335084, IMG submission 206721) | Soil microbial communities from Loxahatchee National Wildlife Refuge, Florida, United States - Lox_Sample_4.4 | ecosystem: Environmental > Terrestrial > Soil > Wetlands | place: USA... | reverse complement strand
GATGAGGTAGGTCGCGAGCACCAAGTTGATCTCGAAGAGGCTCAGCCCGCGGCTGAGGAGGAACATCGGATACACGGGTCCGAGCAGCGCCCACGAGGCGCAGTAGAGCCCTGAGATGATATAGTATGTGCGCTCGGCCCGGGTCATGAACCCGGCCATTCTGAAGCGTCACCTCCGGGGTCGCAAACGGCACTAGCTCGACGCTCGTGGAATCCGCGGCCAAGCGCCCGGGCACGCGCGCTGGCCATCCGCGCGCATCTGTGTTGATCTGTGGCGCAGATCAACCCTGACGAGGCGACCAATGGAAATCTACATCGACGGCGAGTGGCATTCACGCGAGACGGCCAAGGTCTCGGTCTTTGATCACGGCTTGCTCTATGGGGACGGCGTGTTCGAAGGCATCCGCGTGTACGCGCGACGCATCTTCCGTCTCGAGGCGCACCTCGATCGGCTGTACGAGTCCGCCCGCGGGCTCGCGCTCGCGATCCCCGTGCCGCGGGACGAGATGGCCGGGCTGGTGCGCGAAGCCGTCCGCCGCAACGGCCGGGACGACGGCTATATCCGCCTCGTCGTCACCCGCGGCGCGGGCGAGCTCGGCATCGATCCGTTGAGCTGCCCGCGCGCGAGCATCATCATCATCGTCACCGACGTACGCGTCTACCCCCGCGAACTGTACGCCGGCGGGGTCAAGGTCATCACCTCGGCCACGCGCCAGGTATCCCACGAGGCCGTCGATCCGCGCATCAAATCGCTCAACTACCTGAAGAACATCCTCGCCAAGATCGATGCGCAGCGCGCCGGGGCGCACGAGGCAATTCTCTTGAACCAGGACGGCTTCGTCGCCGAGTGCACGGCGGACAACCTATTCATCGTGCGGCATGGCGAGCTCTTCACTCCGTCGCCGCAGGACGGGGCACTGGAAGGCATCACGCGCGGCGCCATTCTCCAGCTCGCAGCCGAAGCAGGGGTGCGCGGCGGCGAGGCGCGCCTCACCCGCTTCGACGTCTACACCGCCGATGAGTGCTTCGTCACCGGAACCGGAGCCGAGCTCATGCCCGTGGTGGAAGCCGACGGCCGTACCATCGCCAACGGCAAGCCGGGCCCGGTCACGCGCCGGCTGACCGACGCGTTCCACGCTCTCGTGCGCAACGAGGGCGACCCCATCTGGTGACGCGGCTCAGACGAAGATACGGCGCCGGGCGGCGAGGCCCGAGGCAATCAATCCCGCCAGCCGCTCGCGCACGTGCTCCACTTGACGCGCGACGCGCTCTCTCGTTGGTGCGCCGCTGGGATAGAACGGCTCGCCGAAATAGAGGCGATATCGGACCGGGAGCGGGACGCAGAGCGTCGGCGTGATCGGTGCCGTTGGCGTCCCGATGAGCTTCCGCAGCCACTGCGGCTGCGCCAGAAGCGGGGCCTCCTCCTCTGAGCCGATGACGGCCACCGGCACGATCGGCGCCCGGGTCGCGAGCGCAACGTGCATGAACCCGTGGCCGAACGGGCTCAACTGGTAGCGCTGCGCGAAGCGCCGCGAGAGGGCGCGGGTGCCTTCTGGGAAGGTGAGCACGACGGCCCCGGCACGCAAGAGACTGCTGCAAGCTTCCCGCGTGCCGTCCACTGCGCCGATGCGACTCGCGACCCTGCCGAGAATCGGCAACCGCATGAGAACGTGTTCGGCCATCCCGTGAACGAGCCGGGGTGGATCGCCCTCCAGCAGGCACGCGGAGACGATGTTCGCACCATCCCAGGAGAGCGAGTGTGAGCCGTGATTCGCGACCAGCATCACCGGCCCCGCAGGCAGCTTCTCGATGCCGTCGCATTGCGCTCGGAAGTAGCGCCGATACATCATGCCCGTCACCCAGAATAGCCAGGCGGCGCGGTCGAGAACGAAGCCATAGCGTTCGGGCGGCAACTGCTCGAGCGCGCGCGCATACTCCAGTCGAGCACGGATCTCTTCGCGGAACGCGCGCGCCTCACCAGGCAGGCGGAAGCGCTCGGCGCGCTCTGGCTTCTGCGGGTCGGGCTGGAGGAGAGGGATAGAAGCGGTGCTCATTCGAGTCGGATCTCCTGGCCGGCATAGTTTCGCGGTCCGGTGAAGCCGGCGAGCGAAGGTGGACGGGACGGCGCGACGAAGAAGGTCGCGTCCGGCACGAACAGGTGGACGAGCGGATCGACGAACCGGTTGAACGTCGGCCGCAGCCCGAAGCGCACCGCGTCGACGCTGCCACCTGGCCGCGGCAGGCGCGCCGCGTCCTCGCGCACGATCTCCATGTCGAACACGCGTGGCTTGGGAGTGGGGACGACGGTACGAAATACGATCCGGCCATCTTCGGCGTTGCCATCGAAGTTCTTCAGAACGACGAACAACAGCGGTCCCCAGTAGGTGGCCGGGGGAAGGTCGACGTGCTCGTCGTAGGCCTTCCGGTCACCATCGATGTCCGTACAGCCGGCGATCCGTCCGTTGGCGACGTCAATGACGAGGTCCACGAGGGCGCGGCCGTCGGTATCGCGAACGATCGACCGGCCGCCGACGGCTCTCAACGTCGGCCCGACGTAGGCGTCCGCGCGATCCTCGTCGCTCGAGCCATCCTTGAACCGCGAGATGCGAACCATCGAGAGTAGGTTGCCACGACGTGATTGGCTGTACTCGACGAAGCCGATCACATGCTTCCCGTCGGCCGAGTAGATCGAGGTGAATCCGGAAACGTCCCCTTCCTCCCAGCGCAAGCGGATCGGGTCGCCCGCCTCACGCGCGCAGGCGGTGCCAGCCACCGAGGCGGCAACTAGCGCGGCACCCAATGCGTGCCGCAGCGTCCCACGGGTTCGCATGGGCTGGCGTACGAGCAGCATTCATACCAGCGACCATGCTCCGGCCACAGCGGCACGGCGGCGCGCCTCCCTTCGCACTCATTGTAAAGTTTGGCATCTCGAGTGCGCCGCCTGCCCAGAAGAGCGGACGAATTCGAGAGTCAAGAGGATCAGCTCTCGACTCCTGACTCTCGACTCTTGACTGATGAAGGGACGCCTAGAATCCCGCCAGCTGGGCCAATCGCTCGCGGTGGTAAGTGGCGTCGCCGAAGGCGAGCTCGTTCCACTTGGCGCGCTTAAACCACAGGTGCATGTCGTGCTCCCAGGTGAAGCCGATGCCCCCGTGGATTTGTACCGCACGGTTCGTCGTCCGGCTGTACACGTCGCTGAGGCGTGCCTTCGCCATCGCGGCAGCACGCGACGCCTCCTGCGGTAGCGCGGCGGACGCGTATGCGGCATACCAGACGAGCGCCCGCGCCGGCTCGATCTCGCTGACCATCTCCGCCGCAATGTGCTTCACCGCCTGAAACGAGCCGATCGGGCGGCCGAACTGCTGCCGGACCTTGGCATAGTCCACCGCCATCTCGAGCGCCTTCTCCGCGCCGCCGAGGCTGTCGGCTGCCAGGACGACACAGGCCGTGTCGAGCACCCGCTGCGCAATCGGCCACCCTTCCCCCGGACGGCCGAGCACGGCCGATGCGGGCACGTCGACGTCGTCGAACTCGACCTCCGTCGGCCGACGGGTCAAATCGTTGGTCTGCAGCGGACGGACGGTCACCCCTGGCGTCTCGCGCGGCACGAGCAACAGCGAGACTCCGTCCTCGTTCTTGCCGCTGCTGCGGAATGCGCCGACGATGACGTCGGCGACGTGCGCATCGGTGACGAACATCTTCGTGCCCGAGAGCCGGTATCCTCCGCGCACCCGGCGCGCCCGGGCGCCGATACCGCCCGCATCGAGCCGATCGCTGGGCTCCATGAGCGCCACAGCCCCAGTGGCTTCGCCGGCGGCCAGGCGCGGCAACCACGTCTTCTTCTGCGACGCCGTCCCGCCGTGCAGGAGCGCCGTGGTGGCCAAGACCGCGGACGAGAAGAACGGCCCGGGCAGCAAGACACGCCCCATCTCCTCCGCGAGAAGCGCGAGCTCGAGCAACGACAGCCCGCTTCCGCCGTAATTGTCCGGAATGATCAAGCCCATCCAGCCGAGCGCGGCCATCTTCTGGTACAGCCCACGCGGAAAGCCGTCGGCATCGGTCGTGACGGTGCGCACGAAGCTCGGGGGGCATTCCTGTCCGAGGAACTCCCGCGCCGAACGTTGCAGCAGCTCCTGCTCCTCACTGAGGCCGAAGTCCATGGTGATCGTCATCGAGGTCGTGAGTCCACAACCGTCGAGAGTCAAGAGTCGAGCGTCGAGAGTCTAGAGCCGAACTGTTGACGGTGCGGTGCTTAGCTCTCGACTCTTGACTCTCGACTCTCGACTCTTGACTAGCTCCGCGGCATCCCCAGTCCCCGCTCGCTGATGATGTTCTTCTGGATCTGCGACGTGCCGCCGCCGATGATGAGACCGAGGGTGAACATGAAGTCGTACGCCCAGCCGCCGCGATCAACGACGTGAGCCGATTTGCGCGTCAGCCAGCCGTAGTTGCCCATGATCTCGAGCGCGAGGGCGGCGATGTCGTGATTGAGCTCGGTCGACACCAGCTTGTTGACCGAGGCGCCGATGCCGGCGGGGCGTCGCTTCAGGGCGTCGGTGAGCTGGCGCAGGGAGTGATACTTCATCGTCTCGACGCGGATCATCAGATCGGCGAGCCGCTGGCGGACGATCGGGTCCTCGCTCGCCGGCCGGCCGTAGCGCTGACGGCCCTGTGCCAACCGAAGGAGGCCGTGGAACATCTGCTGCGTTCGAGTTGTCGAGCCGAGCATGTTGCGCTCGTGTGCGAGCGTGGCATTGGCGACGATCCAGCCCTGATTGAGCTCGCCGACGAGATTCTTCCGCGGGACGCGGACGTCCTCGAAAAACACTTCGTTGAAGCCGGCGTCGCCGGTCATCTGGACCAGCGGGCGCACGCTGATGCCCGGCGTCGTCATATCGATCAGCAGATACGAGATCCCCCGATGTTTGGGCGCATCGGGGTCGGTGCGCACGAGGCAGAACATCCAGTCAGCCAGTTGGGCGTTCGACGTCCACACCTTCTGCCCGTTGACGACGAACTCGTCACCGACCAGCTCGGCCCGCGTCTTGAGTGACGCCAGATCCGACCCGGCCCCGGGCTCCGAGTAGCCCTGACACCAGATCTCGTCCGCGGTCAGGATCTGCGGCAGGAAGCGCCGGCGCTGCTCGTCGGTTCCGAATTGGATCAACGTCGGGCCGACCATCTGGATTCCCATCATCCCGATCAGCCCGGGCGCGCGCGCGAGCGTGAGCTCCTGGTTGACGATCGTCTGCCGCATCAGATCGGCATCCTGCCCGCCGTACTCCTTGGGCCACCCCATGGCGACATACCCGGCCTGATAAAGTTGCCGCTGCCAGGCCTTCAGCTCCTGCATCCGCTTGCGGTCCGTGCGCTCGAGTGGGTTCTCGTCGCGCCCGCGCTGCGGACGATTTTCCTTCAGCCAGGTGCGCACCTGGCGTCGATACGCCTCGAGTTCGGGGCTGAGCGAAAGGTCCATTCCCGGGCTCCTCGGGAAACGATTGCGCGAGCACGAAGTCGTGAGCTGGCTATCACCCTCGGCACAATTGTCAACTCGGCCCGGGCAGTCGTGCGGCCACTCCGCTTCAGCAGGCAGTCTTTGGAGAGCGTGACGGCGACCGAGCCCCTCGATACGCCCGCTCCGCGGGCTACTCGGGGCAATCGGAGAAAAAACCGTCGGCCTCGAGTAGGCCGTCCTGAGTAGCTCGCGCAGCGAGCGTATCGAAGGGCGGCCGTATCGAGAGGCTCGCTCAACTGGAGTGATGTCCTGACCGCTCCTTCAAGGTGACTTAACACCCAGCACCGACCACACTTTCATCTTTCCGCGGCGGACGGGTGTGCTAGCCTCGCGGCCGATGAGGTGGTCGAGCGGGGTGAGCCGCGGCGTGAACGGCGTTCTCACTGGCTGCGCCCTTGTCGTCGCCGTGCTGACCCAGAACCCGGATCCCGACCCCGACCTGGGATGGCATGTCGCCGGCGGACTCTTCATGCTGGAAACGTGGCGGCTGCCGACGATCGATCCGTTCGGCGCGCAAGGCAACTTCTGGCTTTGCTACTCCTGGCTGGCGGAGGTCGTGTTCGCCCTCGCCTACCGGCTCGGCGGCGTGGCCGGCCTGGGTGTGCTCGAGGCACTCCTCCGCGTCGCGGTGACAGCGAGCATTGTGTGGTGCGTACAGCACCGCGCTCGTCGCGAAGCCAGTGATAATGCCCCCCTCCGGCGCACGAGCGAGTGGCTGGCGATCGCGGCGGCCCTGGCGCTCGTTCTGCCCCTGACTCGCTTGCGACCGCAAGTCATCGGTTGGATCTTGTTCGCGGTCTTGCTCGTTTGCACTGATCGCGATCGCTTGCGCCTGCGGCATCTGGCGCCGCTCACCATCGTCTGGGCAAACGTGCACGTCTTCTGGGTCTTCGTTCCCGTCATCGTTCTCTTCCACGGCTTTCTGTGGCCGAGCGATCCTTCGCTTCGCAGCCGGCTGCGGGGAGCTGGGCTCGCGGCAGTGTGCGCGGCGCTCGGCGTCGTGAACCCATACGGCTGGAGGATGTTCGCCGCGCTGTGGGATCTCGTGTTCGACCAGGGAGCCGCCAACGCGTTGGCGCTGGAAATGTCGCCGATATCCGCCTACGAGGGGTTTTGGCTCTACTGCGCCGTGCTGGTGATGGTTGCCGCCTGTGTCCGGCGGGTAGTCGCGAGCGAACGCCGGGCCAACCTGGCGACGTTCGTCTTGTTCGCCGCTCTGGCGGCGATGCACATCCGCTACCTCCCGCTCTTCGCGCTCGCCGCCGTGCCGTTGCTCGCCTCCAGCGTGTTCCCCACGCTCGTACGCACGGCGCTCGACCTGTTGGCCGGCTTCGTCGCCGTGCCGGTGCTCGACCGGACGATCGACGGGGGCCGGCAGCCGGCGCGCGATGTGCTCGCGCTCGGCGCGGCCGTGTGGATCCTGAGCATTCCCCTCGTCGCCAGGAGCGCCAGCCTGCCCGATCCGCATCGGGAGTTGTTCGCGATCGCCCAGCGCCTGACCGTTGATCCCGATCTCGGCAGGGCACGGCGGGTACACGTGCTCAGTGACGCCAATTTCGGCGGATGGCTGGAACTGGCGTTCTGGCTGGCCCGACCCCCAGGCGCGGCGGAATCGTCGTTCAAGGCGGCCATGGACAATCGCGGCCTCGTCGTGGGCCAAGAGCGCTTCCGCGAATACGATCAGCTCCGGCAGATGGCCGGCGACTGGGAGCGCATTCTCGCTCGCTGGGGGGTGGACGTCGCGATTCTTCCCTCGCGCGCGGCGATCATCCAGGCGATGACGGACGGCACGCCCGGGTCGCCCTCGGCGGATGGCGAGACGTGGCAGCCGATCTACACCAGCGCCATGTGGACCGTCCTGGTCCGGCACCCGACCAGGTAACCGCCCTTCCCCCCTGCCGCCCTGTGGCATCACGCCGCAGGCGGAACCTTTCTTTCGCCGTCCGCCTAACGCCTCACGCCTCCCGACCCGTCGTCGCCGCGGAGGCACTTTTCAACGGACCTAAAACAGCGACGTCCGCTCCGCGAGCAGCGCGTGCACCATTCCCTGGATCAGGCGACGCACCTCCTCGGTGAGGCGATTCACCGTTCGTCGGTCGGTGTGTGTCACGCCGGGCTGCGTGTAGAGGCGCAACGGCTCGCCGAAACGAATGTGCCAGCGGGTCGGCAAGGGCAGCATGCCGATCACGCCCAGGAGCGGGAAGAGCGGAGTCACGGGGACGTAGGGAACGTTGAGGAGCCTGGTTAGCGCCGCCGAGTGCCACTTGGCGATGACGGGGTACGTTTCCTCCGCGCCGACGACGGCAACGGGAACGATCGGCACGCGCAGCTCGAGGCTCAGGCGGACGAACCCGGTCCGAAAGCGCTGGAGCTGATACCGCCGGCCAATCCCCTTGGCCATGCCTTCCACGCCCTCCGGGAAAAGACCCACCGCCTGCCCGCGCACGAGGAGCGTTCGGGCATTGTCGTAGGAGGCGACCACCGCTCCCATGCGGTCGTAGAACTCGCCCACGAACGGCATGTCAGCGACGAACTTGTCGTACACGAACCGCAAGAGCCGATGCTGCGGATGCTCGAGGTCGAGCGCGGTGACGATCATGGCGGCGTCGAGCGGAATCCCCCCGGAATGATTCCCGACCACGAGCACGGCTCCCTTCGCGGGTACATGCTCGACGCCGTCGGTCTGCACCCGCCAGTAGCGCCGGTAGAAGAACTCCGATAGCGGGCGCACCTGCGCGTGCAGCTTCGGATCGTAACCGAATGGGTCACGCTCGGGTTTGCGGCGCCGCGTGGTTCGCCGTGCTTGCCGGGCAGGAAGCGGAGCCGCCATGACCGTCCGAGATCGGTCGCGCGTCACCCGCGGCTCGGCAGCTGCAGTGTCGCGGTACCGGTGACGAGCCGCTCGCCGTCGGCGTTCTCGAGCACGAGGTCGCACTCGACGAAGTTCCCGTGATCGCTGGCGTGCTTCTCGATGACGACCGCATGGAACGTGAGCGGGACGTTGGGACGCACGAGACCACGAAAGGTCGCGTTCAGACGCAGGAGCCGCCCCCGCTCGCTCCAACCGCTCAACAGGCGGGAGAAGAGCGCCATGCTCATGTTGCCGGGCGCGATCTGCCCCGGAAGCCCCTCCGCCCTCGCCTCCTCATCACCGTAGAAGCGCCCGCCCGGCATGTTCGCCGTCTCGGCATACGCACGCACCTGCGCGCCGCTCAGCGTCAGCTTCAGCGCCGGCAGCTCGTCGCCGACCTCGACATCTTCGAAGTACCGTGGGCGGCTCATCGGAACATCATCCGCTGGTCGATGACCGCCACCCTCATGCCGTTCTGGTTGGTCACCAGCGTGCGAATGACGATGAAATGCATCGTGCCGGTGCGGCCGGTCTTCTCGTAGATGTCGTGAATAGTGCTCGAAGCGGTGAGGACGTCACCAGGACGGATCGGTTCGCCGAACTCCACGTCCTTCCCCGCGTCGAGACCGGCACGGCCGACTTGCGCCAGTGACTTGGGCATGAAGTGGTGGCCACGCAAGCGGAAGGCAAACGTCGGCACCGCCACCAGCGTCCCGTACGGCCCGCTCCGGGCGGCTGCTTCATCGAGATAGATCGGGTTCGTCTCGCCGTACGCTGTGGCGTAGGCGAGCATATCCTCCTTCGTCACTGGCTCGAAGACGGTGTGATCGAACTCTTGGCCGAGAATGCTGCGATCGAACGTCAAGGCCATCAGTTGCCGTCCATTCAGTGCGCGCGGAGGCGGTGGCGAAAGTCGACGGGACGGTAGCCGCCCGCTCGCAATGCCTCGACGAGGTCCTCGACGTCACCGATGTCGCGGTCGAACTCCGTGGCGCAGACGCCGATCAGGCTCACCAGGTGCGCGTCGCTGCCGCCGAAGCCGCTATAGCCGTGCCGCGCCATGAGATCCGCGACGCGCTCGTTCTCGCCCTTGCGGCTGCCGCCGTTGAGCGCCTCGACGGCGATGACGCCCTCGAGCGGCGGCCGCGACGCATAGTGCTCGCACAGGCCGATGGTCGGGCGGCCCGGGTGGCACGGCGCCGCGATGCCGCCCAGACGAGCGATCTCGGTCACGACCTGCTGCGCGTTCAGGCGCACGTCGGCAAAATCGAAGCGGCGCACCATCTCGTCGTTGACTCCGTACAGCAGGATGTGGCCGTAGTCCGTCTCGACCTCGGCGCCGCGGAGGATCAGGATGCCGTACTTGTCTTCCAGCGCGCGGTAGTCGAGGCGGGCGTTCCATTGTCGATGCTCGGTGAGGACGATGCCGTCGATCGGCAGCAGGTCGCGCTTGCGCTGCAACCACTTCAAGTAGGTCTCGATCGGAGCGCGGCTGTCTTCGGACAGGTCGGAATGGGTATGCAGGTCGATGATCATTGACCGCTATTCAGCTAGCAGCTTTCCGCGGGTAGCTCCAGAAACAGGAGACAGGAGTCAGGAGTCAGAATCCACTCCCCGCCGCCGCCGCAGGCGCGCTCACGCCGCAGGCTTGAACTTGGGCAGGGTCACGTCGGGGGTGACGTCGTCGAAGACCACTTCCACCGGCATCCCGATGCGCACCGCGTCCGGGCTGCAGCCGATGATGTTCGACAGCAGGCGCACCCCTTCGTCCAGCTCGACATAGGCCAGGACGTAGGGCACCTCGTCGCGGAAGCCCGCTGCCTGATTTTGATACGTCACCGTGAAGGTGTACACGCTCCCGCGCCCGCTGCTGCGAACCCAGTCGACGCGGTCGGACAGACACCGGGGACAGAGCGCGCGCGGATAGTGACGCGGCGCACCGCAGTCGCCGCAGCGCTGTACATACAGCTCGTGCCGCTGGCACGCTTCCCAGTAGCCCTTCGATTCCTCGTCGACGCGGGGAAGGGGCTTGGGGTATTTGGGTCGCTCAGTGGGCATCGCTTACGGCTCGCAGGTCGAGAGTCGAGAGTCGAGAGTCAAGAGCTTGCGCATCCTAAGGGACGTTCGAAAACGTGTCATGTCT
>Ga0335084_10008018_pt1 | contig 10508 bp, 12 predicted proteins | sample Lox_Sample_44_FD_206721 | JGI IMG/M metagenome (GOLD analysis project Ga0335084, IMG submission 206721) | Soil microbial communities from Loxahatchee National Wildlife Refuge, Florida, United States - Lox_Sample_4.4 | ecosystem: Environmental > Terrestrial > Soil > Wetlands | place: USA... | reverse complement strand
GGGTGAGGTTGAAACTCGCAGAAAACCCGCCCAGCATGGACGGCCCGGGTAGGTTCAAGAGATTTTGAACCAGCTTGAGCATGAGATTGCATTCCAAGGTGCGCTATGGCACATGGGCCAGCTGGGTGCTCACTCGGGGCCTGTGCAGCTTCTTGTTGTGGCCGCTGCAAGGAAATGGGTGTGTAACAGCGTCCTGACCTGGGGCGGCACGAAGCCCACGAGGAGCAAGCGCATGTTATCCGCTGAGCAAGGCGAAGTCGAATAGGGTGAAGCGGTGTGAGCGGATAGTGAAGAAAGGCGTACCCCTATGCAGGCATAGGCCACTCGCTCTCATGGACCCGACAAAGCTCGGCAGCTTCAGCTGCCTGGATCAACTCCAACGCGATGGTGTAGAAGTCAACGCGCTTTAGGGCATACGCGTAAAAGTCTGCCACCAGTGGATCAGAAGGTCTCTCCAGTTCGTGAATGTAGGACTGAATAGCGCTGGCAATTTTGCCAACCGCGACATTCCGTTCGTACGCCGAGAGAAACCGACTTGCCACCAGGTTCCACCTTTCACTGGCTTGCACATTGACATATTCTTGAAGCACTGTCGTTTCCATGTTCACAAACATTTCGCCACCCTCCGCCGAGCGGTTTTTAGAGCTTTCTGACAGTAGCACGAGTCGTGCGCGGTGTTTTGAGGCCTAGAATGGGTTCCTGAATACCTGAATATGCCTTGCGACGAAGCGCAGTGCTCCAAGTCCCCGCGATTCGAAACGCGTGCAGAACCTTCTGCAACGGCTCGATGCATGTAGTCGCATTGGTTATACGTCACCTTTGGGCGCCTTGCGGGCAGCCTTGAGGCTGCGTGTGAAGTCGAGATCGTTCTCGGATTCGAGTGCAGGAGCGACGTTGGCGCTATGCGAATGTGGCGTCGCGACTGGCGCGGCCACTTCTCTGATATAGCCACCCTCGGCCAACGCCACCAGCGCGTTATGCAGGCTGGCTTCGTTCATCCGGCTGCTGGCGGCAAGATGGCCGACCATCGTCCTGCCGTCGACAAGACCAAGTACGCGAAACTGATCGTCCGGCATCGGGTGCGACTTGTACTTCAGCTGCAGCAGTCCTTTGCCTGTCTTACTTAGAACCGAATACCTATCCATTGCTTCCCGCTTGTTAGACAAAGTCTTGATCGGCGCTCCGGGTGCAAGATGAGCCGTTTGTCGCTTTACGGCACAATGCGAAAGAGGCAGATGACGAGCGTGGCACAGACAGGGATCTGCGCGTACATCCACAGGCTTCCTCTTCGCCGTTCGACCAATGTAAGTTCGTTCTTACGACGCCGTTCCTTCGTTTTACTGGCTTTCAGTTTCATTCTGGCTCTCGTTTTTCCGGTGAGATGATCGTCGTAGGCTCGACCCCACTGTAAGGTAGCGCGATGCTGGAAACAGGTCGAGCATGGTCAACCGGTATGGAACAACCGTGAATTAGAACCATCCGAGGTTACGAGGCAGCAGACGTTTGGGCAGGGAATCGTCTCGTGTATCATTCTGCCAGCATGAGCGTTAAGGATCTAATATGGCCGGACGACCGAGAACACGATTCGCAAGAGTGAATGGCATCACCTGCGGTGCCAAGACCAGGAAGGGAACACCTTGCCAGTGCAAGGCATTGCTACGAGGCGGCAAGATATGGGTTGTTTCTGAAGGCGATACTCAGATACATAAGAAATTCATTATTATGTAGTCCCCCCGACAGGAATCGAACCTGTATCTAGCGCTTAGGAGGCACTCGTTCTATCCATTGAACTACGGGGAGAGGGCCTACCGGTTCCCGGTCGCTCATTTCTCATTCTCTCTCTCAAACGCTGATCCCGTATCGTCTCGCTTCATTCCTCCAGTGATACCCAGGCGATACGCTAGATAGCGAGCACTCTCGAGATCGGTCGAGGCTGAAGAACCCTGGTCCGGCGCAGGGGCACAAGCCTACCCCTAAAACGCCTCCTACGAAAGCCCGGGCCGAAGTCCGGGCGCGCAAAGTAACGACACTAGCAGGTCCGCAGGCGGGCAAACGATTGGCGACCCTTCCAGGGAGGCACTATCATGTACGAAAATGCCCATTGCCACCGACGAGGCGACGATTTCTCGGAAAGCCGTCAACTGCGGCGTCGCGTTCGCAAAAGGAGGTACATGGCGCTGGGCAGCCGAACGGGCAAGGTCCTGACCCATTCCAAAATCCCCGTGCTCCTCACGCGCCAGCCCAGTGCGGGACCCGCCAAGCGCGAACCAGAATAAAGGAACTCCGTGAACGCTCCCAGCGCCCTGCCTGCCGACGCGTTGTACCGACGGTGCGATCTCACCAGCCTCGCGTTTGAAACGACCCAAGACCTTGCGCCGCATCCTGGCCTGATCGGTCAAGAGCGGGCGCGTGATGCCGTGAAGTTTGGCGTGGGCATGCGAGCCCGGGGCTACAACATCTTCGTCCTGGGGCCGGCGGGAATGGGAAAGCGCGCGCTGGTGCGGCAAACGCTGCTGGAAAACGCGCAGCCGATGCCCCCGCCCGCGGACTGGTGCTATGTGAACAACTTCAAGCAGCCGCATCGTCCGCATGCTCTAGAGCTTCCAGCGGGTCGAGGAATAGAGTTGCGCCGTGATATGCGCGAGTTGGTGGAAGAGTTACGCGCGGCCATTCCCGCCCTGTTCGACAGCGATGAGTATCGCAGCCGGTCGGAGCAGATTGGCGCGCAAATCGACGAGCGCACGCACAGCGAGTTCGAAGCCGTCGGTCGAGAAGCGGCCGAGAGCGGGTTGGCGTTACTGCATACGCCTGCTGGGTTTTCCTTCGCGCCGGTGCGCAATGGCGAGGTCATATCCCCCGAGGAATATGCCAAGCAACCGGAGGAGGTCCGTCAACGCATCGAGGCCAAAATGGAAGAGCTGCAGGCTGGATTGCAAAAGGCCATCCGGCAGGCACAACGGCTGCAAAAAGAGCGCCGCCAGCGCTTGCGGGATCTGAACCGCGAAATGACGTTGACCGTGGTCGGCCTGCTGGTGGAAGACATCAAGCACCGCTACCCTCACCTGCCGAACGTGGTGGCCCATCTCGCCGAGGTACAAGCCGACGTGCTCGAAAACATCGACGACTTTCGTGCTCCTTCGGAACAACAAGCGGCCACACCGGGGCTTTCCAGCGGTAGCGGCCCGCCGTTCCATCGCTACGAGGTGAACGTCATCATAGGCGACGAACGCCCGGAGGGCAGTGCGCCAATCGTGTTCGAGGATTATCCGACCTACCCAAACCTGCTCGGGCGCGTCGAGCACATCGCGCATTTCGGCATGCTGGCAACGGATTTCACCCTGATCAAGGCGGGCGCCCTGCATCGCGCCAACGGCGGCTACTTGCTGCTGGATGCCTACAAGCTGCTGGCGCAGCCTTTCGCATGGGACGGACTCAAGCGGGCCCTGTCCAGCAGGGAGATCCGCACCGAGTCGCTCGGTCAGACTTACGGGCTGGTCAGCACGGTCGCTTTGGAGCCCGAGCCGATCCCGTTGGACGTCAAGGTGATTTTGTTCGGGCAGCGGTTCATCTACTATCTGCTGCTTGCCTTCGATCCGGAGTTCGGCGAGCTGTTCAAGATCGCGGCGGACTTCGAGGATAACCTGCTGCGTGAAGCGGCAACCGAGGCGCAGCTCGCCCGCCTCATAGCCACGCTGGCAATGGAAGAGAAGCTGCTGCCGTTTGAGCGCGCGGCCGTTGCGCGAATCATCGAGCACGGGTCGCGTTTATCCGGCGATTCGCAGCACCTGTCCGCTCACCTCGAGAGCCTGGTCGATCTGTTGCGGGAGTCGGAGCATTTTGCTCGACAGCAGGGAGCGAAAACAGTGTCCGATCAAGCAGTGAATCAGGCGCTCGATGAGCAGGAGCGGCGATCGAGTCGCATACAGGAGAGGCTGCGTGAGGCGGTCGTGCGGGGCGAGCTGCTGATTGATACCAATGGTGCGAAAGTGGGCCAGATCAACGGACTGTCCGTAAGTTTCGTTGGCCGGTATGGTTTCGGCCATCCATCACGCATCACAGCAACCTCCCGGGTTGGGAGCGGCGAAGTCATCGATATCCAGCGTGAAGTGGAGCTGGGCGGAGCGATCCATTCCAAAGGCGTGCTGATCCTGGCTGCGTTTCTGGCGTCGCGCTTTTCGGGGGACCGGCCCCATTCGGTTTCCGCCAGCCTGGTGTTCGAGCAAACCTATGGCGAGGTGGAGGGAGACAGCGCGTCGGTCGCGGAGCTTTGCGCGCTGTTGTCTTCCCTGGCGAATGTACCGTTGAAGCAGTCCGTCGCTGTCACCGGCTCGGTGAACCAGCATGGCATCGTGCAGCCCGTGGGTGGAATCAACGAAAAGATCGAAGGGTTTTTCGACATCTGCGAGGCGCGAGGTTTGACCGGCAGCCAAGGTGTGCTGATCCCCGCTACCAACGCCTCGCATCTCATGCTCAAACGTAAAGTGGTAGAAGCTGCAGCCGCGGGTCGATTCCACATCTATACCTGCCAGACGGTGGATGAGGCCATCGCCCTCTTGAGCGGGGTTTCGGCCGGCACACGTGATGAGCAGGGCGAATATCCGCCCGACAGCATGAACGGCCGCGTGGCTGCTCGGCTGGAAGAGTTCTCCTTGCTACGGCAGCACTACCCGCAGATGGGTGTCACGGTGAAGACCGTGCGCAAAGCCGACAAGAAACAACCTCCACCCAGCAAGCCATGACCGACGACGAACAGCTCTCCACCATACGCCGCGTTCTGCTAGCCACACACACGGGTAGCGTCGCAAACGAATCCGTGAAGACTGCTCGCGCGATCGCCGTTGCCTTTCAGGCCGAGCTGGCTGCGCTCTTCGTCGAGGATCCAAACCTGCTACGCATGGCGGCCCTGCCTTTCACGCGAGAGACCGGGGGTGCGTCCGGCCTGGCGCGCCAGATCGAGCCGGCGGATATGGAACGAGCGCTCCGGTTGCAGGCCGATCGTATGCGCCGCTCGCTCGAGCAGGTTGCCTCTTTTCGAGTGGAGCGAGGCTGGTTTGGGCAGTGCGTCCTAGCAGCAATTTCGGACTCGGTTGCGGCGGTCATTTCGCCTGCATGGCGCATGCCGCAATCGGATCATACGCGCACGCAGCCGCCGTCTCATGACGTGATGATGGCCGTATACGATGGCAGTGCGGGCGCTGCACGAGCGCTTGCACTCGCGGTGCGCTTGTCGCAAAGCCATGGTGTTTTGCGTGTTGCGGTTGCTGCCAGCAGCGATCGGGAGTTCTCGGCTCGACAGGAAGCGGTGCGCTCGCGAGCATCGACGGCTACGGTCCGAGTCGAGTTCGTTCGCCTGGCCACAGATCAGCCGATGGATCTAGCGCGGGTGGCGCGCGATCGCGCCTGGATGGCTTTGCTGCTGAGCAGCGGCAGCATGGAGATAACGCCGGAACGCTTGACGCTACTGCTGGAAAATCTGTACTGCCCGCTCGTGCTGCTGGAATGACCGGCCGTCGAGCCCGGCTTTGTGGTCGCGCGCAGCTGCGCAGTGCGGACTTGAACCTGCCTTTGCGGCATCGCGCAGGGTGCTTTATCGCGTACTGCGTTCTACGGAGCGGGCGTGCGAGTGCCTTTGATATGGAACCGCGACCATGCGGGTCGCGCCTTGCGATCGCTGTCGATCACCACGAGGTAGCGACCCGACCAGGGCGTTTCGATGCGATCCTCGCGCAACACCCAGATTCGCTTTCCCTCCGCGCGAGCGCGCTCGTAGTCGGCATCCAGGATACCGTAGCGATCGATGAAGACGTTGAAGCTTGCCGGAATGCGAATGCATCCCTTTGAATGCGTAAGACCGAGCTGCGGCTCGAGCAAGTCGGGGTCGGTCGCATGCATTTGCAACCGCATCGGGCTGGAGCTCGGGTGCCCCCAGCCTCGCTCAGCGGTTACCCAGCCGAAGTCGTACACGCGCATGCCTTTCTCGCCGTAGCCGCGGATGCCGTACTGGTTCTTGGTGCCTTCCGCGCGGAAATCGAAGTTGGCGATGGAATGCTCGAAGACGCCGGTTGGCGTTTCGAAGTGCTCGAACTCACCGGGCCGGCCGGTAGAGGCGGGTGATGCCCCGATGAAATCGAAGTCGCCAGCATCTGATTTCCAATAGATCATAGCGGCTTGAACATGTGGGTCTCGATCTACCAGCACGAAATACTGAGAGGGTAGGTCGACGAGGCCGACACTGAAAAGGGCATTTGCCAAGCGCTGGCCATAGTAGAGTTGTTGGTCCTCCGGAAGGTCAAGCCGGTGCGTAACGTGATCGAGGAAATCCCGGGCGAGGTCGATCCCCGACTCAAATGCAGAGGCGGTTGGCAGGAGCAAGAGCAAGACTATCGACGCGGCGATCCGCATATCTCGGTTCAGCTGATGAGCTGCGAACAAAATAGGACAAATCGGCGTGCGCAGGTTGATCGGTATCAATAACGTAGCTGCCCGCTCGTTGATCGAGATCAAACACGAATGCCCGAACAAGCGCACCCTATATCCCATTACGGGGGCTTAGACTCTGCTCCTTTATACCCCTTTGACGCCAATAACCAAGTGAGTCAGCGGGAATTCATCTATGTGCCGAGATTGGGCCAGCACGGTGACCGAGCGAACTAGCGAACCGTATCTCTATGCCTGATGTCTTAACGCCTACTTCTGAGCGAAAAGGCGCCTCTCGAAGCCCTCCTATTGCGCCCCAGGCGGCCGTGGAAACCGTAGCGCTGACGCGCCGATTCGGTTCGGTCACCGCGGTCAATTCGTTGCAGATGACGATTGCAGCTGAGCAGATATTCGGGTTGCTGGGAACCAACGGCGCCGGCAAGACGACCGTAATCAAAATGCTCACTACTCTGCTACCCCCGACATCTGGGACGGCAAGCGTATCGGGGTACGACGTCCGGCGTGAGCCTGGGGAGGTTCGCCGCCATATCGGCTATGTGTCGCAGATGCTGTCCGCTGACGGGGAGCTTACGGGTTACGAAAACTTGCTCATTTCCGCCAAGCTGTATGCGATTCCCCGATCGGACCGGAAGACACGCATCTACCAGGCGCTGGAATTCATGGAGCTGGGCGACGCAGCCGACAGACTCGTTAGTCACTACTCAGGCGGCATGATCCGCCGGCTCGAGATCGCGCAATCCATGCTGCACAGGCCTCGCGTCTTGTTCCTCGATGAACCCACTGTCGGTCTTGATCCGTCGGCCCGCCGCGCAGTCTGGGAGCGCATTCGAGATCTACGCGACCAGTTCGGCACGACCATTCTGATGACTACCCACGACATGGAGGAGGCTGATGAGCTCTGCGGGACGGTTGCGCTGATGCACCTAGGAAATGTCGTTGCGCACGACACCCCATCGGCGCTGAAGGCCGCGCTCGGACCGCATGCGACACTCGATGACGTTTTCATTCACTACACCAGAGGCTCCACTATGGAGCGGGGGGATTACACGGATGCCGCCAGAGCACGCCGCACCGCGCACCGACTGGAATAGCGGCGCGTTGCTCGCCCGCTTTTGCGGGCAGGTCCTCGCGGTCGCGGAGGCGGATGTCCGGAAGCTGCGGCATGACCCCTTGGAGCTGCTCACACGCATGGTTCAGCCGATGTTGTGGCTGCTGATCTTTGGCGAGGTGTTTGCGCAGGCACACGCAATCCCAACGGGCAGCATCGGCTATCTCGAATTCATCGCCCCAGGGATCCTGGCGCAAAGCGTTCTTTTCGTAGCCATCTTTTACGGGGTATCGGTGATCTGGGAGCGGGATCTCGGGATTTTGCACAAGTATCTTGTGAGCCCGGTCCCACGTGCAGGGCTGGTACTGGGGCGCGCTTTGTCGTCGGGTGTACGCGGCTTGTCACAAGGCGTGGTCATTTATCTGCTGGCACTCATCCTCGGCGTGCACATGCGGCTCGGCCTCGATGCAGTCGCATTGGTCGTCCTGACCGTAATGCTTGGCTCGGCCATCTTCTCCACATTTTCCTTGATCGCCGCGTGCCTGGTGAAGACACGAGAGCGGTTCATGGGCATCGGCCAAGTGCTCACGATGCCGTTATTCTTCGCGAGCAATGCCATCTATCCGCTCAGCATGATGCCGCCCTGGCTGCGCGCCATCGCCAGGGCAAATCCGCTTACCTATCAGGTGGACGCGCTGCGCACGCTGATGATTCAGGGCGGTACCAGCAACTTCGGGCTGGGGATCGACTACGGAGTGCAATTGCTTGCATTGGCCGCTCTGACGCTGATCGCTACTAAACTCTATCCGACAATCATCAATTGAGCTGTTGTTCGGGCCATGTGATATCTTCATTTCAGGAGGCAATTGAGTGCCTTGGAACGAGTCGCGGTACCCGCCCGCCATGCAACATCTGGATCCTCTGGTGCGTGCAAAAGCCATTGAGATCGCCAACGCGCTGCTGAATGAAGGCCACGACGAAGGATTCGCGATTCGCGTCGCGATTGCTCGAGCCCAGCAGTGGGCGCAGCGACATGGCGTTGGGGACTCCGAACCATAGACGGCGCCGGCGCCCAGGAGAGTGTCCTGAGCATAGCCCCAGCACTTTCATGCGCCGGGGACGGGCATCGCGACCTCAAGATCAACGAATACAGTATTTTCAAGGGCGTCAAGTCGGACAGGCGAGACGCGGGTGGATAGAGAAGAGCGACCTGGTCAACACGCGCAGTCTGAAGCAGCTGCGCAGCTGGCTACAGCGCTGAAGAAGTGGCTAACTGCCTTCCTGGGTGTCGGGGTGAAGTTGCTGAAATGAATGAGATATCGCTCACACTTGCTGGGCGTCGAGGGTGCGCGTCAATTCACGAAGAGCGGGGGAGATGTCCACCCGGTAGGCAGGGGATGCCGGGTCGAGCAGCCGCAGTTCGTCGGGCAGCAACGCCACCTGCGCTGCCGCGCGTCGCCGCGCTTCGGCTAAAGGTTCTGCGGCGATGCGGTGCCCGGCAAGCATCACCGGATTGAGCAGTCGTTCGCCTGGCTGCGCTTCGATATCCAGGGCGACCGTATCGAAAGCCATCCTTCCCTCAGCATCGTAATTACGTAACACCTGCTTGCAACCGGGCCAGGTGGCTTTGCCTTCCGAGCGTTTGCGTCGTGGACTGCCGCCATATTCCTGCAGCTTGTACACCGCGTCGAGGAAGGGTGCGTCGCTTGAAGTATCCAGCGCCGTGCCGATGCCAAATCCATCGATCGGCGCACCCGCTAGCATCAATGCATGCACACGATCTTCGTCTAGATTGCCGCTCGAGAAAATCGTGGTGTTGCGAAGGCCACCTCGGTCGAGGATCGCACGTACTGCGAAAGCATGAGCCGCCAGATCCCCGCTATCGAGGCGCACGCCTTTGATCGATATGCCTTGTCGCATCAGCTGCGGCGCCATCTCCACTACTTTGCGTGCGGCCGCTTCGGTATCGTACGTGTCGATCAGCAGTACAACGTTCTGGCATCTTGCACGCGCGAATGCCTCAAACGCGTCCCGCTCGTTTCGGTGGGCCTGTATGAACGAGTGCGCCATGGTGCCGAACACCGGAATGTCGAATTGCATGCCGGCCTGCGCTGTGGCAGTACCCGAAAAGCCCGCCAGATAGGCAGCGCGGGCGGCCAACAGTGCAGCCTCTGCGCCATGCGCACGACGCATGCCGAAGTCCACCAGCTGTTTTCCCGGCGCCGCCAGCACGCTGCGCACGGCCTTGGAGGCAATCACCGTCTGGAAATGGATCAGGTTCAGAAGACGGCTTTCTACCAGTTGCGCTTGCGGCAGCGGCGCGCTCACGCGTACCACCGGCTCATTCGGAAAGAACACCGTGCCCTCGGGCATGGCGTGAACGTCTCCGGTGAAGCGAAAGCTGAGCAGCGAGTCGAGCAGTTGCTTCGAGAAACCGCCTTGCCGCTCGACCCAGACGATTTCGTCCTCGCTGAAGTGCAGCGTTTCGAGAAACTCCAGTGCCTGGTCGAGACCCGCTGCAATCAGGAAGTTGCGCCGCGGCGGCAGCTTGCGCACGAACAGCTCGAATACCGCGATTTGCTCCATGCCTTCATCCACATAGGCCTGCAGCATACTGAGCTGGTAGAGGTCCGTCAGCAGTGCGCTCATGCCGAGTCGATTGATCGTCGGCTGTGCATCCTCCTCACGATCTCTTCGTGGACAGATGCAATGCGGCTCAATCCGCTCCTCTCGTCGTGGCGTCGATCTCGGCCTCCGCCGCGAGCCAATCCTCTAACTCCCGTCCCGGCTCGAAGTTGCGGCCTTGCGCGCGATAGTACGCAGTAACGGCGATCAAGTGCTCACGCTCGCCCGCGCTCGGAAGAGGCTTTTGCGCCTCCGCCTCCGATTCCTCGGCCTCCGCACGCTGGTCTAGCTCCGCCCGCCCGCGATGCAGGACTCTTTTGCTGCTCTCGATATTTTCCATGGGTTCCTCCGAAAGTAGGACAACATCCGCGAAAATACCTCTTCTGGCGTTGCCTAC
>Ga0335084_10008017_pt1 | contig 10511 bp, 9 predicted proteins | sample Lox_Sample_44_FD_206721 | JGI IMG/M metagenome (GOLD analysis project Ga0335084, IMG submission 206721) | Soil microbial communities from Loxahatchee National Wildlife Refuge, Florida, United States - Lox_Sample_4.4 | ecosystem: Environmental > Terrestrial > Soil > Wetlands | place: USA: Florida... | reverse complement strand
AAACGGTGATCACGTGGTCCGCGACAGCGGTCTTCGAGTAGAACCAGAACTGGGTTCCCACAAACGCGTTGTCGAAATAGTTGTTGTACGTGCTGTTGCGGGTGTAGGTGCTGTACCGCACATAAAAGCGCTGCCGGTCGCCGATGTTCTGGTCTACGCGTCCGGTCCAGTTGTAGTACTTGGCCTTCTCCGCAACCGAGGCGTCCAGGTAGTTGTTCAGGCCGGTGACATCGCCAGGGGTCTTCTCGGTGGTCGGGTAATAGGAGAGGATTTTCACACCCACCGGATCGAAACGGTTCGACGGGATCTTGTTGTTCGGGAAAGGCGTCTGCTGGAAACGTCCACCGGCGGCGGCTACGCGGGTAGCGGGATCGTAGATCGTATAGCTCGATCCGGCGGCCAGAAGGGCCGAGAAATCGCCGGTGTGCTCGGCCGGAGTCGGCACCGTATTAGTGGTGTCGTCATGGCGCGGGCGCGAGTCGTGAATGCCTTCGTACCCGAACAGGAAGAAGGTCTTGTTCTTGCCGTTGTAGACCTTTGGGATGTAAACCGGTCCACCGATGGAGCCGGTCCAGCGGTTGAAAAGAAAGTCGGGGCGCGGCGTACCCGCCTTGTTCAGGAAAAAGTCGTTGGCCCAGAAACTGGGACGCTGGAAGGAGTAACCGGCACTGCCGTGCAGGTTGTTCGTTCCGGATTTGATGCTGATGTTGGTGACACCGCCCTGCGTCTGCCCGAACTGGGCATCGAACGTGGCAGTCTGCACTTTGAACTCCTGGACGATGTCGGTGGGCGGCACGTAGGAGGCAGTCACCTGCATCGGGTTGGCACGCGAAGTGGTAGGCGCGCCGTCAATGGTGATGTCGTTGAGCAGGCCGCTGGTCCCGCCCATGGAAAAGTTGACGATGTGGGTAGGCTCGAACGGGCGGTCCAGGCGGACGCTGCCGTTGTAGGTCACACCGGCCGTCAACCCGATGAGCAGGAACGGGTTGCCGTAGGACAAGGGCAGGTCGGAGACACGCTTGGAATCGATCACGGTTCCCATCGACGCGCTTTCCGCATTCAGCACCGGCACTTCGGAGACGACCGTCACCTGCTGCTCGGATGCGCCGATTTCCAGCGCGATGTTGATATCCAGGCGATCCGCAACCCGAACCTCCACATCATTGCGGACGGCTTTCTTGAAGCCGCGGGACGTGACCTCGATCTGGTACAGGCCCGGCGGCAGCAACGGCACCCGATAGATGCCGTCGGCGTTGGTGGTTGCCGTGGAGCGGGCTCCAGTGGCTGGATTGCTCACGACAACTGTGGCATCTGGTACAACTGCGCCGGACGGGTCCATGACCCGGCCGACAATCGATCCGCGCGTATCCTGAGACCAGCATACGAAGCTGGCCAACAGCATCAGCGCGAGAGTATACAGAAAGAATCGACTTCTCATTATTTTTCTCACCCCTGCATCACGTGGCGTGATGCTCAATCTCCCGTAGATTTGTGTCGCCGATTTCCGGCGGAAAAAGCGGGCGTTCGATTACACAGCCGAAACCCGCGCTACCAAATGATACACCGCGGTCTGAAACATCGTGACTCCCCAAGGGATAACTTCTAGCGGAAGCATGGTGATTAACCCGGCTGGTAACGGTGTTAGCATCAGTATTAGCAATGGGTGAGATTGGGGCTGATGCGATCCGGGAAGAGATCGACCGGCTGATTCAGAGTAAAACCTTCCAAACTTCGGAAGCCCACCGGCGGCTGCTCCAATATTTGGCAGAAAGGACGCTGGCGGGCGATGCCGACCGGCTTAAGGAATACACCGTAGGGCTTGAAGCATTCGGCAAGCCCCCGAGCTACGACCCGAAGCACGACTCTATCGTGCGACTCCAGATGGGCCGTCTCCGCCAGAAACTGGCCGTCTATTATCAGAGCGAGGCCAATGGCGACCCGGTCCGGGTAAGCCTTCCCAAAGGCGCTTTCAAGCTGGTCTTCGAGCTCCATCACCCGTCGGGCGAAGAAGACTCGGCCGGGAGATCGCGCCGGCGCACCCATATTCTGAGCGTCGCACTGGCACTCGCCGCGCTCTGGGCCCTGGCGGCCAGCTTCATGCTCGTTCGCGCTTACCGTGAGGCACAGCCGGTGGCAGAGAGCTGGTCGCCCGAATTGGAAACGCTGTGGCGCCCATACCTGGAAAGCAAGCGTCCGCTGCTGGTCAGCCTGGGGACACCGCTGTTCGTGCGCTTTCCGGACTTCGGGTTTTTTCGCGATCCCAAGGTCAACGAATGGAGCGAGCTGGAAAGATCCGAGAGGTTTCAGGGTGTCCACAAGGCGTTGGGAGACAAGGAGATTCTGCCTTCCTACAACTTTACGGGCGCGGGGGAAGCCAGCGCGGCGTTTCTGCTCGCCCGCCTGCTCGCCACGCGCAAGCACGACTTGCAGTTGACGCGCAGCAGTATCCTCTCCTGGCAGCAGATCGCGGACCAGGACGTGATCTTCCTGGGGCCGCCCAAATTCAACCTGCAATTGCAGGAAGCGGCGATGATCCAGGACATCGTCATCGAAGCCGGCGGAATTCGCAACCGCAAGCCGCGCGGCGGCGAACCGGAATACCTGGAGGATCGCCTGGTGCCCGGAAAGACCAGCGAGGGCGAGACTCACGCACTGATCACGCGCACCGCTGGACCGAGCGGATCCGGCGAGTTCCTCATGATTGCGGGAAACGCGTCTCCGGACACGTTTGCCGCCGCCGAGTGGCTAACCCAGCCGCGCCGCGCGCGCGAACTGGTCAGCCGCTTGCGCGCCGGCACCGGTCAGGTGCCCCGCCACTTTCAGGTGGTCATCAAGGTAGCGTTCAAGCAGGGAATTCCCGTGCAGAGCTCCTACGTGTTTCACCACGCTTTGTAGCGCGCCGACTACTCCACGTTGAGCGCGGCCACTCCAGGAAGCGTAATGCCCGCCAGAAACTCGAGCGACGCGCCTCCGCCCGTGGACACGTGGGTGATCTTGTCCGTGACGCCGGCTGCCTTGATCGCTTTTTCGGAATCTCCGCCGCCCACCACGCTGGTCGCACCGGACCCGGCTACGGCTTTGGCGAGTGCGACCGTTCCCTTGTCGAACGGCGGCTTTTCAAAGATGCCCATCGGACCATTCCAAACCACGGTCTTCGCACCTGCGATCACCTGGCTGTAGGCCTCGATTGTCTTCGGCCCGATATCGACCGCGATCTTGTCGTCCGGAATGGCGGTCACGACCTCGTGGGGAGCCCCGGCTGCAATCTCGCTGACCACTACGTGGTCGGCGGGCAGCATCAGCCTGGCGCCGAGATCGGCCAGCAGTCTTTTGGCGAGATCGACTTTGTCCTCCTCCACGAGCGACTTGCCGGTCGGGAGGCCCTGCGCGCGCAGAAACGTGTACGCCATGGCGCCGCCGATCAACAGCTTGTCGACTATTTTGCCGAGGTTCTCGATGACCTCGATCTTGTCGGACACTTTCGCTCCGCCCAGCACCGCGACACAGGGCCGCGGCGGATTGCTGGTCGCCATACCGAGGTATTTCAACTCCTGCTCCATCAGCAGCCCGGCGGCGGCCTTGGGGACGAACTTGATCATGCCTTCGGTGGAGGCATGCGCACGATGGGCGGAGCCGAACGCGTCATTGATGTAGACATCGCAGAGGGCCGCAAGTTTCTTTGCGAACCCGGGTTCGTTTTTCTCTTCTTCGGTATGGTAGCGGAGATTCTCGAGCAGCAGCACCTCGCCCGGGGCGGGCTTCATGGCTTCCACCTCGGGTCCGACGCAATCGGGCGCCATTTTGACCGGCCGCTTCAGCAACTGCTCGAGCCGCGCAGCCGCCGGCTTGAGGCTCATCTCGGGATTCGGCTTGCCTTTGGGACGTCCCAGGTGCGACGCCAGGACCAGTCCGGCACCGTGTTCCAGAGCATATTGAATCGTGGGCAGCGACGCCTTGATGCGCTTGTCGCTGGTGATTTCCATAACGCCCTGATCGTTCTTCTGCAGCGGCACATTGAAATCCACGCGGATGAAGACGACTTTGTTTTTCAGATCCAGATCGCGAACGGTGAGAAAAGACATAAAGACCTCAGATAATTATTGAAATCTGAGGGTAACACGCAGCAGGGAGGGACGTATGCCAGCGCCAGCATGCATCCGATCGTTCTGGCGCTGCTTTTTTGGCGGAGCCCGCCGCCTCCTGGAGCCGGCCTAGATCAGGCCTAGATCATCGTTCTCTAAATAACTATACCAATGATGGTCTCGTCCATCGTGCACTTCCAGCGAAGCACCACTGGCGCAGCGTTGATCTCCTCGAAATATTGGTGAATTCGATCGATCAACTCCTGCTTGCTGGCCACCCGGATTCCGCGCAGCATCGTCCGCGTCATCTTGCTGAATTGGTTCTCGATCAAATTCAGCCACGAGCCGTGGGTCGGGGTGAAAACAAAAACGAAGCGTTGCGGCATCGTCTGTAAGTAGCCTCGCGTTTCTTTGGAGATGTGCGCGGAGTGGTTGTCCAAAATCAAGCGTATTTGGTAGTGCCCCGGGTAAGCGCTGTCCAGCCGCTTGAGGAAGGCGATGAAGTCGGCGCTTCCTTGGGAAGGGCATGTCCCATTAAAACATAAATCGAGTTAAATGTATCGGTATTTAGAGAACGATGATCTAGTTGCGTGAGCCCTTGTGACCGTTTCCGCCGCGGCGCATGCTGTCGATGAGCGCCTGAAGCTTCGCCTCAGTTTTCTGTTGGGCGGCTCCGGTGGCTAGCTGCATTTCGGCAAGCTTTCTGAGGTCTCTGCGAGTCTGGACGACGAGCCGCATTCCTTCGTGAATGAGGCCCCGGATAGCTGCGATCTGCCTGTCGTGCTGGTCCAGCCGTTCTTTGACGGTCATATCCACACATTAACATGCTCTATTCAGAGCGCCTGTTCCAGGTCGGCGATGATATCTTCCGCGGCCTCAATGCCGATGCTCAGCCGTACCAGGTTTTCGCGGATGCCCATGCGCTCGCGGTGTTTCGGCGACAGCTCCCGGTGCGAGCTCATCACCGGGTAGAGGGCCATGCTGTGCACATCGCCCAGCGAAGTGGCGCGCACGATCATCTTCAGGCCGTCCATGAAGCGGAAGACCTCTTCTCTGCCCCCGCCTTTGATTTCGAAGCTCACCATGGCGCCGTAAAGGCTGGCGGGAAACAGGCGCCGGATGGTTTCGGCATCGGGATGGCGCGGATCGCCGGTGAAGTATACCCGGTCAACGCGAGGATGCGCGGCCAGCCGCTGCGCGACTTTGCAGGCGTTGGCGCACTGGCGCTCCATGCGCAGAGGAAAAGTCTTGATGCCCCGCATGGTCAGGTAGCTCTCGAAGGGCCCGAGTACGGGACCGAGCGTGCGGCCCAACGTGCGCAGCGTCTCCGCATGCGCCTTGTCGGTGATCACAGCGCCGCCCAGCACGTCGCCGTGGCCCGACAAATACTTGGTCAGGCTGTGCACGCTGAAGTGCGCGCCCAGCTCGATGGGCCGCGCGAGGAGCGGTGTGCCAAAGGTGCTGTCGACCACCAGCGCGGCGCCGGCATCGCGCGCGATTTCCGCGATGCGGTCGATCGGCCCCACGCGCAGCAGAGGATTGGAGATAACTTCCATCAGGATGCAGCCCGGCTTTTCCCCGGCGACGGCGGCGCGGACCGCGTCAGGATCGCAGATATCGACAAAATGGACGCTCACACCCGCGGGCTCGAACACGTTCATCAGCAGGCCGGTGGTGGCGCCGTACATGGCGTTGGCGGCGAGCACGCTGCGGCGGCGGTCGGTGAGCGCGCAGACGATCGCGGTGTGAATCGCGGCCATCCCGCTGGCGCAGGCCAGTGCGGCCGAGCCGCCCTCCAGCGTGCAGAGCAGCTCCTCTAGCGCGCCGGCCGACGGGTTGTCGTACCGCGAGTAGCAGTAGCCCTGCTCTTCGCCGCCGAAGATTCGGTCGAGCTGCTGCATGGAATCGTAGAAGTAGCTGGTGGCCGTGTGAATCGGGGTGGTCACCGGCACGTGAGGGCCGGCCTTCTTGCGGTCGCCGGCGTGGACCGCCTTGGTGTGGATCTGCAAACCTCTTACTTCCTCTTCCAGCGGACTCCGCTCTTGGTGTCTTCCAGGATGATTCCCCGGGCGAGCAGCTCGTCGCGAATCTGGTCCGCCAGCGCGAAGTTCCTGGCCTTTTTCGCCGCGGTGCGGTCGGCGATGCGGGCATCGATCTCTGCATCGCTGAGTTCGCCTGCTTTTGCACTGGGCTTGAGCACATCGAAGACGCAATCGAACAGGCTGAGGAATTCGAGCGCTCCGGCCGCGTTGCCTGCCAGAAACTGGCCGGCGTCCATGGCGCTGTTGGCGTCGCGGATGTACTCAAAAACCGCGGCCAGCGCTTCGGCCGTGTTCAGATCGTCGTTCAGGCTGTCGCGAAACGCCTGCTGGGCTTCGGCAAGACGCGCGGACCCTCCGTCGTTGGTACCTTCGGGGAACTTGTCGGTCTCCAGGCGCAGTTTGAAATTGCGCAGGCGGTCGATGGCGATGGCGGCCGCTTTCAGGCCGTCGAACGTGAAATTGAGCTGCTTGCGGTAGGGCACCGAAGCCAGCAGATAGCGAATGGCTTCCGGAGCGTAGCCTTTGGCGATCACGTCGCGGAGCGTGTAGTAGTTGCCCAGCGACTTCGACATTTTCTGGCTTTCCACCATGAGAAACTCGGCGTGCAGCCAGAAACGCGCGAACGGTTTTCCAGTGAGCGACTCCGATTGCGCGATCTCGTTCTCGTGATGCGGGAAGACGAGATCGATGCCGCCGGCGTGAATGTCCAGGGTTTCACCGAGATACTGGATCGCCATGACGGAGCACTCGATGTGCCATCCGGGCCGGCCTGGTCCGAGCGGCGTCTCCCAGAACGGCTCGTCATCCTTGGGAGCTTTCCAGAGGGCGAAGTCGCGCGCGTCAGCCTTCTCGTAGCTGTCCACATCGACGCGCGCTCCGGCGATGTTGCCGCTGAAATCGTTGTGCGAGAGCTTGCCGTAATTGGGGAACGTAGCGATCTTGAAGTAGACCGAGCCGTCGCTGGCATACGTGTGGCCCGTGTCGGAAAGCTTGCCGATCGCCGACGCCATCTCCTGGATGTGATCGGTCGCGCGGGCGAGCACTTCCGGCCGCTCCAGGCGCAGCGTGCGGCAGTCTTCGAGAAAGGCCTCGGTGTAGATGTTGGTATAGTCGGCCAGCGGCTTGTGCTGCGCCACAGCGTTGCGGATGATCTTGTCGTCCACGTCGGTGATGTTCATCACGTGGCGGAGCTGAAATCCATTCAGGCGAAGAGACTTGCGCAGCAGGTCGATGAAGGTGAAGGAGCGGAAATTGCCGATGTGGGCAAAGTCGTAAACGGTCGGCCCGCAGGTGTACATGCGAACGGTGTTGTCGCGGGCAGGGCTGAAGTCCTCGACCTGCTGAGACAGCGTGTTGTAAAAGCGTAGCGCCATGGATGTCGGGGAATTTTCATCGTAGCATGTGGTATTCTTCCCCGAGGAATTGAGGAGGGGTATGCGCTTGTTGTGTGTAGCCACTGCCGCAGCGGGTTTGCTCTCGGGACAGAACCGTCCGCTGGTGGATTTCGAAATGATGACCTGGCGCGAGGTCAAGCAGGCGCTCGAACAAGGCAAGACCACGGCGCTGGTCTACAACGGCGGCACCGAGCAGCGGGGGCCCCAGAACGTGAACGGCGGCCACAGCCTGATGGGTCACGCGACCGTAGTTGCGATAGCCGAGAAGCTCGGCAATGCGATCGCGGCGCCCGTGATGCCGTTCTCGGTCAACAACGCGAGTGCCCAGTTGCCGGGCACGATCGGGCTGACCGGACCGCTGTTCGCGGCGCTGAACGAGCAGGTCACGGAACAGTTGATCAAGACCGGATTCAAGAACGTGGTCCTGATGGGCGATCACGGCGGCGGGCAGCGCGAACTGGGCGAGGTCGCAAGGAAGCTCGACGAAAAGTACGCGCCGCAGGGCATCCACGTGTTCTTCTGCGACGAGGTCTACCAGAAGGCCAACGACGACTTCGATAAGTGGCTCGCGGCGAATGGATATCCGTCCAGCTCGCACGCCGGCATCCCGGACACGTCCGAGATGCTCTACCTGGGCGGCGACAAGGGATGGGTGCGCAAGGAAGAAATTCCGAATGCGCTGGGCGACCCGGTGCGGCAGCGCGGCACGCCGCCGGACCCGAATACAAGACGCATCAACAACGGGATCACCGGCGATGCGCGGCGTTCCACGGCCGAGCTGGGAAAGAAGCTGTTCGATATGAAAGTCGATGCCGCAGTTCGCCAGATTCAAGGATTCCTGGCTGCAACCGCCAAGCCTGCCGTCCAATGATGCGGCTGGCGTGGGGCTTCGCCGCGCTGCTCCTGCTGGCGCAGGAGCGGCCGGGGATCTTTCGGATCGCGCCTGTCCGGCCAGTGGCCGAGCTGCGGAAGGAAGCGCTGGCCGCCCGGCCGCCGCGGGAATCGGGCGAGTTTCTGAAGCCGGACCTGGTGGAACTGGCGAAGCTTGATTCGCGCATCAAGCTCGACATCCGCTACGCGACTTCGGACAATTTCCTCAGCACTCCGGTGTACACGTCGGCGCGGGCCTTCCTGCAGCGCCCGGCGGCGGAGGCGCTGCTGCGCGCGCACCGCGAGCTGATGAAACAAGGTTACGGGCTCCTGATCTTCGACGGCTACCGGCCGTGGTATGTGACCAAAATCTTCTGGGAGGCGACACCGCCGGACAAGCACGAATTCGTGGCGAACCCGGCAGAGGGGTCTCGCCACAATCGGGGGTGCGCAGTGGATCTTACGCTGTACGATCTTGCTACGGGGCGCGAGGTGGAGATGACCGGCGGTTACGACGAGATGTCGCCGCGGTCGTATCCGACCTACACGGGCGGGACCGTGGAACAGCGTGCGCGCCGCGACCTGCTGCGGGCGCAGATGGAAAAGCAGGGCTTCACGGTATTCCAATCCGAGTGGTGGCACTTCGATTACCGCGACTGGCGGCGGTACGGGATCCAGAACGTAAGATTCGAGGATATTCGATAGGCCTACTCGAACAGCTCGGCCAGGGGAACCACGATCTCCGGATTTTCTGTGCGCAGCTCCTGGATCTCGTGCATGCCCTCCAGGGTCCAGCGAAACGCTTTGCGGGTTTCGGGATCGAGCATCCACACGTAGGGCACGCCGAAGTAGAGAAAATCCTTCATCCGCTCCTGCACTCGCGAAAGCCGGTCTTCCGGTGACAGAATTTCGATGCAGATGAAGGGCGGTGTGCGAAAGATCTTCTCCTTGGGCCTGCCTCCAAGAAGCACGCAGACGTCGGGAACACGAAACCGTGTCGCTGAAACCTGAACGCGCTGTTCGACGACAGCGTATATGCCAAGTTCCTTTTGGCGCGTACGCAGAAAGACCAAAATGGCCGACTGCAGATCAGCGTGGTCGTTTTCTCCCAAATTCCGCTCCTCGATCACCCCGTCCACGTACTCGCAGTCAGGATCGTAGCTTGAGGAAAGATATTCGTTGACACTCACGAGCGCGCCGGTTTCCATGGTTCTACTGAGAACTACTATAGCGCCTGATCCGGCTTGCTTACGCCCGGCATTCCATATATAGTGAACCAAGCCTGTTCCGAGGGGGAACCGGGATGCGAAGTGTGTGCCTTTACAGTGGGATCGCCCTGTGCGCGGCCGCTGCTGCCCACGGCCAGCCTGCCGCCTTCGCGGTTTCCTCCACACAGCGCACGTTCCTGAATCAATACTGCGCGTACTGCCACAACGAACAGACCAAATCCGGCGGCATGTCGCTCGCGCACGTGTCCCCGGAACTGGGCGAGAAGATCATCCGAAAAGTACGCGTGGGCATGATGCCGCCGCCCGGCATGCCGCGGCCAACCACAGAAGCAGCCAAGACCTTCGTCGCGTCCCTGGAAACCGCTATCGACGAGGCGGCGGGAGCACATCCCAATCCGGGGCGTCCTGCCCTGCATCGGCTCAATCGCACCGAATATGCCAATTCGGTCCGCGACCTGCTTGGCCTCCAGATCGACGTGACTGCCCTGCTGCCCGCCGACGACATGAGCCACGGCTTCGACAATATGGCCGACGTCCTCACCATGTCGCCTGCGCTGATGGAAGGCTACATTCGCGCGGCCGGGCGGATCAGCCGCGAGGCCATGGGCGATCCGTCGGCACGCGCCATTACGTCTACCTATTCCATTCCGCGCGTGCTCTCGCAGGTGCGGCACGTCGAGGGCACGCCGCTCGGGACGCGTGGCGGCATAGCCGTGGTCCACAATTTTCCGGCGGACGGCAAGTATGTCTTCAAGATCGGCTTCTACTATTCGCCCACCGGTCCGCTGTACGGCATGAATCAGGGCAAGGGCCAGCAGATCGAGATCGCCATCAACGGCGAGCGCGTCGCCCTGCTCGATATCAACCCGGCAATGACCCTGGCCAAGGACGGCA
>Ga0335084_10008016_pt1 | contig 10511 bp, 11 predicted proteins | sample Lox_Sample_44_FD_206721 | JGI IMG/M metagenome (GOLD analysis project Ga0335084, IMG submission 206721) | Soil microbial communities from Loxahatchee National Wildlife Refuge, Florida, United States - Lox_Sample_4.4 | ecosystem: Environmental > Terrestrial > Soil > Wetlands | place: USA... | reverse complement strand
GAGCTGCCCCGCAACGCCACCGGCAAGGTACGCAAAGATCTGCTGCGCGCTCGCCTGCGCACGCGATGAGATCGCGGCGCGGCGAGATCGTCCTCCTGGCCGCGCTGTTCGCGGCCGCGACCATCGCCTGGACGTGGCCGATCGTCACCATGCCGGGACGGGCGTACCTCCAGCCCGTCGCTGCGCCGAACATCCTGCAGCAGGCCGACATCCAGCTCACGACCTGGATGATCGCCTGGACGGGGCACGCGCTGCGGACGAATCCACTCGGGCTGTTCGACGCGAACATCTTCCAGCCGCTGCCCTGGACGCTCGCGTTCTCCGAGCACCTGATCGCGAGCGCGCTGCTCGTGCTGCCGGTCGACGTCGCGTTCGGCAATCCCGTCCTCGACCACAACGTCCTCCTGCTGGCGACGTTCGTGCTGGGCGGCGTCGGCACGGCCCTCCTCTTGCGCGAGCTCGGCGCCTCGCTCCTTCCGGCCGCGCTCGGCGGCGCCCTCTTCGTGTTCACACCGTTCCGCCTGTCGTCGCTCATGCACGTGCAGGTGCTGTCGGCGCAGTGGATGCCGTTCACGCTGCTGGCGCTCCATCGACTGCTCTCCACCGGGCGGCGACGCGCGGCCGTCGCGCTCGGCGTCTGCCTCGCGCTGGAAGCGCTCTCGTGCGTCTACTACCTCTACTTCTTCGGCGCGGCCCTGGGCGTGTTCCTGGTGCTCCACTGGGCGCTTCGCTGCCCCGCCGCCCCCGGCGCGCGGCGCGCGGCTTGGATCGCGATCGCGCTCGCCGCGTCGTGCGTGGGCGCGCTCATGCTCCCCTACCTGCACGCGCGCGAGGTCTACTCCCTCACGCGCATCACCAACCAGGCGCGCTTCCTCGCCCTGCCCGCGATCGTGTTCTTCGGCGGCATCCTGCAACCGCTCGCATCGCCGTACGAGGCGCGGACGATGTTCGGGCTCGGGGCGATCGTGCTCGGGATCGCGGGACTCGCCGGAGGCGCGCGGACGGCCGGAGGCGAACGGCGCACGCCGCTCCTCTATCTGGCCGTCGCGCTCACGGGGATCTTCCTCGCCCTGGGACCGCGCATGTGCCTGTATTCGCCCTGGGCCGCGGGCGTGCCGGGACCATGGGCGCTCCTCGCGCAGGTGGTTCCGGGATGGAGCGCGCTGCGCGCCCCCGCGCGCGCCACGAGCGTCGCGCTCCTCGGGCTCGCCGTGCTGGCCGGGCTCGGCGCCGACTGGCTCGTGCGCCTTGCGCCCGGGCGGCTCGGGCGGGGCGTCGTCTGTGCCGTCCTCGCCGCGATCGTGCTGCACGAGTCGTGGCGCACCCCGCCCCACGCGATCCCCGTGCCGTGGCGGGGCGAGGCACCCGCGGTCTACCGGTGGCTCGCCGCGCAGCCCGCCGATCGCGCCGTCCTCGATCTGCCGCTGGGCATCCCCAGCGTCGACGCGCGCGCGATGGTGCTCTCCGCGTACCACTGGAAGCGCCTCGTGAACGGCTACTCGGGCTTCGCGCCGACGGCGCGCTTCAATCGCCGGCTCGCATTCACGTTCCCGAGCGACGAGAGCCTGCGCACACTCGACGCGATCGACGTCGAGACGGTGGTCGTCCACACGGCCGACGCACTGCCCGCGCACAAGAGCCTCTGCACCCTACCGCCGGCGCAGCTCCCGCCGGCGCTGCGACGCGTGTACCAGGACGATTCGTCCTGCGTCCTCGCGATCGTGGCCGTCCCTCCGGCGCCGCCGCGTCCAACCGACCGCCCCGTGCCGCTCGCGGGCGCGACGACCGCGACGTCGGACGGCAGCGACGCGTCCAGCGTGATCGATGGCGACGCTGGCACGCACTGGGTGCAGGCGGTGACGAAGAGCGCGCCGGGCTGGCTCGTGGTCAACCTTCCGGCGGAGCACCGGCCGTCGCGCATCGTGCTGCGCCTCGGATCGCATTTCGGCGAGTATCTCCGGGAATACGAGGTCCAGGTCTCGACCGACGGCGCCGCGTGGACGACCGTGCGGGCCGAGCGCTTCGCGCTGCCACCGCTGCGCGACATCCAGCACCGCCCCGACGATCTGCGCATGGAGATCCTCCTCGACCCGCAGGAAGTGGCGCCCGCCTCCCACGTCCGCCTCGTGCGCCCCACCACCTCGGACGCGGGCGACGACCTCGATCTGTGGCCGACGTGGCCGGTGTGGGGCATGCACGAGATCGAGCTCTACGAGTAGCGCGCTCGCCCGCGGGCCCCGCGCCTGCTAGCGTCCTTGCGGGGTGGAGGAGCGGCGACAGGGGTTCGTGGCGGCGATGACGTCGTGGCGCACGGCGTCCGTTTCGCTGCTGTCGTTCTCGTCGGGTCTGCCGCTGGGGCTCGTGTGGCTCGCGATCCCCGACTGGATGCGCTCGATCGGCGTCGACATCCGCGTCGTCGGCCTCCTGACGCTCGCGCAGGCGCCGTGGAGCTTCAAGATGCTCTGGTCGCCGCTGATGGATCGCTACGTGCCGCCGTTTCTCGGCCGGCGGCGCGGCTGGGCGGCGATCTGGCAGGTCGTCCTGCTCTGCCTCACGTTCGGGCTGGCGGGGCTGGGCCAGCACCCCGACACGCCGTGGGTCGTCGGTGCCCTCGTCCTGGCGATCGCGTTCGCATCGGCGTCGCAGGACATCGCCGTCGACGCGTACGCGGTGGAGGTGCTGCGTCCCGACGAGCAGGGCGTCGCCGTGGGCGCGCGGACGGCGCTCTATCGCGCGGCCATGTTCGTCGCCGGTGGGCTCAGCATCACGCTCGCGACGCACCTCGGATGGCCGGTCGTGAACATGATCCTCGCGGGCCTCTACCTGCCGATGCTGGTCGTGACGTGGCTCGCGCCCGAGCCCGAGCGACAGCCGGCGCCGCCGCGCACGCTGCGCGAGGCGATCTGGCTCCCCTTCCTGGGCTTCCTGTCGCGCCACCGCGCGCTCGAGATCCTCGCCTTCGTCATGTTCTACAAGCTCGCCGACAACCTGGCGCAGGCGCTCACGCGCCCGTTCCTGGTCGACATGGGCTACAGCGGCGACGACCGCGGCGTCGCGCTCGGAACGGTCGGGCTCGCCGCCACGCTCGGCGGAACGTTCTTCGGCGGCGCGGCGACGAACCGGCTCGGGCTCGGGCACGCGCTCTGGGTGTTCGGCGTCCTGCAGAGCGTCGCCAACCTGGGCTACTGGGTCGTCGCGCAGAGCCCCGTGAATCGCCCGCTCATGTACGGCGCCATCGGCTTCGAGCAGCTCCTCTCCGGCATGGGAACGGGCGCCTTCTCGGTGCTGCTCCTGCGCCTCACGCAGCGACGGTTCTCGGCGACGCAGTTCGCGCTCTTCTCGAGCCTGTTCGGCCTGCCGCGCATCGTCTCGGGCCCCGTGAGCGGCTTTCTCGTCGACGCCATGGGCTGGTCGTCGTTCTACCTCCTGACGATCGCCTGCGGCATCCCGGGCCTCGTGTTCCTCGCCCGCTTCGTGCCGCCCGGTACGAAGGAGCCGGAGTTCACGATCGAGCCGCCGGCGCGTGGCGAGCCGCTGGGCCCGCTCGCACTGGCCGCGCGCGGGGTCGCGGGAGCGTTTGCAGCCGCCGCAACGGGCGCCGCCGTCCTCGCGACGCTGCCGTGGGTCAAGGGGACGCCCTACCTCGACGCGCTCGCAGGGCTCGTCCGGCCCGCCGATCCCCTCGGCTGGCTGACGACGGGCGGGCTGGTGGCGTTCGGGCTCATCGCCGGTCTCTTCGTCGCCGCGGCCGCGGCGGCGAGGCACGGCGCCGCGCCGCCCGACGACCCGCCGCCTTCGGGAGCAGTCGCCTAGTGTCACATCGCGCCGACGTGCTCCGTCGAGGTGTCGCCGAAACCATCGCAACCGCGCTGCTGGTCGCCGCCGTCGTCGGATCGGGCATCATGGGCGAACGGCTCGCGGGTGGTAACGTCGCCGTCGCCCTTCTCGCAAACACGCTGGCGACCGGCGCCGCGCTGGTGGCGCTGATTCTCACCTTCGCCGACGTCTCCGGCGCGCATATGAACCCTGTCGTCACGGTCGCCGGGGCCGTCCAGGGCGCGCTTCCTTGGAGAGGTGTAGCCAGTCGCGCAGTCGGCCGGCGATCTCGTCGCGCGTGCGCCGGAAGGCCGCGAGTCGCAGCTCTTCCGACCCTCGCACGCGGCTCGGATCGTCGAGCTCCCAATGAAGGACTTCGCGCGCGACGGGATAAATGCGTGGGCAGGACTCGGCAGCCTGCGCGCACACCATGATCGCAGTGCGGATGCTCGCCTTTCCGAGGATGCTATCGACGCTCTTCGACCGAAGCCCCTCGGTGGCGATTCCAGCTTCCTCGAGGACCCTCAGGGTCAGCGGGTGCACCGTGCTCGGTTCGGTGCCGGCGCTGCACGCGCGGTAACGGTCCCCTGCCAGGTGGCGGAGCAACGCCTCCCCCATCTGGCTCCGCGCCGAGTTGTGGGTGCAGAGAAAGAGCACACACGGCTTGTCGGTCGCCATCGCCTACCTCCCGGTGAGGCCTGCCTCATACCCCCCCTTTGACTCGACAAGTCGATTGGTTTAAGTATTTAAACGTATGGACGCGATGGCCTCCACCGAATCACCGGCCGAAGAGCTCCGCGAGCTCGGGCGCTTCCTCACCGCCCTCGGTGATCCGGCGCGCCAGCAGATCCTGCTGCTCCTCTCCCGCAAGCGCCTGAATGTCGGCGAGCTCGCCGAGCGCTTCCATCTCTCGAGGCCGGCGGTCTCGCACCACCTGAAGGTGCTGCTCCACGCCGGCATCCTCGTCCAGGAGCGCGACGGTCGCGAGCGCGTCTATCGCGTCGACGCCACGAAGTGCCGGCGCTTCGTCGACCGCCTGCGAACCTTCGTCGCCACCTGCTGCAGCGGCAAGGCCTGCTGCTAGCCGAACCAAAGAAGGAGAACCCCATGGCCCAGAACACGTTCCACGTCGCCCTCTACGTCGACGACATCGACGCCGCCGTCGGTCGCTACAGGAAGATCCTCGGCATCGAGCCCGCGAAGGTGCGACACGACTACGCCAAGTTCGAGATCGCCGATCCGCCGGTGATCCTCTCCCTCAACCGCGGCGGGGAGCCGGGCAAGCTCTCCCACCTGGGCATCCGCTATCCCGGCACCGGCGACGTCGCGAGCGAGAGCATCCGGACGAAGAACGAGGGGCTCGAGATCTTCCGCCAGGAGAACGCCACCTGCTGCTACGCCAAGGCGGACAAGTTCTGGGTCCGCGACGCGAATGGCGTGCCGTGGGAGATGTACACGCTCCTCGAAGACGTTCCGGCCCAGACGGCCGCCGACGCGGAGCTGCGGGCCTTCCTCGCCCAGGAGCGCTGCTGCGTGCCACAAGACGCCTGATCGCATAGAGGAGGCGCATGGCGAACGTACGGTTCGAAGTGGACGGCCCGGTTGCCGTCGTCACCATCGATCGACCGGAGGTACGCAACGCCGTCGATGGCCCGACGGCGGCGGAGCTCGCCGACGCCTTCCGGCGCTTCGATCGCGACGACGCGCTCGCCGTCGCCGTGCTGACGGGGAGCAAGGGCGCCTTCTGCGCCGGCGCGGATCTGAAGGGCGTCTCCGATGGTCGTGGCAACCGGGTGGTCGAAGAGGGCGACGGCCCGATGGGTCCGTCGCGCATGCTCCTCTCGAAGCCGACCATCGCCGCGGTCGAAGGGCACGCGGTCGCCGGCGGGCTGGAGCTGGCCCTGTGGTGCGATCTCCGCGTCGCCGCGGAGGACGCGGTCTTCGGCGTCTTCTGCCGGCGATGGGGCGTTCCGCTGATCGACGGCGGCACGATCCGCCTGCCGCGCCTCATCGGCCACAGCCACGCGCTCGACATGATCCTCACCGGCCGCCCCGTCTCGGGCGAGGAGGCGCTGCGGATGGGGCTCGCGAACCGTCTTGTCCCGAAGGGCACGGCGCTCGCCGCGGCGGTCGCGCTCGCGAAGGACCTCGCGAAGTTTCCGCAGAAGTGCATGCGAGCCGACCGGCTCTCATCCTACACGCAGTGGAACCTCCCGATCCCCGACGCCCTCCTCTCGGAGACCCGCTACGGGGTCGAGGTCGTCAAGTCCGGCGAGACGCTCGCCGGCGCCACCCGTTTCGCCAAGGGCGCCGGACGTCACGGCAAGTTCGAGTAGCGTCCTCAGAGCGAGGCGTACACCGCGTCGACGAGCGCCTCGGTGCGCGGATTCTTCCAGCGCGGCCCCGGCAGGTTCATCGTGTAGCCGAACGCGAGCCGCGCGTCCGGGTCGGCGAAGCCGAGCGATCCGCCGGTGCCGAAGTGACCGAAGCTCCGCGGGTTCGTCCCGAACGGCCGCGACGGCTGCGACAGCTGGAACCCGAGCCCGAAGCGCGACGGCCGGCCGACGACGGCGTCGATGCCGGCGGAGGCCTCGGCGATCGCTTCGTCGATCGTGGTGCTCCGCAGGAGCCTCACGCCGTCCACCGCGCCCCCGCAGGCGAGCGGGGCGTAGATGCGGGCGACGGCGCGCGCGTTGCCGTGCCCGTTGGTCGACGGCATCTCGGCGGCGCGCCACGCCCGCGTGTTGACGGTGCCGAAGCCCGAGATGCCGGAGGGATTCACGTACACGCGCTCGAGGAGGAGCCGCCGCTGCGGATCGGCCCCGGCCTCGGGCGGGTCGGCGGCGACCAGGAAGTCGGCGAGCCCGCGATCGTCGTCGGGCAGGAGGTGATCGGCGATGCGCTCGTCGTGCTCGGGGCCGATGCCGAAGTGGAAATCCGCTCCCAGCGGCCCGGCGACGCGGTCCCGAAAGAATGCGCCGAACCTTTCCCCGCTCGCGCGGCGCACGATCTCGCCGACGAGGAACCCGAACGTGTTCACGTGATAGCCGTGCCGCGATCCGGGCTCCCACCACGGCCCGTCCGCCGCCAGCGCCGAGGTCATGAGCGGCCAGTCGTACATCGCGAGCGGCGGCAGCTCGCGATGGATCGCCGGCAGGCCGGCGCGATGGGCTAGCACCGTGCGCACCGTGATCCCGCCCTTGCCCTCCGCCGCGAGCTCGGGCCAGTAACGCGCGACCGGCGCATCGAGATCGACGACTCCGGCGTCCACCAGGAGCAGCAGCGCGAGCGTCGCCATCCCCTTCCCGGCCGAGAACACGTCGACGATGGTGTCGCGGCGCCACGGCCGCGTGCGCGCGAGGTCCGCCCATCCTCCCCACAGGTCGACGACGGGTCGGCCGTCGATCGTGACGGCGACCGCGGCGCCGACCTCGCCCCGCGCGCGGAAGCTCTCCTCGAACGCGGTGCGCACGGCGGCAAACCGCGCATCGCACGATCCGCCGATCTCGGGAACGTCGCCCACCGCGACGAGCCTAGCGGTCCGCCGCGGACAACTGAACTACCTCTGCAGCTCCTGGAGCGCGGCGGCCGCGGCCTCGTCGGAGGGATCGAGCTGGAGCGCGCGCGTGAGGGCGCCCATCGCGAGCGAGTCCAGCCCCTGGCGCTCGTAGTTGAGCCCCAGGTGGTAATGGGCCGACGCGTCGTCCGGGTTCGCCTCCACCACCTTCTCGAAGCACTCGATCGCCGGGCCGTACTCGTCCTGGCGCTCGCGGATGATGCCGAGGTGGTACCACGCGATCACGTACTCGGCGTCGGCGGCGAGCGTCGCCTCGAAGGCCTGTGCGGCCTCGTCGAGCCTGCCCAGGTGGAAGAGTGCGATCGCGAGACGGAAGTGCGCGGGGGCCGAAAAGGGATTCAGCTGGATCGCCCGGCGCGACGACGCGACGCAGTCGGCCATGGCGCCGCGTCGGTAGTGGCAGAGCGCGAGCTGGAAGTGCGCCGCCGGCATGGTGTCGTCGAGCTGCACCGCGCGCGAAAACGCGCGGACGGCGTTCCCGACCTGTCCCAGATGGTAGTACGCGGCGCCGAGGTTGAAGTGTGCAGTCGAGTTGTCGGGGTACGCCTCGACCAGCTTCACGTAGTGATCCCGGATCCGTTCGGCGGGATTCGTCGCCAGGTCCTGCTCGCCGGCCGCGACCTTGATCGGCCGCCCGCAGTGCTTGCAGTAGTTGTGGTCCGCGGCGTTCGCGACGCCGCAATCCGGACAAGCCGTCATGCCGGTCGACGTCATGAGCCATGTTCTGCCCCTTCGGTGGCAACCGTCAAGATGCTTGACTCCGTGCCGCCCGGCCCGCCAACTGCTCCCATGTCCTACGATCCGTTCCGGCGCGGGCCCTTTGCGGTGGGGGTCCGCAGCGCGGGCCTGGTCGATGCGGAGCGCGACCGCCCACTCCCCATCGAAGTCTGGTACCCCGCCGACGACGCGCACGCCGGCGCCGACCTCGCCGACGACACGAAGGATCGCTACGAGCTCTACCCCGGCTTGCCGGCCCTCACGCAGGATGCCGTGCGCGATGCGACCCCGCGTCGCGATCGCTTTCCACTGGTCGGGTTCTCGCACGGCTTCGGCGCGCACCGCCGCCAGTCGACGTTCCTCTGCACCCATCTCGCGAGCCATGGCTACGTGGTCGCGGCCGTCGACCATACGGGCAACACGACGCTCGACATCCTGGAGCTGCGCCGCACCGTCCGCAAAGGCGACGGATCTCAGCCGAAGGGCCTGCTCGCCACCTTCATGGACGCGCGACCGCGCGACGTCGGCTTCCTCTTGGATCGCGTCCTCGACGGGACGGCGGGCGACGTCGCTGCCCTCGTCGACGCCGATCGCATCGCGATGTCGGGGCACAGCTTCGGTGGCTGGACGACGCTCGCCGCGGTGGGCCGGGATCGCCGCATCCGCGCCGCGCTGCCGCTCGCGCCGGCCGGCGGGGCGAACGCATTCCGGACGAACCCGTTTCGCGACGCCCTGGACCTCGATTGGGATCGCGAGGTGCCGACGTTCTTCCTGGTCGCCGAGCGCGACACGATGCTCCCGCTCGCCGGCATGCGGGAGCTGTTCGACCGCACGCCCTCGGCGGGGAAGCGCATGGTCGTGCTCGAGAACGCCGACCACATGCACTTCTGCGACAATGCCGAGCAGGTGCACGAGATGTTCCGCCTGCTGCCGCCGCCGGGCGGCTTCGAGGCGGTCGCGAAGGCGACCCCACCCATGGCCGATCTGTGCCCGCCCGAGCACGCCTACGACGTGGCACGCGGTCTCGGCCTCGCGCACCTGGACGCGGCTCTCAAAGCGAACGACGACGCCGCGCGCCTGTTGGCCGGCGATCTGCGCGGTCTCATGTCCGCGCGCGGCGTCCGCGTCGCCGTCCATTGCACCGCGGCGACTTGAGAGTCTCCGCCCGGGCGCGCATTGTGGCCCCGGAGGAGGGTGGCATGGTGATTCGTCTCCTTGCCCTGGGGGTGGCGGTCGGGATCGGCGTCGCGCGCGCGGACGTGCAGCGCATCGCCCCGGGTACCGGTCTCCAGAACGCGGTCGTCGTCGACACCGGCGCGAACGGCATCTGCGAGACGGCCGCAGTGCGGGGCGATCTGCAGGCGGGCACCGTGGGCGGCGGCGCGATGAATCGGCCGGAGCTGCGCTGCGGCCCGAACCGCGACGTCGAGACGGCGGCGCAGGGCGACGACGTCCAGCTGATCGCCGTCGGCGGCGTGTGCCGGAACAACGCCGTCATCATCGACACGGGCGCGAACGGCATTCCGGAGACCATCCCGCTCGGCGACGACGTCTACGTTGGCGGCATCGCGCTCGGCGTGCCGCCGGCCAACGCGCCCTGCGTCGTCGCCGGCGCCGACGGCATCGCACAGACGGCGGCGCCCGGCGGCGACGACCAGGTGCTCATCGTGACCGGTCGGGCCGAGCCCAACACCGACGTCGTCCGCTGCGGTCCAAACGGCGTCGCCGAGACCAGCGCCAACAACGTCGCCGCCGGCGACGACGTGCAGGTGATCCCGATCGGGATGGCGTGCGCACAGGGCCAGGCGGTCGTCGACTCGGGCGCCGATGGGATCGCGACCACGCGCGCGCAGGGCGCCGACCTCCGCATCGAGCTGGCACGGCCGGTGCGCCTCGTGGTCGACGCCAGGCGGCCGAGCGCATCCCGCCGTCTCAAGTTCCTCGTGCGCAACGTCGAGTTCGGTGCCACGGCGCCGAGCGCGCGCGCCTTCCGCCTGCGTGCCACGGGCGGGAGCTGCCCCGGCGGCACCGTGACGCAGATCGACGCCGACCCGCGCACGCCGGGCCTGCAGGCGACCGCACCCGTCGGCCTCGGCAAGAGCGCCAAGGCGACGCTCGTCGCCACCATCCGGCTCGAGAACGTGACGACCGTCGACAAGAAGAATCCCTATCGGTGCTCCTTCGACGTCTCCGCGGTCGCGTTCGACACCGACCCCGACGTCGATGATGCGGCGAACGACGACGCGAACACTACGCCGGTGCTGCTGGAAGTCCTGGACAAGAGCGACCTGCAGAAGCGGTAGGCGGTGACGCTCGGGGCGTCGGTCCGGGGAGGTCGGGGGACGGGGCTTCGGCTTCGGCTACGCCGCGCGAGAACACATAGGGAGCGTCTCGGCCTTCA
>Ga0335084_10008014_pt1 | contig 10512 bp, 8 predicted proteins | sample Lox_Sample_44_FD_206721 | JGI IMG/M metagenome (GOLD analysis project Ga0335084, IMG submission 206721) | Soil microbial communities from Loxahatchee National Wildlife Refuge, Florida, United States - Lox_Sample_4.4 | ecosystem: Environmental > Terrestrial > Soil > Wetlands | place: USA: Florida... | reverse complement strand
TCGACCTCTCGCAGAACGACTGGATCGAAGGCTTGCCGTATGGAACCCGCGGCGGCCTCGTCGTCGATCACTACTTTCCGACCGATGCCGAGTACGAGATACGGCCGGAGCTTTGGCGAGCGACCGGCAGCACGGTCCGTGGCGTCGAAGGGTTCAAGACACCCTTCGAGCTCCAGATCCTGATCGACGGCGTCGTCGTGCACGCCGCGAAGTTCGGAGGCGTGGACGACGACGCGATCTCGAATGCGAACATCGGCAGCGCGGTGACGCAGGTGGGCGAGCGGCTGCCCGTGCGCGTGCCGGTGAGCGCGGGGCTGCATCGCGTCGGCGTCACGTTCGTCATGAAGAGCTTCGCCCTCGAGCAGAAGATCCTCGATCCGCGCAAGGCGGACTTGCCGATCGGCAACGATGCGTACGGCTGGCCGATCATCACGCGCATGCTCGTCGCCGGACCGTACGACTCGACCGGGCCCGGCGACACGGCGACGCGCAGAGCCCTGTTCACTTGCCGGCCCAGCGCTTCGATGAGCGACACGGCTTGCGCCGAACAGATCTTCGGCCGGGTCGCGCTGCGCGCCTATGGCCGACCGTTGAACGATCGGGACCTGCAGACCTTGCGCGAGCTGTACGCGAGCGGCAGCGACGACGGCCGCGACTTCGAGGCCGGCGTCGAGCTCGCGCTCGCGAGGATCCTGAGCGGTCCGGAGTTCCTCCTGTACCACGGCGTGAGCGAAGACGCCGCGGTCTCCGCGGACGAGCCACTTGACGACGGCGTTACGCTCGCCTCCCGTCTCGCACTGTTCCTCTGGAACAGCATCCCGGACGACGCGCTGCGCGACGACGCGATCGCCGGTCGGCTGTCCGAGCCCAACGTGCTGGAAGCACACGTGCGACGAATGCTCGCCGATCCGCGCGCCGAGACGCTCGTGACCGACTTCGCGGAACAATGGCTGCAGCTCCGGCTCGTCAACTCGAAGGCTCCCGACGCGCGCACGTTCCCGAGTTTCGACGACAACCTGCGCCGCGACATGCTGCGCGAGACGCACCTCTTTCTGCAGTCCGTGCTGCTCGAGGACGCGAGCGTGCTCGACTTGCTCCGAGCCGACTACACGTTCCTCAACGAGCGGCTAGCGGAGCACTACGGCATCGACGGCGTGTTCGGCGACGCGTTCCGTCGTGTCGCGCTGCACGACACGAAGCGCCGCGGGCTGCTCGGCCAGGGCAGCATTCTGTTCCAGACGTCCGTCGCGACGCGCACGTCGCCGGTGTTCCGCGGCAAGTGGATCATGACCAACTTCTTCAACTCGCCGCCGCCTCCGCCGCCGCCGAACGTCCCGACGCTCGACGAAAGCACCGGGGCCAACACTCCTCACAGCGTGCGTGAGCGACTCGAGCGGCATCGGAAGGACCCCGTTTGCGCGAGCTGTCACGCGATCATCGATCCGCCCGGGCTCGCTCTCGAGAATTTCGATCCGATCGGTCGCTGGCGAGAGAGGGATTCCGGCCAAACGATCGATGCGAAGACCACGTTGCCCGGAGGCATCGCCGTTGCGGGTCCGAACGGTTTGCGCGCCGCGCTCCTCGCGCGCCCCGAGCTCTTCGTATCGACTTTGACGCAGAAGCTCATGGTGTACGCGCTCGGGCGCCGACTCGAGGCCGAGGACATGCCGACCGTGCGCCGGATCGTGCGCGAGGCCGCGCGCGACGATTACCGGTTCGGCGCCATCGTGCTCGGGATCGTGCGCAGCCCCGAGTTTCAGCAGAAGGCGCGATTCACGACGAGCGCGCCGCAGACGGTCGCGGACACGCGGGCGTCCTCCACCTCGACGGGAGCGTCGCAGTGACGTTCATCACGAGGAAGCATCTCTCGCGGCGCACCGTGCTACGCGGCGCGATCGGCGCCGCGATCGGCTTACCGCTGCTCGACGCGATGGTGCCTGCGGCCAGCGCCGCGCCGCCGGCTCGGCTTCGCTTCGGCGCGGTCTACGTGCCGAACGGAGTTCGGCCGGAGATCTGGACGCCGCCGTCGCGCGGCAAGCTCGAGCTGCCGCCGCTGCTCGAGCGGTTCGTCCCGTTGCGGGAGCACATCAACATCGTCACGGGGCTCCGAGCGCCCGACCCGTTCGGACACCACGTCATCGGCTCCCTTTGGCTGAGCGGCGGATCCGCGAAGCAGACGCAGAGCGCGGACGTGCATGCGGCTCAGACCATCGATCAGCACATTGCCGACGCGATCGGGCGCGACACGCCGCTGCGCTCGCTCCAGCTCGGGATCGAGGACATCAACAGCTCGTCGAACTCGTGCCAATTCGGCTGGAGCTGTCTCTATCTGAACACGTTGTCTTGGCAAACGCCGACGACGCCGCTGCCGAACGAGATGAACCCGCAGAGCGCGTTCGAGCGAATGTTCGGCGACATCGGGTCGGCCGAGGAACGCGCGGCGCGCTTCAAGAGCAAGGCCAGCATTCTCGATTCGGTGATTGCGTCCGCGAGCCGCTTGAACCGCCGGCTTGCGCCGCAGGACCGCGCGACCGTCGAGGAGTATTTGGAAAACATCCGCGAGGTCGAAAGCCGAATCCAATCGTCGGGACAGCGAGCTGCCGCAGCGGGCGACGCTCCCGATGCGCCGGCCGGCATACCGGGTACTTATGAAGAGCACGTGCGCGTGATGTACGAGCTCATCGCGCTCGCATGGCGAGCCGACATCACGCGCGTCGTCACCTTCATGAAGGGTGTCGAGGCGAGCAGCATCGGCTACGCGCAGATCGGCGTCCCCGAGTCGCATCACATCGTCTCTCATCACGGCAACAACGCCGACCTCATACGCAAGTACGCGAAGATCAACGCGTACCATGTTTCGCTGTTCGCCGACTTCGTCGAGAAGTTGCGCGCCACTCCGGACGGCGACGGATCGCTCCTCGATCATTCGCTCGTCATGTACGGGTCTGGCATGGGCAACGGCGACAAGCACGATCAAAACCTGATCCCGATCATGCTCGCGGGGTCCGCGGCGCGTCGCCTGAAGGGCGGCCGGCACATCGCCAATCCAAATCCGACGCCGTTGGCGAACCTCATTGCCGGGCTTGGAGACGTCGCGGGGCTCGATCTCGGCAAGCTCGAAAACAGCACGGGACATGTCGAGCTCATCTGAAAACAAGGTGAGCGGCAGACGCTCGAGGAGTGGCTAATTGGCTGTACCGGCGAAAATGGCGGCTCGCCCGCAGCGACGCGCGGTTGCGCCGCCGACTCCGAAGCTCGCGGGCAAGCGCGAACGCACGCGCAAGAAGATTCTCGACGCCGCGTTCGGACTCATCGGAAACGAGAAGGGCCTCACCGTGCGGATCGAAGAAATCTGCGCGTCCGCCCAGATCTCCCGGGGAACGTTCTACAACTACTTCACGAGCCTCGAGCAGCTGTTCGAAGTCCTTGCGATCGAGCTCAGTCACGGCTTGAACCGGGCGCTAGTGGCGACGTGGGACGAGACGCGGAGCCACGCCGAGGGCGCGAACGCCGCCATTCAACACTATCTCAACTACGCGCGACGCGATCCCGCGTGGGCATGGGCGATGGTGCACTTGAGCGCGTATGGTCCAAGCTTCGGCGCCGAGTCGTGGGAGGCGTGCCACCGCTCGCTCGCGAAAGGCATCGAGGCCGGGGAGTTCGACGTGCCGAATGCAACCGTCGGTCGCGATCTCATGACGGGCACGGTCCTCGCTACCGTGCGTACGACGCTGGGCGGCGGCCGGTCGCAACCCCGAGTCATCGCCTACCATTTGCTGTGCGCACTAGGAGTGCCCGACGCGCGCGCGCGAGCCATCGCCGCTAGTCCGCTTCCGGACATCGTCGTTCCGAAGTAGAGCTAGAGCCAACCCTTGTCGCGCGCGATCCGCGCCGCCTCGATGCGGTTCGCGGCGCCGAGCTTCAAGATCGCCTCGGAAAGATAGTTGCGCACCGTTCCCGCGGAGATCGCGAGCTGCGCGGCGATGTCGGCGGTGCTCGCACCTTCGGTCGCGAGCCTGAGGATCTCGCGCTGGCGCGGTGTGAGTGGATCGACGTCGCCGCTCCAGGACTCGGCGGCGAGCTGTGGGTCGATTACTCGTGATCCCCGGTGCACTCGTCGCACCGCGTCGGCGAGCTCATTCGCGGGCTGTGCTTTCAGTACATACCCGTGCACGCCGGCCTCGAGCGCGCGCCGCAGATAACCTGCGCGAGCGAAATTCGTGAGAACGATGATCCGCGTTCGTGTCTGACTTTGCAGCTCTCGTGCGACGTCGAGACCCGACATCAGGGGCATCTCGACGTCCGTAATGAGCACATCGGGGTCGTGCTCGCGGACCGTAGCAAGCGCGGCGGCTCCGTCGCTCACCTGCGCTACGACCGCGATGTCGTCCTCGAGCGAGAGCAAAGCCGCGAGAGCGCCGAGGACCATGCGCTGGTCCTCGGCGATCACCACCGTGATCTTCTGCCGCGTCATCGGAGCTCCGTGGAGGAGACGGGCAAACTCACGGACAGATGGGTTCCGGACGTCGAGCTCCACACCGCCGTGCCGCCGAGCGCTTCCGCTCGTGTGCGTATGCTGCGCATGCCTACACCTTCCTCGTGTCTTCCACCACGCCCATCGTCCGAGATCTCCAATCGATACGCGCCGTCGGCTCGGAACAATGCGAGGCGGCACGCTCTAGCCTGTGAATGCCGGAGGATGTTCGTGACCGCTTCCCGGATGATGAGCGCAAGCACGCGTTCCTTTGCCGGCGGCATTTCGAGATGCTCGCAGCGGCACTCTACGTCCACGTCCGCGGCCTTCAGCAGTGACGCTGCTCTGTCCAGCTCCGCGTTGATGTCGCCGGAGTAGTAACCGTGTATCGCACTGCGCATCTCCTCGAGCCCTTGTCTCGCGATGCGCTCGACCTCGCTGATCTCCAGCAGCGCGCGCTCGGGATCTGTGCGAAAAACGCGCCGCGCCAGCTCTGCCTTCAGCGCCAGGCTCGACAGCGAATGACCGAGAACGTCGTGCAGGTCCTTGGCAATACGCTCGCGTTCAGTGGTCCTGTCGCGGCGTTGAGTCTCGCGCTCCCGCCGAACGGCGAAAGTCGCTCCGATGCCCGAAACGAAGATCTGCATCAGCACGAAAAGAGGAAGGAACGGGCCCTGCGACCCATCCAGATAGAGCAGGGACCACTCCACGCCAAAAAAGATCGCGACGATACACAGGATCGTCAGCGACAAACCCGTGCGGCCGCGCACGGCGGCCGGCACGAACGCAGCCGCGACGGGGAAGTAGAGGCTCCCACTCGGGCGGTAGGCGAGAAAGGCGATCGCCATGAGCAGGAGCGCAACGCAGATGCCGGAGACAAGTCCTGGGTCTTCCGCGTAGGTTAGTGCAGTCAGGAACAACGCCAGTACGGTCGAGAGCGTCAGGGCCGTCGCCGTCCACTCGAACCAACCGGCGTGCTGCTGGTACGGCGTCCAGAAGACGTATGCCAAGGGCAGCGTCCAAACGAGGTAGCCCCATGGCACGGGTTTCCGCAGGGTCAGTCGCTGCGAGCTCAATCGTCGCCTTCGCTGCACAGGTGCTGCGATTCTGCCACCGGTATCGAGCACCGCGGAACATGACTTTTGTCAGGTGCGCGACCATGACAATCGACAGTGCTACGTGCTCCAAGGCGCCGCGATAGTGACGTGTCGGCGAGCTAAAGAGCAGGAATCATGGATCTCGGTGCGGCAAAGGTGATCGCGGTCGCCGTGCTGATCGCTGGCGGCGCCCTAGGGGTCGCCGTCGGCATGGGCATGCTCGGCGGAAAGTTTCTTGAAGGAGCAGCGCGACAGCCCGAGCTGGTACCGATGCTGCGGACTCAGATGCTTCTGATCGTTGGGCTGTTGGACGTCATGGCGATGATCGGGCTCGGTATCGGGTTGTTCTTGCTTTTCGGCAGCTGAGCGTTCGCCGGCGCTCGCCCGGCGGCTCTTGCTCGGGTTCAAAATGGTCCGGCGCGTGGCTGCAAGCCGTAGCTGTCGCTCGGCTCTCGCGGTACCGTGCGCCACAAGGGGCAGAATGTCGCGAACACGACGACGGGGTCCACGGGCCGCAATCGGGGGCGGGGCGCGCATGACACGAAAAAAGCGAGTCGCAGGCCGCCGCTCACTGACACTCGACGACGTGCGCGAGATCGCAGTGGCGATGCCGGAAGTCGAAGAGACGACGGCGTATGGCATGCCGGCGTTCAAGGCCGGGAAGACGCGTTTCGCCGGCCGGCCCGTCGAGCGTGCCGACGTCGAACCGAACTCCCTCGGCGTCCGTCTGAGCTTCGAGGAACGCGACGCACGACTCCGGTCCCGCCCCGATCTGTATTACTTGACCGAACATTTCAAACCGTATCCGGCGGTGCTCGTTCGGCTTTCGCACTTGCGACGCGACGAGCTTCGCGAGCTCCTGGGCACGGCGTGGCGCGAGGCGATGGAGCAGGCGAGCCCCGCGAGGAAGAAAAAACGCAAAGCGTTCGTGCGCTGACGCGTTACTTCCCTAAGTTTTCCCAAGCTGACGGCGAGCAACTCGCGTTTGCCCGCAACGGCGCCGCCCGACCCGCCACCGCTCCTTCCGCTCCGGGAGCCAATTGGCTAGGATCGCCCGGCGTCAACCTCAACACGGGACGAACAGCGATGAGCAGATGGGCTAGCCGATGGGTCGCATTGGGCGGATTCCTGATGATCAGCGTCGCGTCGCAGGCACATCATGCCGTCGCGAGCGCGTACGACCTCAACAAGGAGATCGTGCTCCAGGGCACGCTCCTGAAATTGAACTTCACGAACCCGCACTCGAATCTACATCTGTCGGTCCCGAACAAGGACGGCACGGCGACGGAATGGGTGCTGACAACCGCCTCGACCCAAGTGCTCACCACCGCGGGCCTCAACAAGAGCTCGATCAAGGTCGGTGACCAGCTCACGATCACCGCGCTTCCGGCGAGGAACGGCGACCCGGCCGGATTCATCCGCAAGCTCGAGGTCGGCGACAAAGAGTTCAAACTCTTCAACGACAACGGCGAGAACTAGTCGATCGCGCCGTCGCCGGGCGCGCAGGGGGAAAAGAATGTTCGTTCCACGATCCGTCGCGACGTGCGCGTTTGCCGCCGTCGTCGCGATCAGCGGCGCGCTGCCGGCCAGCGCGCAAGGCCCGGCCGGCGCGCCGCCTCCGAGCGTGCCATCTCGTGGAGGCGCCGCGGCGTTCGGAGGGCCACCGCCTTACACGCCCGACCGCGGCGCCAAAGACCTCAAGGCGGTTCTCTACAACTGGACGTGGCACATGGGGATGCTCCGCGGCCAGGCCGAGCCCGAGCTCATTGGCACGCTCGACTACAACGCCGAGGGCACGATCCAGGTCGACGGACAGCCGTGCACGCTGACCAAGTTCCGGATCAGCGCGAATTATCAGATCCCGGGTTCCCGGACCCAGATCGAGTGCAAGCGCTCGAACGGCAAGACGTACGCCAACATCGAAACGATGAACGGGCCGTACGCCTGGGACGAGGACATCCCGGGCGCGGAGATCATCGCCGGAAAAGGCAAGGCGACGCCGCGACAGGCCGCGCTCGAGGAGCGAATGATTCGCTTGTGGGCGAGCCCGCACGGCGCGCCGAAGGCCGCGATCGCGGCCGCGGCGGGCGCGTCGCTGACGGAGTCGTTCGCCCAGAACCCCGCCGTGTTGCTCGACCGCCAGGCGACGGCCGGCGTCAAAGGCGAGACGACGCTCTCGTGGGAAGGCAACAAAGCCGTGCTCACGTTCCCGTTCCCGGGCATCGCGGGCGCCACGGAAACTGTCACGCTCGGCGAGGACTTCCTGCCGGAGCGCGTCGTGGTCAAGCACGGCAAGGACACGACGGAGTTCGTCTACGGCGGTTTCCAGGACTTCAACAACCCGCTGCATAGGATCGAAGCGCTGTACGCCGGCACGATCGTCGAGCGCCATAACGGCGCGGTTGTCCGCGACCTCAAGACGAAGCTGACCGAGATCGGCCAGGTGTACGTCGTGATGCCCGTTCCGGCGAGCGTGCGCAAAGGAGGTCCGGCGCAGCCGATCGGCGGTGCGGCGCAATTGGCCGGCGCGAAAAACTTGCCGAGCCTCGCCACGTTGAGCTCCTCGGCGACCGGAGACACGCCGAGGCTCGCGGACGGCAAACCGGACCTGACCGGGTCGTGGCAACCGGCCGGCGGCGGCCAGCGAGGCGTCCCCGGCGGGATGTTCCGGCGCTGCACGCCGTTCCAGCCGGTGTGCATGGAATGGACGAATCAGAGCCAGGACTTCGTGTTCATGGCGCCGTCGCGGCTCGATCCGAATCGGCCGCTGTACAAGCCCGAGTTCTGGGACAAGGTCATCGCGCTCGACCAATGGACGAATCGCGACGATCCGGTGATGACGTGCCTGCCGCTCGGCATACCGCGGAGCGGACCCCCGGCGCGGATCTTCCGAACCGACAAAGACATCACGATGCTGTATCGCGGCGGGCTCGACGGCGGCGGCGGCTACCCGGATCTGCGCATGATCCCGCTCGACGGTCGCCCGCATGATCCGAGGCGCGCGCTCCAGTACACGTTCATGGGCTACACGGTCGGACGTTGGGAAGGCGACACGCTCGTTCTCGACTCCATCGGGTTCACCGACGAGACGTGGCTCGGGCGCGGCGGACTGTTCCACTCCGATCAGATGCACGTCGTCGAGAAGTTCACCCGCAAGGGGAACGAGATGCTCTACGAGGTGACGGTCGAAGACCCCGAGTCGTTCGTCGAGCCGTGGGTCATGAATCCACGCATCTTGAGGATCGCGGCCAATCCCGCGATCATCGCCGAGCACGGGAGCTGCGTGGACGGCGAGCGCGAAGAGGTCAGCACGCAGATTCGGCACTGACGCCGCTATCGGCCATGACAAGCGCGGAGCCATTCGCGCGACCGTCCGAGCAGGGACGCCGCCGGTAGGGGGCATTTCTCGCTCGAGTCAAAGCAAAGCCGCGTACTTACCTACGAGCCACCTCACCGCGGGCCGCGAATCGTTGGCTGAAGAGCGCGAGAGTCGGTCAGAATAGCGCCCCGACGCGGCGTCGCCGCATCGGGATAACGACAACTTGGAGTAGATGAACGTGGTGAAGAGTCTCGAAGAGGCGATCCAGAAGGCCGGTGGGCCGGTCAAGTTGCTGTGGGAGTCGAAGGCCCCGCCGGCCGTCGTGCCGCGTGTGGTGCAGGAGTTCACGAACTGGCGCGACGAGCAGATGGCGTGGCGGCGCACGTCCGTGCTGTTCGATCAGTCGCATCACATGGCGAACCTGAACATCAAAGGCCCCGACGCGTTGAAGTTGATCAGTAAGCTCGCGGTCAACAGCGTCGCGAAGTTTCCCGTCGACATGGCGAAGCAGTTCGTCGCGGTGAACTACGACGGCTACGTGATCGGCGACAACATCCTCTTCCACCTCGACGAGAACGAGTACCAGGCCGTCGGCATCCCGCCGTCGATCAACTGGCTTCACTATCACGCGACGACGGGCGGTTACGACGTGCGCGTTTGGCGAGACGACAACTCGTTCTATCGCAAGGGCGATCCCGTCCTGTACCGCTATCAGGTGCAGGGTCCGGGCGCGATGAACGTGATCCGCGATGCGACCGGACGGGAGCCGCCGCAATTGCGCTTCTTCCATATGACGCGGCTGAAGATCGCCGGCAAGGACGTTCGCGCGCTGCGCCACGGCATGGCGGGCGAGCCCGGCTTGGAGATCTGGGGCCCGTGGGCGGACAACGACGCCGTTCATGCTGCCTTGCTCGAGGCCGGGAAGAAGCACGGCATGGTTCCAGTCGGCGGCCGCGCCTACCACACCAACGCGCTCGAATCCGGTTGGCTACCGCGTCCGCTGCCTGCGGTCTACTCGGGCGAGAAGATGAAGCCTTATCGCCAATGGTTGACCGAGAGCGCGTACGAGACGACGGCGCCGCTCGGCGGCAGCTTCCACTCGGACAACATCGAGGACTACTACTTCACGCCCTACGACCTCGACTACGGTCGCATCATCGGCTTCGACCACGACTTCATCGGCCGCGAGGCGCTCGAGAAGATGGTCGCGAGCGGCAAGAGCGAGCGGCGCAAGAAGGTCACGTTCGTCTGGAACGGCGATGACACCGCGAAGGCGTACGGCTCGATGTTCCACAAGGGGCCCGCCGCGAAGTTCATCAACCTGCCGATGTCCCTCTACGACACCTTCCATGCCGATCGCATCGAGGCGAACGGCAAGGTGGTCGGCATCTCGACCTGGACGGGTTACTCGGCGAACGAGCGCGCGATCCTGTCGCTCGGGGCGATCGACGCGAAACTCGCGACGCCGGGTACCGAGGTCACGCTGGTGTGGGGCGAGGACAAGCCTTCCTCGAAGGCGCAGGTCGAGGATCACGTGCAGTTCAAGATCCGGGCAATAGTCATGCCCGCTCCGCTCGTCGAGAAGGCCCGTACGGTGTATCGATCCGATGCGGGTGTGAGAT
>Ga0335084_10008013_pt1 | contig 10512 bp, 10 predicted proteins | sample Lox_Sample_44_FD_206721 | JGI IMG/M metagenome (GOLD analysis project Ga0335084, IMG submission 206721) | Soil microbial communities from Loxahatchee National Wildlife Refuge, Florida, United States - Lox_Sample_4.4 | ecosystem: Environmental > Terrestrial > Soil > Wetlands | place: USA... | reverse complement strand
CCGGGCACGGAAATGACCGCCACGTCCACCTTCGCCTCGTCCGCCATCCGGAAGATCCCGTACAGCTCCCGCGCCAGCCCCTCCACGTCGGCGGGGATCCGCAGCGCGACCAGCGGCTCCGGCACCTCCACTCCCTCGGGAACCGCCACCGCCACCCTCCGGCCGTTCCCCGCGAGTGACTGCGCCTTGGCCACCGCCCCGCCGGGTTCCGCCAGGAGAATGCCCGCCCGAGGCGCGTAGTGGGAGGGGAGCAGCCCCGGAGCCCGGATCTTCCGCCCCGGCACCCGGGAGATTCGCCGCTCCAGCACCCGCTCCACGGACTCCACCGGCACGCCGCCCGGGCGGAGCAGCACCGGTTCGGCGCCGCTCAGGTCGACGATGGTCGACTCCACCCCGACCCGCGCCGGCCCGCCGTCCAGGACCAGATCCACGTCGGACCCGAGGTCCGCCCGCACGTGCTCGGCCCGGGTTGGGCTCACGCGGCCGAAGCGGTTCGCGCTCGGCGCGGCCACCCCGCCGTCGAACGCCCGCAGCAACGCCAGCGCCACCGGATGTCCCGGGACCCGCAGCGCCACCGTCTCCTGTCCCCCGGTCACCGCGTCGGACGCCCGGGAGGACCGCCGGAGCACCAGGCTCAGCGGCCCGGGCCAGAACGCCTTGGCCAGAAGATGCGCCTCGGGCGGCACGTCGGTCGCCCAGAGCTGCATCGCCCCGGCGCTGGCGACGTGGACGATCAGCGGATGTGTGGAGGGGCGGCCCTTCACCGCGAAGACCCGCCGCACGGCCAGCTCGTTCTCCGCGTCGGCCGCCAGGCCGTACACCGTCTCGGTGGGAAGCCCCACCAGCCCGCCGCGGCGCAGCACCGAGACCGCGGCGGCAATCGTCTCTGGAGAGGTGACTTCCATCGTCGGAGGGTTGCAGCAGCGCCCGCACGCTCATAACAAGCGCGCGTCGACCCCGGAAGCCCTCACGGAGGACCTGATGGAGGAGCGATACGTCGCTCGGAGCCCGATGCCCGTCGGTGCGCGCGCGCTGTTCGACTGGCACGCCCGTCCTGGCGCGTTCGAGCGTCTCAACCCGCCGTTCGATCGCGCGGAGATCCTCGAGCGCTCCGGAGGCCTCGTTCCCGGCGCCCGGACGGTCATCGCCCTCAGGCTCGGGCCGCTCTCCCGCCGCTGGGTCGCCGTCCACACCGCTCTCGAGGACGGACGGTCCTTCACCGACCGGCAGGAGTCCGGCCCCATGGCGCGCTGGGAGCACGTGCACCGGATGCTCCCCGAGGGCGAGCACCGCTCCCTCCTCGAGGACGATGTCCGGTACGTGCTGCCCTTGGGCCCGCTCGGCGGCGCGGCCGGCCGGCTCGTCCGGGAGAAGCTGGAGGCGGCCTTCGCCTATCGCCACGCGCTCACCGCCGCCGACCTCGGCCGCCACGCCGAGCTTCCCGGGCCACCGCTGCGGGTCGGGATCACCGGCTCGCACGGGCTGATCGGCGACGCCCTGACCCACTTCCTCTCGGCCGGCGGCCACACCGTGGTCCGGCTGGGCCGCGGCGAGCAGGCGGGTCAGGTGGATGATCTCGACGCGGTGGTGAATCTCGCCGGAGCCAACCTCGGGGAGGGACGGTGGACCCCCGCGAGGAAGCGGGAGATCCGCGAGAGCCGAGTGAGGACGACCGAGGGCGTGGTCGCCGGCATCCTCCGGTCCGCGCGCCGGCCGGCGGTCCTGGTCAACGGTTCGGCCATCGGCTTCTACGGCGATCGGGGTGAGGCGCCGGTGGACGAGTCCGCAGCGCGTGGAACCGGCTTCGTCGCCGAGGTGACCGAGGCCTGGGAGGCCGCGACCCGGCCCGCGGAGGACGCCGGGGTCCGGGTGGTGCGGCTCCGGACCGGCGTCGTCCTCAGCCCTGACGGCGGGGCGCTGGCGAAGATGCTGCCCGTGTTCCGGGCCGGGGCCGGCGGCCGGCTCGGCTCGGGGCGCCAGCTGTTCAGCTGGGTCGCTCTCGAGGACGTGATCGGCGCGATCCACTTCGCACTCCGCACGCCGGCCGTGCGAGGCGCGGTCAACGTCACCTCGCCCGAGCCGGTCACCAACGCCGGCTTCACCGCCATCCTCGGGCGCGTGCTCGGCCGTCCGACGCTGGCCGTCGTGCCCGGTCCGGTGGTCCGCGCCCTGGTCGGCGAGATGGCCCAGGAGGTCCTCTCCGGAGCCAACGTGGTTCCACGCGCGCTGCTCGACGCCGGGTTCCGCTTCCGCTGGCCGGGACTGGAGGAAGCCCTTCGCTTCTGCCTGGGCAAGGTGCGCCTGCCGAGCGCCGATGCAAGCCAGTAGAGGACGGCTCCCAGAGCCTTGACCCGGGGGGCTGCACCCTGGGAAAGAGTTCGCCCTTCGATGATCCAGGTCGAGCAGCTCTCCAAGTACTACGGAGCACGGGCGGCGATCAGAAATCTCTCCTTCCGGATCGACGCCGGGGAGGTGGTCGGTTTCCTCGGGCTCAACGGCGCGGGAAAGACCACCACCCTTCGAATCCTGGGATGCGTGCTCCTCCCCACCTCGGGCACGGTCCGGCTCGACGGCCAGGACCTCATGGCAGCCCCGCGACAGATCAAGGCCCGCATCGGATTCCTCCCCGAGACCCCGCCGCTCTACGAGGAGATGACCGTCGGCGAGTACCTGGCCTTCGTCGCCGGCATCCGCGGCGTCGCCCCGGAGGGCATCCGCTCCCGCGTGGTCGAGACCGAGGAGCGGACCGGGCTCGCCGCCCTCGACGCCGAGCGGATCTCCACCCTGAGCCACGGCTTCCGCCAGCGGGTCGGCGTCGCACAGGCCCTGGTCCACGACCCCGACGTGCTCCTGCTCGACGAGCCGGCCAGCGGGCTGGACCCGGTGCAGAACGTCGAGATGCGCTCGCTGGTGCGCAGTCTGCGCGGCGACCACACCGTGCTCGTGTCCAGCCACATCCTTCCGGAGATCGCCCAGACCTGCGACCGCCTCCTGGTGGTCCGCGACGGAGAGCTGGTGGCCCAGGGCACGGAGGCCGAGCTGGAGGAGCGGCTGGGCCTCGGTGGCGGGGTGGAGATCGAGCTCTCCGGGCCGGTGGACGCGGTGGTCGCCGCCCTGCGGTCGATTCCGGGGGTCCGCGGCGTCTCGGTGCAGCCCGCCGCACCCGGGCGCTCGGTGCTCCGGGTGGACGCCCCCGACGCGCTCCGGCCGGCGATGGCCCGCTCCGCGCTGCAGGCCGGGGCCGAGCTCTACCGGCTGGACGTCTCGGCCGACCGGCTCGAGTCCCTGTTCCTCAAGCTCGCCGGACGGAGCGGCACGGCGTGAGCGCGGTCCTGCTCATCGCCCGCCGCGAGCTCCGCGGCTACCTGCGCACCATGACCGGGTGGATCATCGCCTCCTCGGTCCTCCTGGTGGACGGCCTGCTCTTCAACGCCTTCGCCCTGGAGGGCTCGCGGCGCTCCACCGAGGTGCTCACCCGCTTCTTCTACTTCGCGTCCGGTCCGGCGATGGTCGCGGCGATCTTCGTGGCCATGCGCCTGCTGGCCGAGGAGCGGCAGCTCGGCACCCTGGCCCTTCTCTACGCCTCGCCGGTGCGCGATCGCGACATCGTGCTCGGGAAGTTCCTGGGGGCGCTGGCGTTCCTCTCCGGCCTCACCCTGGCCACGCTGTACATGCCGCTCCTCATCCTGGTGCACGGGCACATCTCGGTGGGCCACCTGGTCGCGGGTTACCTGGGCCTCCTCCTGCTCGGGTCGGCCTCCCTGGCCATCGGGACCCTGGGCTCGTCGCTCGGTCGCACCCAGGTGGTCGCGGCGATCATCGGCGCGGCGATGCTGGTCTCCCTGCTCCTCGCCTGGCTGCTGGCCGCGGTCACCGAACCGCCGTTCTCCGGGCTCTTCGCCTCCATCGCCCTCCACAACGCCCACTTCCCCCCGTTCCAGTCCGGGCAGGTGCACCTCCGCGACATCGCCTACTACCTCCTCGTCACCTGGGTGGCGCTCTTCGCCACCACCCGCGTGCTCGAGGCCCGGCGGTGGCGATGAACGCCCGCAGCGCGGCGCTCACCGCCGCCGTCGTGCTCGGCCTCGTCGCGGTCTTCCTCGGCGAGCGGGTGTTCGGCGCCGGTCCGGCCCGTCCCATCCTCGATCTGCTGGGAGCGCTGGCCGTCGCCGTGGCGGTGGTGCTCCGGTGGAGCCGGGCCGCGCTCTCCGCCGCCGCGCCCCGGGCGCGGGTGGAACGGATCTTCGCGGTGCTCTCCACCCTGGCGCTCCTCGCGCTCGTCGCCTGGTTCGCCCAGTCGGACGTGGTGCTCGCCGCCGGCGGCCCGGATCTCCGCAAGAGCCTCCCCCGGCTGTCCACCGCCCTGCAGATCCTCACCGCGCTGCTCGCCGCACTCTCGGTCCTCCCGCTCCTGCTCGGGGAGCTGGCCTACGCCGCCATGGCCCGCGCCCCGGAGGTCGAGGTGGCCCGGGTGCAGGACGCGGTGGGGACCGGCGTGGCCCTGGTCTCCGTGCTCTGCACCGCGCTGGCCCTGGGCTGGGTGGCAGACGTGCGCGACCGGTCGGTGGACTGGAGCTACTTCCGCCCGGGCCGGCCCAGCGAGTCCACCCGCGGGATCGTCCGCGGCCTGACCGAGCCGGTGACCCTGAGCCTCTTCTACCCTCCGGGTTCGGACACCGGCGAGGCGGTGGGCGACTACGCGCGCTCCCTGGCCTCGGAGAGCCCGCTGCTCCGGGTGGAGCACCTGGACGCGGCGGTGGATCTCGCCCGGGCCCGCGCGCTGGGGGTCAACGGAAACGGAGCCATCGCCGTCAGCCGCGGCGACCGGCACGAATCGTACAGCACCGGGGTCGCGCTCGACGCCTCGCGTGGTCAGCTCCGCGAGCTGGATCCCGAGGTGCAGCGCCGGCTGCTGGTCGTCGCCCGGGCCTCGAGGATCGTCTACCTCACCACCGGACACGGTGAGCGAGCCGCCCTCAACGCCGACCTCTCCGACCCCCGCGGGACGATCCGCCTGCTCCAGGAGCTGCTCAAGGCGCAGAACGACGAGGTACGTCCGCTCGGCGCGGCGCAGGGCCTGGCCAGCGACGTTCCCAGGGACGCCAGCGTGGTCCTGATCGTCGGTCCCACCTCGCCGTTCCTCCGCGAGGAGGTCGAGGCGCTGGTCCGGTGGGTGCGCGGCGGGGGACGGCTCCTGGTCGCCCTCGATCCCGAGTCGGGCTCGCAGTTCGACGCGCTGCTGCAGCCGCTCGGCGTACGCTTCGTGCCCACGCCGCTGGTGAACGATCGAGTCTACCTGGCGCGGTCGCACCAGCCCAGCGATCGCGGTCAGCTGGTGACCGGCACCTTCGGCCCCCACACCAGTGTGGCCACCCTGGTCCGGGCCAACGGGCGCATCCCGATCTTCCTCCTCGGCGTCGGCTCGCTCGAGCAGCTCACCCAGAAGCCGGCCGGAGTCAACGTGGTCTTCACCGTCAGCACGCTCCCGGAGACCTTCCGCGACCTGGACGGGAACTTCGCCTTCGACCCCCACCTCGAGAAGCGGAAGGCCTACGACGTGGCCGCGGCGATCACCCTGCCCCGGAGCAAGGCGCAGGACGAAGGCCGGGCGGTGGTGGTGGCCGATTCGGACGCGCTGGCCGACGTGGCCCTGGACGTGGGCGCGGGCAACCGCGCCTTCCTCCTCGACAGCGTGCGCTGGCTGATGGGGGAGGAGTCGCTCGGCGCTCCCGGAGGGGAGACCGACTTCCCGCTCCAGCACACCCGTGGGCAGGACGTGGCCTGGTTCTACGCCACGGTCTTCGCCGCCCCGCTGGCGGTGCTGGGGGGTGGGGTGTGGCTGACGCGCCGGAGGAAGTCGCGATGAGGGGGCGAGCGGTCGCGGTGCAGGGAGCGATCGCCGCTGCGTCGCTGGCCGTCGCCGCCGCGGTGTGGCTCACCCCTGCGCCGGCGCGAGCTCCTGGCGAGGTGGCCGTGGCCCCGCTCCGTCCCGGGGACGTGACCGCCGCGCGGTGGGACGACGGCGCACACCGGGTGGAGGTGGTGCGGGCGAGCGCCGAGGGCCGGGCGGTCTGGGTCCACCTCGGCAGGAGTCCGACCCTCCAGGCCCCGGACGGGGGAGCGGCGGCGGACGCCGGTTCGCCTCCCGATGCAGGTCCCGCGGCCCGAGGTGCCTCCCACGCCGACGGCGGGTTCCGCGGTCGCGCGGACGGTGGCTCGTCGGCCGACGGCGCGCTCCGTGCGCTGAAGGAGGCGCCGCCGCCGCCGGACCGTGACCTGCGGGGAAACGAGGTCGCCGAGCAGCTGCTCGATCGCCTCTCGCCGCCGATGGCCACCCGGGATCTGGGCACCGTCTCCGCCGAGCGCCGGGCCGAGCTGGGGCTGGAGAGCTCGAGCAAGCGGCTGCAGCTGCAGACGCGTTCGGGAAGCCTGGCCTTCACCGTGTCCACTCCCCCGGGCGCCTCCGGCGCGTACCTCCTCGACGCAGCGGGCCGCGCCTGGCTCGTTCCCGACGCGCTGGTGCAGGACCTCTCGGCTGCGACCAGCAGGCTGGTCGATCGAAGGCTCCACGCCTTCCGCGCCGACGAGCCCGACGCGCTCCGGCTCCAGCTCGACGGGCGGACGCGCAGCTTCGTCTTCCGGCGAGCGCAGGGAGCCACCAAGGTGGCCCCCGCCGAGGATCCGGACGCGCCCAGCCCGGAGGCCACGACCTTCGCCGACCGCGCCTGGAAGCTGACCGTCGTCGAGGTGCTCGGCCGCGGGGAGACGCCGCGAGAAGGGGTGCCGGTCGTCGCTCTCCGGCTCGAGTACGCCCGGGAGCGGAAGACCCTCGGCTGGCTCGAGGTCGCCCGGGCAGGAACGGAGTGGTTCGCCCGGACCGAGCACACCGCCGGGTGGATGCGCCTCCCCGCCCAGAGCGGCACGCTCCGCGAGCAGGCCGAGCGACTCGAGGGCGGCGGCGCCCCCACCCAGCGCTGAGGTGCCCGCGGGGGGCGAGTCGTGAGGGCACGGCCCGGCCGGCCCGGCGCGTTTGCACTTCTTCACCGGACCCGAGGGGACCGCTTCACACCGCCCGCTTAGCTCTGATCCCGACGCCGGGCGCCGTCCGGCACTGACTGGAGGTCAGACGATGTTGGGTTTCCTGGTGGGCGCGGCCTGTCTCTACGGCCTCGTCCGGACGATGCGAGTTCATGGCTGGGCCCATGCCCACGGCCCGGGTGGCTGGGGGCGGGGGTGGCACGGAGGCTGGCGGAGTCCGGGCCATCCCGGTGGGCGCGGCCGGCTGCGCTGGCTCTTCGAGCGGATGGACACCTCTCCCGGACAGGAGAAGGTGATCGCCGAGGCAGCCGATGCCCTGCGGGGCACGATGGAGGGGTGGCGTGACGACGCGGATCGGATGCGGAACGACGTCGCCCGCAGCATCCGCGGCGAGGTGTTCGACGCCGGAGCGCTCGAGGAGGCCTTCGCCCGGGCCGAGGCCCGCCTGACCACGCTCCGGGAGACCCTCCGGGGGCAGGCCGCCCGCGTGCACGAGGCGCTCGACGCGCGACAGCGGGCCGAGCTGGCGGACCTGCTCGCCTCCGGGTGGCGCCGCCGGTGGAACGCCTGAGGAGCGGCCATGAGACGTGACCTGCGCATCGCCCTTCTCTCCGCGGGAGTCCTCCTCGGGTTCGGCTCGGGGGTCCACTCCCTGCGGATGCGGGGCTGGGAACGCCGCCTGGCCTGGGAGCGGCACGTCGCCGCGCTGTGCGTGAACGCGGCGCGGGGTGCTCCCTCGCCGCGGGACCTGCCGCCCCCGCCCCTCGCCCCGGGCGAGGATCTCGAGCGCTGATAGATTCCGCCGAGCCCATGTCCGTCCGTGTGCTGTGCATCGACGATGACCGCCGCCTCCAGGACCTGCTGGTCTCCTGGCTGGGGCAGAACGGGGTCCAGGTGACGCCGGCCTACGACGGGCAGAGCGGCATCCAGGCGCTGGACGCGTCCGCCTTCGACGCGGTCATCCTCGACGTGATGCTCCCGGGCATGGACGGGCTGGAGGTGCTCCGGAGGATCCGGACCCGGAGCCGCGTCCCCATCGTCATGCTCACCGCCAAGGGCGACGAGACGGACCGGGTGGTCGGCCTGGAGATCGGCGCCGACGACTACGTCCCCAAGCCGTTCAGCCCCCGGGAGCTCCTGGCTCGGCTCCGCGCCGTGCTCCGCCGTAGCGCGCCGGATGCGGTGAGCGAGAAGCTGGCGGTCGCGGACGTGCAGGTCGACGTCGGCGCGCGACAGGTGACGGTCGAGGGCAAGCCCATCGATCTCACCGGGCTCGAGTTCGACATCCTGGTGGCGCTCATGCGCCGGGCGGGGCGGGTCATCCCTCGCGACGCGCTGCTCGCCGAGGCCGGCCGGAGCGACGTGGTCGTCGGCGAGCGCACGGTCGACGTGCACATCTCTCACCTCCGGGCGAAGCTCGGAGACGATCCCCGGTCACCTCGCCGCATCAAGACGGTCCGCGGCGTGGGCTACGTGCTCAGCCGGGAGGAGTAGGTGGTCCCGCCCTTCCACCCCCGGCACCGCCGCCGCTGGCCGGAGCTAGCGCACCGGCGCGGGCGCGCCAAGCTGCAGGGACGGCTGTTCGTCTGGTTCGGGGTGTCGATCCTCATGACCGGGTTCGCGGTCTCGGGCGTCATCGCCATGATGCAGCGGATCCACGGCTCGGAGGCGGGGGCGCAGTGGCACGGAGTGCAGGCGCTGGCGAGCGCCCAGGCCTCGCGGGTGTGGAACGATCCTGCCGCGCGCGAGGCCTGGGCCAGCGACATCGCGCGCAATCTCGGCTTCTCCGTGGAGCTCGAGGACGCAGAGGGACACGTCCTGAGCCACCACGGTCCTCCCGTGCACCGCTGGGCGGGCACGGCCCGGGTGGAGCAGGACGGGCGGCTCGTGGGGTGGGTGCGGGTCCAGCCCTGGCCGAGGGGAGGTGCGGGCGGCCAGGCGGCGGTGCTGATCATCCTCGTGGTGCTGGCCATGCTCTGGGCCGCCTCGGGGCGCATCGCCCGGAAGCTGACCTGGCCGCTCGAGGAGCTCACCCGCGTGGCGCGGGACATCGGCGACGGGAAGCTCCAGAGCCGCTTCGACCTCCGTCACGCCCGCGGCGAGGTGCGGTCCCTGGCGGAGGTGATGAACGCGATGGCCGAGCGGATCGAGCGCCAGCTCGGCGAGCAACGCGAGCTGCTGGCCGCGGTCAGTCACGAGCTGCGGACTCCGCTGGCCCGCATCCGGCTCCTGCTCGAGCTCGGACGGAGCGGCGACACCCGCGCCCCGGATCAGATCGAGCACGAGGTGCTGGAGATGGATGCCCTGGTGGGCGAGCTGCTGGCCTCGGCGCGGCTCGACTTCAGCGCCATGGCTCGGCTGCCGCTCGACGCCGCGGACCTGGGAGCGCGGGCGCTGGAGCGCGCGGCGCTGCCCGCCGGGCTGCTGGAGGTGGAATCCGGACCGCTCTCGGTCGAGGGCGATCCGACCTTGCTGCAGCGGGCGCTGTCGAACCTCCTGGAGAATGCGCGCGTCCACGGCGGGGGAGTGACCCGGGTCCGGGTGGACGCTCCCGACGGGGTGGTGCGCTTCGCGGTCGAGGACTCCGGGCCGGGGCTGAGCGGCGAGCGGCTCTTCCAGCCCTTCCAGCGGAGCGACACCAGCGACGGGCTCGGCCTCGGCCTCGCCCTGGTCCGCCGGATCGCCGAGGCCCACGGGGGCAGCGCCTTCGCCGAGAACCGCGCCGAGGGCGGGGCGCGGGTCGGCTTCACCGTCCGCTCGCGCGAGCCGGGCGATCGGCCGGTGATCAGGACTCCTCGAACATCGCGCGCATGACCCGCCACACCATCCGGAGCTCGTGCCGCGAGCGGCTGCCGAGGTAGTCACAGAGCTCGGCCACCTGGTCGCGGCGCTCCCGGTCGAAGTCCTGGAAGAGGGTCCGCAGCGAGACGTCCAGGCCGGTGGCCAGCTTGTTCACCGTCTCCAGGGAAGGCGAGAAGGCGCCGCGCTCGACCCGGCGGATGGCATCGACCGAGAGCTCGCTGCGCTCCGCGAGCTGCTCCTGGGTGAGCTGCCGCGCATGCCGCAACGTCCGGAGGTGGACCCCGAACTTCTTGCCGACGTTCATGCGCATCGAATTCCCCATCCCGGCGACGGACTCGATGCCAGCCGCGAGATGCGTGGAAGTGACGATGTTCCTGCCTGCGGCATGCAGATGGTCCGGTCGTCGACGGACGAGCGTCCCTGGACGGTACGCACGCCGCGGCGTTCCGGCAGGTCGCGCCTCGCGGGGACCGTCAACCGGGCGGCTGGGCGAGGGCGGCCCGAGGGCCCCCTTCCTTCCCGGGGCCGGGCTCGGCGGGCCCGGCGAGGGGGACCGGCGCCGCGGTCCTTCGCTCGACCAGCGCCGCCGACAGACGCACCCCCGCGACCTGGAAGGAGAGACGGACCCAGACCACCGCCTGGGCCGCCAGGAGCGCCAGGAGGGCCAGCCCG
>Ga0335084_10008012_pt1 | contig 10512 bp, 8 predicted proteins | sample Lox_Sample_44_FD_206721 | JGI IMG/M metagenome (GOLD analysis project Ga0335084, IMG submission 206721) | Soil microbial communities from Loxahatchee National Wildlife Refuge, Florida, United States - Lox_Sample_4.4 | ecosystem: Environmental > Terrestrial > Soil > Wetlands | place: USA: Florida... | reverse complement strand
ATAGATTTTAAGTAGGCATTAGATTTCTATAATTTTTTTTAAGGTTTAATTCGGAATATTTCCAGGTTAGGATCCTGAGAGGAAGGAGATGAGTTGGTGAAGGTCCCTGAAAAATTCGATAAAAAGGAGGTAAGGAAAAATGGTAAAGATGATTAAGTACATTGGGTTGGTAACTTCGGTTCTTTTATTGATCATTGTCTCAATTTCCACATTCGCACAAACTCCTTCGAGGGGAGAAACGAGTTACTCCCCGGTGGACATCAAAGAGAGTTTTCAAGCGATTATGGCCCGGATGAAGGCTGCAAAACCAGAGGTGATGAAACGTCAGATGGATCTGCTCAATGAGCGCTATGACTTGAGCAATCGTCCGGCTACGGGGGTGACGATGTCTCGTGGCAAGCCCGTTCAGGAGGGCGTTCGCGCCAAACTACCAGCAGGGATGACCTGGGAGAAACTGGCTGCAATGCAGCCCGAAGAGATTCGTGAAAAGGAGGGGTTTCCAGCGGGTTTCTTCCCCCTTCCACACCCGAACCATCCGGAAGGAGGCATGCTCTTTCCCAAGTTCCATATTGAGGAGATTAAGAAGCAAGAAGCTCGGGATCTCACCCGGTTTGACCTAGATTATGACTTACCGGATCATCTTCTGCCCGAGTTCCCGGCCCCGATCTACCTGACCACAAGACCCGACCTGGGGGATGTTTCTCAAGGGAAACTGGTCACCATTGACAACTACTACGAACTTTTCAATGGAATTCTGAACCCCAAGCAGATTGAAGGCTTGAGGCTCTTGCTCACCCCGTTTCCGCAGCAACAGTTCAACCAAACCGAGGACCGGCGCTCCGAGCGTCCAAGCCGTGGGGTAATCTGTTTTGACTGCCATGCAAACGGGCACACCAATGCCTCGACGCACCTTGTAGGGGATATCCGACCCCAGGAGTTTCGGCACCGCCTTGATACCCCGAGTCTACGGGGTGTGAATATTCAGCGGCTCTTCGGGTCCCAGCGGGCACTGAAATCGGTCGAAGACTTCACCGAATTTGAACAGAGGGCTGCTTATTTCGACGGCGATCCTGTGATTGCTACGAAAAAGGGTGTCAACATCCTCGAACGGGGGAGCCAGGTCCATTTCATGGCGGAGTTCCAGGAATTGTTGGATTTCCCTCCAGCGCCTAAGCTTGGGATCGAAGGAAAGCTTGATCCGAAAAAGGCAACCCAGTCGGAGATGCGGGGGCAGGCCATCTTTTTCGGCAAAGCTGCTTGCGGTAGCTGTCATCCAGCTCCCTATTATACCGATAATCTAATGCACAACTTAAAAGTAGAACGTTTCTTTAAACCGCGGATGATTAATGGAAGATATGCCTCTGCAGATGGTCCCATTAAGACCTTTCCATTGCGGGGCATTAAAGACTCCCCTCCGTATTTACACGATGGGAGACTTCTCACGCTGGATGACACCGTCGAGTTTTTCAATTTGATTCTTGAAACCAGACTCAGCGAGCAGGAGAAAAAGGATCTCGTGGCATTTATGCGCCAGCTTTAGGGTAAGGACAGTGATGGAAGCCTGAGACATCTAAGCGGCAAAAGGATGTTACAATAGGGGATGAGAGAAATCATTCTCATTTCACCCCAACCCTCCCTTGGCAAAGGTGGCAAGAGGGATCTCATTAGGCAAGGAGATACACAATGTGTAAAAAAACAATTTTAACATTGGCAATAGTGAGCGTTCCATTTTTCCTGGTTTTAGCCATGGGGAGTGCTTGGGCTGGACTGAAGTTAGGAGATGAGGCACCTGGGTTCACGCTTCCTTCGTCCCAGGACAGGTTAGTAGATTACTACAAGGATTACTACGGGAAGCATCATCTGATCATAACTTTCTTCCCTGCTGCCTTTACCCCCGTCTGAACGGGTGAAATGGACGGGCATCAGAGAAATCTTTATCTCTATGATGCCCTTAACGCCCGGGTCCTGGGCGTCAGCATGGACGATGTGACTACGAACAAGTATTTTGCTCAAAGTTTTTGGTTGGAATTTCCGGTCCTTTCAAATACTTTGTCCTGGATGGGGAAAGAATACGGGGCTTATTCTGATAAGCCACCTTTCCTGGTAGATGGTTCACCCCAGGGGTTTGGCCGGCGCACTGTAGTCATCGACAAGAAGGGGATTGTTCGCTATATCAGAAATGGCTCGCCGAATTTTGAGGAGATTTTGACGTTTCTGTTAAAGCTGGAAGAAGAGTTTAAAAGGAAATGATGACCAGAAGGAGGAAATCATGAAACGCGGAATCATCTCCAGATGGGTCATAGAAATTTTTCTCCTGGCCATGACAGGTCTTTTCCTTGAGGGATGTGCAACGATGGGAGAAAAGCCCAAGTCGGCCCTGGCGCTAACAGACCGGGGCACGGTGGTTTATGAGGATAAGTATGAATTCAAAGGGCCGATGGGCTGGAAGCTTCTGAGAGCTGTGTCAGGGGGAGACTTCGAGTTTGGATTCTTCAAGTTTGAGAAAGGTGATTTTCCAAGCCAGACGACCTTTATTTATGATTCTGAGCCCTTTGGCAGTTCCCGGGACTTGGAAACACGAGCCAAACATTATTGTACCCGTTTTCTGTGGAATACGGGAATAATCCCTGAGGTAACGAGGCAGGATGAGCTTCAGGTATGGGGGCAGCCAGCTATCGTGATTCATTTATTGGGAGAGAATCCAAACAGGAATGAAAAGTCGAAGTCCGTGGTTTATCTCGTCAAGAAAGGAAACCGAATCATTTCGTTTGTCGTCACGCAATGGCGGCCGCTGAAGGGGACGTTTGACCAAGAACCGTTTGAGCAATTTGAGACCTTTGTTCAGAGCTTCAAATTCCTTAAGAAGACTTTCTGTGAGGAGATGGAAGAGAAGATCAGAGGGCTGAGAGCAGAAGGAAAATAAGTTTTGACGGAACCGGACAGGTGGCTATTGGTTTGCATTTTAGCCCGGTTGTTGAGGCTACAGTAAAAGCGAATCGAGTGCTGATGGAGGTGCCAAAATGACAGGTTATGTCGGAAACATCGAGAAACAGACATTGAAGAACGATTATTTCAGGCAGGTTTTGTTCACCGCTAAGAATGCTCAACTGGTTATAATGTGCCTTCAACGGGGAGAGGAAATTGGAAACGAGGTCCATCATGATGTAGACCAGTTCTTCAGGATTGAGCAAGGCGAGGCAAAATTCATCTTCAATGAAAAAGAGGAGCATGTTGTCCATGATGGCGAGGCGGTCATTGTCCCAGCAGGAACCTTCCACAATGTGATAAATACAGGGAAGGGACGGTTGAAGCTGTACACTATATATTCACCGCCAAACCACCTTGACGGCACGGTGCACAAGACCAAGGCCGAGGCGGACAAAGCTGAAGAGGAGCATCATACCCACTGAGTATATGTGACCAGTGGATAGGCAAGCAAACTGACCACTCCTTAGTCAAAGATACGTTTAAGTGGCATGAGTTCGAAGACCTTTTTAGATGAGTTCTGGTTCAACGAGGGAGATTATCGGTATTCCCTCGCGGCCAGTAACCTCTGTGAGCCGCGGCGGCCTCGGTGGTCTCCGCGGCACTGCTTTGTCGAAATGGCTTGCCAGATCCAGATTTCAAGGCGCAAAATGCTCCAGTCTTACGTGGATATTTCGAATAAGCGTCATTCTGCAACTTCGCTACAGAATGACGCTTATTCGAATTCACCAACCGGACATTTTAACGAAACATGCTTGATTTGTATCGGTAATCCTCAATGAGCTTGCTCTTGACAAACAACTTCCGTTTTAATACATTCAGATCACCCCAAAACAAGTTCTTATCATAGCGTTTTTGAGCCCATTTTCGCACCGACCGGGGAAGACCCGGAGAGCGAGTCGGTCATAGAGGACGACAGTGTTATGGTGGCGGTAGATCCTCTTAATCCTTCCTTGCATATCAAAAAGACAAAAGGAGGGGTTCTTAAAGGATACCATAATATCTTTGAGGGAAGACCCATCAGTTGGCTTGGGATGTAGGAGGAACCTACCATGGAATCGAAGATATCAAATCGGCTGTGAAATGTGCTTCTAAGAAGATTTGGAGGGAGAATCTGGAAAAGGATTCTTTTCCCCCTCCTCTCTAAATCGGCCCCAGCATAAAAGTTACACTGTTTTCATATTTCATGAATGGTGATTTTTTGGTAAAAAATTAGGAAAGGAGAGTGTGATGAGGCACTTTTTAATCCTCTTCATCCTTCTTTATTCCTCCCCTTCTTTTGCTGAATTCCGAACGTTTACAATCAAAGTAAATATGCAAAGATCCCTTCTTGCGAGAGATTGTTTGGAATGTCACGGAAGGACTATAGATGGGATGAAATATGCAAACTCTGTCCATGGTTCCAATTCTTGTAGTAGCTGTCATGTAGATATTATAGATATTGAAAAGCATGCGAAAAAAATCTACATGCCGGCGAAGGTAGATTGTGGTCCCTGCCATCAGACGGAAGCAAAGGAATACTCGGGAAGTGTACATCGTATTAAGAATGGCTACGACTGCATAGAATGCCATTCTCCCATCCATTATCTGAAAAGATGGGATAGAAGCAAAGTAGCGATCATAAATAAATGTACATCCTGCCATAGTATGGAGGATTATGTAGAAAGCGGCCATGATAAAGCAATCCTTAAGGGTAACCAAGATTCTGCAGTCTGTTCAGATTGTCATGGCCTACATAATACGAAACTTTTCCATGCCTTGAGAAGGGCATATTCCTCAGAGGCAAGGGAGTTTTATACGAAAGCATGCTTCAGGTGTCATGGCGATAAAGAGCTTATGAAAAAGAATAATCTCACTACCATTGCCGTTGAAACCTATCAAGAGACTTTTCATGGAAAGATAAGAAAATTGGGTGGTCCTGCCGCAGGTTGTGCTGATTGTCACGGCGCCCATAATATTCTCCCTAGACAGGATCCTAAATCTTCAATCAACGAGAAAAACCTTACGAAGATATGCTCAAAATGCCATCACGGGGTAAATCTAAACTTTACAAAATATACCGCTCATCCTGATTTGAGTGATAGGGAAAAATATCCTCTCCTCTTTTGGACAAGGATTTTCATGGTTATGCTCCTTTTGAGTACCCTCCTTTTTTACTGGGGTCATACCCTTCTCTGGTGGCGAAAAGCCTATTGGGAGAAACAGAGGCAGCTGAGGGAAGGACATCTCATATCAGAGAGACTTATCCGTATTGAAAACCCAGGAGAGACCTATATCCGCTTTAAACTTAGAGACAGGCTTTTCCACTTTATTTGTATCTTTGCTTTTTTTGGACTCGCTTCCACAGGCCTTCCTATTAAATTCCCAGATGCCGGTTGGTCAAAATTCATCCTGCGTTATATTGGTGGAACTGAGGGGGCAATACTCCTTCATCAAGTATGTGCGTTTATTATCTTTTTGGAATTTTTCATTTTTCTCGCCTATTGTACTCATTTTACCCTCTTTAACAAGAAAAGAGGAGAGACCATAAAAGAGAGACTTTGGGGACCGAATTCCTTTTTGCCAAGAAAAAAGGATTGGGAGGATTTCACAACCATGGGCAAATGGTTTGTGGATCAAGGTCCACCACCAAAATTTGACCACTGGGCTTATTACGAAAAATTCGATATTCTTGCTGTTTTTTGGGGGATGGTTGCTATTGGTGTTTCAGGCGCTTTGTTATGGTCACCCAGTGCAACTGCGAAATTTTTACCGGGATGGGTAATAAACGTGGCTCGTATTATCCATTCTGAAGAGGCACTTCTTGCTATTGGCTTTATTTTCACAATTCACTTTTTCAATACCCACTTTGTTCCAACCAAATGGCCCATGAACTATGCCATGTTTACAGGTAGATTATATAAATGGGAGTTTATCGAGGAAAGATCCTTGGAATACGATAGACTAGTTGAAGCCAAAGAATTGGAGAAGTTAAGAGTTTCCTTCCCTAACGTTCTTGGTCAACTTTTCTCCGGCGCTATGGGAATAAGTTCCCTTATTGCAGGATTACTTACTATTGTCCTTATAATATGGGCAATAGTTTATTAAAGGTTTATGTAAGAATTAAACTTAAATGGAGAGATCTGAAGACTTGTCATTTAATCATGGATGTTTCTACCAGTAATCGTTGACCCTCGTGAATACCTTGGATCGCAGAGTAGTAGGTGCCCGTTTTCTGAGGGATTATTGGGAGATGAAGGATTTGTCGAAGGATTTTGTCTTGCTATTTAGCGGAGAATAGCATATAAAGAAACCAAGTTGCCAAGAGTCCTTTTTGGACGCCAGAGATACCCGCAGAGAACTCAAAACAGCTTCTTTGTGGGTTTTTTTGTATCAGCATAAAAGCCGACATGAAGGTTAAAATGCTAATTGCATTGGACAAGAGTCAGGGGAATGGTGGCGTGAAAGTAATCAAAGTTGAAGGAGCAAGAGAAAAAGAAAAGGAGGCAATCGCCGGCCACGAAGTTGTCCTTTCCAGATGAAAACCGTGGAATCATGACAATTCTTCACGTGACTGGAACAAGAATTATTTCGTCTATAGGAAAGAGAAACAACTTTACAAAAAGGAAAATGATTATGAATATTTATGTAGGAAACCTATCCTATGATGCAACAGATATAACGATTCGGGAGGCTTTTGAATCTTTCGGTCAGGTAACCTCAGCGAGAGTGATCAAAGATAAGTACAATGGCCAGTCCCGTGGGTTTGGTTTTGTAGAAATGCCTGCGCAGTCTCAGGCTCAAACGGCCATTAAAAGCCTTAACGGGAAGGAACTCCTCGGCAAACAGATCAGTGTGGATGAGGCCCATCCCGTAGTTTTATGCTTGGGTTGCGGGAAGGAGATTGTTCCCCCGGTTCCCCCGCCTGGTGGCAAAAAACTATTGTGTATGGAGTGCTTCAGGAAATAGAGAATATCTAAGGAACATGTTGAACCGGGCAGGTTTTATGGGAAGAATTTGCTGGTAAAAAAGAGGCAAGGGAAAGCCATCTTTGTTTCATTATTAAATCCCATTGATCCATAAAGGGGTCGAAGTTTCCCATTGTACAATTTGCGTGGGAAGATCAAAAGGTAAGATATGTCACGCTGACGCCAATGATCATTGAGGATAACATTCCCTTCCGAGAAATGTTTAAGGGGGGCTGCTGTCTCAATTTTCGTCACTGGAAGTCATTGAAGCCGGAAATGGAGAAGAGGTGTTCCGTGGAAAATTCTCTAAAAGAGAGTATATTAGAGTGAGACCTGACTGAATCAAATCAAACCGAAGGCGGTCAAGATGTTCGATCGCTCAAAGATGGTTGTTACGAGCCCGGAGGCTACACCCGAGTTCATCACTCATTGATTGCCATCCAAAAACCTCCCCTCTCCCTTCTTGGCGGGAGAATCCAATATGAGGGAGGGACCTTTTCCCCGCTCGGCAACAGAGGTAAAAAATGATTCATCTCTCCGCCTGGCTAAGACCCCCGCGATTTGCGGACGAGGAGAAGACCCGTCAGGCCTTTCTCCTTAACATTATCGTGTGGGTGCTCATCATCGTTCCCATTCCTTTCCTTGTTTATACTCAGCTTTTTTCCCCGGAAGCATGGAGGCGCGTGCTGACCCAGGTTCTCTCCGGCGAAGCGGTCAACGTGTTCTTGCTGGTTCTGCTTCGACGAGGGTACGTCCGCATTGCTTCCATCATCCAGATCGCGGCCTTTTGGGCCTTCTTCACAGCTACCGCGTGGACCGGGGCAGGGATTTACACCCAAGCCTACCAAATCGGGCAGGCACTGGTCATCTGCATTGCTGGGTTTCTCATCGGTGTGCATGGTGCCTTGATCATGGTGGGTGTATCTCTCCTGTCGGGTGGGCTCATGGTGGCTGCTGCGGATATGGGGTGGTGGTCATTCAATCCGCCCGACAAGGCTTTGACGGTCTGGGTGGTGAGTGCGGTCCTGTTTCCGGTCTTGGCCGTTGTTCAGTACCTGGCCGGAAGACTTCTTCGCACGGCCTTGGCCCAATCGCGAATGAGCAAGGCACAATATCGGAATCTTGTCCAACACATTCCCATGCGCATTTTCATCAAGGACTTGAATTCCGTGTATGTGTCCTGCAATCCGAACTACGCTCGTGACTTGGGCATTGAACCTGAGCAGATCGTCGGCAAAGATGATTTTGCTTTTTACGGCAGAGAACTCGCGGAAGGGTACCGTGCGGACGACCGTTCAGTTGTAGGTGGTGAGGCACCAAAAGAGGTAGAGGAGAAATATGTGGTTTCCGGTCGGGAGCTGTGGATACACACCATCAAGGTTCCATATCGCGATCATGAGGGTCATGTAGTCGGTGCGCTGGGTATTTTCGAGGATATCACGGATCGCAGGCGGGCGGAGGAAATGCTGAGGGGAAGTGAGGAGAGATTCCGCAGCCTCGTGGAAACGACCTCGGACTGGATCTGGGAGACGGACGCCGAAGACCGTTACACGTACGCGAGCCCTCAGAGCCGTCACCTGCTTGGTTACGAACCTGAGGAAATCGTTGGAAGGAAGCCTTTTGATCTCATGACGCCTGAAGAAGCGGAGCGCGTTTGGGCAGAGTTTGAACGCTCCCGTTCGGCGAAAAGGCCATTTCACAACCTGGAAAACGTGAACCTCCGCAAGGACGGACGCAAAGTGGTTTTGGAAACGAGTGGCGTTCCGCGACTGGATTCCCACGGGAACTTCCTCGGGTACCGCGGCATCGACCGCGACATCACCGAGCGCAAGCGGGCAGAAGAAATCCTGCGGGAATACAAAAAAGTCATCGAAAGTTCACAGGATATGATTGCCGTTGTCGACCGAAATTACAACTACTTAATAGTAAACAACGCATTCCTCAAATATCGGGGCGTGGGCAGCGAGCAGATTATCGGGCGCCCCGTATCGGAGGTCCTGGGGAAGGATGTTTTTGAAGAGCATATTAAGAAGAACTTGGATGCCTGCTTAAATGGTAAGGTGGTTCAATATGGGATGAAATACACGTATCCTGAATTGGGGAAAAGGGATTTATCGGTTTCCTACTTTCCCGTAGAAGGTCCCGAAGGGATCAATCGGGTAGCAAGTGTCATACGAGACATCACGGAGATGAGATGTATGGAAGAGAAGTTGCAAGAATCAGAGATGCGCCGCCACCTCAGTGCCCAAATCCTGATCGCCCAGGAGAACGAAAGGAGAATGATTGCTCATGAGATTCATGACGGCTTTGGGTCCCAGCTGGCGACCGTCAAATATAGGGTAGAGGACTTTCTCCGGGATATCGATAAGAATGGGATGGGAAAGCTGGGGGAATCCCTGGAGAGTGTTCTTCCCGTCCTTCAGGAGAGTCTCCTAGAGGTGCGAAGAATTCAGATGAATTTGCGACCGTCTATTCTCGATGATTTGGGTGTATTGCCCACGATTGAATGGTTTTGTCGGGAGTTTGAGGAAACTTATCCGAGTATCAGAATAGAGAAGGAGATCCTCGTAGAGGAAAACGATATATCTCCCTCTTTAAAGGTTGTGATTTACAGGACCTTGCAAGAGGCCATGAACAATATTGCGAAACATAGCGAGGCAGATCTTGCGTCTCTCTCTTTACTGAAAACCGAGGGGAAAGTGGAATTGCTCGTACAGGATAATGGCCGGGGGTTTGATCTGAAGAAAGCGACCGGCTCAGAGAATTCCAGACAAGGGTTTGGCCTTATAAGTATGAGAGAGCGAACTGAGCTTTCCGGCGGGTCATTCAGCATCGATTCGATCGAGGGAGAAGGAACGACCATTCGGGCATGGTGGCCCTTACTCGGGATTATTTGATCCTAAGAATCGCCTCTTTACGGAGGATCATTATCTGCTATCTATGTGCTGTTTCCGCCACATCGAAAAAGTTACGATATGGTATTCACCTGGGATACATGGGTAGGTGTACTCGCCAAATTTTGCGGTTAACCTGTTCCAAAAATCTCAAAAAGGAAATTTCATTTAATAAGCTGTGGTCATTTTCTGGCTTTCTTCGCTTAATACACCGCTTCAGACCGAAATCATCAGACCCAAGAATTCTCTGAATAATGTCTATTATTTTGAGAAATACAGTACTCTCATCCTGCGAAATACGGTCTTCAACGTATTTGATCTTTAAACCAGCTTTTGTAGAATAAAGTGATGAGGGAATGTCCTTCGTCAATTCAATCAGAGATCCCTTTGATCTCGAGTGGCACCCACAGCAAGAAAAATTAAAGGAGGGAAAGAATCATGAAAAAGATAATAGGTTGTTTGCTGCTCGTCATGTTTTCGTCAGGATCATTCATGGGATGTGCAATGGTGACTGCACCGGTTAATGGAGGGGTATACACCGACCTCAAGGCTCCCGTAACTGCGACTTCAAACACAGGGTCCGCCAAGGTTGGAACCGGGGAGTGCACGTCGATCCTGGGATGGTTTGCCACGGGGGATTGCAGTATCAGCGCGGCCATGAAAAATGGGAATATTACGAAAATTCA
>Ga0335084_10008010_pt1 | contig 10515 bp, 8 predicted proteins | sample Lox_Sample_44_FD_206721 | JGI IMG/M metagenome (GOLD analysis project Ga0335084, IMG submission 206721) | Soil microbial communities from Loxahatchee National Wildlife Refuge, Florida, United States - Lox_Sample_4.4 | ecosystem: Environmental > Terrestrial > Soil > Wetlands | place: USA: Florida... | reverse complement strand
GGGGGGGGGGGGGGCGTCGGTGGGGGCCGGGGGGGGGGGGTGGGGGGGGGGGTCCTTGGTGGGGGGGGGGGGGGGGGGGGGGCATGCGGACTCCGACGGGGGCGGCGCAAGGATAGCACCGGCCCGCCGCCGCGGGGCCACCCCGCTCGCCGCTAGTGGTCGAAATGGAACAGGACCGTCGACCGCCCCGCCTTGTGCGTCGCCTGCACCCGATCGGCGTACCGACGGAGCATGAAGCCGGCGAGCCGGCGCGCGCCTTCCTCGGACGCCATGATCTCCTCGTTCGAGGGCCGCACCTCGGGCAGCTCGAGCGGCGGACCGTCGTACGACACCTGCAGATCCAGGCTGAACTCGTCGAAGCTCGCCTCGATCTCGAGCGGGCCGGTGGCGACGCCGCTGTCGACGATCGTCTCGATCGATTGCGCGAGATCGAATCCCGCGCGGTCGATGACGTCACGGCGCGCGCCCCAGGCCGCGCCGTGGGTTTCCATGAAGGCCTCGATGGCAGCCGGATCGACGTGCTGCGGGTCGACGACGAGCTTCTGGGTCCGGCGCACGCCGAGCCGGAAGACGAGATTGAGGAGGAGCGCGGTCACGGTGCCGAGCACGAGCGAGCTACCGAAGAACGGCTGGGTCGCCGCCGGCAAGCCGTCGAAGAACGACGGGTAGAGCTCGATCGACATCGCGGCCATGAACGCGAGCCCGATCACGAACGTGCGCCGCGCGTCGAGCAGGCGCGAGGTGATGATCTGCAGGCCATTGATGAAGATGATCGCCGACGTGAACAGCGTCGCCGCACCGATGACCGGCGCCGGCATGATCAGGAACACGGCGCTCGCTTTCGGCATGAAGGCGAGAACGATGAAGATCGCGCCGATCGCGTAGCCGACCTGCCGGCTCGTCACCCCGGTCGCCGCGGCGAGGCCGACGCTGCTCGTATAGGTGCTCACGCCGTGAGCGCCGGACATCCCGGCCAGGATGTTGGTCACCCCGTTGGCGAGAGCGCCGCCGCTGATCGATCGCATGTCCGGCCGCACCCAGTCCGCGTCGTTGATCTTCTGGCAGATCGTGACGTCGCCGATGGTGCGCACGCAGTTTGCGAGCGCCGCGATCGCGAACGGGATGGCGAGGCTCGCGTGCCACGACCAGCCGTGCGCCGCGAACCCCGGCGGCGATACCAGCGGGGCGGCGTGCACCGTCCGCAGGTCGGCCGCGGTGAGCGCACCGTTCGCGATTGCGGCGGCATAGCCGACGCCCATCCCGATCAGCGCGCAGAAGATACGGGGTACGCCACGGCTCCACACGCTCAGGCCCACCATGGTGCCGAGGGTGACCGCGGCGACGATGAAGTGCGGCAGGTGCTCGGGCTGCGGCATGCCGATGCCGAGCAGGCTGCGGAACGCCAGGCTGCCGAGGGTCACCGCGATCAGCACGACGACGAGCCCGGAGACCTCCGGCGGCAGATAGGGCCGCAGCGGGCGCAGCAGGCGCGAGAGCGCGGCCTCGATCAGGCCCCCGAACGCGAGCATGCCGAATGCCAGCGAAATGCCGCCGGTCTTGACCGCGAGCAGCGACGGTCCGAGGTACGCCGCAGTGCACACCGGGGGGCACAGGTATCCGGCGCCGAGAGCGCCGCGCGGCAGGCTCTGCAGCACCGCCCCGAGCCCCAGGATCAGCATCGTCGCCGTGAGCACGTCGGAGGTCCGGTCGAGCGACAGCCCCGCTTCGCGGCTGAGGATGAGCGGGTACACCAGAACGATCGCGATAATTCCGACGTGCTGCAGGCCGCTCAGCACCGTCACGGCGAGAGGCGGGCGGTCCTCGACCGCATACGTGATGTGCGGGGGCTTTTTCAACTGGCGGCCATTCTACGATGGCCGCCGACCTATGGAGCGCCCCGCCGGAAAGCAGTACACTCCCGCGCGAGAACCGTCCGTGAAGCAGGCGCGCCACGGGATACAAGACGCTACAGGGCAGTCCGGGGAGCACCAGGTGGAAGTCAACGAAAGCAGCGACGGCGTCGTCACGATCGTTGCGGTCAAGGGGCGACTCGACAGCGTCACCGCCCCCACGCTCGGCGAGCGCTTGTCCGGCGCGCTCGCCGCCCCCAGCCGGCGCCTCCTGATCGAGCTCTCGCAGCTCGAGTACATCAGCAGCGCGGGCTTCCGGGTGCTCCTCCTCGCCGCGAAGCGTGCGGCCGAGACCGACGGGCAGATCGTGCTCGCCGGCGTTTCCGGCAAGGTGCGCCAGCTCTTCGACCTCGGCGGCTTCCTCGACCTCTTCAGGATCTGCGGTTCGCGCGACGAAGGAATCGCTGCGCTCCGCTGACGCACCGGGATCGTCGTCGCGGCCGCGGGGCTGCGCGCGGATGGCGCGCCCAAGACTGCAAAGAGGGGGACGGCAATGACTCGACGCAGGTTCATCGGCAAGACCGCCGCCGTGCTGGCGACCGCCGGCGCCGGTGTCGTGCATGCACCCTATGTCATCGCCCAGCCGAAGATCCGCTGGCGCATGCCCACGACCTGGCCGGCATCGCTCGACGTGCTCCAGGGGGCGGCGCAGCGCTTCGCGCGGATCGTCGAGGAGATGAGCGGCGGACGATTGACGATCGAGGTGGCGCCGGCCGGCCAGATCATGCCCGCGCTCGGCGTATTCGACGCGTGTTCGCAGGGCACGGTCGAATCGTTCATGGGCGCCTCGTACTACTGGGACAAGAAGGAGCCGGCGACGCAGTGGTTCTGCACCGTGCCGTTCGGCATGAATCCGCAGGGCATGCAGGCCTGGTACTTCGAGGGCGAGGGCCTCAAGCTCTGGGAGGAGACCTACGCGGCGTTCGGTCTCGTCCCGCGGCCGGCGGCCCCCGTCGCCCCGCAGATGGCCGGCTGGTTCCGGAAGAAGATGAACACCGTCGCCGACTTCAAGGGGCTGAAGATGCGCATGCCCGGGCTCGGCGGCCAGGTGGTGACCACGCTGGGGGGCACAGTGGTCCTGACGCCGGGCGGCGAGATCTTCGCCGCGCTCGAGCGCGGGGTGATCGACGCGTCCGAATGGATCGGGCCGCACGACGACCTCAGGCTCGGCCTCCAGAACACGGCGCGGTATTACTACTACCCCGGCTGGCACGAGCCGGGCACGACGCTCGAGTTCGGGTTCAACAAGAAGGCCTACGACGCGCTCCCGATCGAGCTCAAGCGGATCGTCGACCATGCCGCGGCTGCGACCTGGGCCTACACGATCCCCGAGTGGGAAGCGAAGAACGCGATCGCGCTCGAGACACTCCGGACCGAGTACAAGACCAAGGTCGAGATCCTCGCGCTGCCGGGTCCGATCCTCCGTGACCTGAGGAAGGTCTCGGCGGAGGTTGTCCGGCAGGAGGCGGACAAGTCGCCGATGGCGAAGCGGGTCTACGCCTCGTTCACGGCGTTCCAGGCGCGGGGCGCCGCGTGGGGCCAGTACTCGGAGGGAGCCTACCAGCGGCTCATCGCCGGCTGAAGGCGCGCCGCATGGCCGGACGCCGCACCGACCGGCACCGGACCCGCCGCGGGCTCGCGATCGCGCTCGTCGCCGCGCTCGCCGGCGCGACGCCGCTCGGCGCCGGCGCGCAACCGGCAGCGCGGGTGTACCGGATCGGTGTCCTCAACGAGGCGCTCGCCGCCAATCACCCGACGGTCGAGGGGCTCAAGGCGGGTCTGCGCGAGCTCGGCCTGGTGGAAGGACGCGACGTCGCGATCGAGATCCGGTTCACCCAGGGCGATCCCGACGCGATCCGGGACGGCGCCGCCGCCTTCGCCAAGGCCGGGGTCGACCTGATCTTCACGAGCAACGAGCTGCCGACGCGGTCGGCGATGGCGGCCACGTCGACCATCCCGATCGTCTTCACGCTGGTGGGCGATCCGGTCGCGGCGGGGATCGTGGCGAAGCTCGCCGCGCCACAGGGCAACGTCACCGGCATTTCCAGCCTCACACCCGAGCTGGCCGCGAAGCGCCTCGAGCTGCTGAAGACGCTCGCGCCCGCGTCGCGTCGCGTCTGGGCGCTTCACCAGACCGACGACCCGGTGGCTGCCGCGGTGGTGGCGAATGCGACCTCGGCTGCGGCGCAGCTCGATCTGCAGCTGCTCGCGCGACCGATCGGCACCAAGGAGGCCCTCGCGCGAGCGCTCAGGGAGATCCGCCCCGGCGACGCGGTGCTCGCACCCGATCGCGGCCGGTTCGACATCTCGGGCGCCGTGCTCGACCTCTCGCTCTCGGCGCGCGTCCCCGCCGTCTTTCCGGCGTCGTTCTACGTGGGCTACGGCGGGCTCGCCTCCTACGGCTCGGACTACTACGCCGAGGGGTTCCAGGCCGCGCGGCTCGTCGCACGCATCCTGGGCGGCACGCGCCCGCAGGCGCTCCCGGTCGAGGGCGCCGACAAGCTCGACCTGGCGGTCAACCTCAAGACCGCGGCCGCGCTCGGCATCACCGTGCCGCGGAAGATCCTGCTGCGCGCCGATACCCTGCGCCGCTGATCATGGCGACGGATCGTTCCCGCGGCAGGCTCTTCCGGAAGTATCTCGTCGTCTTTCTGCTGCTCGTCGGCGGGCTGCTCACGGTGGCGAGCGCGGTCGACCTCTACTTCTCGTACCGGGAGAACCAGCGCGCCCTGGTGAAGGTCGAGCGGGAGAAGGCCTTTGCCGCAGCCGAGGCGATCCAGCACTTCATCCAGGAGATCGAGCATCACGTGCGGAGCACGACGCGGGCGATCGCCGACGACCCGTCGGTGGCCGCGCCGCGCCGGCGCGACGCCGCCTACCGCGACACGCTCGCCAGCGCGCTCACCGAGCAGCGCGAGCTCGATTTCCTGCGGCTGCTGCGCAACGTTCCGGCGGTCACGGAGCTGCGCTACATCGACGTCGCCGGCAAGGAGCAGATCCGCGTGTCGCGGCTCGCGCTCGACGCGATCGGCAGCCGCGCGGATTTCGCGGACTCGCCGGCCTACAAGGGCGCGCGGTCGGGCAAGGCGTACTTCAGCCCGGTGTACTTCCGGAACGAGTCCGAGCCCTTCATGACGATGGCGGTGCCGGCGGATGCCGCGGCGTTCGAGGTCATCACCGCGGAGGTGAGCCTGCGCGCGATGTGGGACGTGGTGTCGCGCATCAAGGTCGGCAGCGTCGGCTTCGCCTACGTCGTCGACGCGCAGGGCCGGCTGATCGCGCACCCCGACCTCGCGCAGGTGCTCAAGGGGCGCGACCTGTCGGCGCTGCCGCAGGTGCGCGCGGCGTTGACCGAGCGGGGTTCCACGGGGGACGCGGACTCGGTCGTCACCGTCGCCACCGGCATCGGCGGCGGCGAGGTGCTCACGGCGCACGCCCCGATCGCGACGACCGGGTGGGTGGTGTTCATCGAGCAGCCGCTCGAGGAGGCATTCGCGCCGCTTCAGGCGACGCTCCTGCGCGGTGCGGTCATTCTCGGCGTCGGCTTGCTGGCGGCGATCCTCGCGAGCGTGCTGCTCGCGCGCGGGATGGTGGCGCCGATCCGGAAGCTGCGCACCGGGGCGGCGCGGATCGGCGCCGGCGACCTCGCGCACCGGATCGAGGTCCGCACCGGCGACGAGCTCGAGGCGCTCGGCGAGGAGTTCAACCGCACCGCTGCGCGGCTCCAGGAGTCGTACCGCGACCTCGAGAACAAGGTGGCGGCGCGAACCGAGGAGCTCTCGCGGTCGGTGGCGGAGCTGCAGGCGCTCGGGGCGGTCGGGCAGGCGGTCAACTCGACGCTGGATCTCCAGACGGTGCTCGTTACCATCGTCACGCACGCCGTCCGGCTGTCGCACGCGGACGCCGGCACCATCTACGTGTACGATCCGGCCGCCGAAGTCTTCGTGCCGCAGGCCAACGTCGGCCTGAGCGACGAGCTGGTGGCGGCCCTGCGGGACTCGCGAATCAAGCTGGGCGACACGGTCGTGGGCCGGTGCGCGGGGGAGCGGCGGCCGGTGCAGATCCCGGATCTCGACCGGGACCAGCATTACCGGCTCTTCGATCTCCTCCGCGGCGGCGGATTCCGCGCCCTGATCGGGATCCCCCTGCTGCGCGAGGATCGCGTGCTCGGCGCGCTCGTGATCCGCCGGCGCGACGCGGGCGAGTTTCCCCAGCCGGTCGTGCGGCTCCTCGAGACCTTCGCGGCGCAATCGGTGCTCGCGATCCAGAACGCGCGCCTGTTCCAGGAGATCCAGGAGAAGAGCCGGGAGCTCGAGGCCGCGAGCACGCACAAGTCGCAGTTCCTGGCGAACATGAGCCACGAGCTGCGCACGCCGCTCAACGCGATCATCGGCGTGAGCGAAATGCTGGTCGAGGACGCGCGCGAGGGCGCCGATCCGCACCTCGCCGAGCCGCCCGAGCGCATCCTGCGCGCCGGGCGGCACCTGCTCGCCCTGATCAACGACATCCTCGATCTCTCCAAGATCGAGGCCGGCAAGATGGAGCTCAACCTCGAGCTCTTCGCCGTCGAGCCGCTCGTCGAGGAGGTCGCCGCGACCGTGCAACCGCTCGCCGAGAAGAACGGGAACCAGCTGGTCGTGGCGTGCGCGGCCGACGTCGGGACGATGCGCACCGATCCGACGCGCGTGCGCCAGGCGCTGCTGAATCTGGCGGGGAATGCCGCGAAGTTCACGGCGAACGGGCGCGTCACGATCTCGGTCGCCCGGGCGGCGGAGGGCGGCCGGGACTGGATCGTGATGCGGGTCGCCGACACGGGCATCGGCATGACGTCCGAGCAGACCGGACGGCTGTTCGAGGAGTTCATCCAGGCCGACGCGTCGACGACGCGCAAGTACGGCGGCACCGGTCTCGGGCTGGCGATCAGCCGCCGGTTCTGCCGCATGATGGGCGGCGACATCACGGTGGAGAGCGAGCCGGGCCGCGGTTCGATCTTCACGATCCGCCTGCCCGCGCTCGCCGAGCAGGTGGCCGAGGCGGCGGCACGGCCGGCGCCGCCCCGGCCGCTCGCGCCGCCGCCCGCCGCGGTGCGCGACGCGGCGCACCCGCAGGTGCTCGTCGTCGACGACGACGCGACGGTCCGCGAACTCATGCAGCGCTTCCTCGAGCGCGAGGGATTCAGCGTGCTCACGGCGGCCGGCGGGCTCGAAGGCCTCGCCCGCGCCCGCGAGGCGCATCCGGCCGCGATCACGCTCGACGTGGTGATGCCGGACGTCGACGGCTGGACGGTCCTCGCGGCGCTGAAGGGCGATCCGACCCTCGCCGACATCCCGGTGATCCTGGCGACGATCGTCGACGAGAAGCAGCGCGGGCTTTCGCTCGGCGCCACCGACTACCTGGTGAAGCCGATCGACCGCGAGCGGCTGCTCGCGATCCTGCGGGAGCGGTGCGACCGCGTGGGTGGACGGGTGCTGGTGGTCGAGGACGACGATGCCACGCGCGCGACGGTGCGCGGCGCGCTCGAGCGCGCGGGCTGGCACGTGACCGAGGCGGCGAACGGTCGCATCGCGCTCGCCGAACTCGCTGCGGCGCGGCCCGACGTGCTCGTGCTCGACCTCATCATGCCGGAGATGGACGGCTTCGAGCTGCTCGCGGAAATGCGCAGCCGCGCGGAGTACCGGAACATCCCCGCAGTCGTGATGACCGCGATGAGCCTCACCGAGGAGGACCACCGGCGGCTGAACGGCGAGGTCGAGCGCGTGGTCCAGAAGCGCGGGCAGGCCCGCGACGAGCTGTTGCAGGAGATCGGCGAAGCGCTCGCGGCGAGCGTGCGCCGCCGGCATACCGAGAAAGCCGCGTGAAAGGGACCGCCCGATGAAGATCCTCTACGTCGAGGACAACGACGACAACGTCTTCGTGCTGAAGAACCGCCTCGAGCGCGCCGGCCACACGGTGCTCATCGCGCGCGACGGCGCGCAGGGGCTCGCGACCGCGCGCGCCGAGCGGCCCGATCTGGTCATCATGGACCTCAGCCTGCCGGTGCTCGACGGCTGGGAGGCGACGCGGCGGCTCAAGGCGGCGCCGGAAACCGCCCATATCCCGGTGCTCGCGCTGTCGGCGCACGCGATGACCGGGGATCGCGAGAAGGCGCTCGCGGCCGGCTGCAACGACTTCGACACCAAGCCGGTCGATTTCGCGCGGCTGCAGGGCAAGATCGACGCGCTCGTCGGCGGCGGCTAGCGAGGAAACACGATGCCGAAGGCGGCGTCTTTCCCGACTTCGGGGAGCCCGAGGGGCTGTGGCCCCTCGGGTCGTAGCGGCCGGTAGCGTCATGGCCGCGGCCGGCGCAACGCTCCTCGTCGTCGACGACAACGAGGACAACCGCTACACGCTCGGCGAGCGCCTGAAGCGGCTCGGGTACGCGAACGTCGCGTTCGCCACCAACGGGCGCGAGGCGCTGGCGGCGCTGCGCGCGCGAGCGTTCGACCTTATGCTGCTCGACGTGATGATGCCGGAGATGAACGGCTACGAGGTGCTCGAGCAACTCAAGGCCGACGAGCGCCTGCGCCACCTGCCGGTGATCATGATCTCGGCGGTGGACCAGGTCGAGAGCGTGATCCGCTGCGTCGAGCTCGGCGCCGAGGACTACCTGCAGAAGCCGTTCAACCCGACCCTGCTGCGCGCCCGCGTCGGCGCGAGCCTCGAGAAGAAGCGGCTGCGGGACGAGATCGTCGCGCACCTCGCGCGCGTCGAGCAGGAGCTCGCGACCGCGCGCGAGATCCAGCTCGGCATGGTGCCGGCCGAGTTCCCGCCGGCACCGCCGCCGGCGGTCCTCGACGTCCACGCGGCGCTGCACCCGGCGCGCGAGATCGGCGGCGACCTGTACGACTTCTTCTACAGCGATCCGCAGACGCTGTGCGTCGCGATCGCCGACGTCGCCGGCAAGGGCGCCCCGGCGGCGCTCTTCATGGCACGCACGAAGACGCTCGTGCGCATGGTCGCGACCCTCTTGCCGGGCGCGAGCGGCCCGCGACCGACCCCGGACGAGGTGGTCGCGCGCGTCAACACCGAGCTCTGCCGCGACAACGCGTCGCTGATCTTCGTGACGCTGTTCTTCGCAATGCTGGACCTCCCGAGCCGGACGCTCTCCTACTGCAACGCCGGGCACAACCTGCCGTACGTGATCGACGCCGCCGGTGCCGTCGCGCCGGTCGCCGAGGCGCGCGGCAAGCCGCTCGGCATCCGCCCGGGCTTCCCCTACGCCACGGCCGCCCGCACCCTCAACCCCGGGGATTGCCTGTACCTCTTTACCGACGGGATCACCGAGGCGACCGACGGGGAGGGGCGGCTCTTCGAGGAACCCAGGCTCGAAGAGAGCCTTCGTGCAACGGCCGGCGCGCCGGCGCGGGAGATCGTCGACGCGACGGTCGCACGCGTACGCGAGTTCGTCGGCGACACGCCGCAGTCGGACGACATCGCGGCGATGGCGATCCGGCTGGTGCGATGAAGCGGCCACAACGGGGCGCGAGCGCGATGGCTGGCCGCGATCCTCCGCTCGAACGCATCGAGATGGTGATCGCCAACCGGCCGGAGGAGCTGGCGCGGGTCACCGCGCGTCTGGACGATCTCGCGGCGCGGCGGGGCCTGCCGCCCGATGCGGTCGCGGACATGAACGTCGCGCTCGACGAGGTCCTGACGAACATCTTCAGCCACGCGTACGACGACGCCCGCGCGCACGAGATCCGGGTCGCCCTGGCCGTGTACCCGGGCGCGGTCCAGGCGGAGGTCGAGGACGACGGCCGGCCGTTCGACCCGCTCACCGCTGCGCCGCCGGACCGGACCGCGCCGCTCGCCGAGCGCGAGATCGGCGGCCTCGGCATCCATTTTGTGCGCAGCCTGCTCAGCGACGTGGCGTATCAGCGCATCGGCGACCGGAACCGGCTCGTGCTGACGAAAGCGCTCGTTGCCGGCCACGGCACCGGCGAGGGCGGGTCCGGGTGAGGCGCACCCTTCGGCAGCGGGCGACGAGCCGCTGCCGTTTCGACCGCTGACCGCCGGGTCGCGCTACCATCTGCAAAGCGTCCCGGCCGAACGGATCGAACGGAGGTAGCGATGGCAAAGTTCGTGATCTCGCCGCATTTCCGGCTGCAAGAATGGGTCGCGGAGGAGAAAGGCTACTTCCGCGACGAGGGCCTCGACTACGAGTTCCGCGACAACTGGGGCACCGGCGACGCGGCGCGGAAGCACACGACGCCCGACAAGTCGGGCGCGTACCAGAGCTTCGAGCAGGGCCGCGCCTGCGACGTGAGCGGCGCATGCCACTGGACGGTCAATGTCGCCGCCTCCTCCGGTCACGGCAAGCTCTACGCGGACGCGTACTCGGTCTCGCCCGCCGGCGTCTTCGTGCCGCCCGAGTCCGACGTCAGGACGCCGGCCGACCTGAGGAACGTGACGATCTCGGTCGGCTTCCAGTCCGGCAGCCACTACGCCACGATCCAGGCGCTCGAGCCGTACATGCCGCTCGAGGACATGAAGCTCTCGTTCGCCGACGGGCTGCTGTTCCGGCGGCTGGAGCTCCTGGTCGACCGCAAGGTGCCGGCGGCATCGC
>Ga0335084_10008009_pt1 | contig 10517 bp, 11 predicted proteins | sample Lox_Sample_44_FD_206721 | JGI IMG/M metagenome (GOLD analysis project Ga0335084, IMG submission 206721) | Soil microbial communities from Loxahatchee National Wildlife Refuge, Florida, United States - Lox_Sample_4.4 | ecosystem: Environmental > Terrestrial > Soil > Wetlands | place: USA... | reverse complement strand
TCTCGAGAGAAGTATTGCTGTCCGTGCCGCGAGACCAGCGTGAAGCGGCCTTGGCACTGGGCTCCACGCGTTGGGAATCGACCTGGAAGGTCGTTGTGCCTTTCGCAAAGACCGGTATTATGGGGTCCGTTTTCCTGGCGCTTGCACGAGCCCTCGGAGAGACGATGGCCGTAACCATGGTCATCGGGAACACTCCAAAGCTTGCCGCGTCTTTGTTCGCGCCTGGTTATTCCATTGCCGCGGTAATCGCCAACGAATTTACGGAAGCAACCGGCGACCTGTACCTGCAGGCGCTGATCGAACTTGGTCTGGTGTTGTTTCTGCTTACGTTCATCTTGAACGGGTTGGCGCGCCTTCTGATTATCGTTACGACGCAGAAGGGCAGCAAGGTGGCGAACTGATGAGTGCGCGGCTCCGCTGGCGAAAATTTCTCAGCAACTTCATGCTGACAATGACGGGCGTATGCGCCTTCGTTTCCGTCATCGTGCTTTTCCTGATTCTGGGCTACCTGCTCTTCAATGGTGGCAAATCCGTCAGCTGGGCGTTCTTCACGAAATTGCCCGTGCCGGTGGGAGAAACCGGTGGCGGAATGGCGAACGCCATCGTTGGCAGCGCCAAACTCCTCTTCGGAGCGTCGCTGTTCGGCGTGCCCGTCGGATTCTTTGGCGGGATTTATCTGGCGGAATTCAGCGGATCGAAAACCGCTGCGGTGGTGCGTTACGCCGCAGACTTGTTGAACGGCGTTCCTTCGATCGTCATCGGTATCTTCGCCTACAGCATGGTGGTGCTCCCGTTCAAGCACTTCTCCACATTTGCGGGGGCCTTCGCGCTCGGCCTGATGATGATCCCGATCACCCTGCGGAGCACAGAAGAGTTTCTGAACGGAGTGCCGCGCATGCTGCGCGAGGGCGCCATGGCACTGGGAGCGAGCAAATGGAAAACGATCACGACAGTTATCGTCCCGGCGGCGTACCGCGGAATTCTTACCGCAGTACTGCTGGCACTAGCCCGGGTGGCGGGGGAAGCGGCGCCTCTGCTGTTCACCGCGTTCGGGAATCGATTCTGGAGTCCGGGGTGGAACCAACCGACGGCCGCGCTGCCGGAAATGATCTTCCGTTACGCGACGTCGCCGTACGAGGACTGGCAACGGCAGGCGTGGGCGGCGGGACTGGTGCTGCTGGCCCTGATTCTCATCATCAATATCCTGGCGCGGACGATTCTGTCGCGAGGAATAGCCGTACCGAGGTCATAGCGATGGAATCTTCACCCAATCAGGGGATTTCCGTGAATGTCGCCGCGACGGCGGCATCGGCAACCTCGCGCGAGAGTGCCGGAACGATTCCGCTGCGGATGAAGGTTTCGAAGGTCAATTTCTATTACGGCCAGAAGCAGATCCTGTTCGACATCAATATGGCGATTGCCGATAAGCGCGTGACCGCGCTGATCGGTCCCTCCGGTTGCGGGAAATCGACCCTCCTCCGGACGTTGAACCGCATGCATGAGACCGTTTCAACCTCCCGTTTGGAAGGCGAGATTCTACTCGACCAGCAAAACATCCTCGCTCAGGATGTCACTTCCTTGCGCCGTCGCGTCGGGATGGTCTTCCAACGTCCCAATCCCTTTCCCAAGTCGATCTTTGACAACATCGCCTACGGCCCGAAGATCAACGGCATGAAAGGATCGTCCGCCGACATCGTGGAAAAGAGCCTCCGGCACGCGGCACTCTGGGACGAAGTGAAGGATCACCTGCACAAGTCCGCCTATGAACTCTCGGGCGGCCAGCAGCAGCGCCTCTGCATTGCCAGGGCACTGGCCGTTGAACCCGAAGTTCTCCTGCTCGACGAGCCATGCTCCGCTCTCGATCCCATCAGTACCGCCAAAATCGAGGAACTGCTGGTCGAATTGAAAAGCCTGACGACGATCGCCATCGTGACGCACAACATGCAGCAAGCCGCTCGCGTCAGCGACTTCACCGGGTTCTTCTTGACCGGGCAGATGATCGAGTTCAGCCCCACCGCTCAGTTGTTCACCACGCCAGGCGATCCGCGGACAGAGGCTTACATCACCGGGCGTTTTGGATGATGATCATTCGACTTTTGTATTTGACCGCGGGCGCAGACTGACTAAGATGCGAATGGGAAGGTCGCGATGGAACGTCATTTCGAAAAAGACCTGAACGAACTCAAAGAGCGGCTGCTGTGGATGGGCAGCCTCGCCGAACGCGCCGTGCATCAGGCCGTTCATGCCGTGCTGGACTCCGATGAACAGCTCGCCAAGCGCGTCCTGGACGAAGAGGACGCCATCAACGAACTCCAGCTCGAAATTGACGACCGCGTGGTGCAGCTCCTGGCGCTGCACCAGCTGATGGCTGCGGACTTGCGGTTCGTGCTGGCGGTCTCGCGGATCAACAACGACTTGGAACGGATCGGCGACCAGGCGGTCAACGTGGCGCAAGGCGCGTTGCGCATCCTTCGCCACCCGCGCGTGAAGCCCTACGTAGACCTGCCCCGCATGACGGAATTAGTCGAAGAACAGGTGCGCAACGCCCTGAACGCGGTGGTCCGCCGCGACGTGGAATTGGCACAGAAAGTCATGGCCGCCGACGATCAGGTCGACCACTACCGCGACCAGATCTTTCGCGAATTGCTCACTTACATGATGGGGGATTCCAGCCTGGTATTCCCCGCATTCGAGCTGATTCTCGTGGCCAAAAACCTCGAACGAATCGGCGATCACGCCACAAACATCGCCGAAGACGTCATCTATATCGTGCAGGGACTCGACATTCGCCATCCGTCGATCGACCGGCGTTAGTCGCGGCGTCTCCTTCGCCAAAGCAGAAGCACGAAAATGCCGCCGCTCAACAGGGAGGCTGCGTTGCCGATTTTTCGGTCGGCCGTGCGGGTAAACTGCACGTGAATCTCCGATGCCCCCGGTGCAATGGGAACCACCATCTGATTGAAATCGTCCATGCGCTCCGGCCGGATCGCCCGTCCGTTCACATTCACGTCAAAGGCCGGGTAGTTCAGCAACCGGAGAGCGACGCGGGCACTGGTCGGCGTGTTCACACGGATTCTCTTCGACTCCGTCGTCCACGTTTCGATCTCGATCGCGGCTTTTTGAGCGGCTTTCTCGCCTGAATCGACGGGCAGGACCTTCACCAGCGGGGCGTCCGCCGGAAGGGCGGAGTGATCGTCACCGAGCGGATCGTATTCATCGGTGCCATCAAAACCATGCTCGCTGACAAGGGCGTCTCTCTGGATTGACATTTCATCTTCGTCCCACCACGTATTGATCCCCAGAAAATAGGCGAGAGGGAGCGACAAGAACAGTAGCGCCGCGAACCACATCCAGCCGCGGCGTTTTTCGAGCACAAACCCGAGAAAGCAGCACGCAAGGACCGCCAATGCGGAGATCCATCGCCACGGAAACTGCACGAAACGAAGCTTCGGGAGAAGCTCCCAGAGCGGTGCTGACCAGCGGACCGTCAGAAAGGTGGCCACTGCCGCGAGAGCGAGAAGCGCCAAGGCGACGCGCCGATTCTCCTGGCCCGGCCGCGAAAACCGGCGAGAAGCAAGAGCCGCAACGGCTGCCAACAGGATGAGCGAGAGCGTGCAGATGGATGCAATCCAGTTGAACCAGGTATGCTCGACGTCGTCAATCGACGTGAAAAGGAAATTCTGTACGGGGAGTAGACCGCTGGAGAGGGCCTGGCCGATGTTGACCCAACGCTGCTCGTAAGCTGCGGGAACAATATAAAACGCGGCGAGCCCGAATCCGAGGAGCAGCGCAGCAAAGCAGCGCCCCGCAATGCGCGGCGAGCGTCGAGAAATCACCGTCCAAGCCATCAAGAAACTTGCCGAGTACGTAGCGATTACTGCGGCGGGCGCGTTGCAAAGCCACAGAGCGGCGAAAACGAGCGAGAAGAGTGGAAGCGCCGGACCGCGAGGCTCCGGGTCGTCGAAAAGTTCGCACAGTCGCAACGTCATCAGAAACAGTAGCGGCAGGAAAGCGCACGCAAGCTGTTCGGCGAAATCGCTTCGAATATAACTGAGCAAAAGCGCGTTGGGGTTCACCACGTAAAACGATGCGCCGAGGAGGGCGGCGCGGCGACAAACCAGCCGACGAAGCAGAGCGTACGCCGCAAGCCCCGCGAACGTCTGCACCAGGACGATGAAAGTCACGGGGATTGCGGCGTCCGGTACCACGAGACTGAGCGCCGCGCCGAGCATCCAGGAAAGTGGGGGATAGAAAATAAAGCGCGGTTCGCCGAATCCGTGATTGGTCCAGGCGGTCCAACGGGGATAGAGAATGCCCTGTTTCCATTGGTAAGCGGCGTCGAGCCAGGAAGGGGCATGGAATTCAAAGTCGTGACCCGAGGCAGTTCCGAACAAGAAGAACGGTGTAACGAGCAGCAATGAAAGCAGGAGGGAAAACAAAAATGGCGAGAGCCACTCCCGCCGAAAGGAAGTTGCTGCCGCGGCGGAATGGGGAGCCGTTCTCGTCATTGGACTTTTATCGAATTGTAATCAAAGGAGGAGGTCATTGGCGAATCGGCGGCGCCTGGAAACGGCGCAGCACGAGCCGGCGGCGGTCGCGCCTTACGCCGAAGGCTTATCCTTCAGGATTTCTCCAATTCGCGGCAGAGATAAATGATCTGGCCGACATGATGGTAGAGGTGAACTTCGCAGCGCAGAAAAGCGGCGTAACGCGTTGTGGCTTCGGGTTCGCGCTCGGCGGAATACGGCAACAGCCAATCAGACTCCGACTGGCGTTCTGCGGTGGCGGCCACCATCGCGATGGCTTCGTCGAACCGGCGAAGGACATCCACCTTCCGCGCGCGAGATGCATCCGTGAATTCCTGGTCGCGATCGCGGACGTAACCGCTGCCGGCAATCTGCGCCCCGATGTAGTAACTCAGGTTTCCGGTCACATGCAGAATCAGGTGGCCTACGCTGTTCCCGTACGTATTCGGGTTGCTCCAGAACCGCTCTTCCTTCAATGGATCGACCCATTTATGGAGCTGCGCCGCGCGTCCTCGGTACTCGCTGGCGAAGGTTGTGGAGATGAGCGAGGAAAGTTGGCTCATAGTTCGGCCTTCTGCACTTATTTCGCGGGAGCGGGCTTTTCGTTCTTGTAAACCACGCCTTCCTTCATCACAAAAAACACATGCTCCGTCTGACGGATGTTTTGCAGGGGATCCCCGGGTACGGCGACGACATCCGCCAGTTTGTTCGTCTCTAGCGTCCCGACGCGGTCGGCGATTCCAAGCAGTTGAGCATCCGCCGAAGTGCCAGCCTTCAGCGCGGCGACCGGTTTCATCCCCAGATCGACCATCTGGTGAAACTCTTCGGAATTCCGGCCGTGCGGATAGACGCCCGCATCGGTACCCAGACCGATGTTCACGCCCTTGGCGATCGCGCGCTGAAACGTGCTATGCATCGCGCCGATGGCGGCATGAGCCTTCGTGGCGATGGCGGGCGGCACATAAACATTCTTATCGAACCGTTCTTGCAGGCCCTGGGCGGCCATCAGCGTCGGCACGAGATACGTGCCGCGCTGTTTCATCATGTCCAGGGCTTCGTCATCCAGAAAGCTTCCGTGCTCGATCGAATCGATGCCCGCCCGGATGGCGCGCTTGGCCGCTTCGGCCCCGTGCGCGTGGGCCGCGGTTTTGCGGCGCAGTGCATGCGCCTCGTCGACGATGGCGTTCAGCTCCTCCTGTGTAAGTTGCGGCGTGTCGACGTCGTCAGTTGGGGACAGCACTCCGCCGGACGCGCAGACTTTGATCATGTCGGCGCCGTACTTGTGATCGAGTCGGACGGCGTAGCGCGCCTGGTCGGGACCGTTGATCACTCCATCGCTCGGTCCGGATTCGCGTCCAAAGACACCTGCGCGGAACCCGTCCTGCTCATCGCAATGCCCGCCCGTGGCGCCGAGCGCGTGCACGGTCACGAGCATGCGCGGACCGGGGACGATTCCGTCACGAATGGCATTGCGCAGGCCGACGTCGATATAGTCGCGGGAGCCCACATCGCGAACGGTGGTAAATCCCGCCATCAATGTGACGCGGGCGTTCACCGTGGCATCCAGCGCCAGTTCGGGAATCGTTTTCCGCAAGCTGTCCAACTCGCTGCGGTTGTAATCCTCCGAATAAGGAAACGAGAGGTGCGTGTGGGCGTCGATGAAACCGGGGAGCAGGGTCGCGTCGCCCAGGTCGATCACCTCGGCCCCGGCAGGAATCTCGGCGCTGGGACCGACTCCAACGATCTTGCCCCCGGTGACGATCACTAGCCCTGGCGTTACCAGCGCATCGGCCTTACCATCGAACAGACGAGCCGCTTTCAAGACATACGTCTTGTCAGCTGGTTTCTGTGCCTGTCCGTCATTCCGCGCCCCGCAGAGTAGTGCGATCAGCAGTACGAACACGAATCTCCGAACCATGGAAAGCTCCCTGTGTTTTTCATTTGAGTCGAAGGCCGACTCTATCGTGACTGGCGAAAATGTCAAGGAGAGCCGGACCGAGGAACGCCGGTGAGCGCGGTACCCGCAATTCGTATCCACAAATGCAATGACGCACCCGAACGGCCAAGCGGGCAATTCGTTCTCTATTGGATGATCGCCAGCCGCCGCCTTCGCTATAACTTCGCGCTCGACCGCGCGGTGGAGCATTGCCGCGCGCTACGGAAGCCGTTGGTGGTATTTGAAGCGGTGCGCGCCGACTATCTGTGGGCGAGCGATCGCATTCACCGATTCATTGTTGAGGGGATGGCAGACAACCAAACCGTTTGCGAACGGCGCGGCATCCGCTATCTGGCCTACGTTGAACCGGCTCCGGGTGCGGGCAAGGGGTTACTCGCGGCCCTCGCCCGGGATGCGTGCATCGTGGTGACCGACGACTTTCCAGGGTTCTTTCTGCCGCGAATGGTCATGAACGCCGCGAAGCGCGTCGGAGTTTCGCTGGAAACGGTGGATTCCAACGGGCTGTTGCCGCTGCGCGCGGCCCGCCAGGTATATCTCAGGGCGTTTGATTTCCGGCGATTCCTCCAGAGAGAGCTGCCAAACCATCTGGCCGGCTTCCCGGTAGCCGAGCCGCTCCGCCGCATGGCAACGGGTCCCGCAGCGCAGATCGCCAGGGAAACCCTCAAGCGATGGCCCATGGCTTCGCCGGAGATGTTGCGTGGAGAAGCGGACTCTCTCTCGGCGCTGCCAATCGATCACAGCGTGCCGCCATCTACAATTTACGGCGGACCCGCAGCGGCCTCGAAGAGGATGACGGCGTTCCTCGGGAACGAATTACCGCGCTACAGCGAACAGAGGAGCGAGCCCGAAGCTGATGCGGGCAGCGGATTCTCTCCCTACCTGCACTTCGGCCATCTTTCAGTGCATGAAATATTCGCCGGACTGGCGGCCAAAGAAAACTGGCGCCCCGAAAAGTTGTCGCTGAGAGGGAATGGAAGCAAGGAAGGCTGGTGGAACATGAGCCCGGCCGCCGAAAGTTTCCTCGACGAACTGGTGACATGGCGCGAAGCCGGTTACAATTTCGCGTTCCGCCGCCAGGACTACGACCGCTACGAGTCCTTGCCGGAATGGGCCCGGAAAACCCTGGCGCAGCACGCAAAGGACGAGCGCGCATATCTTTACACGGTGGAAGAATTCGAGTCAGCGAAGACGCACGACGCGCTGTGGAACGCGGCGCAAACCCAACTGGTGCGAGAAGGCCGCATCCACAACTATCTGCGCATGCTGTGGGGAAAGAAGATCCTCGAATGGGCGCGGACTCCAGCGGAAGCGGCGCGAATTATGATTCACCTGAACAACAAGTACGCGCTGGATGGCCGCGATCCGAACTCGTACAGCGGAATTTTCTGGGTCCTGGGGCGGTATGACCGTCCGTGGGCGCCGGAGCGGGCGGTGTTTGGCAGGGTCCGCTATATGAGTTCGGAAAACACTGCGCGAAAATTCAGGGTGAAAAAGTACATCGAAAAGTACGCTCCGGGGGAACCAGGCCAGGGAGAGCTGGGATTCTAGGGGAGCAGAAGCGCTTGCGTCCGATCGCCAGTCTGGCAGAGGATGGGGGCGTATCGAGGATGATGGAAGCAGCTGAGCGGGGAGCGAGACGATGTGGAACCGTGCGTGTCCTTTGTGCTTTACGAAAATGCCGCGAGCGGTGGTGCTGAGCAAGTCGGAGGAACTGGCCTGCCCCTCGTGCCACGCGCCACTGGAATTGTCGCGACCGAGCCGGGTGCTGGATGCGGCCGTTGGTTTGGCGGCGGGTTTCGCGGCGGTGTCAGCAATTGCGGCGCTGCGGTTGCCGGGGGCGTGGGCTCTGGAGTTGGCGGCAGCCGTACTGGCGTACGGGGCAGCCTCGGCGACGCTGCTGGCGGGGCTTGCGGATTTAACGGTACGGCCGAAGGAAGCGGCTCTTCCACAAACCCACAAGTAACGGCACGTTGGTACTATTGACCCCTTGGCGGGGCACTCCGAGACTGCTCAGAGTGGCAGCCTATTCGCACTATCTGGACGCAACGGTGATTGTGCAATACCGTTTAGGGGAAGTTGTGCTGTCGGCGAGCGGCGTGTTCGTGGGCGATTCCGGCCGGTCGATTTTTCTGGAACAACATCTGGAACAGCATGGAAGGCAGAAATATTTCCGCTGGGAAATTCCCTACGGGCACATCCACTCGATCCACATGCGCGGAGAAGTGGAACCGCAAAGCGGGACTCCCGCGGCACCAAAGGAAGCGAAGCCGCAGGCCAGGGCTGCCGCCGCGAGCGCGGGCGACGCGAGGGCAGGATCGAGCCCGCTGATGCCGCTGGCGCGACCGCCGGAGACTGCGTGACCCCGAGCCCCCCTCCCCGGCTGCGGTACGGTACGGAGCCGGAAACTACGGAAACAAAAGGCGTTGGCCGACGCGGCGTACCGTACGGTGCAGAAGATTGCAGCACGGCGCACCGATTAGGCTTGGGGCGCGGTTGCAGTTTGCAGTGTGGTCATTCCCCCCTCCCCCTGTAAAAATGGAAATGGTGGGAAGCAAAGGAGTTAGTCTGGAAACAACTGCAAATTTTCAGACGGCCCCGGCTGAGGCAAAGGATTCAGTTTTCAAAGAGCGGAGGGCCTAAGAGGGCCCGGTGACACGTCCAGCGCATCACATATACAAGTAGTTAGTTTACCATAAAATAATAGAAAATCAAGAGAAAAGGGGGAGTCGCCGTTTTGTGGCGCGTGCCAGTCGCCCATCCTTCGTGAAGGCGAGTCTACGCGGCGCCTGCCTCGCATACGCCACAACAGACAGGGCTCGTTTTTGTCGAGCAGAAATGGAGGGTGCGGAACTGCTGCAAGACCGACCAGCAGAATACCTGGCATTCTTGTTGCTTCGGAGGAATGATTCGTACGATCCGGCGCTCTACAGCGCCCGTTGCGGGGTGACGTGTCACCACCCCCTCCCGGCGCGAATGCGCCGTCACTCCGGGCGCTCCCCGACGCTGCCGTTCCCAGCCGTGTAATACACTCGGTCCGAGCCATGTTTTGCCCGAAATGCAAGGTCGAGTACCGCCCTGGGTTCACACGCTGCGCCGATTGCGATGTGGACCTGGTAGAGGGCCTTTCTCTATCCGATAACGGGACAAAGAATGGGACCCCAGATGGGAACCTGGCGACCGTAAAGAGGGTCTGGTCTGGGAAGGATGAAGAAAGGTGTGTCTCCTTGTGTGAACGACTGAGGCGGGCCGGGATACCCTTCAAGGTGGACCAGCGTAAGCGCCAGTATCTCCTCGGCGTGGACAGGCATTACGGGATCGGAGTGCCGCCGGAGTTCTTCGACGAGGCCAGAGAAGTCATCATCAAGGGGCACCTCGGCCCCAAGTCACGGAAATGAAAGCTAGCCGAGCGCCGATCGCATAGGCGGTCGCGGTGTAGAAGGGTTGTGTAATGAGAACCTGGTCGAAGCAGCGGTCTGTCATCCGGCAGCCCCAACCGAAATAGTGTGTTAGCCAAGACTGGCTGGTCCCAGACCAAAGCAGTGAGGAAGTGATGTGGGGTGTGAGAGTTGGAATTGCAACCACCGCGTAGCACAAGAGCAACGCGGGAAGTATCCAGACCCAAATCATTGCCCGATGTCCGAGGCGACGAGCCAAGAGCCATCCGAAACAAAATCCCGTGATTGTCTGTACCGGAAAATATGGTTTGTACGCGAATATCTGATACCAGGCATGTTCGGGAAACTGCAATGGTATCGCGCGCACCACTTCCAACAAGGAAGCGGCAAGTGATGTCACAAGAATTCCGATTCCAGCCGTGCTGATGACCTGATGCATCAGGAAAATCCGCACGGCCTTTGCCGGAGAATTCGCCGAAACTTTGTGTGGTCGCTGCGCGCTCACACTTGCCCGAAAGTCCTTCACTGTGAAGATGCGTTCTGCATGCAAGCCTGCTGGTTGCCCACAAGAGCGGCACCCCCAGCTCCGGCATTCATTGTCTTGGCACCCTGCTTCCCCGATTTATTCATCTCGGGTGG
>Ga0335084_10008007_pt1 | contig 10519 bp, 10 predicted proteins | sample Lox_Sample_44_FD_206721 | JGI IMG/M metagenome (GOLD analysis project Ga0335084, IMG submission 206721) | Soil microbial communities from Loxahatchee National Wildlife Refuge, Florida, United States - Lox_Sample_4.4 | ecosystem: Environmental > Terrestrial > Soil > Wetlands | place: USA... | reverse complement strand
TGCCGGACGGGAGAGGCGAGCTGCGCTCCGGCTACTTCTGGGCGGAGACCGAGGCGGCCGGCGACAACGCGCGCACCGGAGGCAAGCCGCCCTCCTTCCTCCGCGCGGTGCGAGAGCTGCAGGAATGGATCAAGTCGCGCTACCGCAAGAGCTCCCCGGTGGGCGGGCTCAGCTACTTCGTCGGGCCTGCCTGCGCCCGGGCCGGGATTCCTTTGCGGGAGGAGGGGCGCAAGGGGGAGAGGGTTCGCGTCCACCGGTGAAGAGCCGGGCGGCGCCGGCCGGGTCCGCTCGCGCTAGGTCGCGACCGACGGGTACAGCCCTGCGGCGATGGCGACGAACACCAGCAGCGCGAGCACCTGCACGCCGAAGTCGGCGGCCAGTCCGAAGGCGCTCGCGCCTCCTTGCACCATCAACGCCCGGAGCGCGTCCACGAGATAGGTGAGCGGGTTGGCGCGCGCCACCGCCTGCAGCCAGCCCGGCATCATCTCCAGGGGATAGATGGCGTTGCTGGCGAAGAAGAGGGGCATGGTCAGCACCTGCCCGATTCCCATGAAGCGCTCGCGCGTCTTCACGATGCACGCGATCACCAGCGAGAAGGTGGCGAACGCCGCGGCTCCCAGCGAAACCGCAACCAGGACTCCCGCGATCGCCAGGGGGTCCGCACGCACGCGCACGCCGAGGAGCAGCGCCACCAGGTAGATGATCACGGTCTGCGAGAGCCCGCGAACGGCGGCGGATGCCGCCTTCCCCAGCACCAGCGCGCTGCGGAATGCCGGGCTGACCAGCATCTTGTGGACGATGCCCAGATCGCGCTCCCAGATGATGGCGATGCCGTAGAAGATGGCGGTGAAGAGGACGCTCTGCGCCAGGACGCCGGGCGCCATGAAGTCGAGGTACCGCAGCGATCCGGTGGGGATGGCGCGCACGCGCGTGAACACCTGGCCGAACACCAGCAGCCAGAGGATCGGCTGCACCGACCTGGTGAACACCTCGGTGGGATCCCGCCGCAGCTTGAGCAGCTCCGCCCGGGCGATGGCGGCGACCTGCGGGCCGAAGCCGATCAGGTCACTCCAGACGGCGCGCGGTGTCGCGGACGCGAGCGACCTCACGGTATGTCCCTCCTTCCTCGAGCAGCCCGCCGGTGTGCTGGACGAAGACGTCGTCCATCGTCGCCGCCGGGCCCGCCGCCGCCTTGAGCGCCTGGGGCGCGCCGGTCACGATCAGGCGCCCCGCGTGCATGATCGCCACCTCGTCGCACAAGGCATCCGCCTCCTCCATGTCGTGCGTCGTCAAGAGGACGCTGGTGCCGAACCGGGAGCGCAATTCGCGGAGCCGCTCCCAGACCGCGTGCCGGGCCCGGGGGTCGAGGCCGACGGTGGGCTCGTCGAGGAAGAGCAAGGGCGGATGGTGGAGCATCGCCTGCGCGATCTCCAGCCGGCGGATCATGCCGCCGGAATAGGTGCGCACCAGGCGCGAGGCCACCTCCGCCAGCCCCATGAAGCCGAGCACCTCGGCGATCCGGGGCGCTCGCTCGTTGCGGGGAATGGCGTAGAGGCTCGCGGACAAGTCGAGGTTCTCGCGTCCGGTGAGCCCCGCGTCCGCCGACACCAGCTGGGGCACGTAACCGATGTGGCGCCGGACTTCCCGCGCCTGGCGCAGGATGTCGAACCCGGCGACGAGCGCCTTGCCGGACGTGGGGGGCAGCAGGGTGATGAGCATCTTGATGGTCGTGCTCTTCCCGGCGCCGTTCGATCCGAGAAGCCCGAAGAAAGCGCCGCGCCGGATGCGCAGGTCGAGACGGTCGACGGCGAGGAGGGAGTCGAATCGCCGGGTCAGGCCCGCGGCGAAGATGGCCACCGTGCCGTTGGCCGCCGGGGCGGCAAGGAGCGCTCTCTTGTCGGCGGCCATGGCGGAGAACCTAACCGGCGCGCCGATTCCCGGCATCCGCCCCACGCCGGGTCCGTGTGCTACGGTGGCTGGCAGAGGGAGGCGCGATGTCCGACCCGACGCGGAGCGCGGCGCACCTGCGCGGCGTGGCCTGCCTGGCGTTCGAGGCCACGGTGGGGCTCACCGGCCTGGTCGAGGCGATGCACCACAACATCTCCCGCAAGCCGTGGATCCTCGGCAAGGCGGAACCCGGGCCCGCGCGCGGCGTGACGGGCTTCGTCTACGGAACCGTCCGCGGCGTGATGCGTCTCGCGGGCTCCGCCCTCGACCTGGCCCTGCGGCAGCTCGAGCCGCCCCTCGGGCCCGACGCTCCGTCGCCGGCGCGGGAGGCGGCCCTGGCGGCGCTCAACGGCGTCGTCGGCGATCACCTGCTCGCGACCGGCAATCCGCTCGCCACCCGCATGCACCTGCGCTGCTCGGGCGTCCCTTTGGACCCGGATCGCCCCGCCGCCCTCGTGCCGCGGCCCGGACGAAGGATCCTCGTCCTCGTGCACGGCCTGTGCATGAACGATCGGGGATGGCAGCGGCAAGGCGAGGACCGCGCCGTGAAGCTGGCGCGAGATCTCGGGTACACGCCCCTGCATCTCGTCTACAACACGGGCCTCCACGTCTCGCGCAACGGCCGGCAGCTCGCCGGCGCGCTCGAGGCGCTGGTCGCCCGCTGGCCGGTGCCGGTGCGCGAGATCGCCTTCGTGGCGCACAGCATGGGCGGGCTGGTCGCGCGCAGCGCCTGCCACTACGGAACGGCCGCGGGGCATTCCTGGCGGGAGCGGCTGCGCACGATGGTGTTCCTCGGCACGCCGCACCAGGGCGCCGCGCTGGAGCGCGCCGGCAACTGGATCACCGCCGCCATGGACCTGAGCCCGTACGTCGGGCCCCTCACCGCCCTGGGCAAGATCCGCAGCGAGGGCATCACCGACTTGCGCCACGGGTCCCTGCTCGACGAGCACTGGGAAGGACGCGACCGCTTCGGGACCGCGGATCCTCCGCGGATCCCCGTGCCCCTGCCCTCCGGCGTCGACTGCTACGCGGTCGCCGGAACGCTCGCCGGCCGGCGCGACTGCGGCGCGATCGTCGGCGACGGCCTGGTGGCGGTCGGGAGCGCGCTGGGACGGCACCACGATCCGGCGCTGGATCTGCGTTTCCCCGCGGCGCGCCGCTGGGTGGGCGAAGGAATCGGGCACCTGGATCTGCTGGGCCGGCCGGAGGTGTTCGAGCGCTTGCAGCAGTGGATGTCGCGACCCCGTTGAACCGGCAGGCTAGGCGGCCCGGACCAGCTCCGCATAGAAGCGGATGGCCGCGTGCGTCGCTTTCTCGAAGTCCCCCAGGTGCAAGCTCTCGTTCTCCGAGTGCGCATTCGTGTACGGGTCTTCCACCCCGATGAGCAGCGCCGGCGCTCCTCCCAGCTCCCGTGAGAACGGGTCGACGAAGGGAATGGATCCCCCGCACCCGATGCTCACCGGCTCCTTCCCGTACCCGTCGCGCAGCGCCTTGCGGGCAGCGCGGAAAGCGGGCGCGTCGCCCTTGGTGTACCACCAGCCCCCTTCGCCCTCCGGCGTGACTTCCACCGTCACCCCCCAGGGCGGGTCCTTCTTCAGGGCGGCAATCAGCTTCTCCCCCACCTCCTTCACGTCCATGTCGGGCACGGTGCGGATGCCCACCCGGGCCCAGGCGCTCTCGCAGATGATGTTGCGCGCGTCGCGCCGCGAGCTGGCCTGGATGGCGTTCACCGCGATCGAAGGCTGCCGCCAGTTCATCTCCCAGGGTGGGCGCCCGCCGAGGAGCTTCGTCCCGGGGAGCATCCCCGCCTGCTTGCGGAAGAGCGCGTCGTCGCTGGGGAGGGCGGCGATGGACTGCTTCTCTTCCGCGGCGAGGGGGCGGACCTTGTCGTAGATGCCGGGCAGGTTGATGCTGCCGTCGTCGTTCACCAGCCGGGCGAGGATGCGGCTCAGGGCCAGAACCGGGTCGGGCACCGGGCCGCCCCACATCCCGCTGTGCACCGGCTGCTTCAACGCCTTCACCTCCACCTGCACGGTCACCAGCCCGCGCAGGGCGGTGGTGATGGAGGGGAGCCCGGTGTCGAAGTTGGCCGTATCGGTGAGCACGATGGCGTCGGCCTGGACCAGGTCGCGGTGCTTCTTGAGGAAGGCGGGCAAGGAGCCGGAGCCCGCTTCCTCCTCCCCCTCGACGATCATCTTCACGTTCACCGGCAACGACCCGTGCGCCTTCAGCCAGGAGTCGATGGCCGCGATGTGCACCAGGATGCCCGCCTTGTCGTCCGCCGCCCCCCTGGCGTAGAGGCGGCCGTCCCGCTCCACCGGCTCGAAAGGATCGGGCTGGTTCCACTTCTCCTTCTCGCCCGTGGGCTGCACGTCGTGGTGCGCGTAGAGCAGCAGGGTGGGCCGCCCCTTGGCCTGCGTCCACTCGCCGTAGGCATAGGGATGCGCCCCGGGCATCTCCAGCATCTGCACGTTCTGCAGGCCCTTGCGGCGCATCAGGTCGCAGGTGGCTTCGCAGCTCTTGCGCACCTCTTGCCGATCGAAGCCCTCGAAAGAGACGCTGGGGATGCGCACCAGCCTCTTCAGCTCTTCCAGGTACTCCGCCTGGTGGGCGGCATGGTGGGCGAGGGCCTTCTCGATCGCCTTGTCGTCGACAGGAGCTGGAGTGGTCATGGCGGCGGACCCTAGATCAGCGCGCGGCCCGGCGCTACCGTAGCCGGGTGTCCAAGGCCTTCACCAACGAGGACGCGCCCGCGCCGGAGGTGGTGGTGCCCGCGCGGCCCAAGGTCCCTCCCCCACAAACCGCGCCCATCGAGCAGCTTCGCGGGGAAGGGAAGGCGCGCCTGGGGGCGCGGGTGACGCTGGAGGACGCGGACGGGCGGAAGGTCGAGGTCCTGCTGGTCACCGCCGACAAGGTGGACCCGGCGCACGGCGCGGTCAGCGTGGAGTCGCCGATGGGGCGGGCGCTTCTGGGAAAGGCCGCGGGCGACGAGGTGACGGTGGACCGGCCGCGCGGGCCGCTGGAGTACACCGTGGTTTCCGTGACGTTCTAGGGAACGGAGTCCAGCTCGTCGAGCGACTCGGAAATGGCGGAGGCCATGGCGGGGAGATCGCGGGCGGCATCGGCGTCGCCGATCAGGCCGGCGCCCACCTGCCCGTTGTAGCTGAGCAGCGCGATCCCCAGCGACTGCTGCGCGGCCAGGGGTACTTGAGGGAAGCAGCGGAGCATCTGCCGGCCGAGCAGGTAGAGGGGAAACTGCGGCCCGGGAACGTTGGTCACCACCAGGTTGAACATCCGGGAGACCGCCTGCAGGCGGGAGGCCTGGGCGAGAAGCTGGGGCGGGGCGAAATCGCCCAGGCGGGAGAGCGCGTGCGCTCCTACCGCCGAGCCGCTCTTCTTCACCACCATCATCGCCTCGCGCACCTTGTGCAACCGCGCCAGCGGGTCCGCCTCCGTCACCGGCAGGGTGCAGAACACCGCGGAGATCTGGTTGCCGTAGGTGCCCCGCGCCCTGCGCGAGCGCATGCTCACCGGAACCAGCACCCGCAGGTCGGCCTCGGGCAGCGCGCCGCGGGCGCCCAGCCAGCGGCGCAGCGCCCCGGCCACCGTGGCCAGCACGATGTCGTTCACCGTCCCTCCCCGGGCGGCGCGCACCTGCTTCAGCTTGGGGAGGGGAAGATCCACCATCTCGAAGCGCCGGTGGGGCCCGATGGGAACGTTGAGGGGGGAGAGCGGCGCCCGCCCCATGGAGACCACGTCCATCACCGGCTTGAGCCCGCTGAACACCTCGGTGAGGAGCTTCACTGCCTCGCTGTTCGGCTCCAGCGCCTGCCGGGCCATGCGCAGCGGGTGCGAGAACTGCTCCTTGATCGATTCCACCAACAGGTCGGTGAGCCTGGGCGCCGGGCGGGGCCGCCAGGCGGGCGGCGCGGGCGGCGGCTCGGGCCGGGGCTCCCGCTCCATCAGCACCGTGGCCAGGTCCACCCCCGAGACGCCGTCCACCATGCAGTGGTGCGTCTTGCTGACGATGGCGAATCGCGAATCCCCCAGCCCCTCCACCAGCCACAGCTCCCAGAGTGGCTTCTCCCGGTCCAGCGCCTGGGAGAAGAGGCGGCCCACCAGCTTCTTCAGCTCCTCCTCGCCGCCCGGGGCGGGCAGGGCGGTGTGGCGCACGTGGTACTCGAGGTCGAACTGCGACTCGTCGATCCACACCGGCCGCCCCTGCTTGAGGGGCACGAACATCACCCGCTGCCGGTAGCGCGGCACCCGTTCCAGGCGGGTCTCGACCAGGGCCAGCAGATCGCGGTAGGGCGGCGCCGGCCCCTCGAAGATGCCCACCGCTCCCACGTGCATGTGCGCGCTGCGGTCCTCCAGCTCGAGGAAGAGGGAGTCCAGGCTGGTGAGGCGCTCGTACCAGGGGTCCATGCCAGGGCCAGCATACTTGCCCGACGCTCCACTTGCGTACGGGCGCATCCCGATGCATTTAGCAGCGCTCCATGCCTTCCGCACCCCGTCCGGGCGCCGGCCGCCCCATGACGCTGACGCAGAAGATCCTGGCGGCGCACGCGCGCAACCTGCCGCGGCCCTGGGTGCAGGCGGGAGACGTCCTCCAGGTGGCGGTGGACTGGACCATCGCCAGCGAGCTGGCCTGGAACGGCATGGAGCGCACCTACTCCAGCCTCGGCCGCCCGAAGCTGCACGACAAGGATCGCTTCTTCCTCGCCGTCGATCACACCGTCGACCCGGTCACCCTGGCCACCGACCAGCGGACGCTGAAGCTGGTGCAGCTCTCCCGCGACTTCGCCAGGGAGAGCGGCATCCGGCACTTCTACGACGCCAACCAGACCATCCTCCACACCCGCTTCTACCGGGACCTGGTGCGGCCGGGCGAGGTGGTGCTGGGGGCGGACAGCCACACTTCCTCGCACGGAGGGCTGGGAGCGGTGGCCATCGGGCTGGGCGGGGCGGACATCGTGGTGGCGATGGTGCTGGGCAGCTCGTGGATCCAGGTGCCGGAGGCGATCGCGGTGGAGTACCGGGGTGCGCTCCCCTTCGGGGTGGCGGGCAAGGACGTGATCCTCCGCACCCTGGGCCTTCTGGGCCGCAACACGGTGGCCATGGAGCGCTCGGTCGAATACCGCGGAGAGGGGGTGCGGCAGCTCTCCACCGACTCCCGCTTCGCCATCGCCAACATGACCGCCGAGTTCGGCGGGCTGAACGGCATCTTCGAGGCGGACGAGGCGACCGCCGCCTGGCTGGCCGGGCGTGCCGACGCGGACGATCCCCAGGCGCTGCGGCCGCTGCGCACCTTCCGGGCCGATCCGGACGCGCCCTATGCGGAGAAGTACGAGGTGGACCTGGCAGGGCTGGAGCCGCAGGTCGCCATTCCCTTCTCCCCCGACAACGTCAAGGGCGTGACCGCCCTGGCGGGCACGGATCTGGAAGGCCTGTTCATCGGCGCCTGCACCACCACCGAGGAGGAGCTGGTGCTGGCGGCGCTGGTGCTGGAGGCCGCGGGCGCCTCGCGGCCGGCGAACGACAAGCAGATCGTGGTGCCCGGCGATCTCGCCATCCAGGAGAACCTGCGCCGGGCCGGGCTGTGGGAGATCTACCAGCGCGCCGGCTTCCGTGTCGATCCGCCGGGCTGCTCGATGTGCCTGGGGGTGGCCTCGCGCAAGGCCGGGCGGGGCGAGAGGTGGCTCTCCTCGCAGAACCGGAATTTCGAGAACCGGATGGGCGACGGTTCGCTCGCCCACCTGGCCAGCGCCGCCACCGTCGCGGCCAGCGCGCAGCGGATGAAGATCGCCGATCCCCGGCCGCTGCTCTCGCGGGTGGACCAGGACCGCTTCCGCCGCATCCTGGGGGAGCGCAAGCCGAGGCGGACCCCCGAGCTGCAGGTGGCGGAGCCCGGGATCCACCTCTCCGGCCAGGGCGCTGCGGCGGCGAGCGCAAGGGAGGAGCGACGCGCCGATCGCCGGCGCGCCGCCGCCCTCCGCTCCCGCATCCAGCGCTTCGGCGACAACGTGGACACCGACGCCATCATCCCCGGCCAGTTCTGCCACCTCACTTCGCTTCCCGAGCTGGGGGCAAGGGCCTTCCACTTCGTCCGCCCCGACTTCGTGCAGAAGGTGCGCGAGGGCGCGGCGGTGGTGGTGGCCGGTGAAGGCTGGGGCTCGGGCTCCTCGCGGGAACAGGCGGTGCTGGCACTGAAGGGCGCCGGCGTGCAGGCGATCGTGGCCCGCAGCTACGCCTTCATCCACAAGCGCAACCTGGTCAACGAGGCGCTGCCCTTCCTGGTGGTGCAGGATCCCCGTTTCTACGAGCTGGCCGCGGAGGGCGAGGAGATCGAGGTGGACCCCGCCTCCGGCTCGGTGAAGGTCCGCGGGGAGGAGTTCTCCGCCGAGCCGCCCTCCAGCATCATCCGGGCGCTGGTGGGCGAGGGCGGCATCGTCCAGGCCATCCAGAACCACGGCACCGCGGTCTTCGAGAAGCTCACGGCGTAGCTTCGAGATCCACCCCGGTGGCGAGCAGGAAGCGCGAGACCATGTTGTACCCGGCGATGGTGCCGATCAGCTCCACCACCTGCGCGTCGGGCAACAGCGACCGGGCCTGATCGATGGTGGCCTGCCGGGGCTGCACTTCCTGGGTCATTTCCACCGCCAGGCGCAGGGCGAGAAGCTCCTTCGGGTCGAAGAGCTTCGGGTCCTCCTTCAGCTCCTTGAGCGCGGCGAGCTGCGCCTGGGTGCCGCCCGCCTTGAGGAACTCCGGCTCGTGCGCCACCCACTCGTATTCGGCCTTGGTGATCACGGCGATGGCCATGATGGGGATCTCCCGCAGCATCCCGGGGAGCGAGAGCTGCCCGCGGATGGCCCCGAACATGGTGTTCCACCCCTTGGCGAAGCCGGGGCTGTTGAGCAGCATCCTGTCGAGGTTCCAGAGCTTGTGCCCGGGCCGCCGCGCCCGGATGGCGTCGACCAGGTCCGCAGGCCCGGCCTTCTCGTCCGCCACGTAGGGGATGCCGGTCTTCGAGACGGCCTTCGCCGCAGAGGCGGGGGCCGAGAGCAGGGCCGCGACGATCAGGAAGGTGGTCATGTGCGCCACTGTCGCACACGCCCTTCACGCCGGACAATGCAGGAGGATCAGATTCCGCGGCGGATGGCTTCGCCGTCCAGGGCCTCTTCCACCAGGTGATCGTTCACCGCCAGGCGCAGAGGGGGCTCCGGGTCGCGCCGCGGCTCCTCCAGCGTCAGCTCCTTCGCCACCCAGGGAGAGGACTCGAACGAGGGCTCGCGCACGGCTTCGGGCTCGGGCTGGGGAAGGGTCTGCGGCATGGGCAGGGGATCACACTCCGACCCACAGGTGGAGTCAAGGCTTGCCGCGTCGCCCGCCCGCTTCTACAAAGGCTCCTGGTGAACCAGCGCATTGCCGTCATTCCAGGCGACGGGATCGGGCCCGAGGTGGCCCGGGTGGGCGTCCGGCTGCTGGAGAAGCTGGGCCTGCCCCTGCGCTTCGACTGGTTCGACTTCGGGGCCGAGCGCTTCCTGCGCGACGGCACCACCCTGCCGCCCGGCTTCCTGGACACCCTGCGCAAGGACTACGCGGCGATCTACTTCGGGGCGGTGGGCGATCCGCGGGTGCCCGGGAACGAGCACGCCAAGGGGATCCTCCTGGCGATGCGCTTCGAGCTGGACCTCTACATCAACCTCCGCCCCTGCATCCTGGTCGACGACCGGCTCAGCCCGCTCAAGGGCAAGGGACGCGAGCACCTGCACTTCGTGGTCTTCCGGGAGAACACCGAGGGCCTCTACACCGGGGCCGGCGGCGTCCTGCGCAAGGGCACCCCCGACGAGGTTGCCCAGGAGATCGAGGTCAACACCCGCAAGGGCGTGCAGCGGATCGTCGAGGCCGCCTTCCTCTTCGCCCGCGACCGGGGGCTGAGGCGGGTGTGCATGGCCGACAAGGCCAACGTGCTGGTGTACGGACACGGGCTGTGGCGGCGGGTGTTCGCCGAAGTGGCCGGGCGCCATCCGGGCATCGAGGCCCGGGCGATGTACGTGGATGCCCTGGCCATGGACCTCATCCGCCAGCCCGAGGCCTACGAGGTGATCGTCACCAACAACCTCTTCGGCGACATCCTCACCGACCTGGGGGCCGCCCTCACCGGCGGCCTGGGGATCGCGGCCAGCGGCAACATCCATCCCGGCCGGGTCTCCCTCTTCGAGCCGGTGCACGGGAGCGCTCCCGACATCGCCGGGCAGGGGAAGGCGAATCCTCTGGCCATGGCGCTGAGCGGCGCCCTGATGCTCGAGCACCTGGGCCACTTCCGGGAGGCCCAGGCGCTGACCCGGGCGGTGGAGCAGCAGATCCGCGACGGCAAGCGCACCCCGGACCTGGTGCCGCTGTTGGGCGGGCCGGCCTCCACCACCGAGCAAGTGGGCGAGGAGCTCCTGGCGCGGGTCAGCGCAGCGCTTTGAAGAAGACCGAGGTGGGGCCCGGCCGGCCGTCGGGAAAGAGCGCGTAGTCCGGGATCTCGCCCACCTTGGTGCAGCCGCAGGCCAGGTACATCCGCTCG
>Ga0335084_10008006_pt1 | contig 10519 bp, 12 predicted proteins | sample Lox_Sample_44_FD_206721 | JGI IMG/M metagenome (GOLD analysis project Ga0335084, IMG submission 206721) | Soil microbial communities from Loxahatchee National Wildlife Refuge, Florida, United States - Lox_Sample_4.4 | ecosystem: Environmental > Terrestrial > Soil > Wetlands | place: USA... | reverse complement strand
CCAGGCGTGGGCGTGCTCGAGGAAGCCATGCAGGAGGAGGACGAGCGGGCCGTCGCCGCCCCAGTCGAGGAGGTGGTGGCGGAGGCGGTTGGCGATGATCGTGCGGTCGGTTGGCGTCACGCGGCTATCTCCGCGTATGGGCGGTGACCACCCGATGCAAGGCGGCGCGGATCTGCTTGAGACCCGTCGTCGGGACCAGCACCATGACGAGGAATGGCGCGTGGGGCGAGGCGGAGGGGCGGGCGTCGCCTGGGACGGATCGACGCGTCCCTCGCCGTCCTCCTGACGGCGCTCGCGTTCGGCGGCTGCGCGATGGGGGAGCACGCGGCCTCGCTTCGGCTCCGCGACGAGATCGCCCGCATTCGCAGCGCCGGTGAGCCGATGACGTTCGGTGAGCTTCGAGGCGACCAGCCCTCGGGCGACGCGGATGCCGCGCCCGACTATCGGGCTGCCGCCGTGCTGGTGGCCGACGTCGACAGTCAGGAGCTCTTCGACCTCCGGAAGGCGTACCAGGCAGGCGCGAGCAGCTGCCCGCCCGTACCGCCGAGGCCCGAGCTGCGCGAACGTGCTCGTCGGTTGCTCTCGCAGGCGCAGCCGGCGCTCGACTCGATCGACCGGGCGGCACGCAAGCCGATCTGCTACCTGCCGTTCAATCTGGAGAACGGCGAGCTGCCCCCGTTCGCACCGTTCCGCACGGCCGGTGCGCTGTTGTCGCTCCGGACGCTCGAGCTCAGCATCGCAGGCCGAGCCGATGACGCGGCGGCTTCCCTGGTCAGCTCGCTGCGGATGCTCCGCGTGTTCGACACCGAGCCGATGGCCATCGCCTACCTGGTGCGGCTGGTCGTATGGGTGCAGGCGTCCGAGGGCCTGCCTGTGGTCTTGAGCGCGGGACCGCTCTCCGAGGCATCTCTCGGAGACCTGGACGAGGCACTCGCCCATGCCGAAGCGCCCGACTATCTGAAGCGCACGTTCGAGGGAGAGCGCGTCTTCGACATGTGGTACGCCGCCATGAGCCTCGGCCCGGACTGGCCGGATGAGGCGCTTCGGCCTGCGCATGCCGAGCGGCCTCCATTCTGGAAGCGCGCACGACTTCTCCGGGAGGCGGGCGACCATCTCGCGGCGAGGGCCGCGTTGGTTCGCGCGGCTGAAGAGCCATGGCCGCAGGTCCTCGAGGCGATACCCGCCGCCTCACCCGGATCGCCTGAGCCGCCGAGCTTCTGGGACGTCGCGATGGAGAGAACCTGCCAAAACCTTGCGGCGACCCGCGCGGGTCGCGTGGGGGTCGCCATCGAGCGGTATCGCCGCCGGCAGGGGAGGCTGCCGACGTCCCTGGACGAGCTGGGATCACCGCGGCCAGTCGATCCCTCGACGGGCCGCGACCTGACGTACTCGCGTGCGCAGGACGGCTACGTCGCGTCCAGCATCGACTCCTGCGCACGCACCTCCGATCATGTGAGCTGGCCCGCCGGCGTTCGCGTCTGCCTCACCGCGTTCGACCGATAGGGACGAGCCCGACGGACCGTGGGAGCGGCCGTCGTGGGGACGGCCAACCGCGACGGATCCCGCTCGCAGCTTGACGACGTCCGTTGCGACGCCTACGTACGCCGACCGTGACGCCCGAAGCCGAGCCGCCGCGCGACCGCTACCCGTGGCTCGTGCTCTTCGTGCTGACGCTGGTCTACGTGCTCAACTTCGTCGACCGGCAGATCCCGTCCATCCTGGCGGAGCGGATCAAGGGCGACCTCGGGATCTCGGACGCGCAGATGGGGTTCCTGTACGGGACCGCGTTTGCGGTCTTCTACGCGGTGTTCGGGATTCCGCTCGGGCGGCTCGCCGACGCCTGGGTGCGGACGCGGCTGATCGCGCTCGGGCTCGCGGTGTGGAGCCTGATGACGGCGGTCTCGGGCCTGGCCGGCAGCTTCACGGCCCTCGCGCTCGCGCGCGTCGGCGTCGGGGTCGGCGAGGCGAGCGCGTCGCCGGCGGCGTATCCGCTGCTCGCCGACTGGTTCCCGGAGAAGCGACGGGCGACCGTCCTCGCGATCTACCAGAGCGGGATCCACATCGGCTCGGGGATCGGGCTCGGCATCGGCGGGCTGATCGTCAATCGTTGGGACGCGGCGTGGGCGGCTGAGTCGGCGCCGTTCGGGCTGCGGGGCTGGCAGGTGGCGTTCTTCGTGGTCGGGCTGCCGGGGTTGCTGCTGGCGCTGGTGGTCGGCGCGCTGCGGGAGCCGGTGCGGGGGCAGTCGGACGGGATCGTGACCGCGCCCGAGCCGCATCCGTTCCGGGCCTTCGGGCGGGAGCTGCGCGCGGTGGTGCCGCCGTTCGGGCTGCTGCACCTGTGGCTCGAGCGGGCGGGAGGCGCGGCGCTCGCGCTCAACCTGGCGGCGGCGGGCTCGATCACGGCGCTCGCATGGTTGTGCACGGCGTGGCTCGGAACCGCGGTGCAGTGGATCTGTCTGGGGATCGGGCTCTACGCGGCGGTGTCGTGGGCGCAGGCGCTCCAGCTCCGCGATCGGGTCGCGTTCGCGCTGCTGTTCCGGACGCCGTCGCTCAAGTGGGCGGCGCTCGCGTTCGCCGCGCTCGCGAGCGTGCAGTACGGGCTCGGGTTCTGGATGGCGCCGTTCTTCATCCGCCTGCGGCACGTGCCGGAAGCGGAGGCGGGCCTGATGTTGGGCGGCATCCACGCGCTCGGCGGATGGATCGGCGTGACGCTGGGCGGCTTTCTCGGCGACCGCTGGCGCCGCTCGCGGCCGGCGGGCCGCATCCAGGTGACGATGCTGACGGCGACGCTGCCGATCCCGCTCGCCCTCGTCGTGCTGACGACGCCCAGCACGACGCTCGCGTACGCCCTCTACTTCCCGCAGTCGATCCTGGCGGCGCTGTGGGCGGGGCCGGCGGTCGCGACGATCCAGGATCTCGTGCTGCCGCGGATGCGCGGGATCGCGTCGGCGGCGTATCTCCTGCTCGTGACGATCGTCGGGCTGGCGATCGGGCCGTACATGATCGGGCGCCTGTCGGGCGCGTTCGGGGACCTGCGGCTCGCGATGATCTGCGGCCTCGGCGCGAATCTGGCGGCGCTCGCGTGCGCGCTGGTCGCCGCGCGACACTTCGCGGCCGACGAGACGAGTCGGTTGGCGCGCGCCCGTGCGGCGGGCGAGCCCGGTCTCTGACGGTTGACGCCCGGCCGCGCTCGCGACGATAGTCGCGGCCATGGTGAAGCTCGTCTTCTGCCTGCGCCGCCTCCCGCACCTCTCGCGCGCCGAGTTCCAGCGCTACTGGCTCGAGCAGCACGGCCCGCTCGTCCGCAGTCACGCGACGACGCTCGGCATCCGTCGATACGTGCAGACGCACACGGATCACGAGCCGCTCTCCATGGCACTGGCCGCGACGCGCGGCGCCCCCGAGCCGTACGACGGCGTCGCCGAGCTGTGGTGGGACTCGACCGACGCGCTCGTCGGCGCCACCGCGACGCCGGAGGGCGCGGCCGCCGGGCTGGCGCTCCTCGAGGACGAGCGTCGCTTCATCGACCACGCCCGCTCGCCGCTCTTCCTGGCGACCGAGCATCCGCTGATCGGGGGCTGAGATGAAGCTCTACGCGATGACGACCGGCTGGCTCACGGGATCGATGGCGGGCTTCCTCGCGGGCGGGCAGGGGCGCATCAAGGTTCCGATCCCGTGCTACCTGATCGACCATCCCAGGGGACGCGTGCTGTTCGACAGCGGCATGCATCCGGACGTCGCGACGGATCCCGCCGGCCGTCTCGGAATGGCCGCGACCCTCTTCGAAGCCGATTACCAGCCGAACCAGGACGTGCGCGGCCGTCTCGCGACCCTCGACGTCGACGCCGGGCGCGTCGACTACCTCGTCAACTCGCACCTCCACTTCGACCACGCGGGCGGCAACGCGTCGGTGCCGAATGCGCGGCTGGTGGTGCAGCGGCGGGAGTGGGAGGCGGGGCACGATCCCGACCTCCGCGCCCGCAACTACTTCGACCCGCGCGACTACGACCTGGGACACGACGTCCTCCAGGTCGACGGCGAGCACGACCTGTTCGGCGACGGCAGCGTGGTGTGCGTGCCGACGCACGGGCACACGCCGGGCCACCAGTCGCTGCGCGTGCGGCTCGACGGCGGCGACGTCGTGCTGGCGGGCGACGCGTGCTACCTCCGCCGCACGCTGGACGAGCTGCGGCTGCCGAGCGTCGTGTACGACGAGGCGCAGATGCTGGACTCACTGCACCGGCTGCGCGCGCTCCAGGCGAGCGGCGCGCGGATCTTCTACGGGCACGATCCGGAGTTCTGGGCGTCGGTGCCGCAAGCGCCCGTCGCGGTCGGCTGAGCACCATGGCACGTGTCGCGAGCGCCACGGGAAGAATGCTCGCCTCACGCCCGCGTGGCGACGACCCACGCGAAGGAGTGCCAGAGCTCCTCGGGGGCCCCGGGGACGAGCCCCGCAGCTCGGAGCGCGTCCACGAACTCCGGCGTCTGGAATCGATCCACGAGCGGATGCTCGAGGAGGCGGCGGGTCACGGGGTGCAGGATGAAGGGGGCCAGCACCTCCTCGGCGTAGAATCGGCCCCCCGGTTTGAGCACGCGCCGCACCTCCGCCAGGACGGCCCGCCAGTCCGGGACATGGTGGATGATGCCGAAGTCGAAGACGGCGTCGTAGTATCCGTCCGGGGCCGCAATCGCGCTCGCGTCTCCGACCCAGTGCCGCACGCGGGAGCCGCAGGCCCGGAGCCGCGTGCGGGCCAGCGCGACCATGTCCGGGTCCAGGTCGAAGGCGTCGACCGAGTCCGCACCGAAGACATCGAGGATGATCTCGGTCCCGACGCCCTGCCCGCACCCGATCTCGAGCGCCCGCCCACCCCGTACCGGTCCTCCCATCCTGAGCAGCCGCGGCGCCTCGAAGTGCCGCTGGATCGCGGCGCGGATCGGGTTGTTCATGAGGGCGTACTCTACGCGGTTCAGCAGCATGGCCCTGTTCGGGCTCTACCTCGGCGCGCCCAGGATGCCCAGGCGGAAAATCGCCGTGCCCGCGGTGCGTCCGCCGGTCAGCTGCGGCGCATCGAGTCCACCACCTTCGTGCCCGCCGGCGGGTCGAGGTCGATGGCGGTGGTCTCCATGAGGCGTGCGACCGTCATGTAGAAGCCGACGGCCAGCACCAGCTCGACGATCTCGCGCGACGAGAAGTGCTGCTGCATGGCCGTGACCGTGTTGGGAGACGCGCCGACGTCGCGCACGACCTCGGTCGTGAAGCGGAGCACCAGGCGCTCGACCTCGTCGAAGCAGGCGGGATCGATCTCGCCGCGGCGGAGGGCGGCCACCTGCGCCTCGGTGACGCCGGTGGCGTGCGCGATCGGCACGTGCTGCACCCATTCGTACTCGGCGCCCGAGAGCCGGGCGACGCGCAGGATCGCCAGCTCGCGGAAGTTTCCGGCCAGCTGCTGCTGCGAGAGGATGCTGGTGCCGAGCTGGAGCAGCGGGCGGAAGTTGGTCTCGGCGTGCGCCATCAGCTTGAAGATGTTGAGCTTGACGGGCAGCCGCTCGAGGATCTCGCGCACCGCGGCCGGCGCGGTGGCGGGCTCGACGTAGGGAATGCGGGCCATGCGGGTCTCCTTCAGGCCATGTAGAGGCCGCCATTCACGTCGAGGGCGACCCCGTTGATGTAGGAGGCGTCGTCGGACGCCAGGAACGCGATCACCGCGGCCTGCTCCTCGGGCGTGGAGAGGCGCTTGATCGGCATGAACCAGCCGTAGGCGGCGATGCGCTCGGCGCGCGCCTTGGCTTCCGCCTCGGAGCGCGCGGCGTTCACGCCGCCGGCGCGGATCATCGGCGTGTCGACGCCGCCCGGGCAGATCGCGTTCACGCGCACACCGCGCGGGCCGTAGTCGAAGGCGAGGTGCCGCGTGAGGCCAAGCAGGCCCGCCTTGCTGGAGGAGTAGGCGAGGCCGCCGTTGGCGCTCTTCGAACGCCCGGCGAGCGAGGAGACGTTGACGACGGCGCCGCGGCCGCGCTCGGCCATCCCGGGGAGGAGGGCGCGGCACCAGTAGAAGGCGCCGCTCAGGTTCACGGCGAGGACGAGGTGCCAGCGCTCGTCGTCGAGGGTCTCGATGCCGCCGAGACCGGCGGTGTCGCCGGTGCCGGCGACGTTGGCGAGGATGTCGGGGGGGCCGAGGTCGGTGGCGATCCTGGCGGCGGTGGCGTTCACCTCGGCGCTCCTGGCGATGTCGCAGGCGTAGGCGCGGGCGGCGGGGCCGATCTCCTTCGCGGTGGCGTCGGCGCCGTCGCCGTTGCGGTCGACGCAGGCGACGCGGGCGCCGTCGGAGGCGAGGCGGAGAGCGGTGGCTTTGCCAATGCCGGAGGCGGCGCCGGTGACGACGGCGGTGCGGGAGGTGAAGCGCGAAGATGGCATGGGGGCGGAGACTAGCGCCGGGGTGGTCCTGCGCACAACGCGGCGGGCGCAGCACCAGGGGCAGATCGTCGCGGGGCCGAGCCGGAGCCTAGACCGCGAGCTTCCGCGCGCCCGCCTCGACCGCCACCGCCCGCTCGAGCCGCGCCGTGAAGTGGAAGACCGTCCCGCTCCCCACCGCGCTCTCGACCCACATCCGCCCGCCCATCAGCTCGACGAGGTGCGTGCAGATCGACAGCCCGAGCCCCGTCCCGCCGTGCGTCCGCGTCGTCGACACGTCGGCCTGCGCGAAGGGCTCGAAGATCGCGGCGAGCTTGTCGGCGGGGATGCCGATGCCGGTGTCGCGGACGCTGAAGTGCAGGAGGCAGCCGTCGCGGCCCGCGTCGGTCGCCGACTCGCGGACCTCCAGCGTCACGCTGCCGGCCGGCGTGAACTTGACCGCGTTGCCGAGCAGGTTGACCAGGATCTGCCGGAGCCGCACCGGATCGCCGCGCAGGTCGTCGGGAGTCGCCGGCGCCACCGCGCAGCGGAGCGTGAGGCCCTTCTGCTCGGCGGCGGGGCGGATGATCGCCGTCGCGTCCTCGACGGTCTTCCGCAGCGAGAGGTCCCCCACCTCGACCGTCATCTTCCCGGCCTCGATCTTGGAGGCGTCCAGCACGTCGTTGATGATCGCGAGAAGGCTGATCGCGGCCGCCCGGGCGCGCCCCAGGTCGTCGCGCTGGGCGTCGTCGAGCGGCGTGTCCGACACCAGGTCGATCATCCCGATGACGACGTTCATGGGCGTCCGGATCTCGTGGCTCATGGTCGCGAGGAACACGCTCTTCGCGGCGTTCGCTTCCTCCGCTGCGCGGCGGGCCTCTTCCAGCTCGCCGGTGCGGATGTGCAGCAGCGCGTTGTCGCAGACCGCGCGCCAGTACCAGTCGTGCTGGCGGCGCGCCTGCACCAGCAGGAAGCCCAGCTCGAGGAGGATGGCGACCGCCATCGTACCGCTGAGCTCCGTCCCGTCGGCCAGGCACCAGCCGACGGCGGGGAGAAAGCCCACCAGCAGGTACCAGCGGATCAGATCGAGGTCGGGCGCGAGCGTCGCCGTCGCGCCCGCCATGACGCCGGTCACGAAGACGAGCAGCAGCCAGGTCGTCGCCGCCCACCCGTAGAGCGAGGCGGTCACGCAGAAGAACGCCGCCACCGACGCCGACGTGAGCAGCGCGCCGCCGCGGAAACGCCGGCGCCAGCGCGCGGGCGCGTCGTCGTAGCGGGTGCGGACCTGCACCGCCCACACGATCCGCACCAGGCTCAGCACGGAGACCGCGCCGACGAACGCGAGCAGCACGGACGGATGATCGTGCTGGTAGGGGGTCCCGAGCGCCATCAGCACCAGGATGAACGCGTACGCGGCGACGGCGGAGCTGGCGCGCGTGGCCAGCTCGATCTCGCCCTGCTTCGCGAGCGCGTCGCGCACTCCGGGGGGGAAATCGGCCAGGTAGCGGGCACCGGCCGTCCTGGCGGCCTCGGGCGCAGGCTGGATCACCACTCGCTAGTCTCGGCTGAGTCGGCGCGCGACATGAGGGTTCCTCTTGCCAATTCCCGCCGTTGTGTGAGCTTGCGGCCGATGCAGGCGGTCCGGGTGCACCAGTTCGGGGGTCTCGACGCGATCGTCGTCGAGGGGGGCCGGGGCGCGGGGCAGGTATTGGTGCGGGTCCCGTCATGAGGATCACGGTCGCCGAGTTCCCGGACGAGGCCGCGCGCCACGAACGGGCCTGGACCGATCTCGTCGGCTTCCTCCGCACCGCTCCCACCGATGTTCTCGTGCTACCGGAGATGCCGTTCGTCCAGTGGCGGCGATCGCGTCGGGCTGCTTCGTCGCGTCCGCGAACCGCCGCTCGTACGAGGCGGACACCTTCGCCGGCCGGAGCTGGGTGGTCTCTCCGGAGGGAGAGACGCTCGCCGAGACGACGGCCGACGTGCCGGTCGTCACAGTCGACGTCGACCTCGCCGACGCCGAGCGCGCGAAGCTGACGTATCCGCGGAATCTGCCCCGGACCTAGCCGGTCGCGGGTTCCGTCGGCCGCGACAATCATGATACGGAGCACGCATGTCGCGCTCACGCCTGCTTCTCTGCGCCGTCTACGCCGCCATCGCGCTGCTCGCGCTGGTCGGCACCTGGAGGCAGAACGTCGCCTACGTCCAGCCCGGCGACGGCGCGGCGGGTTTCGCGCTCGCCACCGCCCGGTTCTGGCCGGACACGCTCAAGACCCCGGCCAGCGTCTCGATCACGGTCGACATCGGGCTCTTCTTCCTCGCGGCGGCGGTGTGGATGGTGCTCGAGGCGCGGAAGCTCGGCATCCGGCTGGTCTGGCTCTACGTCGTGGGCGGCCTGCTGATCGCGATCAGCGTGACGTTCCCGCTCTTCCTGATCGCCCGCGAGCGCCGCCTGGCGGCGGGCGGCGAGCGCACGGCGGACCTGGCACTCACCGGCGGCGACACCATCGGCCTCGTCGTCTCCGGCCTCGCGTCGACGGCGTTCACGCTCTGGACCCTCGGACGGTAGCGGCGTACAGGACTCGTGATGGATTCGATCCCGTTCCTCTCCGACGACCGCGTGCGCGTGATCCAGCGCGAGTTCGGCACGCCGGTCTTCGTCTACGATCAGACGACGCTCGAGCAGCAGGCGCGTAAGGTCCTCGCCTTCCCGAACGCGTTCGGTCTGACCGCGCGCTACGCGATGAAGGCCTGTCCGACGGCGGCCGTCATCAAGGTGCTCGCCGACACCGGGCTCCACATCGACGCCAGCAGCGGCTACGAGGCCGAGCGCGCGCTGCGTTCCGGCGTGCCGGCGGCGCACGTCCAGATCACCGCGCAGGAGACGCCCGCGAATCTGCGCGCGCTGATCGAGCGGGGCGTGCTCTTCAACGCGTGCTCGATCGCGCAGATCCACGCCTACGGCGCGCTCTTCCCGGGACGCTCGCTGTCGATCCGGATCAATCCCGGGCTCGGATCCGGGCACAGCAATCGCACCAACGTCGGCGGGCCGTCGTCGAGCTTCGGGATCTGGCACGAGCACCTGGCCGAGGCGTTGGCGGCGGCGCGCGAGCATCGCCTCACGGTCGATCGGGTGCACACGCACATCGGCTCGGGGACGGATCCGGAGGTGTGGGCGCGCGTGGCGCTCATGTCGCTCCAGATCTGCACGCGGATTCCGGACGCGAAGGTGCTGAGTCTCGGCGGAGGGTACAAGGTCGCGCGCGTCGCGGGCGAGCACGGGACCGACCTCCAGAAGATCGGCCTCGGCATGACCGACGCGTTCGGTGCCTTCGCGGCCGAGCACGGGCGGAAGCTCCACCTCGAGGTCGAGCCCGGGACGTACCTGGTCGCCAACGCGGGCGCGCTGATCGCGACCGCGATCGACGTCGTCGACACGGGGAAGGGGGGCTACCGCTTCGTCAAGATCGACGCCGGGATGACGGAGATCCTGCGGCCGAGCCTCTACGGCGCGCAGCACCCGATCGCGGTCGTCGCGGCCGACGGCGGCTACCGTGAGCGCGCGGAGTACCTGGTCGCCGGGCACTGCTGCGAGAGCGGCGACGTCCTGACGCCCGAGCCGGGCAACCCCGAGGGGCTGAAGACCCGGCTGCTCACCGAGGCCCGCATCGGCGACGCGGTGGTCATCGGCGGCGCGGGCGCCTACTGCTCCGGCATGGCGGCGAAGAACTACAACTCGTTCCCGGAAGCCGCCGAGGTGATGATCGGCCGCGACGGCAGGGTCCGGTTGATCCGCAAGCGGCAGACGCTCGATCAGGTCGTGCAGAACGAGGTGATGCCCTCGTCCTGATGCGACCCTAGCCGGCCGCGTACTCGATTGCCCGCACCTCCAGCACCTCCTCGCCGCGCGCCGTCCGGAGCGTCGCCGACTCGCCGACCCTGAGGCCCAGGATCGCCTGGGCGATCGGCGCCACGAAGCCCACCCGGTGCTCGGCCGGCGCTGCCTCGTCGACGCCGACGATCTGGACCCGTCGCGTCTCGCCGGCCCGCTCGCCCTCGGCGATCACCAGCGTCACCGTGGCCCCGAAGCGCACCTCGTCCTGCGGCTGCGTCCGCGGATCGACGACC
>Ga0335084_10008005_pt1 | contig 10519 bp, 6 predicted proteins | sample Lox_Sample_44_FD_206721 | JGI IMG/M metagenome (GOLD analysis project Ga0335084, IMG submission 206721) | Soil microbial communities from Loxahatchee National Wildlife Refuge, Florida, United States - Lox_Sample_4.4 | ecosystem: Environmental > Terrestrial > Soil > Wetlands | place: USA: Florida... | reverse complement strand
CGGTCCTGGTCGCGCAGTTGGTTCAACTGCTGGTAGGTGGCGCGCATGTCCGCACCGAGCTGGTCGATCTGGGGTTGCCGCTGTGGGTCGTCCTCGGGCAGATTGCGCGCGGCTTGCATCTGCGAACGCAGGTCGTTCAATTTGGTGACTGTGTCGGTGATCTGGCCGACCAGATCCGCCTCCTCTGGTGTCGCGGCGGATTGGGCGCGGGTATCGAGTTGGACGATCTCATCTTGGAACGCTTGTTGCGCTTGTTGCCGCCGCTGTTCGCGTTGCCCGACGATCTGCTGGTAACGTTGCGGATCCTCCTGCCGCATCCTGTCGAGCCAGGCGTTGCCTTGCCCTCTGGAGAAGCCGGGTCCGCCCCCGCGCCTGAAAGAGGCCGGAGCCATGGAACCGGGGGGACCGGCAGGCCGCGCCGCCGCTTGATTTACGGATCGCTGCAATTCCGTGTACTGCTTGTACAAGTCCGCATACTCAGCCTCCTTGTCGGTGAGCAACTGCCGCAACATCTCGTCGGGCACCCCGGCCGAATCGCTCGATGGGCGAGTGGCTTTCACCTGGTTCAGCTTCCCTTGGACTTCGTCGAGTCGGGCCTGTAGATTGTGAACCCGCTTGGTCTGGACGACGGTGGCTGTCGTCAGGCTGACGCACAGGATCGCAGCCACACCGAGCGTGCTTCGTAACAAAGGAGAACTGCTCATAGCCAAATGATACAACACCGCTGGTCTCTGTGCGATTCGTTTTTTTTGTGATACCGTAGCCCCGTTCATGACTGACTTGGCCGAAATCACCAGGAAATTGACCACCCACGCCAACCTGTCGCGTACAGAAGTCGGCGCCGCTGTTTCGGCGTTGCTCGACGCGACGGTCACAGACGACGTGAAGGCGGAGTTTCTCGCCGCCCTCACGCAGAAGGGCGAGACCGCGGAGGAGATCGCGGCGTTTGCGCGAGAACTGCGTGCCCGCGCCGTCGACCCGCAAATCGACGCCGCAGACTTCGGTGGGGTGTTGCTCGACATCGTGGGCACGGGCGCGGACATGGCGCATACGTTCAACATCTCCTCGTGCACAATGTTCGTCGCCGCCGCGGCGGGTGTCGCCGTCGCCAAACACGGCAACCGCGCGGCCACGAGCAAGTGCGGCAGCGCGGATGTGCTGGCCGCGCTCGGCGCGCGAATTGACTTGCCGCCCGCCGCGGCGCGACGATGCCTCGAAGAAGCGGGAGTGACGTTTTTTTTCGCGCCGGCGTATCATCCAGCGTTCAAAACCGTCGCCTCGGTTCGCAAAAAACTGGCGGAGCGGAGCCAGCGCACGGTGTTCAACATTCTCGGCCCACTGGTCAATCCCGCGCGACCAACGCACCAGCTTGTGGGCGTGTTCGACCGCGCGTTGGTCGAGCGCTACGCCGAGGTGTTGCGGCTTCTCGAACTCAAGCACGCATTTGTTGTCCATGGCGACGGGCTGGATGAGTTTTCCACGATGGGCGTGAATACCGTCGCCGAGTTGTGGGGAGGCCGCATTGAACTGACCGAGCGTGACTACCGCGTCCCAAGCTCGGAACTGCGATTGATGCCCGTGCAACCTTATGAGCTGGCCGGCGACGATCCGGCAACCAACGCGAACATAGTTCACGAAGTGTTGAGCGGCAAACATCGCGGCCCGCGGCGCGACATCGTGCTGCTGAACGCGGCCGCGGCGCTTGTGGTCGCCGGCAAGGCAGACGACTTCGGTCGCGGGTGGCAGATGGCAGCCGAACTGATCGACAGCGGCGCGGCGGCGCACAAGCTCGCCCGGTTTGTCGAAACCAGCAATCGCGTGTAGAGTGCGTCGTGCACGCGTTTGTGACAAAACCGCTCGATTGGTTCTCGATCCAACTGGCGCGGCTCAGCGTGCACAGTGGCAATGGAACCGATGAACACGTCACGGCCGCCCAATCGCTGCTCGATCATCCCGATTTCTTCTGCGACTTCGTCGAGGCTCCGCGTGACATGCGATTTCTGAGTGAGCGCGAATTCACATACTCCTCGGCACTGGGCACGCCATGGCGCGAGAACAACGTGGTGCACGGTCGACTCTTCCGCAGTCGGGCACGCTGGCAGGACAAGCCCACGATCATCCTGCTCCACGGTTGGAACGCTGAGACAGGTTATCGTGTGCTCTTCCCGTATCTGGCGCGCCGCCTGATCCGCGCGGGCGTGAACGTGGCCATGATTGAGTTGCCGTATCACTGTCAGCGCAAGCCGCGGGGTACCGACGCGATCAGGAATTTTCTCTCTGACGATTTGGAGCGTGTGGTGGAGGCGACACGACAAGCCATCGCGGACACCCGGGCGATGCTGGCGTGGCTGTCGGCGCAAGGCTGTTCGCGCGTGGGATTGTGGGGCATTTCGCTCGGCGCGTGGCTCAGTGGATTGGTGGCGTGCGCCGACGGGCGGACGAACTTCGCCGTGTTGATGACGCCGGTTTCGCGGATGGACCGCGTGATCGCTGAGCTGGATTTCTGCGAACCGATTCGCCGACGGCTGAACGACTCGAACATTCGTCTGGATCGGCTGAACCTCGTGGCGCATCGGCCGCGGCCGTCGCCGCATGAGATTCTGATCATTCAGTCGGCGCATGATTTGTTCGCGCCGGCGGAGACGATCGAGGAATTGTGGCGCGCGTGGGACGAGCCGGAGATGTGGCGGCTGGCGCACGGACACATCAGCATTTTGATGTCCGCGCCGATGATGGAGCGAACGGTGAACTGGGTTGCGCGGCACGCCCGCTCACAGACCTGAGTCGAGCACCGAGCGAATCGCCTGGCATAGCGCGTCGGTGTTGTAGGGCTTCTGGAGGAACCCGAGACAGCCGTGCTTGAGCATGCGTTGGCCTTCCTGGTCGTGACTGTATCCGCTGGAGACGATGACGCGCACGTCGGGGTTGATCTCTTTCATGCGGGCGAACAACTCCGGGCCGCTGATGCGCGGCATCACCATGTCCGCGATGACGATGTCGATGTTCTTCCATTGCTCGCGGTAAACGGCGAGCGCGCTCGCGCCGTCGTCGGCGGTGATGACCTTGTAGCCCTTCGCCTCCAGACCGAGTTGCGCCATCTCGCGAATCACGTCTTCGTCCTCTGCCAACAGCACGGACTCGCGTCCGCCGCGCACCTCGGTTGTGTTGATCGGCTGCTCCGCGGGCAACGGTTTGGACGTGGCGGGCAGGTAGACTTCGAACAGCGTGCCTTGGCCGACTTCGGAATCAACGCGCAATTCGCCGCCGAAGTTGCGCACGATGTTTTGCACCACGGACAAGCCGAGGCCCGTGCCCTTGCCGCGTCCCTTCGTCGTGAAGAACGGTTCGAAGATGCGCTTGACCGTCGCCGGGTTCATGCCATGACCCGTGTCGCGGAATCCAAGGACGACATACTCGCCGTCGGGCAACGGCAGCGCGGGCCGATACTGGTCGGTGACATCGAGCCGTCGGTTCCGCGTGGTGATGGTAAAAATGCCGCCCTCGGGCATCGCGTCGCGCGCATTGACCGAGATGTTGAGGATGACTTGCTCCAACTGCGACGGATCAATCTCGACAGGTTTCAACTCCGCGGCGAACTGTCGCTGCAGCAGGATTGATTTGTCGAAGCTGCGCTCCAGCATCTTCAACGTCTGCTCGATGGATTCATTCGGACTCACCACAGTCACGCGCGGCCCTTCGCGACGCGCGAACGACAGCAATTGCTTGGTCAGTGCCGCCCCGCGATGGGCGCTGGTCTCGGTCGCCTCGAGGTACCGGTACGTCGGGCTTTTCGGGTCGGTGCGCTGCTTGACGTAACTGGCGCACCCGAGGATGGCCGCCAGCACATTGTTGAAATCGTGCGCAATGCCGCTGGCCAGCGAGCCAATGGATTCGATCTTCTGCACCTGCACGAGGTCCCGGTACAACTCCTCGGCCTGCACCGCGCTGGCGATGACGGTAGCCACCGTCTGCATCTCCGCGGTCAGCGACGGCGAGATGGCGAATGGTTTGCGATAGAAAACGCCGACGATGCCGACGAGTTCGTCTCGGCGCACGATCGGGCTGAACGCGCCGCAGGCGAGCTTCTCCCGGTCGCAGAACGCGCCGAGTTCGGGCGCGAGGTCGCGCTGAGGGTTTTCGGCGACGTGCTGATGCGGATCCTTCGGGTTGTTCGCGAACTGGGGGAAGGTCCACGCGATCGCTTCGGCCTGTTCCGCGGTATGCGCGTTGAGCCCGAACACTCCCTTGAGCGGGAAGTTTGCAGGACCGGCTTTCTCATAGGCCCAAGTGGCGACGACGTCGGCCTCGAAAAGCTGGGCGATTTTCTCGAGCACTTCGCGCGGCATCTGGTTGACGTCGAGCTTGTCGATCAATGCGCGCGAGATTTGGTTCAGGATCGTCTGACGCTGGAAGGCGAGACGTTGCGACAAATCCAGTTCGCGCTCGCTGGCGGCCCGGAGGTCGCCGTTTTGTCTCTGGATGCGTTGGACGAACAGGTATAACTCGGCGGCGGACAGGCACAGCAGCAGGACCGACGCGCTGCTGAGCGGGAGGCTGACTTCGACCCATAGTCGGTTGTGGCTGTTGAGCCGGCCCAGAAGAAAATAGGAGACCGTGATCGCCAACGCGATTCCGTAGAGTGAAGCGCGCGGAGACCATGACTGCGGACCGTGTTCGATGGTCTTGGGACGGCTCATGAACGCCTGCTGAACTGCTGACAAAATCGAGCATGGAATATGCCCCGAGAAAAAACCAAGCGGAAGTAGCCCCATTCTGGTCAAATCTGGAACAACTCATGAGACTGCTGCCGCCGACGTAGACAATTTTGGACGCGTCTCGGGATGTTGGGGGGATTTTCAGATTGCATGCACCACGGAATATCATTATGAACATCGCCAGCCAAGCCCGCTCGGGGTAACGAATGCGCATCATCAAAACAATTTTGCTCTGCCTACTTATGGCCGCAGCCGTGAAACCTTCTGCGCACGCGCTCGACACACTGAACCCCGACCAACTCCACTCGGGCATGAAAGGCTACGGCTTTTCTGTGTTCAAGGGCACAACGCCTGAACGGTTCGAGGTCGAAGTGCTCGGCGTCCTCAGGAACGCCTTCCCCAAGCAGGACATGATCCTCATCCGCATGAGTGGTGCCGACCTCGAGAAACACAAGATCATCGCGGGCATGAGCGGCTCGCCGATTTATATCGATGGGAAACTCATCGGCGCGCTGGCCTACGGCTGGGGATTCGAGAACGAACCGCTGGCGGGCGTGACGCCGATTAAGAACATGCTCGCCGAGTTGAACGTTCCCGCCCTGCCGTCGTTGCCCAAACCGATCGCCTCATCGAGCGGAAGTGATCGCCGCTGGCTCCAGCCGCCCGGCGTCACACCATTGGTCGCTGCGAGCGATGAGCAGAATTCCCTCGCGCCGCGCCCGCTGCTGACCCCGTTGTCGCTCGGCGGATTCAGTCCGCGCATGATCGACGTTGTCTCTCAGGAATTCAAGCGCTTCGGGTTGCTGGCGACGGCAGCGGGCGGCAGTTCTTCGCCCGAACTTCGCAAGCCATTGATGAGCATCGAGCCGGGCAGCGGGTTGGGGGTTGAGTTGATTCGGGGAGATTTCAACGCGGTCGCCATCGGCACGGCAACGTACGTCGATAAGAACAAAATTCTCGCGTTCGGCCATCCATTCTTCCGCGCGGGCCGGGTCGAAGCCCCGGCGGTGCTGGCCGAAGTACACGCCATCATGTCAAGCTTGGAAACCTCATTCAAACTCGCCACGAGCGTCAGCGAAATCGGCGCGATGGTCGGCGACTGGCAAAGCTGCATCGTCGCCGACACGAAGGTGAAGGCGAACATGATTCCGGTCGAGATCGAAGTCGTCAACAAGAGCACTGGTCAACACCAGCACTATCAGGTCGAAGTCATGCAAAACGAGGAACTGACGCCATTGCTCGTGCAGCTCGCGCTCGCTCAACCAATCATCGCCGCCTCGGGTTCGTCGCAGGACACCACCGTGCATGTGAACCTCACGGCGGAACTCAGCGACCGTAAACTGCAGGTCTCCGACACGTACTTCAATCCCTCGGGCGGTCTGCTCCAGCTTGACGCGCTAGCCCCACTCGTCTCCGTGTTCAACACTCCATTCGGCCACACTACCGTCAGGCGCATTGACGCCCAAGTCGACGCGTCGCTCACGCGGCGCACCGCCGAGATCAAGCGCGCGTTTTTCAGCAAGGCCCAAGTCGAACGCGGCGAAACCGTGCCGCTGTCAATCGTGCTCAAACCGTTCGGTCAGGATGAAATCACCAAGACGATCAACATCGCCGTGCCCGCCGCGACCGACACGATGCGTCAACTCGCCGTCACAGTGTTGGCGGGTTCCGATGCGCCGCCCGACGTGGCGCCGCCCGACAGTCTCGACGATTACCTTAATGCCATCCAGAAACGCCATCGCGCGACCGAACTCGTTGCCATCGTGCAAACGCCGACGCAGGGCCTGCAGTATCGCGGCAAGCTGTTGAAAAAACTGCCTGCCAGTGTCCTCACCGTGCTCGACGATGACAGCACGCGCGATGTCAACAGCGCCGCTGACGTCCAACAACTAGTCGCGCCGACCGATTGGGTGTTGAGCGGTCAGGCGTCCGTTCGCGTCCCGATCCGACAGGAATGAACCTCATGAAGATTGCCCGATCTACCTTATTGACTCTGACACTGATCGTCGCCACCACCGCACTGGCCGTGAAGACCGAGCGTTGGGAGATCAGTTCCCCGCAGGATTTCATGCGCGGCAAACTCAATCGCCTCACCGTCAGCAGCGAGGGTGAATTGCATCTCGGATACGGCAACACGCGTCTCGGCGAGTTCGCGAAGGAAGTCTGGTGTTCGACCGTCGGGCGCGACGGCACCATCTATTTTGGCACGGGTTCGCCCGCCGATGTCTACGCGGTCGGGAAGGATGGCCAGGCGACGAAACTCTACGAGACCGACGCCATCGCTGTCACCGCGCTGGCCACCGATTCGCGTGGCGACATCTACGCCGGCACGCTGGCCGATGGGAGGGTTTTTAAAATCTCCGCTGACAAGAAACAAGGAGCCGAGTTCTGCAAGCTGCGCGCGCCGTACGTGTGGGCTCTGGCGGTTGACAATCGGGATCGTCTCTATGCCGGCACAGGTCCCGACGGCAAGATTTACCGAATTGCTCCCGATGGCAAAGCCGAGGAATGGTACGCGTCGGAGGAGTCGAACATCCTCTGCCTGGCGCTGGACGCCGACGGCGCGCTGTTGGCAGGCGGCAGCGATCGCGGGTTGCTCTATCGAATTACCGACAAGAGCACGGGCGTCGTCCTCTATCAATTCTCCGAAGACGAAGTGAAATCGCTCGTCGTCAACGGACGCGACCTGTACGTCGGCGTGAACAAGCAGAAGGTGAAACGGCCGCGTGGCCTCGGCGCGCGTCGCCCGAGCGCCTCGGAGTTTGAAGACCTCACCCAACGGTTGACCAGCCAGTTTGGCGCGCGGGCGGTCATGGAAGGCGAACGCCCGCGCGAAACCCCGCCCGAAGCGCGCATTGCCAATCTGCTCGCCGGGACTCTTTACCTGCGCAACGCCGACGGTCGCATTGACCGCCTCGCGGCTTGGGACAACGAAGCCGTGATGAATCTCGCGCTCGGTGGCGACGGCGACATACTCGTTGCCATGTCGGGTGCAGGCCGCGTCTATCGGGTCCACGGCGGCGAACGCTGGGAGATGTTGTTCGACATGGACGAGCAACAAGCGCTCACGCTCGCCGTGCGCGACGGGCACCTGGTATTCATTGGCACGGGCAACGTCGGCAACGCGTACGTCGTCGATGCCCAAAAGGCCAAGGACGGTGAGTTCACGAGCGAGGTACATGACAATAAGTTCCTGACCACCTGGGGCAATCTGACATGGATGGGCACGGGCACAATTGCCGTCGCGACACGCACGGGCAACACCGCGCTGCCCGACGCTACGTGGTCGGAGTGGTCGGAGCCGGGCCACGCGTCGCCCGCGAAAATCACGAGTCCGCGCGCGCGGTTCATCCAGATTCGCGCCCAACTGGCGAAGACGTCTGACCCGATGCTGCAGTCGCTCGGGGTGTATTCGCTAGTGCAGAATCAAAAGCCGGAGGTTCTGTCGCTGGATGTGGGCGAGAAACAGAAGCCATCCGCCGAGAAGCCGAAGTCTGAATCGTCGGGCAGCAGCGAGAAGTCTGACGGTGCCGACGAAGGGGAAACGGTGACCGTGACGGCTACGGGCGGTCTGCGCAAAGCCGCTGAACGCACGCCGGAGGAGTTTCACCCGAAGCCCGCCAGTACGATCCAGCACATCAGTTGGCGCGCGCAGGACAAGGACGGCGACACGTTGGTATATCGGTTGTTCTACCGTGCGGAGGGGGACGACAGTTGGATTTTGATTACGCGCGACAAGCCGCTCAAAAAGACCGAATACTCGTGGGAGACAGAGTCGATTCCCGACGGCTGGTATCGCATCAAAGTCGTGGCCAGTGACGAGGAATCGAATCCAGTCGGTGAAGCGTTGACCGATGAGAAGATCAGCGACCTCGTGAAAGTGGACAACACTCGTCCGCAAGTGCTGCAGCTTTCGTACGACCCGGCGAGTGGAGTATTGAAGGGGATCGCGCGCGATAATCTCAGCCTGGTGGTCTATCTCGAATACGCCATCGACGGCGGCGACTGGAAATTCTTCGCGCCCAAAGACGGCGTGTTCGATGATCGTGAGGAATCGTTCGAGGCGAAGGTCGGACCGCTCGCAGCAGGGTCGCACTCCATTGCCGTGCGCGCGACCGACGAGGAAGGCAACATCGGCGTCGACAAGGTCCTGGTTCGAGGCAAGTGATTGTGGCCGCAACCTTTTTTCGCGGTTGCGCGTTGCCGCGAACGAGAATCGCGGCCGCAACGAGATGATCCTCCTCCGCAATGTCAGCGTCGAGTATCGCCTGAAGAGCGAACGCATTCTTGCGCTGCACAACGTGAACCTCGACCTGCGCGAGGGCAGCTTCGAGGCGATCATGGGGCCGAGCGGCTCGGGCAAGACCACGCTGATCCAACTCATCGCGGGACTGCTCACGCCAACGGAAGGTGAAGTTGTCGTTTCGGGGGAAAGGCTGCGAGAACTGGGCGATAAGCAGATCTCCGCGTTCCGCAATCGCACGATCGGGTTCGTGTTCCAGTTTTTCAACCTGCCGAGCTACTACAGCGCGCTGGATAACGTCGCGTTGCCGCTGGTCTTCGCGGGAGTGCCGGAACGCGAGCGACGTGTGCGCGCCCGCGCGTTACTCGGCGAGTTTGGGCTCGACGATCGGGTGATGCATAAGCCCGACCAACTGTCGGGCGGCGAGGCCCAACGCGTCGCCATCGCCCGGGCGCTCGTGAACAATCCGAAGGTCATTCTCGCCGACGAACCGACGGGCAATCTCGACCGCGATACGGGTCGGCACGTGATGGAGTTGTTGCAGAAAATCAACTGGGAGCGCGGCGTGACAGTGCTGATGGTCACGCACGATGAAAAGGCCGCGGCGTTCGCCCAGCGCGTCATCCGCATCGAGAAAGGGGAACTGGTGTGATTCGGCGGCACGATCAGGTTCGGTTGAGCGTGCAGAAGCTGGGGCTGCGCAAGAAGCGCGCAGCGTTCGCGATCATCTCGGTGGCGCTGGGCGTGATCGTAGTGACGACGGTTAACTCGCTGATGCAGGGCGTGCGCGACGTGGCGACGAAGACGATGTGGTCGGAGGAGTTGGACAAGGACGTAATCCGCGTCTACGCCACCGAGAATCCATACGAGGACATGCCCGGCGTGGAAGGGAAGAAAGCGAAGTCGAAGAAACATTACCAGTATCTGACCGATACGATTTTCGAGGAGGTTCGCGGCTGGTCGGAGGTCGAGGCGGCGGATCGGCCCGTGCTGGTAGACACCGTGAGTGTCGATGCGTTTGCGAAGCGGCCGCGGCCCGTGTCGCAGTTGCACGGCGTACCCGACGCGCTGTTGCGTCGCTATGTGCAGGACACGGCGTTGCTGGCGCAGACAAGCAACGCGATTCCGGTCGTCGTCGGCGAGCGCAACGTGCGGCTGCGCTTCGATGAGAAAACGAAGAAGCTCGAACTCGACTCAACCACCAACTCATGGGTCGGACGCGCGGTCACGATCACGGTAGGCGATAACTTCGCGACTCTTCCGCGCTTTCGCTACGACTACGGGAAGCGGCAGTTTCAGGAGTTGAGCGATGAGGAAATGGCGGCCGCCCGCGAGGCACTCGATCGGAACTTGGGCCGCGCCTACGACCGGACGATTTATCAAACGGTTTTGTCATTGAAGGGGCGCGTGGTGGGGTTGTGTCCGGGCAACGATGTGCTCGTGCCGCTGGACACGGCGGTGCTGTGCGAGAAATGGCTCGACCAGCGCAGTCGGCTCGCGGCGCTAACGCCGCCATCGTCGTCGAGCGATGACTCGACTTACTATGAGGAGGGCGGACGAC
>Ga0335084_10008004_pt1 | contig 10519 bp, 12 predicted proteins | sample Lox_Sample_44_FD_206721 | JGI IMG/M metagenome (GOLD analysis project Ga0335084, IMG submission 206721) | Soil microbial communities from Loxahatchee National Wildlife Refuge, Florida, United States - Lox_Sample_4.4 | ecosystem: Environmental > Terrestrial > Soil > Wetlands | place: USA... | reverse complement strand
GTCGCGGGCCGCCGAGAGCCCGCCCTGCCCGCCGAACGACGACGACGTGTAGACGATGTCCTCGAGCGCCGCGCCGGCGGTCGCGAAGCCGGGAACGGGGGAAGCGCTCTGCGGGTTCTTCAGGACCGTGGAGAGCAGGCGCTCGCGCTCCGGCCACGGCAGCCGGCTGCTGCCGACGTCGATCGCCGGGCCCGAACCCTCCGGCGCGTACCCCCCGCCCGGCGGCGTGCCGTCGAGGATCACCAGGCCCTGCATCGGCACGCGCCGCGACGCCAGGCGATAGGCGACGCCGGCGCCGTAGCTGAAGCCCGCGACGTAGAGCGGCCCGGGATCGGCGGTGCGCACGAAGCCCACCGCCCACTCGGCGTCGCTCGCGAACGTGTCGGCGGTCCAGCTCGCGAGCTCGGACAGCTCCTCCGGTTTCGCGTCGGCTGGCACGGCGTGCGTGCGGTAGTCGAGACCCCACGCGCGCACGCCCGCGAGCGCGAGATGCATACGGATGTCGTAGCGCGCATCCGTCTGCGGCAGCTCGGCGTTCTGGTGCATGCCTGGCAGGTAGAGGACGACGGGACCCGTCGCGCCCTCGCAGAAGGCGAGCCGGCGCAGCCCGATCCGGTTGAAGCGCCCGCCCGGCGGACGCATGCACATGAAGACGTCTTCGCAGAGGTGGTCGCCGCGCAGCTGGCGCTCCGAGCGCAGGCGCGCGCACTTCTCCGGCTTCTCCTTCACCCCGCCGACCACGCCGCACGCGGCGACCGCCAGCGCGAGGATCGTGGCGGCGACCGGCCTCATTCGGTTCGCAGACATTCGATCAGCTTCTCCGCGGCGGGCGAGAAGTGCTTGCCGGCGCGGTGGATGATCCCGAGCGGGCGCGTGAGCACCTCGTCGGACAGTTGGACGGCGACGAGCGAGCCACCCTTCACCTCGGGGCGCACGGCCGGCTCCGGAAGGATCGTCAAACCGAGGCCGATCTCGACCACGCGCTTCATCACCTCGGCGTTGTCGAGCTCCATCACGTAGCGCGCCTCGACGCCGTGGCGGCGCAGCACGCGATCGGTCTCTTTGCGGGTCGGGATGTCGCGCTCGAAGCCGACCAGCGGCTCGCCGGCGAGCTTCTTGATCGACACCGTCCGGTGCTTGGCGAGCGGGTGCTGCGGCGAGCAGACGAGCACCAGGCGGTCCTCGCGGAACGGGACGACCGTGATCCCGGGACGGCGGCTCGGAAACGCCACGATGCCGAGGTCGATGCTGCCTTTGAGCGCGTCGTCGTAGATCTTGCTCGATCGGCTGTATTCGAGCTGGAGCTGCACCTGCGGGTACGCTTTCAGGAACCGCTTCAACTGCGAGGACAGCTCGTAGAGACCGATCGTGTGCACGGTGGCGACGCGGACCGTGCCGGCCACGACCTTCGTCACGGCCTGCAGCTGCGCCTCGAGCTCATGGTAGCGCGCCACGATGTCCTTGCTCACCTGGTAGAGGATTTCGCCGGCGGGCGTGAGCTGCACGTTGCCGCGCGTGCGCTCGAGGAGCTGGCGCCCGTACTTCTCCTCGAGCATCCGGATCTGCTGGCTCACGGCCGACTGCGTGACGTAGTTCTGGGAGGCCGCAACCGAAAAGCTCTTGGTCTCGACGACGTCGCAGAAGACCTTGAGGGTTTCGAGATGCACTTATGCTCCACGCCGGTGAGCGTGAGAGACCCTCATATTGACCCCATGCGGGTTCTGCAAGCTCACGCGTCGCGCGCGGGCGCCCGTCCGCGGGCCGCGCAGCGGCCGCCGGCTATGGACCTACCTGGCGATGTTTGCCAGTGTCGATCGCGTCATGGATCTCGAAGGGAAAGTCGCTCTCGTGACGGGCGCGGCGCGCGGCATCGGCCGGGCAATCGCGATCGGGCTCGCCCACGCGGGCTGCGACGTCGCCGTCTCCGACATCGCGCCCGGCCAGGACGCGATCACCGTGTATCCGCTGGGCTCCGAGGCCGAGCTCGCCGTCACGGCGGGACAGATCCGCCGGCTCGGGCGCAAATGCACCGCGTTCCAGGCCGACGTGACCTCGGCGGCCGACGTCGAGGCGATGCTGCAGCAGATCGAAGAGCGCCTGGGTGGTCTCGACATCCTGGTCGCGAACGCGGGCATCATCATGGCAGGGCCGATCGCGAGCATGAGCGAGGCGCAGTGGGACCGGATCTTCGCGGTGAACGTGAAGGGCGTGTTCCTGTGCGCCCAGGCAGCCATTCCGCGACTCGCCAAGCGCGGCGGCGGGCGCATCGTCAACATCGCGTCGGTGGCGGGAAAGACCGGACGCGCCGGGCTGGCCGCGTACTGCGCGTCCAAGGCGGCCGTGATCTCGATGACGCAGTCGATGGCGGAGGAGCTGGGGCCGGCCGGCATCGCCGTCAACGCCATCTGCCCCGGCTACCTGAAGACGGCGATGTTCACGCAGGTCCTGAACCCGCTTCTGGCGCAGCTCTACCACGCGCCCGAGGAGGAGGTCTTCGAGAAGTTCGTGCAGCGCCAGACGTTCCTCGGCCGCGGCCAGAGCCCCGAGGACATCGCCGAGGCGACGGTCTACCTCTGCCGCGCCGAGAACGTGACCGGCATCACGCTCACGGTGGCGGGCGGCGGCGAGGTGCACTAGCCGTGCTGACGGCGGTCACCATGAAGGAGATCGAGGCCATCTTCGAGGTGCTCGATCGCCTCGGCATCTCGCGCGAGGCGGTCGTGATCCCCCTGCGGCCGGCGCATCCCGGCGGCATTCGCACGCTGTCGTCCGGCAAGGTCGAGATCCAGGTCGAGTCGCAGACGCCGCTCGCCGAATGGCTTCCCGAGCTCGAGCGTCAGCTCCGCGAGGCCACCGGGGCGTGAGCGAGCGGGCCGCGAAGCCTCCGCTCTGGGCGCTCCTCGGCACGATCGTCTTCGTCGTCACGGTTCCCGGCAGCGTCGTCGTCCTCGTACCGTACATCCTGTCGGGATGGCGTCTGGGGCCGCCGTTTCTGGACACGGAGCTGACCCGGTGGCTCGGCGTCGCGCTCGTGGTCGCGGCGACGCCGCTCTTCTTCTCGTTCGTCTCGCGCTTCGTGTGGGAGGGGCACGGGACGCCGGCGCCGGTCGCTCCCACCCGGCACCTCGTGGTCGGCGGCCCGTTCCGCTGGTGCCGGAACCCCGGCTACGTCGCCGTCGTCACGCTCGTCGCCGGGCAAGCGCTCGTCTTCGCGCGGCCGGTGATCCTGCTGTACGCCGCATGCCTGTGGCTCGGCTTCCATCTCTTCGTCGTCTTCTACGAGGAGCCGACGCTGCGGCGGACGTTCGGCGCCGAGTTCGACGAGTACTGCCGCCGTGTGCCGCGCTGGATTCCCCGAGCGCCGCGCGCAGAGTAGGGTGCGGTCATGCAGACCTACACGGGTGGATGCCATTGCGGGCGCGTCCGGTTCCGCGTGACCGCCGACCTCGACCGCGTGACGTCGTGCAACTGCTCGATGTGCGCGAAGAAGGGCTTCCTCCACCTGATCGTGCCGCCGGAGCAGTTCGAGCTCGTGAGCGGGGCGGAGGACCTCACGACCTACGAGTTCAACACCGGCGTCGCGAAGCACCGCTTCTGCCGCACGTGCGGCATCCACTCCTTCTACACGCCGCGCTCGGATCCCGACAAGGTCGACGTCAACGTGCGCTGTCTCGACGGCATCGACCCGGCGGCGCTCCGCATCACCGGGTTCGACGGCCGACATTGGGAGGAGGCGATGCAGGAGAGACCGCCCTGGCGCTAGGTCGGTCGCCCGGGGCGACCGCTCGCTCGCCACGGGTTGCCGGGGACGCCCGGCCGGTGGCATGACGGATGACCATCCGCCCGAAGGAGGTATCGAATCATGGCCGATCAGGAGAGCGTGACCCCCGAGCAGTTCTTCGTTGAGCTGCTGCCGGCGGGATTCCAGGCGCAGCGCGACGCCGGCGGCGCCGTGCCACAGGACTTCACCATGCAGTACGTCCTCACGGGCGACGGCGGCGGCGAGTGGGCCGTCACCATCAAGGACGGACAGCTCTCGACCAACAGGGGCCGGCACGACGCGATCATCACGTTCACGCTCTCGGCCGACGACTTTGGCGACGCGATCCTCGGCCGCAACGGCGCGACGATCGCGATCCTCCTGCCGCAGAATCGGCCCGGGCGCCCCGACAACACCGGGCGCGTGAAGCAGATGAAGGGCACGGTGGCTCAGGAGCTGGCGCGCGACGGCATGGACCCGTTCAAGATCGAGATGTGCTTCAACGGCGGCGAGGCGCCGCGCACCGTGCTGAAGATGAAGCTCGTCGACTTCGTCGCGATGCAGGAAGGGCGTCTGAACGGGCAGGAAGCGTTCATGACGGGACGGCTTCGCATCGAGGGCGACATGGCCTTCATGATGCAGATCGCCGCGCTGACCGCCTGACCGCGACGGCGCTCACGATCGGCGAGGCGCCGCGGCGTCTCGAAGCCGTGCTGCACGAGCCGGCGGGCTCGCCACGCGGCGCGGCGGTCGTCTGCCATCCGCACCCGCAGTACGGCGGCGACATGGACAGCAGCGTCGTGGTCGCGGTCGCCGATGCGCTCGTCGGCGCGGGATTCGTCGCGCTGCGCTTCAACTCTCGACGCATTCCGCGTTTCCCAGCAGGCCTGGCCGGAGCCCAAGCGGTGTCGTTCACCCTCGGTCGCGGTGTCCCCATGCCGGCGGGCGACCCCGGCCATTCGTGCGTCATCTCGGAGGAAACGGGACTGTCGCTGGCGAACGAGCGCCTCTGCCGCGCGTTCCGCGACTTGGAGTGAGGGCTGCGCCGGCCGATCACTCGAGCTGCGCCTGAACGCAGCCTAGCGTCGTACGTCGGGGTGGGGGACGACGGGGCGTTGGCGTCTGAGATCAATGCTTGGGAGCGCTACCCCGCGCGACCCTTTGAGGATTCGGCGTGGGCAACATACAGGATACGAAGTGCGCGGAGCTTCGTGGATCAGGCATCTGCTCCTTGGCTGCGCTCTCCTTCTGGGTCTTGTCGCGGGAATTGGTCTCCTGGAAGGCGCCGTGTCGCTTCTCCCCGTCTCTCCCTGCACCGGGACACCACCGCTCTGGCGCCCGAGTCGCATTGTCGGTTGGGGACTGATCCCGAACGGTCGGGGAGAAAAACAAATCTGCGCGGAAGATCGCCTCGTCGCGCGGCGGCCGATCGTCATCAACAGTCTCGGCCAACGCGACCGCGAGCGCTCCTACCGCAACACCGACGGCGCCTCGAGGGTCCTTGTTCTCGGCGATTCGTTCGTCGAGGCTCTCCAGGTCGAGCTGGCGGACACATTTCTGGCGCGCATCGAGAACGACCTCGGAGTCGAGATGCTGAACGCTGGGGTGTCGGGTTACTCGACAGACAATGAAGTCCGCGCATTCAAGTCGACGGGGCGCCGGTACGCGCCTGATGTCGTCATTCTCGTGTTCTTCATTGGCAACGATGTGCTGGAGAACGGCGCGCGACTCTTCTTGCTGAACCCACACGGCCTCCCGCCGAAACCTTGGCTCAGGGCACGTCCTCCGTCGGCGGCTCTCCGGGCGTGTGCCGGCATGGAGTACGCAGCGAACTTCGTGGCCTCCACGACTCCCCAGCTGTTGTGGCAACGCTCGCGCGTCGTGCGATCGCTTGAGATCTCAGCGGCGCAGGAACTCACGAGACGATGGTGCGCGCATCCAAGTGGTCCACCGCTTCACGACGGCGTCCCGGAGATGCTGGGTGTCTACAGGGAACCGTCCACCCCCGCATGGACTGAAGCGTGGGTGACATCCGAACATCTCCTGCGAAAACTGAAGGACAACGTGACTCGGGCAGGCGCACGGCTCGGGGTTGTGCTCGCCCCGTATGCGGCCGAGTACGATCCCCGTATGAGAGTGCTCGAGACGCAATACGAGATCCTGAGAAATGCAAAGTGGGACTACGACTACCCCTACAGACGGTTGAGCGCGCTGTTCGAGCGCGAGGGTGTGCCCTGGATGTCACTCGCCCCGACGTTCAAGGCATACTACCGATCCACCCACGATTCGGGATGCTACGCGAGCGATGCACACTGGAACGAGGCAGGCCACGAAGTGGTCGCGAACGCGTTGGAGCCATTCGTCGCGTCACTGATCGGCCGTCGTCCCCCACCCCGACGTACCGACGCCAATTGAGGCTATTGCTTCGATGCTGCAAACGAGTCCAGGCACAGAACAGCTAGCCTGGACGGCAGGCGACACCAGCGCGGCCTCGTGGCATCGTATGGGTTCCGGAAGGAACCACGATGCTGCGAGGGACGATCCTGCTGGCTCTGCTGCTGCTCGCTCCGCCGCTCCGCGCCGCCGAGTCGGGCGCCCGGGCGACGGCAACGTTCGCGGGCGGCTGCTTCTGGTGCATGCAGCCGCCGTTCGAGGATCTTCCCGGGGTGCTCGCGACGACGGTCGGCTACACGGGCGGGCAGAAGGAGCGCCCGACCTACGAGGAGGTCTCCGAAGGCGGGACCGGCCACGCCGAGTCGGTCGAGATCGTCTACGATCCCACCAGGATCTCCTACGAGAAGCTGCTCGACGTGTTCTGGCACAACGTCGATCCGCTGACGCGTGACGCGCAGTTCTGCGATCACGGCCGCCAGTATCGCTCCGCGATCTTCTACCACGACGAGACGCAGAAGGCGCTCGCGGAGGCGTCCAAGCGTGCCCTCGAGACCTCGAAGAAGTTCGATCGGCCGATCGTGACCGAGATCGTTCCAGCGAGCACGTTCTGGCCGGCCGAGGAGTACCACCAGCGCTACCACGACAAGAACCCGGTGCGGTACGCCTACTATCGCTGGGGGTGCGGCCGCGACGCGCGCCTGAAGGAGCTCTGGGGCAGCTCCGCGCCGCAGCCCGAGACCGGATTCGATCCGGCGACGTGGAAGAAGCCGGGCGACGCGGCGCTCAAGCAGAAGCTGACGCCGCTCCAGTACGAGGTGACGCAGCACGCGGCGACGGAGCCGCCCTTCCACAACGAGTACGAGGACGAGCATCGCCCCGGCATCTACGTCGACGTCGTGTCGGGCGAGCCGCTGTTCAGCTCGCTCGACAAGTTCGACTCCGGCACGGGCTGGCCGAGCTTCACGCGACCGATCGATCCGGCGAACGTGAAGGAGGTCAAGGACTACAAGCTCATCTGGCCACGCACCGAGGTGCGCTCGGCGCACGCCGACTCGCACCTGGGGCACGTCTTCACCGACGGCCCGAAGCCGACGGGGCTCCGCTACTGCATGAACTCGGCGTCGTTGCGCTTCATTCCCGCCGATCGGCTCGAAGCCGAGGGGTACGGTCAGTACGCGAAGCTCTTTGCGTCGAAGCCCGCGCCGCCGCAGACGGAGACGCCGCCGGCACCGCCACCGGCGAAGTAGCCGCCCGTCAGCCGCGTGCGCTCGGATGCGGCAGCGTCCCGTCGTCGACGTGCGGCAGCTCGTCCCACACGTCGAGCCATTGGAGGCGATTCGCCCACCACTGGTGGATCGCCGGACGCACGCGCCCCGGCTCGTCGAGAGTCGTGAGGGCCACCGACACGAGCCGCGCGCCCACCTTCGGCTGCGGCTCGCGCGCGTCGGTGCCGAAGACGTGCGTCCCGCAGTCGGCGCAGAAGTGACGCGCGAAGAACGACGACGATCGGAACGCGCGCGGCGTGCCGCGGACGAGCTGGAAGTCCGGTTCGGGGACCGCGATCCACGCCGCGACCGGCGCGCCGAACCGCCGGCAGATCGTGCAGTGGCAGTAGCCGGCGTCGAAGACGGAACGGATGCGATACCGGACGGACCCGCAGCAGCAGCCGCCGTCCAGCGGATCCATCAGTCCTCGATCAGGACCGGCGTGCCGACCGGCACCATGCCCGCCAGCTCGTCGACGTCGTCGTTCGCGAGCGAGATGCATCCCCACGTCCAGTCGACGTTGCTCTCGTTCAGGCGCGGCCTGTCGGTGCCGTGGATGCCGACCGCACCGCCGACGCCCGCGTAGTGGTTGTCGAGCATCGGAATCCGGCCGGAGTCGAGCGCCGTCCAGTAGCGCTGGACGTCCTGCAGGTTCGGGTAGTCGAGCAGCAGGAACTGGTGCCAGCGATCGTGCTCTCGCTTGTCGACGATCGCGTAGAGCCCGGTCGGGGTCTTGCGGTCACCCTCGTGCAGCTTTCCCTTCGGGCCGCCCAGCCCGAACACCGCCGGGTAGCTGCGGACGCGCTCGCCGCGCACGTAGACGTCGAGCGTGCGGCACCACGTCCGCACGACGACGAAATACGGCTCGTCGGCGGCCCAGTCGAGGCGATCCTCGTCGGCGGGCGGTGGCGGCCCGTTCCATCCCTTGTGGACGCCGCACGCGGCGAGCATCGCCACGAGCGCCGCCGCCATCCACCCCCGTCCCCACCTGATCCGACTCATGATCCGCTCCGTTCGACATTGTTTCCGCAAAGCCGTGCGCGTGCAATCGGCTGCAAAGCCCGAAAGCATGTGATAGCTCGCGCCCCCGTGCCGGCGCAGCGACCACTTGCGGCGATCGTGATGGCGGCGGGACTCGGAACGCGCATGCGCTCCGGCCGCGCGAAGCTCCTGCACGAGCTGGGCGGCCGCCCGCTCGTGCGCTATCCGCTCGCAGCCCTCGCGCCCCTCTCGCCGGCACGCGTCGTGCTCGTGGTCGGCCACCAGGGCGACGAGATGCGGGCCGCGGCCGCGGCGTCGGGTCTGCCCATCCGGACGGTCCTGCAAGCCGAGCAGCGCGGCACGGGCCACGCCGTGCAGTGCGCGGCGCCGGCGCTCGAGGACTTCGACGGCGACGTCCTCGTCATGAACGGCGACGTTCCGCTGGTGACGACGGCGACGCTGCGGCGCCTCGTTGAGACGCATCGTGCGGACAACGCGGATCTGACGCTCGTCACGATGCGCTTTGAGGACCCCACGAGCTATGGCAGGATCCTGCGTGATGCGGGCGGGCGCGTGCGCGGCATCGTCGAGCACCGGGACGCATCCCCCGCCGAGCGCGAGATCAAGGAAGTCAATCCGGGGCTCTATTGTGTTCGTGCGTCGCTCCTCTTTCCGCTGCTGCGCGAGCTGCGCGCCGACAACGCGCAGGGCGAGCTGTACGTCACGGACGTCGTCGGGCTCGCGGCCGCGGCCGGGCGCACGATCGCGAGCGTGCTGCTCGAGCGCCCGGAGGAAGTCGCGGGCATCAACACGCGCGCCGAGCTGGCGCGCATGGAGGCGCATCTGAGAGCCGACATCACGAGCCGCTGGATGGAGACGGGCGTCACCTTCGAAGACCCGGCGACGGCATACGTCGGCCCCGAGGTCGAGATCGGACGCGACACCGTGATCGGCCCGAACGTCGTCCTGCGCGGGAAGACGCGCATCGGCGCGGGCTGCCGCATCGACGGCACGGCGTTCATCACCGACGCCACGCTCGGCGATCGCGTCCACGTCCGCTTCGCATGCGTGGTCGACGAGGCGCGCGTCGGCGACGACGCCATCATCGGCCCGTTCGCGCGCTTGCGGCCCGGCACCGATCTCGCCGAGCACGTGCACATCGGCAACTTCGTCGAGACCAAGAAGGCCCACGTCGGGGCGCGCACGAAGGCGAACCACCTCACCTACCTCGGCGACTGCGACGTCGGGCCGGACTCGAACGTCGGCGCCGGCACGATCACCTGCAACTACGACGGCTCGACCGGCAAGAAGAGCAAGACCATCATCGGCGCGCGCGTGCAGATCGGCAGCGACACGCAGCTCGTCGCGCCGGTGACGGTGCACGACGACGCCTACGTGGGCGCCGGCACCACCGTCACGCGCGACGTGCCGGCGGGCGCGCTGGTCGTCACGCGCACGCCGCCGCGGGTCCTCGAGGGATGGGTCACGCGCCGCCGGGCATGGGCCGAGGGCGAGCAGCCCACGCCGGCGGCGGCGAAGCCCGCGCCGCGGCGCGCGGGCAAGAGCAAGCGAACGATCAAGGCACGCAAGGTCTCGCGTCGCGTCCGACGGCGGCGCTAGTCGATCGAGGGGCGCGGGCCGACACCCGTCACCGCGAGCCAATCGTCTTCGTCGCCCGCCACGATGAAGACGATCGGAGCGAAGCACGGCTTCGGCAGGTCGACCTTCGCGGAGATGAACGCGTTCCCGCCTACGTCGTGCGCATGCCTCGTCGCGCGGGCGCGGCTGCGCGGGTGGATGAATCGTACGCTCCACGCGTAGCACCCACCCCTGGGGTGGAACAGGCGAGAAGTTGACCAATTCGCGCAGACACATCGCCGCCTCGCGGGGTAGCCCGTCCCGCGGTTCGGCCGGTCCGGCTCTGCTAGCCTCGGCGGAACGCCGCAGTTATGATCGGCCCCGCATGCCTCGCCGCCGCCAAGGCAGCAGCATCGTGCCGATCGAGGAGGCGCTCGAAGAGTTCCGCGCCGGGCGCATGATCATCCTCATGGACGACGAGGATCGCGAGAACGAGGGCGATCTGTGCGTCCCTGCCGAGCGCGTGACGGCCGAGCACGTG
>Ga0335084_10008002_pt1 | contig 10520 bp, 5 predicted proteins | sample Lox_Sample_44_FD_206721 | JGI IMG/M metagenome (GOLD analysis project Ga0335084, IMG submission 206721) | Soil microbial communities from Loxahatchee National Wildlife Refuge, Florida, United States - Lox_Sample_4.4 | ecosystem: Environmental > Terrestrial > Soil > Wetlands | place: USA: Florida... | reverse complement strand
CGGCATCGTTGGGCCGGAGCGCGATCGCGAGGTTCGCCTCGCGGACGGCGTCGTCGGCGCGCCCCATCTGCGTGTAGTCGGTGGCGAGCAGGGTCCTTCCCCGGGCGTCCTCGGGCATCTTCCTGAGGTGCGCCTCGAGCACCTGGATCCGCTGCTGCACCATGTTGCGGACCGCGTCCTTCTTGCCGAGCGCGCCGAGCGCGTTGATGATCGGGACGTAGATGTTGTAGTCCTCGCCCGAGGCGGCGAGCCCGGCCTCGGCCAGGTCCGCGACCTCCTGGTACTTGCCGGCGGCGAAGAGCGCGCGGCCCAGCAGGTAGTAGGCGCCCTCGCAGTCGGGCTTGCGCTCGATCGCCTGGCTCACGAGCCGGATCGTGTCCTCGTACTTGCCGTCGGCGTAGCGGATCCAGGCCTCCCCGACCTTGATCTCGGGCGCGTCCTTGCCGAGGCCGCTCGCGCGCTTGCTCGCCGCCATCGCGCGCTCGATCCAGACCGGCTCGCGCTCGTAGTGGTAGTGGAACTGCGCGCAGGCGTTCGCGATCGCCGCGTGGGCGAGCGCGAAGCCGGGATCGAGCATCACCGCGTTCTCGAACATCTGCAGCGAGAACTCGAGGTCCTGGCGCGTCAGGCGCCGCGCGTAGCTCTTGCCGCGGAGGTAGAGGTCGTAGGCCTGGAGGTTCTCGGTCGGCTTGGCGGCGAGCGCCAGCTGCTCCTGCGGCGTGAGCGTGACGCGCAGCGCCTCGGCGATCTTGTGGGCGATCTCGTCCTGCACGTCGAACACGTCGGCCATCTCGCGGTCGTAGCGCTCCGACCACAGGAGCGCGTCGTTCTCCGCGTCCACCAGCTGCGCGGTGATGCGCAGCCGGTTGCCCGCGCGCCTTATGCTGCCGGCGAGCACGAAGCCCGCCTTGAGCTGCTGGCCGACCTGGGCGGCCGTGACCGGCTTGTCGCGGAAGGGCAGCACGGTCGGACGTGACAGGATCTTGAGGCCGCGGATCTTCGACAGCTCCGTGATGATGTCCTCGGTGACGCCGTCGCGCAGGTACTCCTCCTCCTTGGCGCCGGAGAGGTTCTCGAAGTAGAGCACCGCGATCGACTTCTCGGCAGGCTTCGCCGGGGCGCCCGGTCGCGAGTCGTGGAGCTCGGCCGTGCGCCGGCCGCCCGAGTCGGTGTCGCGCTTGAGGCGCAGCAGGTCGGTCTTGAGGTCGGTGGCCGTCTGGTAGCGCAGGCTGCGATCCTTCTCGAGCGCCTTGCCCAGGATGCGGTTGAGCTCCGGCGGCAACGAGGGGTTGGCCTGCGTGATCGGCGCGGGCTCGCGGTTGAGGATCGCCTCGAACACGACCGCCGAGGTCTCGCCCTGGAACGGCAGGACACCTGTGGCGGCCTGATACAGCACCGTGCCCAGCGAGAAGATGTCGGTGCGCGCGTCGGTCACCTGGCCGCGCGCCTGCTCGGGGGACATGTACGAGACCGTGCCCATCGTCGTGCCGGCCGAGGTCAGCTCGTTCGGCTGGACCGCGGTGGGCGCCTCGGAGTGCTCGCCGCCTCCGACGCGCGCGCGCTCGATCTTCGCGAGGCCGAAGTCCAGCACCTTCACCTGCGAGCGCGACGTCACGAAGATGTTGGCGGGCTTCAGGTCGCGGTGCACGATCCCCTTCGCGTGCGCCGACTCGAGCGCGTCCGCGATCTGGATCCCGAGGTCGAGGAGCGCCCCGACCGCGAACGGCCCCTTGCGGATCCGGTCCGCGAGGGTCTCGCCCTCGAGCAGCTCCATGGCGATGAAGTGCTGGCGGGCGTGCTCGTCGATGTCGTAGACGGTGCAGATGTTGGGATGGTTGAGCTGCGACGCCGCGTGCGCTTCGCGCCGGAAGCGCTCGAGCGTCGCCTTGTCGGTGGCCATCTCCGCGGTCAGGAACTTGAGCGCGACGTGGCGGCCGAGCTTGGTGTCCTCGGCCTCGTAGACCACTCCCATGCCGCCGCTGCCGAGCTTCGCCTTGATGCGGTAGTGCGAGACCGTCTCGCCGATCATGCTGCGCTCTCCTTCACTCGCCGGCGTCGCTCGTCGGGTAGAGCTTCTCGAACTCGGGGTCGCCGTGGAGCAGCGCCAGGTCGGGGTCGCGCCGCACCCAGTCGGGGTCGATGAAGCCCGCCTCGTGCGCCTTGCGCAGCGCGGTCAGGCCCTCGTCGCGCCGGCCGAGCTGGCAGAACACGCAGGCCGCGTTGTAGAGCACGTTGGCCTCGTTCGGCCGAAGTGCGATGCCGAGGTTAGCCTCGCGCATCGCCTCTTCCGGGTGCCCGAGCGCGGCGTAGTCCGCCGCCAGCAGCAGCCGGGCGCGCGCGTCCTCGGGAACCGTGCGCAGGTGCGCTTCGAGCGTCTCGATCTCGCGCTGGCGGAACTGGGCGAGCGCGTCCTTCTTGCCGAGCGCGTCGAGCGCGTTCGTGATCGGCACGTAGACGTTGTAGTCGGTGCCGCAGGCCTCGAGCGCCGACTCGGCGACCGCCGCCACCTCCTGGTAGCGCCCGGCCGCGAACAGCGCGCGCAGCATCAGGTAATAGGCGCCTTCGGTGTCGCGCTTGCGCTCGATCGCCTCCTGCGCGACGTGGACCGCCTCGGTGTACTCCGCCTGCGTGTAGAGGATCCAGGCCTGGGCCACCTTCACCTCCGGCAGCTGGGGCTTGAGCGCCACGGCCTTGCGCGAGGCCTCGCGCGAGCGATCGAGCCAGGCCTTCTTGCGGTCGTAGTTGTAGTGATACTGGGCGCAGGCGTTCGCGATCGCCGCGTACGCGAGCGCGAAGCCCGGGTCCTGCGCGACCGCGTTCTCGAACATCTGCAGCGCGAACTCGACGTCCTGGCGCGTCAGCCGCCGCGCGTAGCTCTTGCCGCGCAGGTAGAGGTCGTAGGCCTGCAGGTTCTCGGTCGGCCGGACCCCGAGCGCCTCCTGCTCCTGCGGCGAGAGGTGGACGCGCAGCGCGCCCGCGATCTTGCGCGCGATCTCGTCCTGGACCTCGAACACGTCGGCCATCTCGCGGTCGTAGCGCTCGGACCACAGCAGCGAGTCCGACTGCGCGTCCAGGAGCTGCGCGCTGATCCGGAGGCGATTGCCGCCGCGGCGGATGCTGCCGGTGAGGACGGAGGTGGCCTTGAGCTGTTGGCCCACCTGCGCGGTCGCCGCCGGCTTGTCGCGGAACGGCAGCACGGCCTGGCGCGACAGCACCTTCAGGCCCCTGATCTTGCTGAGCTCGGTGAGGATGTCCTCGGTGACGCCGTCGCGCAGGTACTCGTCCTCCTTCACGCCCGAGAGGTTCTCGAAGTAGAGGACGGCGACCGAGCGCTCGGCGGTCTTCACGGGCCCGCTGCGGGCCTCCCCCTCGGCGGCGCGCCGTCCACCCGAGTCGGTGTCGCGCTTCAGTCGCAGCAGGTCGGTCTTGAGCTCGGTCGCGGTCTGGCAGCGCAGGTTGCGGTCCTTCTCGAGCGCCTTCGAGAGGATCCGCCCGAGCTCCTGCGGCAGCGCGGGGCTGCGCGCGCTCACGGGTTGCGGCTCCTGGTTGAGGATCGCGGACACGACGTCCGCCGACGTGTCGCCCTGGAACGGCAGCGCGCCCGTCGCCATCTGGTAGAGCACGGTCCCGAGCGAGAAGAGATCCGTGCGCGCGTCGGTGAGCTGGCCGCGAGCCTGCTCGGGCGACATGTAGGAGACGGTGCCCATCGTGGTTCCGGCCGAGGTCAGCTCGTTGCGCAGCCCCGTCGGCGCCTGCGAGTCCTGGCTCGTCACGCCCTGCGCGCGCTCGATCTTGGCGAGGCCGAAGTCGAGGATCTTGGCCTGCCCGCGCGGGGTCACGAAGATGTTCGCGGGCTTCAAGTCGCGGTGCACGATGCCCTTGGCGTGGGCCGACTCGAGCGCGTCCGCGATCTGGATCCCGAGCTCGAGCAGCTGGCTGAGCTCGACCGGGCCGCGCCGGATCCGCTCGGCGAGCGTCTCGCCCTCGAGCAGCTCCATGGCGATGAACTGCTGCCCGTCGTGCTCCCCGATGTCGTGAACGATGCAGATGTTCGCGTGGTTGAGCTGGGACGCGGCCTGGGCCTCGCGCTTGAAGCGCTCGAGCGCCTGCGGCTCCCGGGCCATCTCGGCCGGCAGGAACTTGAGCGCGACCTTGCGGCCGAGCCGCGTGTCCTCGGCCTCGTAGACGACGCCCATCCCGCCGCTGCCGAGCTTCGCGGCGACTCGGTAGTGCGCCACCTCCGTGCCGATGAGCGAAGCGGCCTCAGCCACCGGCCGCGCTCTCCGGGTAGAGCTTCTCGAACTCGGGATCGCCGTGGACGATCGCCAGGTCGGGATCGCGCCGCGCCCAGGCGGGATCGCGGAAGCCGGCGGCCCAGGCCTTCTTCACGGCTTCGAGGCACTCGGCTTTGCGGTCGAGGTTTCCGAACACGCAGGCGACGTTGTACATGACCATCGCGTCGTTCGGCCGCAGCGCCATCGCGAGGGTCGCCTCCCGCAGCGCGTCTTCGTGGCGCTCGAGCGCGACGTAGCCGCCCGCGAGCAGCGTCCGGCCGCGGGCGTCCTCCGGGATCTTCCGGAGGTGCGACTCGAGCACCTGGACCTGGCGCTGCCGGAAGTGGAGCCGCATCTCGGTCTTGCCGAGGGCGCCGAGCGCGTTGGTGATCGGGACGTAGACGTTGTAGTCCTCGCCGGAAGCGTCGGCCGCGACCTCGGCCATGTCCACGACCTCCTGGTATCGGCCCGCGGCGAAGAGCGCGCGGCCCAGCAGGTAGTAGGCGCCCTCGGTGTCCGGCTTGCGCGCGATCACCGGGCGCAGGCGAGCGATCGCCTCCTCGTAGTGGGCCTCGGCGTACAGGATCCAGGCGGCCGCGACCTCGATCTCCGGCGCGTCCCGGCCGAGGGCGCTCGCGCGCTGGCTCGCCGCCTTGGCGCGGTCGATCCAGCTCTGGGCGCGCTCGAAGTGCCAGTGGTACTGGGCGCAGGTGTAGGCGAGCGCGGCGTGGGCGAGCGCGAACTGCGGGTCGAGCGCCACCGCGTTCTCGAACATCTGCAGCGCGAACTCGTTGTCCTGGCGCGTCACGCGCCGCGCGAAGCTCTTGCCGCGCAGGAACAGGTCGTAGGCCTGCGCGTTCTCGGTCGGCTTGCTGGCGAGCGCCTGCTGCTCCTGCGGTGTGAGCGTGATCCTGAGCGCCTCGGCGATCTTGCGTGCGATCTCGTCCTGCACCGCGAACACGTCCGCCATCTCGCGGTCGTAGCGCTCGGACCAGAGCGGGAAGTTGGTGTGGGTGTCGACGAGCTCCGCGTTGATGCGCAGGCGCGTCCCGCCGCGGCGCAGGCTGCCGTTGAGCAGGTAGGCGGCCCCGAGCTGCTGGCCGATCTGGGCGGGCGTCGCCGGCTTGTCGCGGAAGGCGAGGACGCTCGTGCGCGAGAAGGTGCGCAGCGTCTTGATCTTGCTGAGCTCGGAGATGATGTCCTCGGTGACGCCGTCGCGCAGGTACTCGTCCTCCTTCACGCCCGAGAGGTTCTCGAAGTAGAGGACGGCGATCGACTTCTCGGCGGCCTTGCCCGGCCGCGAGTCCTCCACGGCGCGGCGGCCGCCGGAGTCGGTGTCGCGCTTCAGGCGCATGAGCTCGGTCTTGAGGTCGGTCGCGGTCTGGTAGCGGAGGTTGCGGTCCTTCTCGAGCGCGCGACCGAGGATGCGGCCGAGCTCGCCCGGCAGCGCCGGGTTCACCTGGCTCACCGGCTGCGGCTCGCGGTTCAGGATCGCGTCGAAGACGACGGCCGAGGTCTCGCCCTGGAACGGCAGGACGCCCGTCGCCATCTGGTAGAGAACGGTCCCGAGCGAGAAGAGGTCGGTGCGCGCGTCGGTCAGCTGGCCGCGCGCCTGCTCCGGCGACATGTAGGAGACGGTCCCGAGCGTCGTGCCCGCGCTCGTCAGCTCGTTCTGCTGGACCGCGGTCGGCGCCTCCGAGTGCTCGCTGCCCGGCTGCCCGCGCTCGAGCTTCTTCGCGAGGCCGAAGTCGAGGATCTTCGCCTGCCCGCGCGGCGTGAAGAAGACGTTCGCGGGCTTCAAGTCGCGGTGCACGATGCCCTTGGAGTGCGCCGACTCGAGCGCGTCCGCGAGCTGGATCCCGAGCTCGAGCAGCTGCGGGAGCTCGAAGGGCCCCTTGCGGATCCGCTCGGCGAGCGTCTCGCCCTCGAGCAGCTCCATCGCGATGAAGTGCTGTCCCTCGTGCTGGCCGATGTCGTGGACGGTGCAGATGCCCGGGTGGTTGAGCGCGGAGGCGGCCTTCGCCTCGCGGTTGAAGCGCTCGACGGCCTCGTCCCGCGCCATCTCGGCCGGCAGGAACTTGAGCGCGACCTTGCGGCCGAGCCGCGTGTCCTCGGCCTCGTAGACGACGCCCATCCCGCCGCTGCCGAGCTTCGACGTGATCTTGTAGTGGGAGACGACCTGGCCGATCAGCGACGGCTCGCTCAGAACGCCTCCTTGTTGAACACGAACGGCATCCGCTTCGGGTCTCCGCCGTAGCGGCCCTCGAGCACGTCGATCACGCCCTGCGCGCAGCGCCCGGCCATCCCGACGTCGGGATCCGGCGAGAGGCGCGTGGCCCGCGCCGCCGAGGCCGCGTGCGGGAAGAGCCGCAGCGTCGGCTCGAGCGCCGGGTCGCGCAGCGGGCTCGCGTCCGGCAGCGGCTCCTTCTCGTACACGTCGAGCGCCGCGCCGGCGATCCAGCCCTCGCGGAGCGCCTTCGCGAGCGCCGCCTCGTCCACGACCGGCCCTCGCGACGTGTTCACGAGGTACGCGGTCTTCTTCATCAGCTTGAGGCGCTCCTCGTCGATCAGGTGGAAGGTCGGCTCGGCGCCCGTCCCGGGCAGGATCAGCGGCACGTGGAGCGAGACGTAGTCGGCGCGCCCGAGCGCGTCCTCGAGCGAGACCACCTCCGCCGTCTGCCGGCGCGAGGCATGGCCCTCGGCGTGCCGCAGGTCCATCACGCGCTGGACGCCCGCGGCGTAGTCGCCGAGCGGCATGCCGCTCGCGTCGTGGCAGAGCACGTCCATGTCGAAGCCGACGGCCTTGGCGATCAGCGAGCGGCCGATGCGGCCCATGCCGATCACCGCCAGCGTCCGGCCGGTCACCTCGTCGCCCAGCCACGGCAGGTACGGGTGCCAGGTGCTCCAGGTCCGCTCGCGGACCTGGAGCTCGGCCGGGTACAGGCGCCGCGCGACCGCGCCCATCATGAAGAAGGCGTACTCGGCAGTGGCGCCCGTCAGCACGTCGGGCGTGTGCGTGTAGGGGATCCTGTGCCGGTTGGCCGCCTCGCGGTCGATGTTGTCGACGCCGACCGCGATCTGGGCGACCACCTTGAGGCCCGCCGCCGCGCCCGCCGCGAAGACTTCCTCGTCGATCCTGTCGCGCAGCGTGGTGATCAGGGCCGCGATGCCGGAGCGCACCTTCTCGAGGACGAGCGCCCCCGGCGGGGGCTGCATCTCCGGGTACACCTCGACCAGGTAGCCCTTCTCGCGCAGGCGGTCGAGCGCCGGCTGGCCGATGTCGCAGGTCGCGTAGATCCGGATGGGCGCGGTCATGGACGTCTCGCTGCTCTTGAGCTGCGCGAGCGAGCGCTCAACATATCACCGCTCGGGGCAGGCTTGTCGCCTCTTGCCCGCCCTGCTAACGTGCGCGCGTGCGGCCGACCGACCTCAGGGGCATCCTCCAGTACGTCCCGCAGTTCCGCGAGAAGGCCTTCGTGGTGGCGGTGGACGGCGCCGCCGTCGCGCACGGCAACTTCGGCAACATCCTGATGGACGTCGCGGTGCTCTGGTCGCTCAACATCCGCGCGGTCCTGGTGCACGGCGCCTCGGTGCAGGTCCGGGCGCTCGCGACCGAGCGCGGGATCGAGCCGAGCGACCTCGAGGGCTCAGGGGTGACGGACGCCGCTACGCTCGAGCTCGCGCTCACGGCCGCCAACCGCCTGACGCACGAGATCCTCGAGGGGCTGGCGGCCGCCGACCTGCGCGCCGCCGCGACGAACGCCGTCACCGCCCATCCGCTCGGGATCCTGAAGGGCGTCGACCACCTGTACACGGGCAAGGTCGAGCGCGTGGACACGGCGTTCCTGCAGACGCTGCTCGCGAACGGCATCGTGCCCGTGGTGCCGCCGCTCGGGCTCGACGGCGAGGGCCGCAGCTTCCGAGTGAACTCGGACGCGGTGGCGCTCGAGGTGGCGCGGGCGCTACAGGCGGTGAAGCTCGTCTACATCACGATGTCCGACGGCCTGCGCGTCGACGGCAAGATCGCGCGCCAGCTCTCGGTGCGCGAGCTCGGCGAGGCGCTCCAGCGCGGGGCGGTCGACGCGAGCCAGGTCTCGAAGGCGAGCCACGCGCGGGCCGCGTGCGACGCGGGGGTGCCCCGCGTGCACGTGATCAACGGCAGTGTCGACGACGGCCTCTTGTCCGAGGTGTTCTCGAACGAGGGCATCGGCACGCTCGTCTACGCCAACGACTACCAGCAGATCCGCCGCGCGCGCCGCTCCGACGTGCGCACGATCGAGCAGCTCATCAAGAGCTCGGTCGAGCGGGACGAGCTCGCGCCGCGCTCGCGCGCCTCGATCGAGAAGGAGCTCTCGGACTACTCGATCTTCGTGGTGGACGGAAACTCGATCGCGTGCGTGGCGCTGCACCCGTACCCGGCCGAGGGCAAGGCCGAGCTCGCCTGCCTCTACGTTCGCCCGAGCCACGAGAACCAGGGCATCGGCAGGAAGCTCGTGCAGTACGCCGAGACCAAGGCGCGCGAGGCGGGCCTCGCGCAGCTGCTCGCGCTCTCGACCCAGGCCTTCAGTTTCTTCCAGTCGAAGGCGGGCTTCGTCGAGGGCAGCCCGGACGACCTGCCGGCCGCGCGGCGGGTCCGCTACGAACAGAGCGGGCGTCGCTCCAAGGTGCTCGTCAAGAAGCTCTAGCCGCACCGACCGAGGCCGAGGGCGCCACGGATAGCGCGAGCCGGGAGGGCTCCTGGGGCGCATCCACTTCCGTTCGAGGATGCGACCCGGGATCCCGGCCGCGCGGAAGGCTTCGACCTCGGCCCCGCTGTGGACCTGTACTGCCCGCAAAGCCGAGGGCGCCACGGATAGCGCGAACCGGATCCCGGTCGCGCGGAAGGCTTCGACCTTGGCCATCAGTCGGGGGTCTATACTGACGAGCCTGCCAGGAGGCAGCCATGACCGACGCGCTGCGGACGCATTTCGCCGACTACGCGGCGTTCCACCGGACGGCGGGCAACAAGGCCTGCCACTGCTTCGGCATCCCGCTGATCGTGCTCGCGTCGCTGTCGCTCCTGGCGCGCGTGCCGCTCCTGGCCGTGGGCGGCTTCGAGCTGACGCTCGCCGAGCTCGTGATCCCGCTCTTCGTCGCCTACTACCTGACGCTCGACGCGACGCTCGCGGTCGCGATGCTCGTGGCCTACGTGGCGCTCGACGCGGCGGGCCGCTTCATCGCGCCGCTCGCGGCGCTCGGCCTCTTCGTCTTCGGCTGGATCCTGCAGGGCGTGGGCCATTGGGTGTACGAGAAGAACTCGCCGGCGTTCTTCCGGAACTTCATCCACCTGGCCGTCGGTCAGCTCTGGATCCTCGCGAAGGCGCTCGGGCGCGCCTGACTACTTCGCGAGGCAGGTCCTGATCCGGCGCAGGGCTTCCTGGATGTTCTCGAGGCTGTTGGCGTAGCTGAAGCGCAGGTGGCCCTCGCCCCATTCGCCGAAGGCCGTGCCCGACAGGCACGCGACGCCGGCCTCGTCGAGCAGCCGGTCGGCGAGCGCCTTGGCCGAGTAGCCGGTGCCCGTGATGTCGGGGAACACGTAGAAGGCTCCCTGCGGCCGAGCACACCGGATGCCCGGGATCTGCCGCAGGCCGTCCACGATCGCGTCGCGGCGCTTCCTGAACTCCGCGACCATCGCGTCGATCGGGGCGTGGTCGCCCCGGAGCGCCTGGACTCCCGCGAGCTGCGTGAAGCTCGCGGTGCAGGAGACGGCGTTCGTCTGCAGCTTGGCGACCACCTGCGCGAGCGGCGCCGGCATGATGCCGTAGCCGAGGCGCCAGCCGGTCATCGCGTAGGTCTTCGAGAAGCCGTCGAGCACGACCGCGAGCGACTCCATGCCCGGCATCGCCGCGATCGAGACATGCTTGCCGTCGTAGAGGATCTGCGAGTAGATCTCGTCCGACAGCACCGGGATCCCCGCGCGCACGGCGGCGTCTGCGATCGCGCGCAGGCCCGCCTCGGGGATGATCCCGCCGGTGGGGTTGTGCGGGTAGTTGAGCACGACGAGCCGCGTCTTCGGCGTGATCCTGCTGATCAGCTGGTCGACGTCGAGCTGGTGGCCCTTCTCGGCGAGCAGCCGCACCGGCACCGGCACGCCGCCGATGAAGCGGATCATCGACTCGTAGATCGGGAAGCCGGGGTTCGGGTAGAGCACTTCGTCGCCCGGGTCCACGAGCGCGAGGATCAGGTAGAACATGATCGGCTTGCCGC
>Ga0335084_10008001_pt1 | contig 10520 bp, 7 predicted proteins | sample Lox_Sample_44_FD_206721 | JGI IMG/M metagenome (GOLD analysis project Ga0335084, IMG submission 206721) | Soil microbial communities from Loxahatchee National Wildlife Refuge, Florida, United States - Lox_Sample_4.4 | ecosystem: Environmental > Terrestrial > Soil > Wetlands | place: USA: Florida... | reverse complement strand
GCGAGGGACGACGACTCTCGTCATGCGAACGCACGCGAATGACATTGGCGGGTTGGCTGGAGGCGTGCGCCTCGCCAGCTGCGGCGGGCCACGCGTGATCGTATCGACGAGCGCTGCGCCAGCGCGAAGACCTCGCGCCGATTTCGAGCGCTGCTGAAACGGTCACTCTCACGGCATCGAGCGACCGCTTGCCTCAATCCCAAGGTTAGCGCGGCGGACGCCGAGCCGCCTCGTCAGATGGCGTGCTGCGGCAACAGGCGATGTCGCTGCGAGTGCGGTTCGCGTCGTTCGCGAACGGGCTGCGAAGCGGGCGCACGCCCGCGACGTCAAGGCCCGATAATGGTGTGGCGGTCGATACCTCGCGCCGAGTCCTAGCCACGACGTCCGAATCTCGCCCCAAGCGACCGACCAAAGCGTCGCAGATGCTCCCCGCTTCGGTGCCGCAGACGCGCGTCGGCCGGCTCGCGAATCTTGCGCTGGGGGCGGCCGAGCTCGCGATCGGCGGCATGGCTGAGGGCGTGCGCCGCATCGCCTTCGGCAAGGGTGAAGGCACGAGCGCGCTCCTCTCCGCAGACAATGCGCGCCGTCTTGCCGCGCGGTTGGCGCGCCTGCGCGGTGGCGCGATGAAGCTGGGGCAGATGCTGTCCCTTCAGGGGACCGATCTGCTGCCGCCGGAATTTGCACAGGCGCTTGCCGTACTGCGCGCGCAAGCGGCGCCGATGCCGCCCGAGCAACTGCGTCGCGTGCTCGGGCGTGAGTACGGCAAAGGGTGGCAGGCACGCTTTGCGGACTTCGACTTCGAGCCGATTGCGGCAGCGTCGATTGGCCAGGTGCATCGCGCACGCACCGCGGATGGACGCGACCTCGCGCTCAAGATTCAGTACCCGGGCGTCGCGCGCTCGATCAAGAGTGATGTCGACAACTTCGCCGCGGTTCTGCATGTGCTCAAGCTGCTGCCGCACGACGTCGACATTTCGGGGATGGCGGCGGAAACGGCGCGCGAGCTCCGCCTCGAAGCCGACTATCTCGCCGAGGCTGCGTCGCTCGAGCGCTACGCGGGTCTGGTAGCCGACGAGCCGCTGCTGGTCCTGCCGCGCGCGCATCGCGATCTCACCACGGCCCGGATTCTCGCGATGGACTATCTGGAGGGCGAACCGCTGGAGACACTGGTTGCTCCCGGGGTCGCACAAGTGACCCGCGACACGATCGGCACGCTGCTCGAGCGGCTGGTGTTTCGCGAACTGTTCGAGTTCCGCATGATGCAGACCGACCCGAACTTCGCGAACTACCTCTGGCAGCCCGCAACCGGAAAGGTGGTGCTGCTGGATTTCGGTGCAACGCTGCGCTTCTCCACCGCTTTCGTGCGCAACTATGCGCGCATCACCCGCGCGGTAATCGACGGCGACCGCGATGCGGTGACGCGCCACGCCATCGCCATCGGTTACGCGACCGACAGCGATGCGCCGGAGTTGCGCGCCGCCACCACCGAGATGATCATGCTGGTGTGCGAGCCGCTGCGGCACATCGGCCGCTACGACTTCGCCAGGTCCGACCTGCCCTCGCGCGCGCGGGCGCGCGGCTTCGAACTCGCCATCCGGCAAGGCCTTCTGCGCACGCCGCCAGCGGAGACGATGTTCCTGCACCGGAAGCTGGTTGGCTCGTTTCTCACCCTCGCCCACATCAATGCGTGCGTCGACGCCCGGGTGTTGGTGCAGCCGTTGCTGAAGCGAGCTCTGCGCGACGAGGCGTGAGCGCTCGTTCGCGCGATTCGCGGAAGACCACGCATCGTGCCTGAGCCCGCCACGTTGCTGTTGACGAGCCGCTCGCTGCTCGCCCTCGGAGCCACGAGGCGTGGTCGCACGCGGCACGTGCAGTCGAACTACTGCCTCCCGTACGGGCGGCGGATCAACCAAAGCTGCCGCGAGACTCGCCTCCGGCGCGGCAGCACGACCGCGACCGCAGTTCGCCTCGCGCAGCAGGTCGCCTTGGGGCTGCCGTCGCGCGCGTAGCTCCTGCGCAAGGCCTGTCAGCTTCGTTGTCTAACATCTGCCCGAGGAGCGATCAACTTCCAGCCGGGAGGCGCACATGCGAAGTCGCGCTTTTTGCGCAGCGCTATTTGCGGCGATCAGCTGCACGCTCGCTCACGCCGCATCGCAAGCCCCGGTCGGCGCCGAACACGGCATGGTCGTCACCGCCCAGCATCTCGCGACCAACGTCGGCGTCGAGGTGCTGCGCAAGGGCGGCAATGCGATCGATGCAGCAGTCGCGGTCGGCTATGCACTCGCCGTCGTTTACCCCGCCGCGGGCAACCTCGGTGGCGGCGGCTTCATGACGATCCAGCTCGCCGACGGGCGCAAGGCGTTCCTCGACTTCCGCGAAAAGGCGCCACTCGCCGCCACCGCGAACATGTACCTGGACGGCGCTGGCGAGGTCGTCAAAGGACTCAGCACGAGAGGCCACCTTGCGGTGGGTGTTCCCGGATCGGTCGCGGGACTGGAAGCCGCGCGGGCGAAATACGGAACCCGTTCGCGCAGTGAGCTGATTGCACCGGCGATCCGGTTTGCCGATGAAGGCTTCCTTCTGGAGCAGGGCGACGTGGACATGCTCGCTACGGCGACCGAAGACCTGCAGAACGATCCGCCCTCCGCGGTGATCTTCCTGAACAAGGGCAAGCCGTTCAAGGCGGGCGAGCGGCTGATCCAGCGCGATCTCGCGAGGACGCTGCGCCTGATTGCCCAGCGCGGTCCGGATGCCTTCTACAAGGGGCCGATCGCAGATGCCATCGCGGCCTCGAGCAAGGCCGGCAAGGGCCTCATCACGAAGGTCGACCTGGAGCGCTACAACGTGCGCGAGTTCGCTCCGATCGAATGCGACTACCGCGGCTATCACGTCGTATCGGCGCCGCCGCCGAGTTCCGGCGGCGTGATCGTGTGCGAGATCCTGAACATCCTCGAGGGATATCCGCTGAAGGAATTCGGGTTTCGTTCCGCGCAAGCCGTGCACTACCAGATCGAAGCCATGCGGCACGCCTATGTCGATCGCAACAGCTACCTGGGCGACCCGGAGTTCGTCAACAATCCGATCGTTCACCTGCTCGACAAGAAATACGCGGAACGGATTCGCGCCGTGATCGACCCGCGCAGGGCCGGCGTTTCGAGTGAACTGAAGCCGGGCGTGCCGCCGCACGAGGGCATCAGCACCACGCACTACTCCATCGTCGACAGGAAGGGCAACGCCGTTGCGGTGACCTACACCTTGAACGAATGGTTCGGCGCGCGCGTCACTGCAGCCAAGACGGGCATCCTGCTGAACAACGAGATGGACGATTTCACGATCAAGCTCGGCGTGCCCAACCTGTTCGGCCTTGTGCAGGGCCAGGCAAACGCCATCGCTCCCGGCAAGCGGCCGCTCAGCTCGATGAGCCCGACGATCGTCTCGCGCGACGGTAAGCCCGTGCTGGTCGTCGGAACGCCCGGCGGCAGCCGCATCATCACCGCCGTCGTGCACACCATCATCAACGTGGTCGACTACGACATGAACATCCAGGAAGCGACCGACGCGCCTCGCTTTCATCAGCAGTGGCTGCCGGAGACCACCGCGCTGGAACCCTTTGCGCTCAGTCCCGATACGCGAAGGATCCTCATGGACATGGGCCACAGGTTCACGAACAGCCTGCCGGCGAGCCACGTCGCGGCAATCCTCGTGGGCGCGCCGTCGCTCGGCGGCAAGCCGCGCGGCAGCGATCGCTACTACGGCGCGAATGATCCCCGGCGCAACATGGGATTGGCGCAAGGGTATTGAGCTGACCGCGCTCCGCGGCCTTGGTGCCGCATTCGCCATCCCCCAAAATTTCGGACGCAGTTATCGACTGGGCAACGCGTCGCCCGCGTGATGCCATTGCGATCGTCACATCTGCACGAAAGCGGAGAGATGATCGTGAGAGGGATAGATCGCCTATGCAGGGCGCTTGTCGCCTTCTTTGCGCTTGGCATCGCCTTGGCCTTCACCGCGCCGAGCGCCAGAGCCGATCCGTCCTTTGTCTCCGAGGTGAGGTTCCCTTACGACATCAAGTTCACTCCCACCTTCGACATCGTGAACTACACCGGATCCCCGTACGACGCCCAGTCGAAACTGAATCAAGCGTTGACCTACCTGTACACACCGCCTGCGCCTGTCGCAGCGTGCTCGACGTCGGCGCCTGGCGACAACCTCGGACAGCACGCCGGCTCGTATGTCATGGGCAACTGCACGGTGACGTACCCGAACGGAGTCGCGCTGCAACTGGCGGTGTGGGGCGTGCCGCATTGCCCGGTGGGCATGTACGACGCGCCTCAGTACAACGGCAGTCCGTCGTTTCATCCGGGCTACTGCGAGTCGCTCACGGGCCAATGCCCGCCGGGTTCCGTGCTATCGGGGTCCAGTTGTGTCTGTCCACCGGGCCAGATTTGGCTCGGATACTCCTGCATGTCGCAAAAGGCTCCGGTCACACCCGAAGCCTGCACCTCGCACGTGATCAACATCGCGACAGGAAACAAGCTCCTCCGCGAAACCGATTTCGCGACCTCGGCTGAGGAGGGCGCCTTGCGCTGGGAGCGCGCGTTCAACAGCCTCTTCACGCGCAGCGATGGTCCAGTCATGTCGGCGCAATGGACGCACACGTTCAGCCGCTTCGTGAGATCGATCGACTCGGCGAATGCGTACGTGTTTCGCCAGGATGGCCGAATGTATTCGGCGACTTCTCCAGGTGCACCCACAGCAGCGGGCCTGCAACGCTGGACGACCGACGCCGATGTCATCGACCAGATCTATGCGAACTTCGATTCGACGCTCGTGAAGGCCGGATGGGTCGTGCTCGCCGCGGACGGCACACGGGAGACTTACAGCGCATCAGGCAATCTCCTCGCGCTCGCCGGCAAGAGCGGTCGCACGTTGACACTGACGTACGCTGACGGCACTGCAGGCGCAAACGGTGGCTACGCTCTCGATGCGTCCTGGAATCCGACGACGACGCGGATACGCTTTGGACTGCTGCTTCGCGTGGCCGACAACTTCGGCCGGCAACTCGTTCTCGGATACAGCACCGCATCGCGTCTCGTGCAAGTGACGGATCCAGCGGGAGCGCGGTACCGATACACGTACGACGCTGCCGGCAACCTGTCGAGCATCGTCTATCCCGATGGGCACACGAAGGCCTACCTCTACAACGAGCCTTCATACACAGGAAGCGCAAACCTTCCGAACGCGCTGACGGGGATCGTCGATGAGAATGGCATCAGGTTCGCTTCGTACTGGTACAACAGCAGCGGCCAGGCAACGCGCGAGGCTCTCTGGGCCGATGCAAGCCAGGTGGTGCCGGTCGATCAGCAGGTCATCGCGTACGGGCCGAACGGCACCTCGACGTTGACCGATCCGCTCAACACGCCGCGCGCTTTCGGCTTCGCGACGATGCTAGGCGTGATGCGCAAGACGAGCCAGAGCCAGCCCGGAGGTGCGGGTTGCGGCCCATCCTCGTCCTCCATCGCCTACGACGCGAATGCGAACGTGACGAGTCGCGTCGATTTCAACAACACGCGAACGTGCTACGGCAACGATCCGGCGCGCAATCTCGAGACCGCGCGCATCGAGGGCCTGGTATCCACGGATGCCTGCCCGGCGGACGTTGCCGGCTACGCGCCGGCCTCGGGAACGGTCCAGCGCAAGATCCTCACGCAATGGCATCCCGACTGGCGGCTGCACGTGCGGCAGGCCCAGCCGAAGAGAATCACGACATGGGTCTATAACGGCCAGGTCGATCCGACGACTGGCGGCGCCGCGGTCACATGTGCGCCGGGCAGCGCGCAAGTCGGAGGCAAGCCGATTGCGGTCTTGTGTCGCAAGATCGAGCAGGCGACCGGAGACGAAACCGGTGCTGCAGGATTCGGTGCCGCTCCGGCGGGTTCAGCACGCATCAACAACTGGACCTACAACCAGTACGGACAGGTTCTAACAGCAAACGGACCAAGGACCGACGTTTCCGATCTGACGACCTACACGTACTACGCCGACACACAAACGGACTGGACGCTCGGAGATCTGCAGCAGATCAGCAATGCGCTCGGACAGTTCAGCCGTTTCACGAAATACGACCGCAACGGACGCGTGCTGGAGACGCTCGACCCGAACAATGTGAAGACGGCCTACACGTACGGTCCACGGGGATGGCTCACCCAGCTTGCGGTCACGCCGAGTGGAGGGGGCGGCAGCCAGACCACGGTCTACGACTACGATGCCGCGGGTCAGCTGATACGGCTGACTGCGCCCGATGGAAGTTTCGTGAAGTACACGTATGACGCCGCGCACCGGTTGACCCAGGTCGACGACAGTGCAGCCCAACGAGTCGAGTACACGCTCGATGCGATGGGCAATCGGACGGCGGAAAACTGGAGGGACGCCGGCGGGACGGTGCGCAAGACGCTGACGCGAACCGTCGATGCACTCAACCGCGTGCAACAGGTCGTCGGCGGCACGCAGTAGTCCCGTTCCGCGATAAGATCGAAACGAGAACCATCACAACTACGCAGCGTCGGCCTCCACAGTGCCACCGCAGATGAACGCACCTCCCCCGTCGCGGGACCTCGCTCGCATCGTTCTATCGGTGCTGTCGATCGGGTTGATGATGACCCTGAGTCTGTGGGTGTTGCGGCCGTTCCTCGGTGCGCTCATCTGGGCCACGATGGTGGTCGTTGCCACGTGGCCCATCATGCTCGCCGTCCAAAGGCGCCTCGGCGGACGGCGCTGGGCCGCCGTCATGGTCATGACGATCGCGATGCTGCTCGTGCTCGTCGTGCCGCTGGTCATGGCGATCGCCACGATCGTCGACCATCGCGACGACATTGCAGACTGGCCTGCTGCACTCAGGAGTGCGAAGGTGCCTGCGCCGCCCGATTGGGTGGACGACGTGCCACTCGTCGGATCCAAGATATCCGAGGAATGGCAGCGCCTTGCCGACACTGGTTCGGAAGAACTGGTTTCATACGCCGCGCCGTACGTGCGCAAGGTGCTCAGCTGGTTTGCGGCTCAGGCCGGGACGTTCGGCCTCATGTTGCTGCACTTTCTGCTCACGGTCGTGATCACGGCGATTCTCTACTCGACAGGCGATGCCGCGGCAAGAGGAGTGCGTCGCTTCGGGCGTCGTCTGGCGGGCAATCAGGGCGAGGACTCCGTCATTCTTTCGGGGCAAGCCATCCGTGCGGTTGCGCTCGGCGTGGTCGTCACGGCCATCGTGCAGTCGGCCGCCGCTGGCATCGGCCTCGCCATAACGGGCGTTCCCTACGCCGCGGTGCTCACGGCGATCATCTTCATCTTCTGCATTGCGCAGATCGGCCCCATCCTCGTCCTGGTCCCGGCAGTCGCATGGCTCTACTGGTCGGGCGAGTCGGGCTGGGGCACCGTGCTGCTCATCTGGACCATTCTCGTGGGCGCGATGGACAACGTGCTGCGCCCGATCCTCATCAAGCGCGGCGCCGATCTGCCGCTGCTGCTGATCTTCGCCGGCGTGATTGGCGGCCTGATCAGTTTCGGGATCATCGGTCTGTTCGTTGGTCCGATGGTGCTCGCGGTGACGTATCGATTGCTCGAAGCGTGGGTTGGCGAGATCGATCTCGAGCCGGCCGAAGCCGTGCAGAGAGTGACAACCGCAGTCCCCGCCGCGACGATGCCGCGAGAAGCGCGGCCAGCATCGAGCGTCCAACAACAACGCTAGTCGCGCGCGTATCGCCGCTGCTGACCGCCGCGCGGGTGCGCGCACTTTCTCAAGCGCCGCGCGGACGTACCCGCATCGTCAAGCCGACCGGCGCCATCGTCACGCTCAGCGATTCGCGCGCCTCGCCGCCGTCCGGCGTATCGACCGACACGATGTCGAAGCGCCCGAGCAGCGTCGCCATCGCCATCTTCATCTCCAGCAGCGCGAGGTAGCGGCCGGGGCAGATACGCGGACCTGCCCCAAACGGCATCGAGATCCGCTTGGCTGCATTCGCGGCCTGCGCCGGACCGCCATCGCCTAGCCATCGCTGTGGCTCGAATGCGGCGGCGTTGCGTACCTTGTGCTCGCTGACCGCATCGCGCCGCATGAGCAGGAAGACGACCATGCCTTCGGAGACGAAGACATCGCGCAGCGTCGTGTCGCGCAGCGCCTGGAACGCGATTTGCGGCGCGACCGGTTTGAGCCGCATCGTCTCGTGCGCGCACGCTTCCACGAAATCCAGGCGGCCGATCTGCTCGGGCGTCGGCGCCGCGGTGTCACCGCATACGCTGCGCACTTCGTCGATTGCCCGCGCGAGTGCCTGCGGGTTCCGCGACAGCAGATAGATCATCCAGGCCACGGTGTTGGCGGTCGTGTCTTCGCCGGCGAGCAGCATCGTCAGAACGTTGCCCGCGACCTGCTTGTCGTCGATGCCGCTGCCGGGCTCGTCGGCGGCGACGAGCATCGCCTCGAGCAGGTTGCGCGGATGCTCGCGAAGCGACGGGTCCGCGCGCATGCGCGCACGCGCCTGCGCGACGAAACCGTCGACCGCGGCATTGATCTCCGCGACGCTGCGCACGAGTTGCCGGTCGTCGGCCGAAGGGAAGAAGCGCCAGGTCGGCACGCGTTTGAAGACACGCCTGAAAATCACCGGAAACAGGCGATTGAGATGGTTCTGGATCACGTCCTCGTCGGATTCCAGCGTGTTGACTTCGGATCCGAATGCCAGTCCGGCGATCGTGTCAACGGTGTAGCGCATCAGATCGGCCTGCAGATCGATCGGCCGGGCGAGCTCCGCCGCGTTCTGCCAGCGTTTCGCGAGGCGCTGCGCCACGCGTTGCAACGACGGGAAATAGGCCTTTACGTGTGCCGGATCGAAACCAGCCATCACCATGCGCCGCTGCCGGCGCCACGTCTCTCCGTTCGCGCCGAAGACGCCGTTCGGAAGACCCAGCTCGCTCCACACCTCCTCGAAGCGCGTGGTGCGCCGAAATCCCTCCGGACGGTCGCGCAGGACCGCGGCAATCACTTCGTGGTCGCTCACCGCAATGACCCGGCGCTTTCCCAATTGCAACCTGAAGAAAGGGCCGTACTGCGCGCTCCACTGCTCCAGTTGCTGGTGCACGCGCGTCGACTCGATCTGCGGCAGGTTGCCGAAGATGGGGACACGACGCGGTCCCGGAAGGTCGTCGAAGCGGCGGAGCGGTACGCGCCGATCCGCCTCTAATGGTTTACTCGTGCTGGTGTCCATTGCTTGCTCCGGTCCGGACGATACGCCCGGCGCGTCCTTTTAAGGTCGCTTCGTGCCCTCTCACGCGCGCCGGTTCACCACCGCCGACGCTCGCCCAAGCCGCCGCCACAACCACGGCGGCGCTTCCGACGCCATCACCTGCTGGCCGCGCTCGATCTCGATCTCGCGAAACCGCTCGACGACGAAATCGATGAACAGGCGCACGCGCGGAATGCGGCGCACGCTCGCGCGATAGAGCAGGTTGACCGGCGCCCCGACCACGGTCGCGGGAGTGCTGTTGTTCGTCGTCAACATCGTGTGCAACGTCCGCAACCCCGATGCGTCCGGCGCAGTTCGCCAAGCCAGCCTCCACACCGCAGCGCAAGCGCCGGAAGCGCGTTGAACGCTTCCGGACCTCCCTCGACCCTCGCGAAAGGAACGACCATGTACGTCCTGCGTATCGAACATGCGATCCGCGACTTCGAACCCTGGAAGAAGGCCTTTGACAACGATCCGGCCGGGCGCGCAGCATCCGGCGTGCGCCACTATCGCGTGATGCGTCCGACAGACAGGCCGAATTACGTGCTGATCGATCTCGACTTCGATACCTCGAGCGAAGCGGAGCACTTCCTGGATGCTATGCGCGAGGTCTGGCAATCGCGCCGCGCGGCCCCGGCGCTTTCCGGCAGCCCGCTCGCCCGCGTCTTCGCCGAAGTGGAAAGCAAGACCTTCGGGCGGCAGATGGCGGCATAGCCGACGGATTCAGTCTAGGGCAGCACAGATTTGCGGGGCCTGCGGGCCCCGCACTTTTTCTGCGGCGTGGAGGTGGATATGATCGGATGACTCCGGCCGCGCCGCGTTCCGTGGCGCGCATGTCATCAGGTTGCAAGCTGCTCGATCCGCGGAAAAGTCACCGTTGCTCAACAAGCTGCTCTTTCGTCCGCTGCACGAACACGCAGAACCCGCGCAGCGCATGCTCGGCGTTCAGGCGTTGCCGCCTGATTCCCCCGAGCTTGCGCAGCTCTTGCAGAGCGATCCGGCGCCGGAGGTCCGCGCCGCCGCTGCGCAGCAGTGCGCCGACCTCTCCACCCTGGCCGCGGCGTGGCAGGCAGAAGCCGTGCCTGACGTGCGCACTGCTCTCGCAGTTTCCCTCGGCAAGGCGCTTGCCGCGACGCCGGACGGCGCTGCCGCGCAGGCGCTGCTCGAAAACGAGTCGTGTACAGATGCAATCCGCGCTGCCGTTGCGCATCAGACCGAAGATGCCGCCCGGCGCGGCCTCGCGATCGCGCA
>Ga0335084_10008000_pt1 | contig 10521 bp, 9 predicted proteins | sample Lox_Sample_44_FD_206721 | JGI IMG/M metagenome (GOLD analysis project Ga0335084, IMG submission 206721) | Soil microbial communities from Loxahatchee National Wildlife Refuge, Florida, United States - Lox_Sample_4.4 | ecosystem: Environmental > Terrestrial > Soil > Wetlands | place: USA: Florida... | reverse complement strand
CCGACGCAGCGGAGCCGTGCGAGGGCCCCTGCCCGCTGCCAGGGAGGTGGAGCCCGCCTCCGCGCCTACCAGACGCCCTCGAACCGCACCGCGTCGCCGGGCCGGACGCCGTGGGCCGCCGCCCACCCGCCGTTCACCTCCAGCACGTAGCGGCTCGGCCCGCCGGCGGTGCGGTTGATCTCGGTGAGCGGCTCGGCCCGCTCCACGATCCCCGCGATCCGTCCGTCCTCGGCGAGGAAGATCATGTCGAGCGGGATCAGCGTGTTCTTCATCCAGAAGGCGTGCTCGCCGGTCTCGGGGAACACGAAGAGCATCCCGGCGTCGGCGCCCAGCTCGCGGCGAAACATGAGGCCGCGCTGCAGCTGCTCCGGGGTCCGGGCCACCTCGACGGTCACCGTCAGGCGCGCCCCCGCCCTGGCGTCGATCGTCACCCGCGCCGTGGCCATGGCGGCGGGGGCGGGCTTCGCCTGCCGGGCGCAGGCGGCGAGCGCGGCCAGGAGCACGGCGGCGGCTGCTCGGGGTGCGCGCGCGGGGCGGCGGGCACGGCGCACCGTCACCTCGGGAGCGGCACCGCGCAGTAGCTCGAGAACTGGATGTCCGCCAGGTACGCCTGGCGGGTCGCGTCGTCGAGCGTGGCGAGGAACGCCGGGTCGAGCACCATCTGGCGGCACTCGAGCCCCGTCTTGGAGTGGAAGCAGTCCTCGTTCGAGACGCACGGCTTCGAGCAGTAGCCGCAGAGGCTCGTCCCGTCCGCGCACTGCCCGTAGCGGGAGTAGATGTCCCCCGGCGCGCTCGCCTGCTGGATGGGGGAGACGATGCACACGAAGTTGTCGCAGGCGGGGTTGCCCGTCTCCAAGTAGTCGCCCAGCGCGTCGGCGGGCGTGACCGCGACCGGGTTGTTGCCGCCCAGCGTGCAGCGCTGGCCCACGTCCGCGCTCTGGCACGCGCCGAGGAGCGCGAGGGCGGCGACCGCGGAGACGGCGACGGCGGAGCGCATGATCCGTCGAATCGTTAGCACGCGGCCGCCGGCCGGACAAGGAACGCCCCGCCGTCCTTCTCCGCCTTCATCGGACCTTCACCCACAAACGTCACTTTCCGCGAGGGGGGCCGCGTTGCCCCTCCCCCGGCCTCGGGCTAGGATGCCCGGCGAGCGCGAGGTTCGCGCGCGTGAGCGAATGAGATCTCCCATCGCGATCGCCTGGCTCCTCCTCGCCGCGCTCCCCGCGGCCGGGGCCGCACAGGAGATGCCCGGACTGGATCTCTCGGCCCCGCCGAAGCCGAAGCCGCCGCCGAAGCAGCCCGCGTCCTCGCCGGAGGGCGAGGAGCTGCCGCCGGTGAACCTGTCGGCCCCTCCCGCGAAGCCGGCCGCCGCCCCCGCGCAGGCGGTGTCGCCCCTCGGCCCCTCCGGCGAGCGCGACGCCGCGCTCGGCGACCGCGTGAAGGCCGTGCAGCGCAAGGGCTTCCTCAAGCGGAACCGGCTCGATCTGACGCCGCTCTTCGCCGTCACCGTGAACGACGCCTTCTACGCCAAGTTCGGCGGCGGGCTGCGCCTCGCCTACAACCTCGAGGACAGCTTCGCGGTCGCCACGCGCTGGGTCTACTTCGAGCCCTACCGCACCGACAGCGTGCGCGAGGGGAAGGTCGCCTTCAACAGCCAGCTGCTCACCTCGCAGGTCTACGGGCAGCTCATGCTCGACGGCATCTGGTCGCCCATCTACGGCAAGGCGGCGGTGATCGGGCGGTCCATCGTCCACTTCGACCTGTTCCTGCTCGCCGGCTTCGGTGCGGTCCGCACGGCGACCAGCGTCGCGCCGCGCAACGAGGGCGATCACCTCGCCGCCGACCTCGGCGCGGGCCTCCGCTTCTACCCGCGCGAGTGGCTGGCCTTCGAGCTGGGGCTCACCGCCACGTTCTACCCGGACCAGCCCATCTCCTCCGTCCCCGGGACCATCCAGAAGGTCGTGGTCGCGAACGTCGGCGTCTCCATCTTCTGGCCCTTCGGGTTCGACTACTACTACCCGTGAACCATTTCCCCGCCCTGCGCGCCCTCGCCGCCGTCGCCGCCCTCGCGGGCGCCGCGCTCCCCGCCGCGGCGCGCGCCTCCAAGGCCGACGCCTTCGAGGGCAAGGTGCAGCCGGTCTCGGGCCAGCTCTACCAGAAGGCGGGGCGCGTCGAGGTCACGCTGGACGGGCTCCTCTCGCTCAACGACGCCTTCTTCACCAAGTACTTCGCCGGCGTCCAGGTCGGATACCACTTCTCCGAGTTCCTCTCGCTCCACGGCCAGCTCGCGGGAGGCGCCTCGGCGAAGACCGGGTCCACCGAGGTGTGCCCGGCGAACGCGGGCTGCCACCCCGCCTCCGCCGCCGACCTGCGCGAGGTCCCGGGGCACGTGAACCTGATCGCCGGGGCCGAGCTGCAGTTCTCTCCGGTGTACGGGAAGCTCAACGTCTTCTCCGAGGGGGTCGCCCACTTCGATCTCTCGCTCCTCGGCGGCCCGGACTGGATCCGGTACGACCAGGTCCTGTCCGCGTCCGACGCGTCCGCCGGGAAGACCCCGTCCGCCGTGAGCAGCCTCGGCTTCCACCTCGGGCTGGGCGCGCGCATCTTCTTCTCGGAGGCGCTCGCGCTCAGGATCGAGGTGCGGGACTACGTCTACCGGGCCGACGTGCCGAGCATGCAGAAGCGGGAGACCCAGAACCAGCTGTTCACCGAGATCGGGCTGTCGGTGTTCTTCCCGTTCCGCAACCGGACGCAGCCGTAGGGGCCGAGCCATGCGTCTTGCCGCCGCCGCCCTGCTCCTCGCCGCCGCGCTCCCCGCCCGCGCGCAGCTCGGGATCGACCTCTCCGCGCCGCCGAAGAAGGACAAGCCCGCCGAGAAGAAGCCTCCGCAGCAGGGGACGCCGGCGCCGGGCGTCTCGCTCCGGCCCCTCGACCTCGGCAAGAAGGGCAGCGGCGCGAAGGAGCGGCTGGAGGCCGCCAAGAGGCTGGGCGACGACAAGGCCTACGAGACCGCCGCGCTCGCCTACGACCAGATCCTGCGCGAGCCGGCGCTGGCCGACGGCCACGAGGAGGCGCGCTACCAGCTGGTGAAGGTGCTGGAGCGCCTGGGGCTTCACTACTCCGCCCTGGTGGAGCTGGACCGGATCCTGGAGCGCGGCCAGGGCTCCAAGTACTTCCACACCGCGATGGAGTGGGTCTTCTACGTCGGGAAGCGGCTCAAGAACGAGCAGCCGCTGCTGTCGCGCGTGGCGCGCCTCGCCGGCGAGAGCTTCCCCCCCGCCTACCAGGACCGCTACCTCTACCTCCTCGCCAAGTACCAGTTCGAGCGCGGTCGGGCCCTGCAGGAGGCGGGGCGGGCCTCGGAGGCGCGGTCCTCGTTCGACGAGGCGCGCCGGCTCGCCTCGCGCGTCCGCAAGGAGGCGGGCGCCGCGGCGATCCCGGCCTCCGCCGGCGACCTCCCCGCCGCCGGGGAGGAGGGCGACACCTACGCCAAGGCCCGCTTCGTGGACGGCCTCGTCCTGTACGCGGAGGGCGACCAGGCGGGCGCGGCCGAGAGCTTCAAGGAGGTGGTGCGGCTCACCAACCCCAAGCGGAACCGCCGCGTCGATCCGGCGCTCCGCGAGCTGGCGTTCCTGCAGCTCGCCCGCATCCACTACGAGAACCGGCAGAACCGCTACGCCATCTTCTACTACGACAAGATGCCCTGGGGCGGCGAGAGCTGGCTGGAGGGGCTGTGGGAGGCGTCCTACGCCCACTACCGCATCGGCGACTACGAGAAGGCGCTCGGGAACCTGCTCACCCTCCAGTCGCCGTACTTCAAGGAGGAGTACTTCCCCGAGTCGTACATCCTCAAGGCCATCATCTACTACGAGAACTGCCGGTACCCCGAGTCGCGAGCCATCCTGGAGGACTTCTCGGGGATGTTCGAGCCGGTCTACGACGAGCTGCAGGCGCTCACCACGCGGGCGCAGCCGGCCACCGCGTTCTTCGACCTCATCGAGGAGGCGGAGAAGCGGCCCGACACCGACCCGCAGGCGCGCCTGATGCGCAAGATCATGAAGCTCGCCTTCACCGACGAGAACATCAAGCGGCTCTCCGAGTCGATCGGGGAGATCGAGGACGAGCTGGGCCGGAAGATGGGGGCGCTGCGCCCCGAGTTCCGGCACTCCGCGCTGGCCAAGGACCTGCAGGGCAAGCTGCAGGAGGAGCGCAAGGCGCTGGTCGAGGAGGGCGGCCGGCGCGCCCGCCAGAAGCTCGAGTACGAGCGGGACCAGCTGCGCGGCCTCCTCGCCCAGGCGCTGCGCATCAAGATCGAGGTCTCCCGCAAGGAGCGCGAGGCGCTGGAGGGCTCGCTGGCCACCGGCTCGCAGCCCGAGATCCTGCGCGACCTCAAGTTCTCCACGGCCGTCTCGGACGAGCACCTGTACTGGCCGTACGAGGGCGAGTACTGGCGCGACGAGCTCGGGACCTACGCCTACACGCTCACCAAGGGCTGCAAGGACCGGCCGCAACGCGCGGCCCGCTGACCGCCCCCGGGGGACACCAGGCCGTGACCTCCCTTCGCGCTCTCGTTGCCGGGGCCGCCGCCGCCGCGCTCGCCGCCGCGCCGGCCGGTGCCGCCGAGGGGCGCGCCGGGCCCAAGGAGGCGGATCTGGGCGCGAAGCGCTCGGTGGCGCCCGACGCCGCGCTGCAGGGCTCGCTGGAGGCGAAGAAGGCGCCGGCCGGGCCGGGCGGCCCGGCCCTCGAGTTCGAGGTGTTCCGGCAGAAGGTGGAGGTCCAGGTCTCGGAGAAGCGGCGGGAGGAGATCGCCTCGCTGCAGAAGCTCATCAAGCTCGGTGGCAACGTGGAGGAGACGCCGGGCTGGTACTTCCGCCTCGCCGAGCTGCTCTGGGAGGAGTCCCAGTTCTTCTTCTTCGAGAGCGGGCGGCGCGACGACCGGATCCTGGCGCTCGGCAAGTCCGATCCGGCGCAGGTGCAGCGGCTGCAGGCGGAGAAGCGCGAGCTCGACGCGCAGTCCCGGCGGCTGCAAGAGCAGGCGGTGGCGCTCTACAAGGCCATCGTCGCGCGCTACCCGAAGTACCCGCGCATGGACGAGGTGCTGTTCTTCCTCGCCGAGAACCTCTTCAAGCGCGACCGCCAGGACGAGGGGGCGATGAAGGCCTACCGGGCCCTCATCAAGAACTACCCCGGCTCGCGGTACGTGCCGGACTCCTGGATGGCGTTCGGGGAGTACTACTTCGAGAAGGCGAACCGGGGCGACCGCATCGGGAACCTGCGCAAGGCGCTGGAGGCGTACCAGCGCGCGGCGTCGTTCCAGGAGTCCTCGGTCTACGGGTACGCGCTCTACAAGGAGGCCTGGGTCCACTACAACCTCGGCCAGTGGACGGAGGCGCTGGAGCTCTTCCGCACCGTCATCTACTTCGGCACCCTGCCCACCTCGTCCGTCCCCCAGGACAAGAAGCTCACGCTGGTGAAGGAGGCGCGGAAGGACTACGTCCGCACCTACAGCCACGTCGGCTCGGCCGAGGGCGCGGTCGAGGAGTTCCGGCGCGTGGGCGGGGAGGCCGGCTGGTGGGACATGGCGAAGACCCTCGCCGGCCTGTACTTCGACGAGGGAAAGGACCGCGACGCCATCGTCCTCTACCACCGGCTCATCCAGGAGAAGGCGCTCTCGCCCGAGGCCCCCTTCTTCCAGTCGCGCATCGTCACCTGCGCCGGCCGGCTCGGGAAGAAGGACGTGGCCGTGCAGCAGGCGCACGTCTTCGTGAAGATGCTGCGCGAGATCGAGGCCTCCGTGAAGGAGGAGAAGGACCGGAAGCTCCTCGACGACGCCCGGCGCGACGCGGAGAACACGCTGCGCACGCTGGCGGTGCAGTACCACACCGAGTGGAAGAAGACCCGGGACGAGCCGGTGGCGGCGCTCGCCGTCGCCGTCTACCAGGATTACCTGGAGCTGTTCCCCACCTCCCCGCACGCCTACGACCTGCGCTTCTTCTACGCCGAGCTGCTCTACGCGCTCGGCGAGTTCGAGAAGGCGGGAGCCGAGTACGAGCGCACGGCGCTCGCCGACGTCGCCGCGGCGCAGGCGCGTCCGGCCCCGGGGGAGGAGCCCCGCAAGCCGGGCCGCTTCTTCCGGGACGCGCTGGAGAACACGGTCTTCGCCTACGACCTGGTGGCGAAGAAGCTCGACCAGGCCGAGAAGCGGACGCCGACCGACCCGAAGAAGCGCATCCCGCTCGCCCCGGCGCAGCAGAAGCTGGTCGACGCCTGCGAGCGGTACCTCAAGTGGCAGCCGAAGGGCGACAAGTGGGTGGAGATCGCCTACAAGGCCGCCAACATCTACTACCGGCACAACGACTTCGCCGAGGCGACCAACCTCTTCACCCGCATCGCGCTCGACCACCCGGCGCACGAGCTGGCGGGCTACTCCACCAACCTCGTCCTCGACGCCTACAACCTGCTCGGCGACTGGCGGAACGTGAACGGCTGGGCGAAGCGGTTCTACGCCAACGCCGACCTGCTCCGGACGCATCCGGGCCTCAAGGAGGACCTGGCCCGCGTCATCGAGCAGAGCGCGTTCAAGGTCATCGAGGAGTACGAGCGGGCGCACGACTACGAGGCGGCGGCCGAGGCCTACCTCGCGTTCGTGCGCGACTGGCCCGCCTCGAAGCTCGCGGCCACGGCCCTCTACAACGCCTCGGTGGACCTCGGGAAGGCGCAGCGGCTCGACCGCGCGGTGCAGGTCCGCGACCAGCTCGTCGAGCGGTTCCCGGGCGAGGCGGTCGCCGCGAAGTGCGTCTACGACAACGCCGAGGCGTACGAGGCCGTCGCGGAGTTCGACAAGGCCGCCGACTACTACGAGCGCTACTTCCGGGACTGGAAGCACGCGCAGGGCGGGGCGCCGCGGGGCCCGGCGCACCACAAGGGCCGCAAGGCCGCGGCCGAGCCGGCGGCGGGCCACGCGCCCGTGTACGACGAGAAGAAGGCGAACGACGCGATCATCAACGCCGCGGTGTTCCGTGCCGGCCTGAAGCAGATCCCGCGCGCCGAGGCCGACAGCCAGGCCTACCTCGACACCTGGCCCGACGGGGCGGACGCCGCGCGCATCTTCCTCTCGCTCGCGGATCTCTACGGGAAGCGCGGCGAGCGGCAGAAGGAGCTCAAGCAGCTCGAGGAGTACCAGCGGCGCTACGTGAAGGACCCGGACGAGTGGCTCGTCATCCAGCAGCGGATCGCGATCACCCTGGAGAAGGGCGGGAGCGCCGCGCTCGCGAAGAAGGCGTACGAGGACGGGCTGGCGTACTACCGGCGCAACGCGGCCAAGGTGAAGGACCGGGGGATGGCGCTGGTCGCGGAGGCGATGTACCGCGAGGTCGAGCCGGTCTACCAGGACTACGCCAAGCTGGACTTCAACGTCCGGCCCAGGGACCTCAAGTACCAGCTCGACCGCAAGAAGGCCAAGCTGGCCGAGGTGCACAAGCGGTACGTCGCCGTGGTGAAGCTGAAGCAGGCCGAGCCCGCGGTCTGCGCGCTCTGGCGGATGGCGAGCGCCTCGGCCAACTTCTCCCAGTCGCTCCTCGACGCGCCGGTTCCCAAGGAGGTCCGGGCCAAGAAGGAGCTGGCCGAGGAGTACCAGAGCCAGCTTCAGCAGGCCGCGGAGCCGTTCCAGAACGACGCCGCCCAGGGCGCCGAGCTGGCCCTGCAGGCGGCGCGCGACTACGGGCTCGCCGGCGACTGCGTCCGCAAGTCCGAGGCCATCCTGGTGAAGTACAAGCCCGACGCGGTCACCGGCGCGCCCGAGATCATGCCGGCCGTCTCCCCGGGCGCGATCGCCGACCGCCCCGAGGGCTACGGCCTGCTCACCGCGCTGCAGCAGGTGCCGGCCGCGCCGCCCCGCACCGCTACCCGCGCCTCGGAGCCGCCGCTCCCGCCGCTGAGGACGGCGCGGCCCGACCCGGCGAGAGACGACCTCGCGCCCCTGGACGGCGACGAGCAGCGCTCCAAGGACGTCCCGCCGCCCAGGAAGAAGAAGGCCAAGACCGCGTCGAAGAAGCCGGGCGCCACGGACGACGACGACGAGGAGCTCCTCCCGTGAGCCCGCGCCTCCTCCTCGCCGCCGTCTCGGCGCTCGCCGCCTGTGCCACCACCGCGCCACGGCCGGAGGCCGCGGAGGCCGCCGGGGCCACTCCGCCCGCCGCGGCCGCAGGGGCGAGGCCCCAGCCGCCGGCGAGCGCCCGGGTCGCCCCGAGGAACGGGTCCGGTCCTGCGCCGGCCGCGACCGCCGCGCCGGCCAGGCCTGCTGCCGCCGACGCAGCGCCTGCACCGGACGCGCTGTCGCCGCGCGCGCAGCGCCTCTGGGACGAGGCGCTCGCCTCGCTCGACGAGCAGAGGAAGCTCAAGGTCCCGACCGACTGGGCGCTGGTGGAGCGGAAGTTCCGCGCCGTGCTCGCCGCCGCCGACGTGGCCGAGGCGCACTTCGACGTGGGCGTCGCGCTCGAGGCGCAGGGGCGCCCGGGCGAGGCGGGCGGGGAGTATCGCCTGGCGCTGGAGCTGAAGCCTTCGCTCCGCCAGGCGGCCGTCAACCTCGCCGTGCTCCAGGAGAAGGCCGGGGACGCCCGCGGCGCGGCCGCCGCCTACGCCGAGCTGGTGCGCGCCCACCCGGAGGACCCGGTCGCCCGGGTGCGGCTCGCCGCGCTCTACCGCGCGTCCGGTCAGCTCGACGAGGCGTGGCGGATGGCGCGCGAGGCGCTGCAGCGCGATCCGCTCTCGGCCCCCGCCTACCAGGTGCTGGTGCGGGTGGCCGTCGAGCGCAACCAGCTCGACCTCGCCCGCCTGGTCTCGCTCAAGGCTCGCAAGCTCGCCCCCGACGACCCCGACAACGCCTACTTCGAGGGCGTCATCCTCTCGCGCTCGGGCGACGAGGCAGGCGCCAAGGTGCAGTGGACCAGGGCGCTCGCGCTCCGGGACGACTACCTCCCGGCCCGCTACGCGCTCCTGCAGGCCGCGGCGAAGGGCGAGGCCTGGGTGGCGGTGTCGGAGCAGGCGCAGGCCATCCTCCGCGCGCGTCCGGACGACGCCGCGGTGCACCTCGCGCTCGGAATCGCCCAGCGCCACCTCGGCAAGGCCGACGACGCCCTCGCCTCGTACGCCCGCGCGGAGCAGCTCTCCGGCGGCCGGCTGGCGGAGGTCCACCTCGCGCGGGGCGTCCTGCTCATGAAGGTGAAGAGCGAGTGCGAGCCGGCCATCTCCGAGTTCGACGCCTTCGCCCGCCAGGCGGGGCCGACGCTCGCGGGGGACGCGCCGGTGTTCAAGCTTCGCCGGGAGTGCCAGGAGATCCTGGTCCAGAACCGGCAGGCCGCCGAGGCCGCGAAGGAGCTCCAGCGGGAGGCGGAGCGGAAGGCGACGGAGGACGCCGCCCGGAAGCCGGGCGCGGCCCCGCCGGGTGGAGCCGCGGTGCCCACATCGGCGCCACCTCGGTAGCGGCGCCGGGCGGCCCTCGCTTCAACGTGGATCGCCCGCGGTGATAAGCTTCCTCGAGACCGTGCGGAGAAGGACCATGCGCAAGATCGTGCTCGCCCTCGTGTCGGCCCTCGCCCTCTCCGGGGGCGCCATCGCCCAGGAGAAGACCCCCGGCCAGCCGCAGCCCAAGATCGAGTACGAGAAGAAGACCGTCATCAACTTCGAGGACGACACCATCGAGGGCGACCTGAAGCGGCCCGACGGCGAGTACGTCGAGTCCAAGCGCAAGGTGAGCCACTCGAACCTCATCAAGATCCGCGAGGACTGGCGCGACAAGGTGATGCAGGCGTCCGGCGATCTCTAGCCCCATGCCCAACCCGATCACCCTCAAGGTCTTCCGCGGCGACGAGCTGCTCCGCACGGAGCAGTTCAGCCGCGAGATCATCAAGATCGGGCGCCTCGCCTCGGCGCACCTCGTCCTCGACGACGACCGGATCTCGCGCATCCACTCCGTCATCGAGGTCTCTCCCGAGGGTGGCATCTCCATCATCGACATGGGGAGCGCCGAGGGGACCTTCGTCAACGGCAAGAAGGTGAGCCGCGGCGCGCTGCGGGCCGGCGACCAGATCACGCTCGGCGGCCTGCGCATCGTGATCGAGGGCCCCGAGCCGGCCGCCGCCGTCCCCGACGGCGCCGGGAAGGTGGCCGTCGCGCCGCAGCCGCCGGCTGGACCCGCGCCGGCGCCGGGCGGGAACGGCGCCGCGCGCGCGACCCAGCCGGCGATGGCGGAGATGCGGCCCACGAGGACGAGGGAGCCCGCGGCCGCGACCCCTGCCAAGGCCCCAGCGCCGACTCCGGCCGTCGCCCCGGCCGCCACTCCGACCGCGGCCCCGGCCGCGAGCCCGACCGTGGCGCCCGCCGCGACCCCGGCCGTGGCGCCCGCCGCGTCCCCGGCCGTGGGCCCCGCCCCCCCCCCCCCCCGGGGCCCCCCCCGGGGGTAGGACGCGCCCCCCCCCAGCGCGCCGGGGGGGCACACCAACCAGCCCCACTACAGCGGGGAGC
>Ga0335084_10007998_pt1 | contig 10522 bp, 9 predicted proteins | sample Lox_Sample_44_FD_206721 | JGI IMG/M metagenome (GOLD analysis project Ga0335084, IMG submission 206721) | Soil microbial communities from Loxahatchee National Wildlife Refuge, Florida, United States - Lox_Sample_4.4 | ecosystem: Environmental > Terrestrial > Soil > Wetlands | place: USA: Florida... | reverse complement strand
CTTCCCGGCGGCAAGCGGCGCGAACGTCACCGTGATCGTGCACGATGTCTGGCTGGCGAGCGTAGCGGGACAGTCGTTGGACTCGGTGACGCCGGTGGCGGACGGGCTCGCCTGGATCGTGACGGCAGTCAGCGGCTGCGGCCCGATATTGGTCAGGACCATCTGCTTTGGAGGCGGTGTCTGTCCCACGACGACATCGCCGAAGTCGAGCGACTGCGCAGCGAAAAGCGAAAACGGCTGCGTACCCGCAGGTGGATAGAGCAGGTACGTCGCGATGCCCATCTGTCCGTTGGCATCGATCTTCGCCGGATAGTCGAACTGGTTCATCGGCGCCATCTGCCACGCGACGTTGACCAGAAATGTCGGATTGCCCGCTGCGTTCAGAAGTCCGGGTTGCTGGCTGTGCAGCGGATCCTGGCCGTGACACGTCGCACACGCCGGAGCGCCGATAGGATTGCCCTTGTAGATGCCGTTCTGATAGATCGAATAACCGTCGGCAGCGGTCTGAGCGAATGCGGGCGCGACGACCGACGTCGCTGCCGCGAACAGTCCGGCGATGCGCCGCGCCGCACCCGCACTCATACGAATCCCAGGTTGGACGACGAAAAATTCGCCAGGTTCGGAAAGATCGTCGCGAGGTTGGCCGGCGTGACGCCGAACCACGCGCCGAGTGTCGCTGCATATTGATCGACAGCCACGGTCGGGATCAGCGCCCCCGATCCAACGGCATTCGGATTGCTGAAGCCGGCGAGATCGACCCCGACGGTCGGAAACTGGTTGTACATGTCGCAGCCGTTGACCGCGCCGCCGACCACGAAATGATGCGAGCCCCACGCGTGATCGGTGCCGAGGCCGTTGGTCGTGAACGTGCGTGCGAATTCCGACATGGTGAAGGCGGTGACCGAGTTGGCGAGTCCAAGGCCCGCCAGCGTGTTGTAAAAGTAGGCGAGGCCATGATCGACCTGCGCCATGAGGTTCGGCTGCACGTTGTTCTGGTTTGCGTGCGTGTCGAAGCCGCCGATGCTGACGAAAAAGATCTGGCGCTTGAGGCCGAGCGCCGGTGCCGACGCGATGATGTGCGCCACCGTCTGCAACTGCGTCGCGAGCGGATTGCTGGCAAGGTTGCCCGTGATCGGATTCGTGTATTGCGTTGGCGCGGTGACGGTGACGCCGGCCAGCGCGGCGTTCAGCGTGGCGCCGGCCGAGATCGAACGGCTGACGAGCGCGGCGTAGTCGGACGGATAGATGCTCGAGCTGCTCGGCGAAGTAATCACGGCACGCAAGGCGGCCGGTCCGCTGTTCGTACCGTACAGCGTGTTGGCCGTGATTCCATTGATGCCGACCGCACCTGACGCGCTGACCTGATATTGCAGGATCGAATTGCCCGCAAGCATGACGGCGTTGCCGGACGTCGAGATCGCAGTGAAGATCGAATTGCTTCCGTTGGCGCTGGCGAGCATGTCGCCCATCTGTCCGGCCCAGCCGATCTGAGCGCCTTCCGCCGCGTCAGACTGCCACTCAGATTGCTGATCATTGTGCGAGAACAGACTGCGCGGCAGCGCCACCTGCTTGCCCTGGTACTGCGCCTTGGTCGTCGGGGTGATCAAGGTGCCCACGTTGGCCAGTATCGCGACCTTGCCCTGTGTGAACAGGGACTGCATGTTGGTGAGCAGCGGATGCAGTGCGAATGGACGCGCGCCTGTGCCGGCAGTGCCCGGCGGAAACGCCTGTGCCGTCTTCAGTGTGATCGGTAGCACGCCACCCAAGGCGGCCGGCGTTCCGGGCGTGGCGGTCGAATCCGGCGGCGTGCCTGCGGGCAGCAACGCGATCGGTTGCGCGCCTTGGTTGCGTGCCGCCTGGTAGCGCGCCCACGAGTCGGCATCGGTGGGCAGCACCATGTTGGTCGCGTCGTTGCCGCCGAACAGGAAGACACAGACGAGCGCCTTGTAGTCGGTGATTGGCGCGGCGCTCGCGGTAGCCGCGGCGCCCATGGCCGCGAGGTTGACACCGAGCGGGGTTGCGTTGCGTCCGAGGATCGACAGCGCGGCCGAGGCGCGCAGGAACTCGCGGCGTGAGACTTCGAGTCGTTGCATGGCGCTCTCCGTGGGTCAGCGCTGGAGCAGGTATTCGGGCGACGCCATCGTGAGCAGGACGGCGAGGTGGACCCGGTTGGCGATCGCGGCGTCGATCTGCGCCTGCGTCGCGGTGCCGCCAGGAATGGCGACCGACGACACGACGCTTGTGAGCGTCTGCTGCAGAGACGTCGACATCTGGCCGTACATCAGCAGCGCGTTCATCCTGGCGACCAGCTTGTCGGACGTCGTGGCGAGCGTCTTTTCCTGCGCGTAGGCAGCCTGGATGTCCGGCGTCGTGCCATTGGGGGGCGTCGAGCCGACGCCGCGCGCAACCACGCCCTGCATGAAGTTCAGATATCCGGCGACCTGGACTTCATCGACGATCTGGAACTCGGGCGCGACGAGGCCATGCGCAGCGATCTGAGTATCGGGCGGGACATAGCCGGGCCGCCAGAAGTTGAACACGGTCGGCGCGCGCATCGGCGACTGTCCCAGCCGTGTGGCCGGATCGTCGGTAGTCACCATCAGCCAACCTGCGCCGCCTTGGGTCGGATCGGCCTGCGATTGCGACGCGGCACCAAAGGCGCGCATCCAGTTGGCGAGGCGCACCACCGGTTCGCGCAACTTGCCGAACGTGGCATTGGTGAGCGCCGCGGGATCGCGCGCTTCCGCATCGAGCAGGACTGCGCGCACGGTCGCACCGAGGTCGCCACGCGTGCTTGAGCCGTTGTCGTTGAAGACGGCCGCAACGCGCCCGACGTACGCAGGACTCGGATTGCTGGTCACGAGCTGCTGGATCAGGCGCGTTGCGATGAAAGGCCCGACATTGGGGTGATTGAAGATCGTGTCGAGCGCGATCTTCAGGTCGCCCGCGATGTCGGGCACTCCCGCGGCGGGGATGGTGGTGCCAAGGAAGGACTTGCTGGAGATGGAGTGGAACGTTGGATAGAACGACATCGGCTTCCAGTCGCGATTCGGATCGGCGGCGCCGCCGAAGAACGTGGTGGTCGACGGCGATGGCGAGTACCAGCTCATCCCGGTGAACACTTTCGCCAGCCCTGCGATGTCGTCGTGCGAATACGTCGGGACCGGATTGCCGCTCGAGTCCTTGATCACCGTTCCATCGGAGTTCAGCTGATACAGGCCGATCGAGAACAGCTGCATCACTTCGCGCGCATAGTTCTCGTCGGGCAGCAGTCCGGTGGTGGAGTTCTCCTTCTGGTTGGCGAGACTGGTGAGGTAGATGCCCATCTGCGGATGCAGCGTCACCTTCTCGAGCAGCGTGCGATAGTTGCCGAAGGCGTTGGCAGTCAGCATGTCGTAGTAATCGGCGACTCCGCGAATGTTCTTGCCGACGGTCGCGTCCTGCATCGAGATCACGAAGATCTGCGAGAGCGCGAAGGCGACGCGCTCGCGCAGTTCGTCCGGCCCCGTGACCGCTTCGCGCCACCAGGTCTCGAAGAACTGCGCCTGCTGCACGTTGGCCTTCGGATTCGCGGCGAGGATCTGCTGCGTGCGCAGGTCGATGTAAGCGTGATGGTTACCGGCGGCTTGCGTGCTCACCTGCGCGGTAATCCATCCGTCGTAACCACTTGCGACGACGGCGCCGATGCTTGAATCGGTCGGTCCAAACGTCGCCTGGGTCAGAAAGCGCGCCGCGTCGTTGGCGCTCACCGCGGGAGGCGGTGGTGGCGGCGGCGGGCTCGATGTGCCGCCGCTCGCGCCTCCGCCACTGCAGGCGGAAAGCGCGACGACAAAGAGCGCACTTGCCAGGTGCGCGCACTTCGGCGCAACGGCGGAAATTGCCGCGCATTCATCGGACCGCATGAGAGTCTCCTCCGCGCAGCGCTCTCTAATGAGCTTGCGAACATTCTCAGTCGCCCCGACAAACGGAAGCAAGCCGGGAAACAGAGAGTTACTTGCTGACGAGCCGCTATCGTCGAAAAGCGATGCTCGCGTTACACGTGCTTACGCATCACTCAGATCGATGCTCGGTGCGATCGATCGAGTTAGCAACGTCCGCGCGTGCAGCGGCATCGTTGGCGCGCGGCGGAAGGAGCAAACAGCGCGCATGGTCGCTGGCGGGGGTCGCATAGACTATCCGCCTGGACTGAATTCGTCGGCCGCTGGGAACACACCGGAAGGAGTCAGCCTCTCATGCATCGCGTGGCACTCGCGTTCCTTATCGTGGCGGGAGTTCTCTGCGGTTGTTCGGACAACAAGCCGACTACGTATCAAGGCTATGTCGAGGGCGAATACGTGTACGTCGCGTCGCCGGTTGGCGGACGCCTCGAAAATCTTCTCGTGCAGCGTGGGCAGACGATCGCGGCGAACGCGCTGCTCTTCAAGCTGGAAGCGGAACAGGAAACCGCGGCCAAGCAGCAAGCCGACGAACAGCTGAGGGCGGCGGAGGCGCAGCTCGCGGATCTCCGGCTCGGCAGACGCAGGCCCGAGCTTGGCGTCGCGAAGGCGCAGCTCGCGCAGGCGGCAGCGGCCGAGGAACAGGCCGCGCAGCAGTTGAAGCGCGACGAGGCGCAGTTCGAAATCGGCGGAATCGCGCGCGCGCAACTCGAGGATTCGCGCGCCGCGTACGCGATCAAGGCGGCGAAGGTGCGTGAACTCACGGACCAGTTGGAAGTATCGCGGCTGCCGGCGCGCGCGGATCAGATCCGCGCGCAAGACGCGCAGGTCGCGGCGGCGCGTGCGGCCGTGAGCCAGTCGAACTGGCGGCTGAATCAGAAACAGGTGTCCGCAACGCAGGCAGGATTCGTGGACGACACGCTGTACCGCGAAGGGGAGTGGGTGCCGGCCGGAAGCCCCGTCGTGCGCATGCTTCCGCCGAAGAACGTGAAGGTGCGGTTCTTCGTGCCGCAAGGCATCGTGGGCGGCCTGAAGCCCGGACGCAACATCGCCTTGCGTTGCGACGGCTGCGCCGCCGAAGTTCCAGCAGCAGTGACCTACATCTCGAGCGAGCCCGAATACACGCCGCCGATCATCTACAGCAACGAGACGCGCGCGAAGCTCGTATTCATGATCGAAGCGCGCCCCGCGGTCGAGAACGCCGAACGGCTGCGTCCCGGACAGCCCGTCGCGGTGACGCTGCAATGAGCGCGCGCGTCGATGACGCCTGGGCGATCGATGTGCAGGGCCTCAACAAGCACTTCGGCCACAGGCATGTGGTCAACAACCTGTCGCTGCGCACGCGCCGCGGCGAGATCCTCGGCTTTCTGGGTCCGAATGGAAGCGGCAAGACCACGTCGATCCGCATGATGTGCGGCCTGCTCACGCCGGACTCCGGCTCGGGCACCTGCCTGGGATACGACATACACCGCGAGAGCGATCAGATCAAGCGTCGCGTCGGATACATGACACAGCGCTTCTCGTTCTGGGAAGACCTGTCGATCCGCGAGAACCTCGACTTCATCGCGCGCATCTACCAGATGCGATCACGGCGCGAGGTGGTCGACCGCACACTCGAAGGACTGCACCTGACGGAGCGCGCAGCGCAACTTGCCGGCGCGCTTTCAGGCGGCTGGAAGCAGCGCCTTGCGCTGGCCGCGTGCATGCTGCACGAGCCGGAGTTGCTGCTCCTCGACGAGCCCACCGCAGGCGTCGACCCGAAGGCGCGGCGCGAGTTCTGGGAGGAACTGCATGCGCTGGCCGCGCGCGGGATCTCCATCCTCGTCAGCACGCACTACATGGACGAAGCCGAGCGCTGCCACAAGCTCGCGTACATCGCCTATGGAAATCTCATGGCCCAAGGCACCGCCGAAGAGATCATCGCGAGCCAGGGCCTTTCGACTTGGGCAGTCTTCGGCGACGACCTCGCGGCGATCGACGCGAAGCTGCGCGGCGAGCCCGGTGTCGAGCAGGTCGCCGCTTTCGGCACGGCCCTGCATGTCACGGGTCACGACGGTGCGGCGCTGGAGGCAACGATGCGCCGGGCGACCGCGGGCACCGCGTATCGCACCGAGCCCGCGGAGACGGGACTCGAAGACGTGTTCATCCACCTGATGAACCGTTCGACCGACAACTACGGCGCGCAGTGATGAAGCGCTTCTCGGTTACGCGCTGGTGGGGGATCGTGCTCAAGGAGTTCCTGCAACTCAGGCGCGATCGCATCACGTTCGGCATGGTGATCGGCATGCCGATTATCCAGCTGATCCTGTTCGGATACGCGATCAACACCGATCCCCGGCATCTCCCGACGGCGGTGGTCATCACCGAACAGAGCGAATTCACGCGCAGCTATCTCTCGGCAATGCAGACGAGCGGGTACTTCGAATTCGTCGCCGAACTGACGAGCGAGGACGCCGCGCGCGCGGCGCTCGCGCGCGGCGACGTGCAGTTCGTCGTGAATTTCCCGGCCGATTTCACACGCAAGCTGGCGCGCGGCGAGCGCCCGGCCCTGCTCATCGAGGCCGACGCGACCGATCCGGCCGCCGCTGGCGCGGCCATCGCGTCCGTGCGCGATCTCGCGATTTCCGTCGCCCGCAAGGATCTGCGGGGAGTGCTTGCCCCGCTGGCAGGCAGCGCGCCCGCGTTCGACGTGCGCGTGCACAAGCTCTACAACCCCGAAGGACTTACCCAGCACAACATCGTTCCCGGGCTGATGGGCGTGATCCTCACGATGACGATGGTGATGATGACGGGGCTCGCGATGACGCGCGAGCGCGAGCGCGGCACGATGGAGAATCTTCTCGCCATGCCGGCGCAGCCGCTGGAGGTGATGACGGGCAAGATCGTGCCGTACATCTTCATCGGCCTGATCCAGTCGACCATCATCCTGCTCGCGGCGCGCTATCTCTTCCTGGTGCCGTTCGTCGGCAGCCTGACCGTGCTGTACGTCGTCGCGCTTCTTTTCATCGCCGCCAACCTCACCGTCGGCATCACCGTCTCGTCGCTCGCGCAGAACCAGCTGCAGGCGCTGCAACTGACCTTCTTCTATTTCCTGCCGACGATGCTGCTCTCCGGGTTCATGTTCCCGTTCCAGGGCATGCCCGCGTGGGCCCGCGCGATTGGTGACCTGTTGCCTGCAACGTACTTCATGCGCCTCGTGCGCGGCATCCTGCTCAAAGGGAACGACTGGGCCGATCTCTGGCCCAATATCTGGCCGCTGATGGTGTTCACGGTGGTGGTCATGACGATCGCGGTGATCTTCTACCGCAGGACGCTCGACTGATGCTGAAGCTCGCACTGCCTTGCATCGTTGCGACCGCGCTCGCGGCCTGCGCTGTCGAGCCCGTGAATCCGCCGCAGATTCCAGCGGAAGAGCAATACACCCCGACTCCGGTCGCCGAACAGACCGCTGTGCCGGACGTACACGGCGGCACGGCGCAGCGGTTCGTGCAAGGCAAAGATGTCCCGGCGCAATGGTGGACGTTGTTCCAGTCGCCCGCGCTCGACAGCCTCGTGCGTGAGGCGCTGGAAGCGAGCCCCACGCTTGCGAGAGCGCGCGCGAAACTGCGCCAGGCGCAGGAGGATCTGAGTGCGCGCACGGGTGTGACGCGGTATCCAACGGTCGGTGCGAAGTTGTCCGCGAATCGCATCGACGTGAATCCGCAGTCGCTCGGTGTGCAGAACCTTCCAATCGAGACGCCGTTCAGCCTGTATCTCGCGTCGGTGGGCGTCTCGTACACGTTCGATCTCTTCGGATCGACGCGGCACGAGCTCGAAGCGATGCAAGACCAGGTCGACTACCAGCGTTACGAACTCGAGGCCGCACGCCTCATGCTGGCCGGCAACGTCGTCACCGCTGCCATACGCGAAGCTTCCGTGCGCGAGCAGATCGCTTCCACCGAGGAGATCATCTCGCTCCAGGAACGCCAGCTCGCGATCGCAGAGCGCATGCAGCGGCTCGGCGGAGCGGCGCAAGCGGACGTGGTCGCGCAGCGTATCGAGCTCGCGCAGGCCCGCGCCGCATTGCCGGAACTGCAGCGCCAGCTCGAGCTGGTGCGCCATCGCCTCGCTGTCTACGTCGGCAAGCCGCCGGGCGCTGCGCAGCTTCCGGCGTTTCACCTCGCCGACCTGCAGCTGCCTGCCGAGCTGCCGTTGAGCCTGCCGTCGGAGCTGGCACGCCAACGTCCGGACATCCGTGCCGCGGAGGCGCTGCTGCAACAGGCGGGCGCGCGAGTGGGCGTTGCGACGGCAAACCTGTATCCGCAGATCACGCTGTCGGCGACGGTCGGCTCCCTCGCGTCGATACCGGACGATCTGTTCTCGGGCGGAACCGGCTTCTATGTGCTCGGCGCATCGTTGGCGCAGCCGATCTTTCGCGGCGGCGAATTGCAGGCGAAGCGCCGCTCTGCGGTCGCCGCCTACGAGCAGGCCGGCGCGGCGTACCAGGAGGTCGTGCTGCAAGGATTGCAGAACGTCGCCGACGTGCTGCGCGCACTGGAAGCCGATGCGAAGCGCCTCAAGGAACACTCCGAGGCGAACGCGCAGGCACGCAGGTATCACGAAATTGCCGCTGCCCGCTACGAGGCGGGCGGAGTGAGCTACTACGCGTTGCTCGATGCCCAGCGCAAGCTCCAGGGCACGCTGCTCGATCGGACGCAGGCCGTCGCCGACCGCTACGCGGACTCGGCCGCGTTGTTCCAGGCGCTCGGCGGAGGCTGGTGGAACGACGCGGAGAAGTAGTCCGTTCGCCTCATCCTTTCACGCAACATCACCTGCTTGAGCGTGTGCACGACGTCGACCCGGTCCGCCGTGACCGCATCGATGTCCTTGCATGCGCCGGGGATCTCGTCGAGAACCGAGCTGTCCTTGCGGCACTCGACGCCCTCCGTCAGCCTGCGCAAATCCAGAGTGATTCCGAGCTGACCGGCGCGCGCTGACACCGCACTTGCGCGTGATCCATACCTGTTCGGCGACGAGGTTCATCGTCGTCTTCTCCACAGGCATTGTGTCATTCCGAGCTGCGTCGCCTGCGCTCCTCGGAATGACAGGAAGACTTCCCTGCGGCCGCCGCAAGCGACGCCGGACCGCCGCCCCGCAGACGTGGCCATCGTCCGCGAGACCGGGATGCACCGTCCGTGGTGATTTCATCCCGGGAGGAAAAATGGAGCGGGTCGCGCGCGGGCGACCCGCGGGATCCAGGTAGCACATAGTCGACCATGGAACCCATTCAGCAGCCGACGTCGCCATCGCCTGGTGAATGGATCGCGGGCATCGCCGCCGTTAACCCGGACCAAAACAAAAAGCCCGGATGCATCGCTGCGATCCGGGCTCGTGGCCTTGGTGGAGGCGCCGTCAGCTCACGGCGTCTCCAGTCGGATCGCTCTCAACCCGCTGCACGCCTTGCGGGCGTGCGCGCAATCCCGCACAGGCACTCGCCTGCGGTGTCGGGTTGCGGTCACGGGTGGCGAACTTCATTGCAACGCTCTCCTTTCAAACGCCGACAGCGGGTCGACGCGACGGCGGCATGCTAGGCGCGGCTTTCTGGAAACGTCAACGATTATTTCGCGTGAATCTTCCGCAGCGAATGCCCGCACGCTCATCCGGAAAGAGCGCTCGCCGCGATGTTGATCGCCAGTGCGAGCACCGCCGTGTTGAAGAAGAAGGCGATGATGCAATGAGCCGAGCCGAGGCGGCGCAGCGCGCTCCTCGTAAACGCTACATCGGCAGTCTGACCCGAGGTGCCGATGATCGCGGCGAAGTAGAAGAAGTCGCCGTAGCCGGGCTCATCCTTGCCGGGGAATTCCAGTCCCGGCTCCCTGCCAAGCGCGACTGCGGCATAGAAATCGTGCGCGTAGTGAAGTGCGAAGGTCAGATGCATGAATGCCCATGACGAGAGCACCGTCACGGCCGCAAGCGCGACGTGCGCGGTCTTGGCGCCGCCATGCAGATCCTTGGCGACCGCGAGTTCCCCGGCAATCGCGGCGAGACTCGCGATCACAGCGAGCACCACGAGCCCGAGTACAACGTACTGACCTTCGTCCTCACTCTGGGCGCGTCGCTGCATCCCTTCGCGCGAGGAACGCACCATCATTGCGCTGATGAGCACGATGTAGAGGACCGTTCCGCTGTTCCACGCGATCAGTGCGCGCGTGACGTGCTGATCGATGAAGGCCGGCGAGACCAGCACCAGAATCAGGATCCCAACTACTGCCGAGGCGAGGAGGCGCGGCCGCGCGCGAATCTGGCGCAGGATCCAGTACTTGTGCACGCGCGCAGTCTAAGCGCCCGCCGCGACTGTTCGCACATCGGCAAGGCTGCAGACAGCTCCGCTCGGTCTTGTACTTCGAAACGAAGCTGCGCTTCGCGTTCTCGCTCGCGAGTCATCGAATCCATGCGAGGAAGCCAGCCGGGTCCTTGCTGAGTGCGACCGAGACGATGTAGCCGAAGGTGACCAACGCGGCGAGAAACGCGCCGACACGTACTGCGGCGGGTCGTCCGGGTTTCAGCGCGAGCATCCCGAACGCGATGTAGAGCACCAGCCCTGCGAT
>Ga0335084_10007997_pt1 | contig 10522 bp, 8 predicted proteins | sample Lox_Sample_44_FD_206721 | JGI IMG/M metagenome (GOLD analysis project Ga0335084, IMG submission 206721) | Soil microbial communities from Loxahatchee National Wildlife Refuge, Florida, United States - Lox_Sample_4.4 | ecosystem: Environmental > Terrestrial > Soil > Wetlands | place: USA: Florida... | reverse complement strand
ACGGCACCCGCCACCGTCGGCCCCGTGGTCCGATCCGTCGGAGGCGTCGGCCGGTCGTGCTTCCGGCCGGTCAGCACGAGCCCGAGCAGGAGCAGGAGGACGGCGAGGCATCCGCCCGCGAGGGGGATGACGAGGGATCGTCGTTCGCTCATGGAAGAAGGACGGCAGGGATCGGGCTCGGCGGCACAGGCGCGACAGCCGCCAGCTCTCACAGACGCGACCGCGGGCCCGAGGTTTCGCCTTTTTCGATCGCGGCGATCCCGGGCGGGCCCGAATCCTGGTGCCGGCTCTGGTGCAGCTGCCAGGAGTTCCACAGGTTGTGCCAGAGCACGTAGCAGGTCGGACCGAGCGCCACGAGCGGATTGGCGTAGGCGAGGGCCAGGTAGATGGTCAGCGACGTGTTCTTCTGTCCGAGCGACTGGCTGGCCTCGCGCGGGAACTCGCGCCCGCCGATCGCATGCCCGAGGGCGAAATTGGCCGCGCAGATCGCCGCCGTCAGGAGGGCGATCTGGGCCAGCGCGCGGAGCGAGAGGTCGACCTGGCTGCGCAGGAAATGCGAGCCGTTGGCGGTGACGAGGAAGAGTGCGAGCACCCACATGCCGAACGAGACGTTGCGCAGATGCTGCGGCCAGTCCGCCGCCCGCGCGCACACGGTGCGCAGCAGCCACGCGAGACCCATCGGCCCAAACACGACCAGCGCCATGCTGCCTAGCACCTGGGCAAATGCGTCCGGCGTGGCCCGCCCCAGGACAACGGGAAGCAGGCCGGGCAACAGGGCGGCGATGGCCAGGTTCGTCAGGAGAAACGCGGTGATCACGTACTCCACGCGCCCGCGCAGGAAGCTCATCACGACCGGCGCGGCCGTGGCGGTCGGCGTAATTCCCGCAAAGAACGCGGCCAGGGCCACCTCGCGCCCGCCCACCAGCCCGCCCAGACCCCACGCCGCCAGACCGATCGCCAGATTCGCGGCCAGCAGGACGAGGTGGCTGCGGCGGATGTCCCGGTGCGACAGGCCCGTCTGCAGGAACACGAGGAACAGCATCCCCATGACGAGCCAGCGAATCGCCCAGGCCGCGGCATAGGCCTGCGGCAACAGCGCGCCCAGAACCATGCCGGCGACGAGAGCGGCGGTGCGGAGGAGGCCGGGCTTCATGGGCGCAGGGTCCCGAGCAAAACGGGACCACTCCGGCAACGCAATGGCGCACTGCGGGCGGTAGCGGCGTCGTCGTACGCTCCGCGGCAAGGCACCGGCACCCAGCCTTTCGGCCTGGGGCCAACCCCGCCGGCGAAGGTCCGCCTGCGGGTTCAGTTGACTCGGCCGCCGGCTGCTGGCTTGTTGGCCGGGTCATGCGCCTTCCCTGGGTGAACGCGGGCCGGCTGGGGGTGGGTCTGGCGATCGCCACTCTGGCGGGGGCCGCTCCGCCCGAGGCGGCGCCGCCGGCGCTTCCGGTGATTTGGAGGTTGGACACGCTGGCGTTGATCGGCGGCCGTGCGCCGCAAGTGCTCGGGTCGCCGCGGGTGGCGGCGGACGAGAGCGCCGTATGGTTCAACGGCGTGGATGCCGGGCTGATTCTGGCGGTGAACCCCCTGGCGGGGTTGAGGGAATTCACCATCGAGATCCTGATCAAACCCGCGGCAGGCGGCGGAGAAGCGCAGCGTTTTTTCCACGCGGAAGACGATACCGCCAGCCGCGCGCTGCTGGAGATCCGGCTGACTCCGGCGGGTCGCTGGGCCCTCGATACCTTCCTCCTTTCGGGGCCAAACGGCCTGGCCCTGCTGGACCGCACGAAACTGCATCCGGCGGACGCGTGGCATTGGGTCGCGCTGCGGTACGACGGCCGGCGAATGTCGAGCTACGTGAACGGGGAGAGGGAGCTGGACGGCGCGGTGGTGTTTGTGCCGATGAAGCCGGGGCGGACGTCGCTCGGCGTCAGGCTCAACCAAGTCTTCTGGTTCAAGGGGGCCATGCGCGAGGTGCGGATTCATCCGGCGGCGCTGGACGCGGCGGCGCTGCAGCGGAGGCCGTGATTGCTCCCGCCCGCGCGCGTTACCAGCCCACCGTGTTATTCAGTGCGGTGATCTCGGGCAGCGCGGGATCGGGGATGATTTCCACCGAGCCGCCGGAATCGGCGCCGGCGGGCAGCGGGAGCGTGACGAGAACGGTGCGCGGCCGGAGGTCGACCGGCGCCTCGAGGGCCGGCACGGTGGCGCGGGCCACAGGCTGGCCGCGGGAGTCGCGCGCGACGGCAGTGGCGGCCCGCGCCGGCACGCTCCCGAGATTATGGACCGTCATGCGCACGGCGCCGCCTTCGCGGACGACATCGTCGGGGCCAATGGCCAGATCGGGGCGCTGCCAATAGGGCGTGCCCGGCGATGTCAGCCGCAGGGTGAGGACGCTCGTCGCCCGGGGCGGCAGCGTGAATTCGAGCGAGCGCGTTCGTTCGAATTCGGCGGTGCGGGTGGCCAGCGCTTGGTCCGCGGTGTCGTCATCATCGGTGTCGACGCCCTGCGTGATCGTCCAGCGGCCGGGTTCGATGTTCCAGCCGGTCATGATCGCGCGAACGGGCGCGGTCTCGAGATTGCAGGCGATGACCTTGAAGGCGGTCGGGGTGGCGTCGGGGATCAGGATGGCCACGCTCTGGTCGTTGGCGGGGGCGGCGAACTGCCAACTCACCACGTGGCCGGGGTAGAGGGCGTTGCGCAGCAGGGCCACGCCGCCGAGGCGGGCACGCTGCAGGTCGGCGGTGGGCACGCCGACGCGGTCGATCCAGAGGCTGCCCTCCGTGTTGATGTAGTCGAGGAGATCACACTCCGCGATCTCGCTGGCATAGAGCTGCTCCAACTGGCGCTTGTCGCCCGCGAGCTGCCAGACGAAATGGCCGTTGGCGGAATAGCGGTAGGCATGGGCGGGGGCGCGGCCGCGGCCGTCCTCCGGCCGGGTCTCCAGCGGGCCGCCGCGCTCGCCGGCCAGGATGCGCGGACCGAATTCCGCGCGCAGGCCGAGCCAATCCAGCGCGTTGGCGTTGACCGCCATCAGGCCGGACGTGCCTTCATCCAAGAGGGGATCGAGATACCGGCGGTCGCCGGTCCACCGCCAAGCACCCCAGAACACGTGCCACGGGAGGAAGCCGCGGGTCGCGTCGCCCTCCCGGTCATCGACGAAATGAATCGCCGAGGGCAGGTGCGGACGACCGTCCGCGCCCAGCCGGCGGTGCGCCAGCAGGCCGTCCGCGAGTTCCAGAAGCACCTTCTTCGCGGCGGGACTGCCGTTATAGTCGACCAGCAGCTGTCCGGGCTGGAGCACGAGATAGGAATAGGCTTTTGCCCAACCCCAGGGATCCTCGGTGGCCATCTTCGTGCCGCTGTAGTAGGACGTGCGGATATGCCGGTGGCCGGCGGCGTTGACCGCGGTGATGCCTTCGACGCCGCGCTCGGTCGCCATCGCGCGCTCGATCTGCCGGGGGTTACCGTAGTCGAGAATCAGGTTCGCGCTGAGACAGTCGATGCCCTCCTCGTAACTGTGGAGCTCGTCAGTCTGGATGGTGGGCAGACCGTTCGTGAACATGCCGTTGGTGAACGCCGCCTCGAGCAGCGCGTGCAGGGAACGCCGGAGCTTCTCCGTCTCGCAGCCCATGAGCGCCACGCCGGGCCAGAGATTGAGCAGGTCGACGTCGTCGGAGATGCCGCCGCCAAAATCGCCGTAGGCGACCTGCCGGTGATCGATGTACCAGTTGACAAAGCGTTTCACGCGGCCGAGCAGTTCGACCTGTTGGAAGGCCCACGGGGGCACGCCGGGGGGCGGCCCCGCCTCCGGGTGGGGCGGGCGCGGCCAACCCAGGGCCGCCGCAGCGTAGTTGCGGCCGGGCAGGTGGCCGGGATTGATGCGCAGCAGGTCCTTGAGATCGCCCTCGAAGCGATTCCACAGATTGAACTTGACGCTGTGCGGATGTTCCTCGACGAGCATCGCGTAGCTGTCGCGTGCCTGGGTGAAGCGGTCGAGCTCGTGCTCGGGGCGCGCGGCCTCACGCGGCTTGAAGATCAGACGCACGCTGGCATCGAACAGGCTGTCCGCGTGAAACTGGGAGCTGGCGCAAGCGACGGTGAGATAGAGCGGCCGGCCGGCCGGCAGCAGACGGTCGCGGAGGTCCAGCCACAAGGTCTTCGTTTCACCTGGCTTCACACTGCAGGTGAAATCGCACATATTGCGCTCGGGCCAGAGGGGATCTTTCACCTGGACATTGAGTGGGACGTACGCGCCATGGGTGGGCTTCACGGCAAGCGCCGGCAGGTCAATGGCGATGCCGTCGAGTCCGTCGGTCAATTGGTCCCAGGTGTCGGGGATGAGGACGTGGACGATGGGGAGGTGCTGGCCGGCCGGGATTAGGTGCGACGAGACGGCGAGGGAGGTTCCGTCCGGTCGAGCGATAAGGACCTGGCGTTCGTCCGCCGGAAATCGGCCCCAGATGAACAGACCCAGAGATTTGACCCCGGGCTCCGCCGCGCTGCCGAAGCCGAGCCGATACGCGAGCCTGTGGCTGCCGGCCGGCTCGCGTTCGCCGGCCACCTGGTACGCCGCCAGCTCGCCGATCGGCTCCTCCGGCTGGGCATTGGTGAAGCGGATCATCCGACCCGTGATTGGCGTCGGGAGCACGTGCACGGTCTTCTCCTGGCCTCCGGGGCGTTCGAAGAGCAGCCGTTCGGCCGGAGCGTCGCTGGCTGACTCCGCCGCCGTGCCGGCTGGCAGCAGTTCCATCCGACCCCACGCCGCCCCCGAAATCTCCAGGTGATTCCATGGCTCGTCGGGCATGACGAAGGTGATGGATTTGCCCGATTGGACGTAGCAGTCCCAGTCCGGGAGCTGGAAATAGTCGTTGCGGCCCGGCAGGCGGGACCGGTTGTAGACTCCGGGCCAGGTCGTTTCGCGAATGCCGTCGCACGCCTTCCACCACCAGCGCTTCAGGTCGTAGGCGTCGTGAATCTCCACTTTGCGAACGGCGAGCGCCGGGCCGGAGTAATACGGCGGTGGATCGTCGGCACGATTCCAGCCGTAGCGCAGCCACCATTCGTCGCGCCAGCGCGGTTCGGCGAGGTCGCGGGGCGGCAGCGCAGACCGATCGGCGGGGGTGTCGCCGCGGGCCAGGGTGGCGACATCTGCATCGTCGAGCATGCGATCGTAGATCCGGATCTCGTCGATATCGCCGCCGCGCACGAAATTATAGTCGCTCTGGACATTGTACGGACTGATGATGCGGGAGTGCGGCCCGAACTGATCGAGGGCGGCATCGTACCTCGCGGGAGCTTGGTTTTGCGCAGCGAGCCGCCCGTTCACGTAGAAGCGGATGCCGCGCGTCTCGTCCCACGCCAGCGCGAGGTGCGTCCATTGGGCGGGCGCGGGAAAGGGCTCCATGGTCACCGACACGCGCGTGCGGGCGAGGCTGGCATCCGTCACGAACGCGTCAAAGCCGCGGCCGTTGTAGTCGATGCGCAACCACACCATGTCCCAGCTCGAGTGGTCGCCGTAGCCCACGCGGAAGAGGGGAAACGCCGTCGGGCCCACTGCGTAGCGGGAACGCCAGAAGAACGACAGCGTCCCGCGCTGCGCATAGATGTTGCCGGGCGCCGACCAGGCGAGGAGCTGGACGTCGCCGCACTGCAGCGCCGGACCCCGGGCGCCGTCGGCGATGATCTTCACCGCACGGTCGAAGGTCGGCGCCGGCGTGCCGGCGGCGGAGAAATCCGCGGTCGTGCCGTGATCGGCGGAGACGGAGAACAGCAGCCCGGTCTCGGGCGGCACCGCGGCCGCCGGGCGCAGCGGGACGGCGAGGGCGGCGGCGAGGGAGATACCGCGGAACCATCCGCAGCGGCGGGCGGCGCGGGGAGACGGGACCATGGTGGTCAGAACGGACAGGTCCGCTGGCAGAGCTGAATCGGCACGCCCCACGGATCCCGCATCATGATGAGCATCGAACCGTCGGGCTGCGGTTCCTCGAGGAAAAGCCGGGCGCCCGCCTGTTCCAGCCGCCGGCATTCGGCCCGCGCATCGGCGGCCACCAAGGCGACGTGAAACACCAGGGGATGCTGCGCCGCATAATCGGGTACGGGCGCTTTGGGGTTGACGTACAGCTCGACGATCACGCGGCCGGTCTCATCGGCAAGGAAATGCGTGTAGGGCGGGTCCTCGCGGTGGCGGGCCACGGTCAGGCCCAGATGCGCGACATACCAGCGGCTCATGGCGCGCGGATCGGGAACATTGAGCGCGAAATGCTCGAATTTCATGGGGGAGCGGGAAGGGCGGGAATCAGCCGGGCCACAATCGAGGCCAGAGTGTGCGCGCCGCCCCGCCGGCGCGCCAGCCTGCAGTTTGGGAGTACCCGGCGCGGCGGCGCACGGGATCCGACTTGAGAGCGGCGGGCCGGGCAGGGCTCCGATCGTGAGCCACCCGCCGACGCGACTCGCCGTCACGATCCCCGCCCACCGCGCCTTTCGGCTTCCGCGGGGGTCGGGCTGATCCCGCGCGACGGAGTCGACTTGGTCCCGGGCTTGAAAAGCCCGTCGAGAACGGTCTGCACCATGAATTCGGGCGCCTTCAGGAATGCCGTCGGCCGGAAATAGCTGGCATTGGCCAGCAGGTGGTCGGTGCGGGCATCGCGCAGGGTGATGGTCAGGGAAATCAGCGAATTCTTGAAATCCCATTCCCAGTTATCCTCGTAGACGAGGTAGGCCTTCGCGCTCACCGGCATGAGCGTGAGCGGGCCGCTCTCGGCCTGCAGGCCACGGGCCTGGAGGTTCCTGACAATCGTGTCGTGGAGGTTGTGGTTGTCGTTCAGGCTCTCGACGACAAAGACATACTTCAGCTGGCTGATGTCAGTCTTGGGTTCGACGTGCGTGGTCAGCGTCGCACAGCCGGCCAGCCACAAAGCCGGCAGCAGCAGCGCGGGACGTCTCATCCGGGGCCAAGACATGGAGAATGACGGAAGGTTTGTTCAAACCCCGTCGTTCGGCGAGCATGATTCGGCCGGCGTCGCTCGGCGCGCCGGCTGTGCCGGGCCGACCGGTGGCCGGAGGCTGTCAGCCGGTCGGAATGCGACCCTTGTTTTGATCGAGCCAGTGGGCAAAGGTTTGCAGGGCGGGGTTCAGCGACCGCGACGTGGCGATGCTCCGCGCCCCACAGAAATACTCCTCAAAATCGCGTTTGAACTGGAACATGTTGCCGAGGTCCTCGGCGCCGGGAAAACCGAAGCCGCGATAGACCTCGGGCGGCACGTCTTGATAGCGCACCTCCTGGCCCAGCGCCCTGGAGAAGCCGGCGGCCAGCTGGGCTCCCGTCAGATGCTCGCCGGCGATGCCCACGGTCTTGCCGGCAAAGTCGCGGCTGCGCTTGAAGATGCCGTATGCGCAGCGGCCGATGTCCTCGGCCGCGATCCCGGGAAGCTTCTTATCGCCCATGGGAAACGTGATGGCGAGCCGGCCATCGGGCCCCGTCTTGGGCCCCATGCCGAAGTGGATGAAGTTGTCCCAATAGAACGAGGTGAGGAGAATGGTCACCGGCAGGTTGAGCGCGGTGAAGGCCTGGTTGGCCTCGCCCTTGGCATCGAAATGCGGCACTTTGTATTTGCCCATCAGGGTCGGCATGCGGCTGTCGCTCAGCGGCACCCATCGGCGGGTGTCCTCGAGGCTCGACCAGATGACGTGCCGCAGACCGACGTACCGGGCCGCCTCCGCCATCGCCTTCGCCTCGGCCAATTCCTTTTCCGGGGAAAAGTGAGCCCAGAAGAACGTGACACAGTAGGCGCCGTACGCACCGCCGAATGCCCGCTTCAGGCTCTCGACATCATCAATGTCGGCGGCGACGACTTCGGCTCCGAGCTGGGCCAGCGCCTTGGCCTTGTCGGAATTCACGTCTCTTGTGATGGCGCGCGCGGCGAAGCCGCCGCTGGCGTCCTGCAGGATGGCGCGGACGAGGCCGCCGCCCTGGGCGCCCGTGGCGCCGGTCACCGCGATGATCTTTTTCTCAGCCATGATGGGTTCTCCGGTTCAAATCTTTCGGACCAAGATGAGAGGGGAAGCGCCAAAGCTGGGTCGAAACACCTGCGCCGCAAGCCGCCCGCGTGGATTTTGCCCTCGCTTGGCGCCGGCCACCCGGAGTCAGCCTACGGACCGGGGTCGCGTGTGCCGGGCCACGTAGAGAGGGTGGCGAGGCTGGCCGCTCGCGTTGCGTCCGAGGCAGAAGGTTTTCCCGGGATCGAGGCGTGCGAGCACCTGCCGGTCGCGGCCGAGGTGGGCGCCATGCTCGCCCCAGCCGACCATGATCTGGTCCACGCGCGCGTCCCAGTGGGAGATCCACCGATCATTGTCGGGGCCGATCGGATCGGCCGCCGCCTTCATCGCCGCCGGGTCGGTGGCCCGCCAGGCGAACAGGTTGAGCATCACGAAAAACGCATAGCCCCAAGCCGCCGAAAAATCGCGGATGCGGCGCAGCGTGGGATCGAGTTGGTGCTCATCCGCCGTGCTCGGATTGAGGCAGATCCACGCGACGCCGCGGCCGGGATTCAGCAGTTCGTCCCAGCGGTGGACGAGCGTGTAGCGGTACCGGCGGTCGGGGGAAAAGACGCACTCGTTCTGCATGGCAGCCTTCCTCAGTCGAGCGAAACCGGCCCGGCGAGGCAATGCCGGTCAGGCGGCGCGGGCCGCCCGGGCGTCCCCCCGGAAGGCGCGCAGCGCCAGCGCGAGCGCGAGCAGGAACAGTCCGGCCGCCTCGAAGAAGGCCACCCCCGGCAGCGGCAGGGGCGTGTGGGGCGCCACGCACAGCGCGAAGCTCCAGGCCGCGAGCGGCGGCCCGAAAACGCCCGCCAGACTGCCAAGGCCGGCCAGCACGCCTTGCACGGCGCCCTGCTCGTCCGCGGGCACGTGTCGGGTGATGAGCGCCTGCGCCGCCGGGCCGGCGATGCCGCCAAAAGCGCCCGCGAGGATCAGCACGTAAATCATCCACCCGCGAGTCGCGAGGCCATAGCCGGCCATGACCGCGGCCGAGAGGAGCAGCCCTCCGGCCAGGCCGCGTTGCTCGCCCAAGCCGCCGAGGATGGGCCGGACGAGGCGGGCCTGCACCACGGCCATGGCTATGCCGACAGCCGCGAGCGACAGGCCGACCTGCCGCGTCGACCAGCCGTACCGGTAGCCGGTGTAGAGCACCCACGTGCTCTGCAGCATGATCGAGCCGAGGAAGTAGAGGAAATACATGCCGGCCAGGCCGAAGAGCCCGGGAAGACGGCGGAGCAGCAGCAGGGCGCCGGCTGGATTCGCCCGCTTCCACTCGAAGGCGCGGCGCTTGTCCGGCGGGAGGGACTCCGGCAGCACGAACGCGCCGTAGAGCCAGTTGAGCACCAGGCAGCCCGCCGACACGAAGAACGGCAGGCGGAGGTGGTAGTGGCCCAGCACCCCGCCGACCGCCGGTCCGATCACGAAGCCGAGCCCGAACGCCGCGCCCACGAGGCCGAAGCCTTGCGCGCGCCGCTCCGGCGGGGTGACGTCGGCGATGTAGGCGTTGGCAGTGGCGATCACGCCGGCCGTCAGGCCCGCGACCACCCGTCCGACAAACAGCCAGCCGAGCGTCGGCGCCAGGCCCATCACCAGGTTGTCGACGGTGGATCCGGCCAGAGCGATCAGGATGACCTTGCGGCGGCCGAACCGGTCGGAGAGCGCACCGAGAATCGGCGAGCCGATGAACTGCATCAGGGCAAACACCATGATCAGCCAGCCGTAGGCATGGGACCCCGCCGAGACGCTGCCGCCCTCGAACTCAGTCACCAGCCCCGGGAGCACGGGAATGATGATGCCGAACCCCAGCACGAGGAGAACGAGCGTCACGAAGATGAAGCCCAGCGCCGGGGCGCGCGGAGAGGCCGTGCTCATCGGCTCAATTTCCAGGGGCGCGGCGCTCCCGGCGAGTCGCCGCGGACGCGCGGTGGCGGCGCGTGGCGGGCGAACCGGGGCCCGAAGCGGGGGCGGGAGGCGGCATGGCGGCTACGATGCGCAGCCGGTCACCGCGCTCAACTCGCCGTCGCCGATTTCGTGGGTACGCCGCCAGCCGGGGCCGCGGCCGGGCGCGGCTTCTCCGCTAGGGCCCCCGCTGCGCCAGGGCGGCGAGCTGCGCCTTCACATCGGCCAATTCCTGGCGCAGCCGGGCGACTTCCTGCTCAAGGCGAATCAGCGGCTTGTCCATCGCCGGATCGACCACCGACGCCGCCTCCGCCAGCGGGGCCGTCTCCGCCGCAGCGGTTTCCGGCGGGCCGGACAGCAGGTGGGCGTAGCGCGGCTCCTTGCATCCGGGCTGCCGTGGCAGCCTGGCCACCAGCGGACGCGGTGTGCGTGAGGCGAGGGCCTGCAGCGTGGCGTCGACCTCGGCGAGGCTGGCGAACGCGTGCAGGCGGCCGGTGCGCCCGCGAAGCTCACCCACGGTCTGCGGCCCGCGCAGCAGGAGCACGCAGAGCGCGGCCGTCTCCGGCGGGGAGAGCGCGAGGGCTTC
>Ga0335084_10007995_pt1 | contig 10523 bp, 9 predicted proteins | sample Lox_Sample_44_FD_206721 | JGI IMG/M metagenome (GOLD analysis project Ga0335084, IMG submission 206721) | Soil microbial communities from Loxahatchee National Wildlife Refuge, Florida, United States - Lox_Sample_4.4 | ecosystem: Environmental > Terrestrial > Soil > Wetlands | place: USA: Florida... | reverse complement strand
ATCCCCGCGCTGATGGACCGCTCCGGTCCCCGGCCGATCCGCGTCTTCGAGTCCGGCGCGATCCTGCTGCACCTGGCCGAGAAATTCGGCGCGTTCCTGCCGCAACAACCGGCCGAGCGCGCCGAAGCGTTGTCGTGGCTCTTCTGGCAGATGGGCAGCGCGCCGTATCTCGGCGGCGGCTTCGGTCACTTCTATGCGTACGCGCCGTTCAAGATCGAATACGCCATCGACCGCTACGCGATGGAGGTGAAGCGGCAGTTGGACGTGCTCGACCGCCGGCTCGCCGAATCGGAGTACCTGGCCGGCAACGAATACTCGATCGCCGATATCGCGGTGTGGCCGTGGTACGGGGCGCTCGCGAAGGGTCTGCTGTACGGCGGCGGCGAATTCTTGAGCGTCAACGAATACACGAACGTCATCCGATGGACCGACCGGATCGCACAACGCCCGGCGGTCAAACGCGGCCGCATGGTGAATTGCACGTGGGGCGATCCGGCCGGGCAATTGCACGAACGCCACGACGCGAGCGACTTCGAGACGAAGACGCAGGACAAGCTGCAGCCCGCGACGCCGAGTTAAGAGAAGCCGAGCTCGGTCCGAATGCGGTCGAGCACGTCCTCGAGATTCGCGCGCCTTAGCGAGCCGAGCTTGGTCGCGCTGCGCGCGTCGATCGTAGCGATCTTCGCGGTGCGCACGATCGACGCCGCAGGCAGCCGAGCGCGCCGCAAGTCGCGAACCGACACATCGCCGCGCCAGCCCCGATTGCGGGAACTCGTGATCATGGACAGCCAGAGAAGACCATGATTGTCTTCGATGCCATCGGTCGAAATGACGAGCGCCGGACGGTGCTCGCGCACGGTCGTATCGGTATACGGAAAAGGCACTCTGACGACATCACCCTGATCAAAGACGGCCATACGCCTTCCGGTCCGCGTCGGAGTCCCACTCATCGAAAGCGGCAAAGGGATCGTCCGTCCCATCCGCCTCCGCCTTGGTCAAAATCACCCGTCCACGTTCGATGTGGTATTCGATCGCATCCCCCTCGCGCAGCTTCAGTGCCGCACGGACGGGTTGCGGAATCGTCGTTTGTGCCTTGCTCGTCAGCTTGCTCTTGATCATTGCGCAACGTCCGTTGAGACAAAGCACGGTAAGGAACTTCCTTACCATGCTCAAACGACATCGCCCCAGTATCAGCGTCGGCTCACGAATCCACCCGGAGACGGCGCACGCTCGGCTCCAGCAGCGCGAGCGCCGTCGGTACCGCGATCGTCGCAGTCGCGATCAGCAGCGTGACGACCGAGCCGACCGTCTCGAGCAGGAAGCCGGCTGCAACGATGCCCAGCGGCGCGAGGCCGATCGAGCCGAGCGTGTCGTAGGCGCTGACGCGCGACAACATCGTGCTCGGAATCTTGCGTTGCAGCGTGGTGTTCCACAGTACGCCGAAGATCTGGCCCGACATGCCGTGTGCAAACGTCGCGATCGCGACCGGCCAAACGCGTGGCACCGCTGCGAGCATCAACGCCGGCGCCACCCCGACGAAGACGCAATTCGTGCCGAACAGCATCGGCCGCTGGACATTCAACCGCAGCGCGACGACACCGCCGAGCAACGTGCCGGCGCCGAATGCGGCCATCACGAATCCCCAGTCTGGTGCGCCGCCCATCGATTGCGTCGAGACGGCCGGCCCGATCAAGCCGTACATGCTCTCCCACGCGGCAACGCACAGCGAGAACTGCAGCACGATCACCCACAGCCAGCGGTGCGACGTGAACTCGTCCCAACCACCGCGCAGATCTTCGAGCAACGACGTCTGCGGGGCCGGCCGTTTCGTGTCGACGCGAATGCGCGAGACGAGCAACGCCGCGATCGTGAGGCCGACCGCGTCGATCGCGATCGTCGCTCCGCTGCCGACGAGTGCGACCAAAACGCCGCCAATCGCGGCGCCGAGCGCGAGCGCCGCGCTACGGGCCGTCGCGAGCAACGCATTCGCGGCGTGCAAGCGCTGCGGTGCCACGACCTGCGGCACGAAGCCGACTTGCGCCGGGTGCACGAATGCCCCGGCCACGCCGTTCCAAGCCATCAGCACCATCAACAGCGGCACGTTGCCGCGGCCGCTGGTCAGCACGGCCGCCATCGCCACCTGCCCAACGGCACCGGCGAGGTCGGCGCCGACGATGACACGACGGCGCGACTGCCGATCCGCGACCACGCCACCGAACAGCACCACCGTCAGCGTGCCGGCGATCTGACTCGCGATCACGAGGCCGGTGTCGCTGGTCGAACCGGTCAGCTGCAGCACGCCGAACGCCATCGCGATCGGCACCATCGATCCGCCGAAGAACGCGACGAGATACGCGATGAACAAGTACGTGAAGTCGCGATCGCGCAACAGCTCGACGCTGTCGCGCAGATGCGGTCGTACGTACGAACGACTCGCGCTGTCGTCCAACGGTTACTTCGAGAGCCCCTCGGCCTTCAGCGCCTCCTGCACCTTCGGCCGGCCCGCGATCCGCCCCATGTACGCCGCAACGTTCGGATACGCCTTCAAGTCCATCCCGACGAAATTCGTCCAGTTGATGATCGTGAACGCGTACGCATCGGCCGCCGTGAACGTGTCGCCGACGAGGAACTGTCGTTTCGCGAGCTGCTCGTTGACGTACGCGAGGCGCTTCTCGATGTTCGCCTTCGCCGTTTGCTTCACCGCATCGGGCGTCGCCGGATTGAACAGCGGGCCGAAGTTCTTGTGCAGCTCGGTGCCGATGAACGCGAGCCACTCTTGCAGCCGGTAGCGTTCGACCGTGCCGGCCGCCGGCGCGACTTTGCTCGCCGGCTTCTGGTCGGCAAGGTATTGCACGATCGCCGGACCCTCGGTCAGCACGCTGCCGTCGTCGAGTCCCAGCGCCGGCACGTAGCCCTTCGGGTTGATCGTCATGTAGTCCTTGCCGTTCTCGGTCTTGTGCGCGCGCAGATCGACCTTCTCCAATTCGATCGGCACGCCGGCTTCGCGCGCGACGATGTGCGGCGACAACGAGCAAGCCCCGGGCGAGTAGTACAATTTCATAACGTGGCTTCCTTATGCGGTTTGGAGCGAAAAGACGGCCACGCTACGTCTTTCCGTCAGCGGCGTCCACGCGCGATCGGTCGACGATGTCGCAGGATGGTCGTGGCGGGAGCCGCGCGAGAAAAACGGAGCCGGGGCAGGACTGCGCCCCGACTCGCGTAGTTTCTCACGGTACGCCCCGGCTACTTCGCTGCCGCGACGGCCGGTCCGCTTTGGACACGGCTGACGCTGGCAACCGTGTCGCCGGCGGCGCCACGCTCACAGCGAGCTTCGATCGGGACTCGAGCACCGTTGTCCCAGATCGTTGCGCTCACCATCACCGCCTGGCCGCCCGACGCCGTCCGCGCGGTCGTCACTTCGTGCGAGAACAGCAGCGCGTGGCCGTCGCCCACCTGCCGCTTCACGGCTTCGAAGCAGTGCGCCATCGCGTCGTGCTTCGGGCCGGCAGAGGCATTGTGGTTCGACACGATCAGCGTGTCCGCGCTGACTGCCGAGGCTGCGCCGAGCGCCGAGGCAACGAGCGCGATACCTACCTTGCTTTTGATCGATCGATTCATGATGGAACCCCTTACTGTTACGTCGTCCTGCATCGCCCGATGCAGTGGGCGCCACTCTCTGCTTCGGGCCGCCGCGCGGCCTGAAGTCGACCTGAAATCGGGCTGAAATGTGGTTGACGGTGGATGGATCAGCCGAGCGACGGCATACACAATGCGGTCCCCAGGAGGTCCGCCCAGGACCGCAAGGTAGGCAACGTGGCAGATTCGCAAGTCCGTTCCGCGCCGCGCGATGCATTTCGGCTAGGCGCGCACCGAATCGCGCCCGATCTCAACGAGATCGGCGACATTCGCGTCGACGCGAAGGCGATGGATGTGCTCGTCGCCCTCGCCGACGTCGCGCCGGGCGTGATGTCGGCGGCCGATCTGCTCGACCGCGTGTGGCCGGATGTGGTGGTCGGCGACAACGTCGTACACCAGGCGATCGCGCACCTGCGTTCGGCGCTCGGCGATCGGGCGCGCGAACCCACGTTCATCGAACACGTGCCTCGCCGCGGCTATCGACTGGTCGCGCCGATCGAGCGCCCGAAGCCTGCGACGGCGACCAACGACGCTGCATCGGCGCCGCCCCACAACTTGCCCGCGCCCCTCAACGAATTCGTTGGGCGCGCCGACGAGATCGCGCGCGTGCAGGCGTTGCTGCACCGGCATCGCCTCGTGACGATCACCGGGGTCGGCGGAGCCGGCAAGACCAGACTCGCGCTACAGCTCGCACGGGCCGCGACGCCCCGCTTTCCGGACGGCGTGTGGTTGGTCGAGCTCGGGTCGATTACCGATGCGGCGCGCATTTGCCCGACCATTGCGGCGACGTTGCGCGTCGCAGAAATGCGCGGGAAGACAGTCGAGGAAACGCTGTTCGACGCGCTTCGCGACAAACGTCTGCTGCTGTTGCTCGACAACTGCGAACACTTGATCGATGCCTGCGCCCGATTCGTCGCGGCATTGTTGCAAAACGCGCCGAGCGTCGCGGTACTCGCCACCAGCCGCGAAGCGCTCGGCATCGCCGGCGAACACGCCTGGCGCATCGCGTCGCTCACCGTGCCGGACGCCGATCGTTTGCCGCCCCTCGACGAACTCGGTGAAATCGAATCGGTGCATTTGCTCGTGCAGCGCGCTCGCGAAGTGCAACCGGACTTTGTCCTCACTTCGGAAAACGCGGGCGCCGTCGCGCAGATCTGCCAGCGACTAGACGGCATCCCGCTCGCGATCGAGTTGGCCGCCGCACGCCTACGCGCACTGGCGCCGGAGCAGATTTGCGCGCGCATCGACGACCGCTTCCGTCTGCTGACCGGCGGCAACCGCGCCGCCGTGCCGCGCCAACAGACGCTGATGGCCGCGTTCGACTGGAGCCACGCATTGCTCGAGCCGAACGAGCAGGTGCTGGTGCGGCGGCTCGCCGTGTTTGCCGGAGGCTGGACTCTCGACGCGGCGGAGGCCGTCACTGCGTTTGCGCCGCTCGCGTCTCGCGACATCGTGGATCTGGTCATGCGCCTGCTCGACAAGTCATGGCTGCAGGTCGCGTCCGTCGCGGGCCGCGATTCGCGCTATCGAATGCTCGAGACAGTGAAGGAGTACGCCAACGCACACCTGGTCGACGCCGGCGAAGCGGAGGGGGCGCGCGATCGTCACTGCAACTACTTTGTGGCGCTTGCGCAACGCGGTGCGCGCGAACTACGTGGTCGAGAGCATCGCAGCGCGTTCGCGCGCTTCGACGCAGAGCACGACAACCTCCGCGCGGCGCTCACATGGTGCGGCAGTCACGACCCGGCGACCGGGCTCGCCCTGGCGAATCACCTGTGGCGCTACTGGATGGTACGCGGCCTCGCGACCACCGGCCGGCACGCCCTCGACGAATTCCTCACACAAGTCCCGGAGTCCCCTCAGACCGCCGCTGCGCGCGCCCACGCGTTGCTCGGCGCAGGGTGGCTAGCCCGCTTTCAGGGCGACTACGAGGCGGCGCAGGACCGACTGTCGCGCAGCGTCGCGCTATTCTCGGAACTCGGCGATGCCGCCGCGCACGCCGAAGCGGTCTGCAATCTGGCGAGGTGCCGGTTCTATTTCGGCGCCCCGGAGGAAGGTGAACGTCTCGCCGCCCTCGCGGTCGATACCGCGCGGAAAGGCGGCGATTCGTTCGCGGTCAGCTATTGCCTCGAAGTAGCCGGCGAACAGCGCGCGAACGGCGGCGATTTCGCCGGCGGGCTCGCGCTCCTCAGCGAAGCGATCGGACTGCTGCGCTCGATCGGCCACGAAGCGCGACTCGCGTTCACGCTGGCCAAGCTGGGCGACGTACACCTACGAAGCGGCAATCTCGCGGAAGCGCGCGTCGCGCTCGAAGAAGCGTATGCGTTGCACCAACGGCTCGGCGATGGTCTCGGCGTCGATCACACGTTGCTGCGCCTCGGCTGGCTCGCGCACCACGAAGGTCGCGACGCCGAGGGCGAGGCGCAACTCGCGCGTAGCATCGACATTGGGCTGCAGGCCGGTTTCCTACCGGAGGCCGCGCTGGCGCTCGCGATGCTCGGGCGAATCGCGTTGGAGCGCGGGGACCTGCAGCGGGCGACGTCACTCTTGCAGGACGGGCTGCGCCGCGGCCTTTCCGTGCGAGCGCTCGATGCGTGCGCGGCCGGGCTCGAAGGGCTCGCCGCGGTCGCCGCACACAACGGCGAGGCGGCGCGCACGGCATGGCTCGCCGGCGCCGCTGAACGAGTCCGCGAAGGGGCGCGGCGACCGCTCGCGCCGATCGAGCGTCCGGCGCACGAACGCATGCTGCGCGCGGCGCGCAAGGTGCTCGGCAAAGCGGGCTTCGAAGCGGCGCTGCAACGCGGTCGCGGCATGAGTTTGGATGACGCGGTGCGCGAGGCGATGTCCGAGCCATAGCAACCGCAGCGACCGTCGATACGCGCTCAAGTGCGCGGTGAAGTGCCGGAGCGCATGCACCGTCGTGGAACACGCAAGCGTATCGCCTGATACCAAACGCCGCGCGGAATTCTCAGATCAGCGGCGATCCGGCCGGCATGCCGAGACTGATTCGGCCGACCACTTCGTAGCGCGTCGTCGCGAGCGTCGGATGCTGGCGCAGCGCGTGAATGTCGCGCCAACAGCGGTTGATCGCACTGTCGTTCGCGGACCCGGAAAGTCCGGCCGCGTCGTAGACCAGATCGACCGCGCGTGCCGCGTGCTGCGCCGCCATCACTGAACCGAGTCGCATGCGCGCACGCTCACCATCGGTCGGCGCCAGTTTCGCGAGGCGACGCGCTTCTGCCTCGGCGGCCGTTTCGTAGAAGAGACTGCGCGCGGCCTGCAAATAGCCTTCGGCTTCACCGAGTTGCGCCTGTGCAGAGACACGTTCGCGAAGCAGCGACCGCGCCACGGTCGGTACCTTCGTCGATGCGAGCTCGACAAACGCATCGAGTGCGTGCCGCGCAACTCCGAGCGCGACCGGCGCGAGCGATGCGCCGAGATTGGCGAGCGCATCGGCTTGCGTGAACGTCAGATCATCAGCGACGAAGACGTCGTTGAACTCGACGTCGTGACTGCCGGTGCCACGCATGCCAGACATGTTCCACGTCTCGATGATTCGGCAGTCGCGCATCGGCAACACGCCGGCGCGAACGACCGCCGCGCCGTCGACGAACTGCGGCGCGCCGTCCCTGACCACGAGTCCGGCTGCGACCATCCACGCCGCGTGAGTGCAGCCGCTGACGTACGTGCCTCTACCCGAATAGCGATAGCCGCCGTCGACCTTCACCGCGCGGACGTGCGCCGGATTCAGCGAACCCGCCATCGTGAGGCGCGGATCGGCGAACAGTTCGCGGAAGAGCTCCGGCTTGACCAACTGGCCGAGCAATCCTTGCGCGAGCGCGAGTGTCCAGCCGGCCGAGCCGTCGATGCGCGCCATCGCTTCGATGACCGGGCCGAGTTCCCATGGGCTGAGCCCAGCGCCGCCGAAAGGCGTTGGAATCAGCAAGCGAAACAGATCCGCATCGCGCAGCGCCTCGACAAGCTCGTTGGCAGGGCGCGAGTGGGCGTCGGACCAGTCGGCGGTCGCGCGCACGATCGGCGCGACGGCAGCCACTTTGGAGAGGTATGGTGCGACGCGTTCGGCGGGCGGAAACGCCATGGGCCGCTCCGGGTGCGATGATCGCGCTAGCTTAACGCAATCCGTCGAGGCACCAGGATCGCCAGTGCGAGCGGCTGTCTCACGGGCGACATCTACCGCGGCTGGCGGGCCAACAGCGGCTACTACCGCGGCTACCGCGATCAATCGGACTACGATTACGGCGCCGCGACGGCCGGTTTCGCCTACAGCCGCATCACCGGCGGCGCGCAGTGGCAACTCGGCGGCAACGGCGACGCCCACTTCGTCGGCGGCGATCCGTACTACACGTCGGGCACGTTGCGCGCCGTGTGGTTGCGGCCGGTCGGACCCGTTGGCGTGCGGGTCCGCAACGACGTCACCTACATCGACGGTGGCTCGCACTTCGGTTATCTGACCGGCTGGCAAGATCGGTTGGGGCTGCAGATCCATGGAAAACGCGCCGCAACGTCGCTGCGCATCGGCTACGAGATCGAACTCAACGATCGACGCGACGATGCCACGCCGACCGAGTTCTTCAGTTATTCGCCGACTTGGAATCGGTTTTACGGTGATGCGACCTACTACGTCTCCGACGCGTTCGACCTCGCGCTCCGGGTCGACTACCAATTCAGCCGCTACCGTGACAAGAACGTTCAGACGAATCCCGACGGCACCGTGCAAATCGACGCCCGCAACGACGATCGCCTCACCACCGGGTTGCGCGCGACCTATCACCCGTCAGCCAATTGGGACGTGTTCGGCGAGTACACGTACGCGAACAACTCGTCGAAGTTCAGCGAGTACCAGTACAACGACAATCAGTTCGTGATGGGAATCGAGCGACCGTTTTGAGCCGATCGGCGTGTCGAAGGCGCCTTCAACGCCGCAATACGCATTTCGCATACAGGTCGCCGAGCGCGCCGCGCGGATCGTAGCGCGCCTTCAACCCTAGATACGCGTCGCGGTCGAAGATGCTCCAGAACTCGTCTTGCGTGTAGTAGGAGTCCGAATAGAGCGACTTCAATCCGCCGAGCTCGCGCACCGTCGCTTCGATCAGTCGATTGCGATAACCGCGCGGCCGCGCCACGCGTTCGGACGCGACGTCCCAAAAACCGAAGTTCACGTACAACCGTCCGGGCTCGAGCGGATACAGCATGAACGTCGGCGCCGACCCAGGCGCGCGGATCGGGCACAGCCAGATCGGCAAGATGCCGATCTCGCGATGCAGGAAGTCGAGGAATTCCGCTGCGCGTTCGAGCGGGATGTCGACGTCCTGGATCACCGATTCCGAGTGGAGCCCGCGCAGGCGGTCGACCGCGTTCGTGAGTCCCACGCGACTGTTCCAGCGCATGATCCGCTGGTACGTGACGGAGTTGAGCCGTTCACGGCCGAGCAGTCTGCGCACGAAGGGATGCTGTGCGCCGACGTTCTTCGAACACCAGAACCAGTCGGTATCCCAACGCCACACATAGTCGCGCGTCGTGAGCCAGTCGTGCTCGCGCTCGCGGATCGAGCGGTAATAGATCCGCTCGTACGTGTAGTCGCTCGTCGACGGCGCAGAGTCGGCAAAGCGTCCGACCGTGAGATACAACTCGTCCGGCGCGAACACCGTGCCGTCGAGGAAGTCGACCGCGGGATCGTCGCAACGTCGCGCCAGCGCCGCGAAGCACGGCTGCGCGCCGTCGAATCGTTCGTGCGTCAGCGCGACGAACGGTTTCGTCGGCACGAGGCGCGCCGTCACCGTCAGCGCGTAGCCGAGCGTGCCGTACGAATTCGGAAAACCGAAGAACAGATCGCGATGTTCGTTGTCCGGCGCGGCCGTGACGATCCGCCCGTCGCCGGTCAGGATCTCGAGCGCGGCGACGGTGTCGTGGACCAGCCCGAAGCGGAACGACGACGCTTCGATGCCGACGCCCGCCACCGCGCCGCCAAGCGTAATCGACTTCAACTGCGGCACCACCGCCGGCAGCAGTCCGTGCGCCAGCGTCGCATCTGCCAACGCGACATAGCGGATCATGCCTTCGGCGACGACGGTGCGAGCCTTGGCGTCGATTCGCACGACCTCGTCGAAGCGCTCGAGACCGATCTCCGGCCGCGACCGTCGCGCCCGGTCGCGGAACAAATTCGACGTGGATTTCGCGAGCCCGATCGAAGGGGCGCCGTCACGGTCCGATGCACCGGCGAGTTCGGCTTCGAGACGCCGACGCTTGTCGTCGTGGTCGGTCACGCGGAATTGCGATAGAGGAAGCCGCGGTCCATCGGATAGTCGTCCGGCACCGCGCCCTTCGAGACCGTGACCTGGAACAGATTGAGGTCCGGATTCTTCACCCGAAACGCCTCGGCGCACGAGCACAGGTACGTCCGCCACGTGCGCCGGACACGCTCGTCGAACCGCTGCGGGTCGGCGGCGTGGATCATCGGCCAGTTCGCTTCGAATCGCTCGAACCAGGCGTCGAGCGTCCGCGCGTAGTGGCGGCGCAAGTTCTCGACGTCGAGCACCTCGAGCCGCCAGCGCTCCATCCAATCGATCGCCTGCGCAAGGCTCGGAATCCAGCCGCCCGGGAAGACGTGCTCGCGGATGAAGAACTCGGTGTTGCGGCGGCCGACGTGACCGATGAAGTGAATCACGCCGAGCCCGCCCGGCTTCAGTGCATCGGCGTGTGCGCGGACCACCTGCGGCAGCTGATCGCGCCCGGCGTGTTCGAGCGTGCCGATCGACAGCAGCTTGTCGTATTGGCCCGGCATTTCACGAAAGTCGCACTCGACGACGCGGATCGACGCATCGAGGCCGCGGCGCGCGATCTCCGCGCGCGTCTCGACGACTTGTTCG
>Ga0335084_10007994_pt1 | contig 10523 bp, 5 predicted proteins | sample Lox_Sample_44_FD_206721 | JGI IMG/M metagenome (GOLD analysis project Ga0335084, IMG submission 206721) | Soil microbial communities from Loxahatchee National Wildlife Refuge, Florida, United States - Lox_Sample_4.4 | ecosystem: Environmental > Terrestrial > Soil > Wetlands | place: USA: Florida... | reverse complement strand
GACGACGCAGACCGAGACGGGCAACGTGTATGTCGTCGCGCCCGTGCCCGCGAGCGTGAAGGCGGCAATCAAGGTGACGAGCGAGCTGCCCAAAGGCGTGATGGCCAAGACCGAACCCGCCGTGGACAAGACGACGGCAGTGCCCAGGCTCGGCAGCCATCCGGATCTGACCGGCAGCTGGGCGTGGAATGACTGGATCGGTAACTACATGACCGGCGGCGGACGCCGTTGCGCGCCGACGCAGCCGTCGGACTGCAACCGGCAGGTCAACCAGACGTACGACTTCGAGCTGTACTCGCCGTCGCGGTTCGGCAACCTCGGTCGCCCGGTTTACAAGCCGCAGTTTTGGGACAAGGTCCAACAGCTCGACATGTGGACCAACAAGTACGACCCGGTCATGACGTGCCAGCCGCTCGGCGTGCCGCGCGAGGGTCCGCCGCGCCGGATCTACCAGACGGACAAGGACATCACGTTCCTCTATCAGGGCGGCGACGCGGGCGGCGGCTACGGCGAGTATCGCGTGATCCCGATCGACGGCCGCAAGCACGACCCGAATCGGGACAACCCGACCTACTTCGGCTACACGGTGGGCCACTGGGAGGGCGACACGCTCGTGCTCGACTCGATCAATTTCGTCGATACGACGTGGCTCGGGCGCGGCGGCTACTTCCACTCCGAGAAGATGCGCGTGGTCGAGCGCTTCACGCGCCAGGGCGACGCACTGCTCTATGACGTGACGGTCGAAGACCCCGAGGTGCTCGCCGAGCCGTACGTGTATCCCACGCGCGTGGTCCGCCTCAACAAGAACCCCGACGCGGGCCTCCAGGGCGAGCGGGGCAACTGTGAGGTGTACGAGCTCGAGGCGATCACGTCGCAGATCCGGCACTAGCCAGTAAGTAGACCTGAGCGGGCCAGCTCGACTCGGGGATCGCCGTCGCCGAGCGTGCTCGTCTGCCCAAATTCGGTGCGCGGGCTAGCGATTGTTTGTCGCGATGGACGCATCAAGTTCAAACGCCCTGGCCATCGCGCCCTTGTTCTCTTTCCGCTGCGGCCTGTAGACTCGCCACCATAAGAACAAATAACGAGTCGCTGGCCCGACCCGCTTTTCTACCGTGTATCCGCGTTCGGAGTGCCCACTCCTTGCCCGCGTTTGTCTCCTCTCCGGAGACGAGCGCATCGTTCGGCGTTTCTCGCGCGGATTCGCGCATGTAATTTCAAATGACATAGCGCCGTCGCGTGCCGCAACTCGAGCGCAAGACCAGTGCGAGCTACGGAGGCCGTGGGACTCGTGACCCGACTCGTTTCGATCAAGGCCTTATCCACCGTTGCGTTCGTTCTCGGTCTCGCGGGCTGCGGGGGGGGAGGTGGCGGTGGTGGCGGTCCTCCGCCACCGCCGCCGACCTACACGGTCGGCGTGACCGTCTCGGGCGTCGGCGGCGGCAATCTCATCTTGCGGCTCAACAACGGCAGCGACCTGACAGTTACGGCGTCGGGGTCGTTCACGTTCGGAGCCTCGCTCGCGAGCGGCGCGACCTATACCGTCACGATCGCGAGTCAACCCACCGCGCAGACCTGCACCGTCACGGGCGGCAGCGGGACGATCAACAGTGCGAACGTCAGCAACGTGACCGTGGCTTGCACCAACGTCACGTTCACGGTCGGCGGGACTTTGAGCGGCCTCAGCGGCACCGCCGTCTTGCAGAACAACGGCGGGAACGATTTGTCCCTGTCGGCGAGCGGCACCTTCACGTTCAGCAACGCGGTGACGAGCGGCGCCGCCTACAACGTGACGGTCCTGACGCAACCCGCCACGCAGAACTGCGTCGTCACGAACGGAACCGGCAACGCGGCGGGGAACGTCTCCAACGTGGCGATTGCGTGCACGACCAAGTCCTACACAATCGGCGGCACGTTGAGCGGACTCAGCGGCACGGTGGTCTTGCAGAACAACGGCGGGAACAACTTGTCCCTGTCGGCGAACGGCGGCTTCGTGTTCACGACGTCCATCGCCGCCGGAACGATGTACGGCGTGACCGTCTTGACGCAGCCCGCAGGACAGACATGCTCGGTTTCGAGCGGCTCCGGCACCGCCCTCGGGAGTGTCACGAACGTTGCCGTGACCTGCTCCACGAAGACCTACACGATCGGCGGCACGGTGAGCGGGCTCACCGGTACCGTGGTTCTCCAGAACAACAGCGGCAACAATCTGTCTCTGTCGGCCAACGGCGGCTTCACGTTCACCGTCGCCGTCGCGTCGGGCGCCGGCTACAGCGTCACCGTGCTCACGCAGCCCGCGGCTCAGAGCTGCGTGGTGACCAACGGGTCGGGTACCGTTTCGGCGAACGTCACGAACATTGCCGTCACGTGCACCGACAGACAGTACACGATCGGCGGCACAGTAAGCGGGCTCAGCGGCACGGTCGTTCTCAAGAACAACGCCGGCGATAATCTGTCGTTAGCGGCAAACGGGGCGTTTACTTTCGCTACGGCGCTCGCGAGCGGCGCCGCGTACAACGTGACGATCGCGACACAGCCGAGCGGACAGACGTGCTCCGTGTCGAACGGCTCCGGCAACGCGGCGGCCAATGTCACCAACGTCGCTGTGACCTGCACCACCAACACGTACACGATCGGCGGCACGCTGAGCGGCGTCGTCGGCACGGTGGTTCTGCAAAACAACGCCGGCAGTAACTTGTCGCTGTCCGCCAACGGCGGCTTCACGTTCAACGGCACCGTGACGAGCGGCGCCGCTTACAGCGTGACGGTGTTGACGCAGCCTTCGGGCCAGACCTGCTCGGTGTCGAACGGCTCAGGCGCTGCGACAGCCAACGTCACCAACGTCATCGTGACGTGCATTTACCCGCAGCTCGCCGCGAATGGCACATCCTTGACCGTCACAACTGCGAACACCATCGCGACGTTCGCGGGCGCGGATCTCGTCGGGTATCAAAATCGATTGACGGGTGAGACTTACCTCACGAAGCCCAGCCATGGCGAGCTCGCGATCGTCAACACGATGCAGTCCACGGGACTGACCCTGCAGACCTCCAACTGGAGCGTCGCGCCCGAGGGTGGCACCGGCGCGCCGCTTGCCGTCATTACCGTGAGCGACTCGGTCCGCTCGCTGACGCTGAAGGTGAAGATCGACACGGCCACCGACGAAATCATCGTCAAGCCATCCGCAACGACGACGATGCCGGGCCTGCGCGATGCGTCGTGGAGCATTGCCGGACTGGATTTCAACTCCGGTCGATTGATCGTGCCCTCGTTCACCGGCGAGGTCTTCGACGCGAAGCACGCGTACACCGGCACTCCCCTGGTCTATCCAAGTACGTGGCACGCGCAGATGTTCGTGTACGAGGCTGCGCAGGGCAGCTTCCTGGCGTATTCAACGGACTCCCAGTACCTGTTCAAAGATCTGCGAACTTCAACGCGAGGCGCGCACACGGTAGACCTCGCGATCGCGACCGAGGCCCAGGCGCCGTTCACCACGGCAACCGCCGCCACGGAGGTCGAGTGGCGGCTCAAGGCCTTCACCGGCGGCTGGCGGATCGCGGCCCAGGTCTACAAGGACTGGTTGACGCTCAATCGGCCGCCCATATCCAACGCCGCTCACCCCTGGGTCCAGAGTGTCCGCACGGTGGTGGGCGTGCGCGTGTTCGACGAGTCATGGCTGAATACGCTCGCATCGTTACTGACTCCTTCGCAGACGTTGCTGTACCTCTCCAATTGGCGCGCCGCTGCATACGACAACAACTATCCCGACTACACACCGCGTTCGGGCGTGGCCAGCTTCGTGTCTCACGCCCACACCCTGGGGTTCAAAGTGATGTTGCACATCGACATGATCGGTGTGAGCACCACCAATGCCGACTACAACGCCGTCAAGAATTTCCAGGTCAAGACGCCCGACACCTTACAGCTGATGGGCTGGGTCTGGGATTGCACCTCGTGCGCGTACCGCTTCGCGTACATTAGTCCCGCTTCCTCGGCCTACCGGACGCTGCTCATCAACCGCCTCGGTACGGCGGTGAATGCCGTGAATCCCGACGCACTGCACCTCGATATTTCGGGGCCGATGGATAACGACGGCAACGGCTTGATAGAGGGCATGACGTATCCCCAGGGATCCGTGCGCCTGCACCAGGATCTAATGGCCGCGTTCCCCAACCTTGTGCTCGGCGGCGAAGGTGAGAACGACGTCATCTATGGTTATCAGTCTTTCGCCCAGAGCTGGAGCAACGGCTACGACTTTTTTTACGGCCATCCGATTGCGAACTTCTTGTTCAGCCCCTCGGTGCAGTACTACGGCCACCTCGGTCAACCGCTCGCGTCGGATCCCTCCTTCAAGGACTATCTGTCGCAGCTGGAACATCGCTCGGTGACGCCAAGCTTGGCAATCAACACGGCCGCTGACCTCGATACCAGCGTGCGCGACAACGCGCGGCTCATCACGCTGCTGCAGACCTGGCAGAACGATGCTTTTCGGCCCGATTGGACTTCGAGCTGGGGCACTAGCCTCGTTCGCTACGTTGGCACCGGTGCGCACACTGCCGCGCTCGATGACACGGGGACACTCGAGAGTCTCACGGCCGACGCTGCCACGCTCTACCAGCAGAGCCATGACGTCAATCGATTAGCCACGGCCTCCTACAGCCCAAACTGGCCAGCGTTCGATGACTCGACGTTGTTCGGTCTCGATCCCACGAAACGATTCTGGCTGGAATCTTTGCCGCGGCCCCAGACCACTCACATCACGAGCCTCCCGGTCGGAAACTTGTTGGGTGCTAACACGCTCGTGACTTCGAAATTCGGATTCTTCGAGCTCCCGGGTACCGTTTCCTCGTTCGACTTCAGCAACCTATTCGCGGCTACCACGGGAATTCGATATCAGGGGGCCGACTGGCCGATCGCCTACGGAGCTGTGGTAACTCCATCGGCTGCAATGACCGTCGGCGGTGTGACTCATTCCGGTGTCTTCATGCACCCGCCGTGGCAGGGACAGTTCGGCGGCGAAGCCTTCGCCGAGTATTCGATTCCCGTCGGGAGCGGCGGCCAGTTCCGCTTCTCGGTGGGAATTCTCGACACCAGTACCTGCAACGTCGATGGCGTGACGTTCCGCGTGACCGCCAACGACGTCGAAGTCTATCGGCAGACCTACGGGCTGGGCACCTGGCACGACGGACTCGTCGACCTATCGGCCTACGCGAACTCCACCGTTGCCCTGAGGATCATCGCCAATCCCGGGCCGCAGACAAACACCTCTTGCGACGGCTCCGGTTGGGGCCAACTGAGCATCGCGTATCCGTCGCCGACGATTTCCGTTCCGCTCGTGCTCGGAAACGGCGCGACATTTTCTGGTTTCACCGGGGACGGTTCCTTCACGGGCACGGGCAGCGTCTCGAACGTGCCGGTGCCCGGTCGCTTCGTCGTGTTTACGCAGCCTGGAGCGGCGGTCGGCAACGGCACGAATCTCACCAACGTTCCGTTCGAGGTATGGAGCGGCGCGCGTGGAGAGCTCGTCGCGCCAGGAGGCATTTTCGGTGCGGGATCGCTTACGAGCGTGACTGCCGGCGGTGTGACGAAGACCCCGGTCATCTTTGCACACCCGCCGAACGCGGGCAGGGCGGTTCTTTCGTGGACCCTGGCCGTGCCCGCGACACCTATGAAGCTCGGCTGGGCGGCCGGGCTCAGCGACGACTCGGCGAGCGAGGACGGCGTGGACTTCTCCGTCCTGATCAATGGCGTCCCTTACCGGCAGTGGACGCAGCAGAATGGCGTGTGGACGGCGGGAAGCGTCGAGCTTGCACAATGGCAGGGTCAGAATGTGCTCTTCCAGCTCGTCACCGATTCGCGAGCGAACTACAACTCCGACCATGCGGCCTGGGGCGATTTGATTGTGAGCGCCAGCGGGCTGACGTGCTCGTACAGCTTGTCGGCCACGCAGGCCAATGTCGGAGCACAAGGAGGACAGTTCAGCGTGAATGTCACGGCGGCTCAGCAGACCTGCCCATGGGCTGCAACCGGCGCGCCGTCCTGGGTCCACATCAACTCCGGCGCAGGCATTGGGAATGGAACTGTGACCTACACGGTAGATCAGAACTGGTCCGCACCGCGTTCCGCCGCCCTAACGATCGCCGGGCAGACGTTCACGATCACGCAGGCCTTCCCGTAGCCAAACGCCGATTCGAGAACACACGGCGTCCGGTGCAGTCTTTGAACTGATCGACATCTCTAACGCTCAATTTCCGCCCGTTTCGGCCGACATCCTTTGCGCAACAGCGCGAACTACCCTATGGCCGAAGCGGCTGCCGACGCGAAATGGAAGGACCGATATCGCGAGCTCGTCGACGATCTCGAGACGAAGGAGCGCGCGTGGGCGGCCCTCGAGAAGTCCCTGCGCGTGGCCGCCGGGAAGCTCGCCCTGGCCGCGATGGGGCAGGGTAAGGCGCTCGACGCAGCCCTCGACCAAATCGTTTCTGCCCTGCGTCCCGACGCTTCAGCGCCTGCGCTCGACGCGAGCATCAGCCAGCTCGTTCATGCGCTGCAAGTAGACCACACGGCCTCCCATAGCGCACTCGATCGCGAGCTCGCGGAGCCCGAGCGGGTCGCCGCGAGCGGCGTGGTGCCGACCGCCATTCCCGCGCGCGAATCGGCTGATCTCGCGAAAACGCTCGGCACGTTCGTCGACTCGATCGCCCGAATCCCGGCGCTTACGCAGGTCGCGCGGGACGTCGAGCGCCAGCTGCGCGCGCGGATCACGGCCGAGGACGCCGCGTCGCTCCTCCAGCACATCGCGAACGCGGTTGCCGAGGTCGTCGCGAGCCTCCAGTCGCAGCGCGCGGACCTCGAGAACTTCCTCGAGCAGGTCACGCGCCAGCTCACGTTCCTCGAGCGTTGGACCAGCTGGCAGCACGAGACCGCTCAGAGCCGCCGCGAGGACAACCGCGGCCTCGAGCGCACGTTCGAGGATGAGATGACCGGCCTCAAGCGCGACGTGGCGCAGCTGAGCGACGTCGCGGCGATCAAGGACAAAGTGCAGACGCGTCTCGACGCGGTCGCCGAGCGGCTCCGGAGCTTCCGTGAAAGCGAGGAGCGCCGCAACGCCGAGAACGAGCGCCACGCGGCCGAGCTGCAGCGAGAGGTTGTGCAGCTCAAAGGCCGCACCAAGGAGCTGGCCGAGATCTGCGCGGCGCAAGAGAGCCAGCTCATGGTCGATGCTCTGACCGGGGTGCACAGCCGCTACGCGTACGAGACCCGGCTCACCGAAGAGCATCAACGATGGCTCCGCCACGCGCAGCCGCTCACTTACACGATCTGGGACATCGACCACTTCAAGCGGATCAACGATCAGTACGGCCACGAAGCCGGCGACAGGTTGCTGCGCAAGGTGGCCGAGATTTTGAACGGCAACAAGCGCGCCGAGGATTTCCTCGCGCGGATCGGCGGCGAGGAGTTCGTGCTGCTCTTGCCGATGACGCCGCTCGAAGCCGGGATGACGGTCGCGACGAAGCTGCGGCTCGCGATCGAGGCGTCGCCGTTCAAGCACAAGCGCCGGCCGGAGCACATCACGATCTCCTGCGGGCTCACGGAGTTTCGGCCCGGAGACACGCCCGCGTCGGTCTATGCGCGCGCCGACCAGGCGCTCTACAAGGCGAAGGAGCAGGGCCGCAATCGCTGCGTCTCGGACTGAAATTCGAACGGCAAATTGCCCGGCTCGCGCCGATCCTTTCAAATAGCCTCCGACCGCGCCGACAACCGCGCGACTGTGAGGCGCAATGAGCTCGACTGATCCCAGGGACGAAGCCGCGATGCGCGCGGCGCTCGACGCGGCGCGCGAGGCGTACGCGCGCGGCGAGGTGCCCGTGGGCGCCGTGGTCACGGACCCGAGCGGCACGATCATCGCCCACGGAGCGAACGCGCCGATCGCGACGAACGACCCCACCGCTCACGCCGAGATCCTCGCCCTTCGGGCGGCAGGCCGCGCGCTCGCCAACTACCGCTTGCCCGGTTGCACGCTCCACGTGACGCTCGAGCCGTGCGCGATGTGCGTCGGCGCGATCGTGCACGCGCGCGTCGCGAGGCTCGTCTTCGCGGCGCCGGATCCGAAGAGCGGCGCGTGCGGATCCGTGCTCGATCTGACCACGAGCCCCGCGTTCAATCATCGGATCGTCGTGATGCGCGGCGTCCTCGAGAAGGACAGCGCGGAGCTGCTCAAGAGGTTCTTCGCGGAGCGGCGCTGAGCGTCGCCCCGAAAGACGGCTCAGCCGATCGGCAGCGGATCGACGAGCGCGACGTCACGCTGATTCGTAAACGTCTCGTGGCCGTCCATCCACATCAGGATCTCGTAGTATCGGCGCACGTTGTCGACGTAGCTGACGGCCGTCTGGCCGGGCGCGTAGCCCCGCGGCACTCGCCGGTGCCACTGCTCGTCGCTCAGGAGCGGCAGCCGCTCGCGGACCTGGTCCCACTTGTCCGGGTCGGCGCCGACGAACTGCGTGAGAATCCGCGCGTCCTCGAGATGACCGAAGCCCAAGTTGTAGGCGGCGGTCGCGAGCCAATAGCGATCCGGGGCCCCTATGCGATCGGGGATCTTGCGCAGCACGCTGCCGAAGTAGTGTGCGCCGCCGAATATGCTCGCGCGCGCGTCATCGCGGTCGGCCACTTCCATCATCTCGGCCGTATGTTCGGTGAGCATCATGATGCCGCGCACGCCGGTCGGCGATACGGCGCCAGGGTTCCAGTGCGACTCCTGGTAGGCGATCGCGGCGAGCAGCCGCCAGTCGATGCCCGTGTCGTGCTCGGCGTCGATGAAGTAGCCGCGATAACGCGGCAGGCGCGTGTTCACGTGCGTGATGAATGCGCGCGAGCCGACGTAATCGAACTCGCGCGACGCGAAGTAGTAGCGGTCGAGGATCTTGTCGAGCTCGCCAGTGGCTTCGATCTCGGCAAAATAGGCCGCGATGTTCTCGCGCAGCGAATCCTCGCCGCGAGGTAGCACCCAGGCCACCTGGTTCTCGGGCCCGAGGCTGAATGCGACGCGCAGGTCCGGATAGAAGTGCCGCAGCACGGCGAACAGGTGCGAGTCGGCGATCGTGTAGTCGATCTCGCCGGCGGCGACGCGCTTGATCAGCTCTTCGGCGCTCGCGCTCGAGTCCTCGATCCAGCTCAAGGTGGGCAACTGGGCTCGCAGCTGCTCCAGCAGCGCGGCGTGCGACGACTGGGCCACGACCTCGAGGCGGCTGCCGAGCAGGTCGTCGACGTCGTGGGGCTTCTTGCCGCCCAGCCTGTAGATCAATTGCGGTTGGATCGTCTGATAGGCCGGGCCGAACGCGATTGTGTCCTTGCGGGCATCGGCGACCGTGAGGCTCGCGGCGGCGACCTGCGCCTTGCCACCCTCGACCGCGTCGTAGATTTGATCCGAGGTGTAGATGCGGAGCCGGACGCCGAGCCTCTCTGCGAAGCCCCGGGCGAGCTCGTACTCGATGCCGCGCGGCTCGTCCGCGCCGTAATAGAACGACGCGGGCGTGTTGCGCGTGACGACCGTGATCTCGCCCGTTCGCAAGATGCGATCGAGCACCGACGGCGGCGACGAACAAGTGCCGAGCATCGAGGCCATTACGATAGCGACGAGTGCGCGCAACGCAGCTCCTTGCCGTACAGTCCGGCGATTATACGGGGATCGTTTCTCGGCGTCGGCCGGCCGACACGCACTTTTCGTACCAGGCTTGGAAGTAATGGGCTACCGGCCGAGACCCGCGACAGCGTTGGGCTCCGCGCCCGTCGCAGTGCGCGCCCCGTGACGGTGCGCGACGCGAGGACGGCTTCTTAACATTTATCCATATTTTGTGCAGCACGCGAGTGGCGCGTGCGCGCGTGGCCGAAGAGGCCAAATTTTCGAGAAGGTCTCGCCGCTACTGCGTTTCGAAGCCCTTGTGACCGCGACTCCGTACCGAACCGTGCGGTGTTGGAGGCGCCTGTAAGCGTCTCGTACCATCGCCCCAGGTTTGCGAAGTCCTCACAAATTGGAGTCACGCGTGACAAGGGAAAGTTCAGTGGTGAGTCAGTCGTCCCGCCAAAACAGCGCTCCGCGGGAGCGTTTCGATTCGAACGGAGCGCGCAAAGCAGCGATCGCCTTGCTGACGGCGATCTACAAGACGGGTAGGCACGGCACCATTGCCGAAGTGCTGATCGCGCTCGAAGTGATCGACTCGAACTTGGATGGTCGTCCCCATTCGATGAAGTCGCTGTCGAGCAAGCTCGGGATCCCGTATACGTCCGTGTCGAGGATCGTCTACTCGCTGACGTCCGAGGCGCAGCCGGGCGGCGTGCTCCGGCTCATCCCGGACACGAAGGACCGGCGGCGCAAGCACATCGAGCTCGACGTCGACGCGTTCAAGCGGTCGGCGCCGCAGATCCGCGCGCTCGAGAAGGCGATGATCGATTACTACGGCAGCTCGGTCTACAAGCTCAAGAAAGACAAGACGAACTAGCGGCCGACGCCGCCCCGTTTGCCGAAGCAC